>Ga0182030_10003893_pt1 | contig 31847 bp, 29 predicted proteins | sample 812S3MmetaG_FD_121299 | JGI IMG/M metagenome (GOLD analysis project Ga0182030, IMG submission 121299) | Permafrost microbial communities from Stordalen Mire, Sweden - 812S3M metaG (Illumina Assembly) | ecosystem: Environmental > Terrestrial > Soil > Wetlands > Permafrost | place: Sweden... | reverse complement strand
GATCCACTGCCGCATCCGCCCCAGCCCCTCCGGCGGAGCAGGATCGGCCGGCAAAAAATCCTCCGTCAACCGCACCGCACCCAGCGGCACGCTGATGGTCTCCTTGATGCGCTTGTGTTCCGAGAGCGTGATCTCGCAACTTCCGCCGCCCAGGTCGATCAGCAGCACCTTCCCGCCCGCTCCCGGCTCCACGCCGGATACCCCCAAGTGAATCAGCCTTCCTTCTTCCAGGCCGGAAATGATCTCCATCGTCCAGCCTGTCTCCGCCTTCACCCAGGCCTGGAACGCCGCCCCGTTGCGCGCGTCGCGCATCGCCGATGTGGCCACCATGCGCAGTTGATCCACCCCGTGCGCCTGCACCGCCCGCTGAAACCGCTTCAGCGCCCGCAGCGTCTGCGCCATCGCCTCGGGAGAAACCAGTCCCGACTCGAACACGCTCGCCCCCAGCCGCGTCACCTCGCGATCCTCGGCCAGTGTCTTCAACTGGTGAGCGACAACCTTGGCGATCTTCAACCTGCACGAGTTCGATCCGATATCGATAGCGGCAAAAGTAGGCATAATTGTTCGCGGTATTCTCCGAAGAAATTAAAATCAATCTCTTGGGCTCAAGATACACGACCGCACCGCCCCAGCGCATTCGAAGCGCTTACCCTGGGGTGTACTTCCCTTATCAAATTCCTGCCCTGTTCTTCGATGTACAATCGTGAATCTGGATTGACCCGCAAAACCTGCCCCGGATTGAGCACGCGAACTTACGCCAGGCATTCACATGCAAACAACCTTTCTCGCCACAATCTTTGGAGTCTCGCGCACAGTGGTTTCAATGTGCGGCGCCGGCATCCTGCTTTTCATTGTTGCCCTCTGGGCCGTGAAGGCCGATATCGCGCGAGCCCGCGGCCTGGACAAGATCGTAGCCCTGAGCAATCTCTGTTTTGCCGTCCCCTTGGCGGTCTTCGGCGCCCTGCATCTCTCCGACGTGGAATCGGTCCTGCCCATCGTGCCCTCGTACATGCCGTGGCGATTGTTCTGGGCCTATCTCGTCGGCGTTGCGCTGCTGGCCGCTTCGTTGAGCATTGCCACAAAGATTCAGGTGCGCTGGTCCGGCCTGCTCTTCGGAATCATGATGTTTCTTTTTGTTGCGATGCTGGATATCCCGGGAGCTCTCGCCAACCCCAAAGACCGCTTCGGCTGGACGCTCCTCATTCGCGAATCGGCCTTCGCCAGCGGCGGCTTGATCTTTGCCGGAAGCGCGATGCGAGGACACGGCAATGCCAAGCTCATTACCGTCGGCCGCGTCGTCATCGCGATCGCCGCCATCTTCTATGGCGTCGAGCATTTCCTGCACCCTATGGCACGTCCAGGGGTCCCGCTCGAACAACTGATGCCTGACTGGATTCCGGCGCGCCCGCTCATCGGTTATCTGACCGGCGCAATTCTTCTGGTTGCCGGGGCTGCCATTCTGTTGAACAAGAAAACACGAATGGCCGCAACGTATCTCGGTACCTGGATCGTGCTGCTGGTCGTGTTCGTCTATGGACCGATCCTGATTGCTTCCCTCTCCGACCCAAGTACCGCAGTCAAGATCGAGGGGATCAACTACTTTGCCGACACGCTGCTGTTTGCCGGGACCATTCTCGCCCTCGCCGCCGCAACCCCCCTCATCTTCCTCAAGCTCCCGCCCGCAGGAACACCAGCACGCTCCAACTCGGCAGGCTGATCGAAAGTTGACCGTTCCCGGCCTGCAACTCCTCGTCGAAATTCCCCACCGTGCCAATTCCCCCATACAGCGGCGCCTGTGAGTTGAAAACCTCCCGCCACGCTCCCCCGTCACCGGCAAGATTCACGCCGTACTGGTTTCCATCCCACTGGCCATCGCTCGCATTCACCACCACCAGCAGCACATCGCCGTCCAGGTCGTAGCGCTTGAAGCCCACCACCTGATTCTGATTGTCCACGTGAACCACAATCCCCGCCGGCGACCGCAGCCCCCCGTGCGCCCAGCGCAACTGGTTCACGTCCCGCACCATCTGCTGCATGGGCGCGCCCAGGCTGTCGCCAATCTGACCCCAGTCGAGGCGATGGTCGTAACCCGCGCTCACATCCGGATCCCAGAAGCTGTCGATGTGTCCCTCTGTCCCCATGAACAGCATCGGCGTCCCTGCCAGCGTGGCATTCAGCGCCCACGCCAGCCGCGCTTTGGCGCGCGCCCACCCGTTGCCGCGCCCGCCGAATCGCTGCGTGGTATAAACGCCGCCGTGTCCCTGCCCGCCGTAGATCTCATCGTGCGATCCCGTCAAGTAGTTCACCAGGTGCCATGGATTCGGATCGGAGAAGCTGCCGATCCTCGCCTGCAGCAGATTCACCACGTCCGTTCCATTCAACAGTGCGAAGGTGTCCCCTGGGCTGCTCATGTTCCATGTAGCGCAGAAGCCAAGAGTGCCATAGGGATCCTCCGGCCCCGCGGCCGACGTGTTCGCGTCGTTTGGGTTGTACTCGGCGATCAGATACTTGTCTGGGAACTCCCCCCGGAGCGTCTGCACAATAAACGCGACCGCATCCGGAGGAATCGCCTGCACCGCGTCGAAGCGCAGCCCGTCCACGCGATAGTCCCGCAGATACATTCGCGCATTGTCCAGCAGCAGGTCCTTCACCTCCTTCTGCCAGACCGCAAAGCCTGCGCCCCAAGGAGTCGGATGCCCATGCACGAAATAAATGCCGCCATTCAATCCGTTATCGCCCGCCGTGTTGCCGTCGTATCGCCAATACCGGTTGTCGTTAGTCCCCGCATGGTTGTAGACCATATCCAGAATCACCGCCAGCCCTTTGGAGTGCGCCGCGTCAATCAACTGAATCAACTCCGCAACCGCGCGGTCGGGGCTCGTTGCGTACGCGTCTTCTGAAGCAAACAAATCCGAAGGCCCATAGCCCTCGCCCGCGCCGCCCACGTCGCAGCGGAAGTCCGTAATCGGCAGCGGCTCGATGGCATTGAAGCCCAGGCCGCGTACGTAGTCGAGCTTGGCAATGATGTCCACGAAGGTCGCAATATTCCCAGTCACGCCGATACCGTCGTTGTGTCCGGCAAAGGAGCCGATGTGCAACTGGTAGATCAGGAAGTCTTCAAAGGCGGGTGTCGTGAATGGCTGACGTCCGTTGGTAAACACTCCGGGATCGACCACGTAGCCCATCGATGCCCCCGCCGAGCTCTCCACCTGCTGAGCCCGCGCATCGGTTCTGAACCAGGGCTGCGAATTGTCGTTGTTTGCCCCGCCCATATTCGTGACGATGTATTGGTATTTGGTCCCTGCCGGCGCATCAACCTGATCCGCGGACCAGTTCCCCGTGCCGGGCTCCGCCGCAAGATCGCCCGCAGGCGCGTTGTTTGCCGCGTCCAGAACTAGTTGGACGCGCTCGGCATTCGGCGCCCACACGCGAAACCGGCATCCCTCGCCCGTCAAAAGACTCCCCATCCCATCGTTCTCCAATGCTGGCGCACGCATAGTGACCTCCGTTTACGCGAAGTGAGAAAGAATCTTGTTCAGAGTTTCGCTTGCAGTTGAATTGGGGACGGAGCGCTCGGCTCCCGAACTTCTTTCTTACTCTACTGCTATTTTGTCACGGCTCTAAATTAAATTCTCTGCCGTTCTTGGGCGGCCGCGAGTTCAGGCCAAGGGGATGTAGCCGCTAAGCCTTTGGCACGACGGCCCCCGCGTCATTTTTTCCTTGATCCTTTTCCTGAAGACTTTCGATCCGCCCGGCGGCAAAGACCTGGAAGCAGTTGCGGCCGCTGTTCTTGGCTCGGTAAAGCGCGGCGTCGGCATGCCGCATCAGCGCTTCAATATCCATTTCACTGGCGAAGGCTGTCTCGACGCCAACGCTGACGGTAACCGGCACTTCCTTATCGGCAAAATGGACCGGGCGCGACAGCGAGGAGACCACGGTAGAGGCCACCAGTTCCGCGGCGCGGGCATCGCGGATCTCCGAGAGGAGAACGACAAACTCGTCCCCTCCCAGCCGGACGACGGTGTCGCTCGTCCTCACGGCATCCAGCAGCCTTCGTGCAGTCACGCGGAGCACTTCGTCGCCACACTGATGGCCGAATGTGTCGTTGATCTCCTTGAACCTGTCCAAGTCCACCATCAGCATGGCCAGCCCGTTTTTATTGCGGCTGATGCTGTCAATCGTATCTTTCAGGCGGTCTTCAAGAATCAAGCGTGATGCGAGGCCTGTTAGAGAATCGTGCTGCGCGAGATGACGGAACCTCTGCTCGCTCTTGCGGAGCTCTACGGATTGCGCCTGGACCCTTTTTCGGAGGATCACGACCCAGACCAGTACGCCGAGCGTACAGGCGAGTGCGAGACCGAGCAGGATCAGGGCATGAGCCGGGGTCCACCAGGAGGGCCGCTCCAGAAGGGTTACGTCGGCCGGTGAGCGCATGAGGATACGGAAGGACTTGGGCGCGGCCAACCCTGCGTGCACGTTGTTCTGGATATCGACGCTGACCAAGGAGATGCCGGTGACGCGTAGTCTGCTCCCGACCTTCCAGGCGCGAACCTGGGACCCCGCGAGGCTCTTGGGCAGAATCGCGGGGAAGAGCGTGTCCCCGGAGGAGAGCTGAAGGATGGCGTCGGAAGAAGCCAGATCGTAGCCGACTAACAGGCCATCGACTTGAATCAGTTCTGAGCCGAATCCCCCGTCCAAAACTTTGTCGGCGGTCACCGATTGCGGTGCAACCCGCCGGTTGTTCCCGATGCTTCGGAAGACCGCGTTGGCGATGACGGGAATATGATCGTCGGTCTCCACGAATCCGGCCACATCGACCAGATCGCCCACGGCGGCGGGGATGGTTTCACGTGTCTCTGCGCAGATCCCGCGTTCCCCGTCGCGAATGCAGACCAGGGAGCCGGGCCATTGCAGCGTCACATGTCCGCGCAGGTGGATGCGATGGATGGAAGTTGAGTAATACTCCCGAGTCAACAACTTGTCGATCGGAACGATAGGGCGCGCAAAGGGATCGCCGGGGGCCGGTTCGACCACTTGCAGGCTAGATAGATTCGGCGCTTGAAGATGAACGTCAATGATCTGGCCGTCGGAGTTGATTGAGGGCGCGGCGTTGCCGCGAATTCTGACCACGGAATCGACCAGTTGTGAGTAGGCGGCGCCTGGGGTCTTCATCATCAATACCATGATGGGCCCATCCGACATCTCAAGGCGCAGAAGTACGCCGTGGCCAAATTCTACGATGTCGTGGACGGAACCCTCGACCTCGACCCATTGCGCGTCTTCCGCACCGGTCTTGAGGTGAGCAAGGCTGACACGCGGAGCGATAAGGGGGAGAGGAGCGCGCCCTAAAATGTGGATCTGCGGGTTGCCTACGATGCCCCCTGGGGAGCTGACACCCCGCACGTCCACCAAGGCTCCGGCAAAGAGCTGCGCCGCCGGCTTGGAAGCTTGACTGACAAAGATACTGCCGGTAGCGTCGTGAATGAAGATCGCCGCATGTCCGGTGCCGAAGTCCGGATCGAAGTAGGTGACGACTCCGCGCAGATGGACGGGGAGCGCGCGGGCGGCCTCCTCGTTGGAAAGGCTGTGCGCCTGGCGTGCCGTAGTGAGCGTGGGGAGCTTCCCCCCAGAGGACAAAGGGGTGACCGATTGCGCTTGACTTGTAAACGAGAAGCAAATAGGAAGCAGAATTACAATGAGAGCGGCCAACCGATGAGGAAGCGCACACTTTCGCGTTTGCGCCTCGCAGCTCGAAGCCCGCTCGATCCCAGTGCGCCATGTCGTGTTCAAATCCTGGCGTCGCGGACCGTAGCAGTCCCGATCGTCAACTGAAATCTCACATGCCAAGGCCAGTAGGCTTCCTCTCTCCGTACGGTCCCAATTCAAAGGGATCTTCCATAGTTCTCATCGACATTCACAGAGCAGAAGTTTAATCCTTTCGACGGCGCATAGCCATGCTGGACGGCATCGATGTGCGGTTAGTAGTCGTGCTTATCAGGCTTTCAGTACTGAAGTGCTTACGGTTAGGCGAGAAGACCCATTTTTGGCGCAAGCACTATGCGCTTGGCGAAAAGCAGTTGAGATCTGTGAGCTCCGGCCGTTTGGTGGGTCACTCTGAGATTGCATCTCCTCAAACACCCCGAAGACCCGGTCGGGGACCCCATCTGAAAATCCCCTGGGCGCCGCGCCTTTTGCGGTCTTGGGCGGAACAGCATCACCTCCAGCGCGAGCTTTCTGTTCCCTGTTCCCTGATCTCTGATCTCTGATCTCTGATCTCTGATTCCTTATCTCTGACCTCTGATTCCCGATTCCTGCTTTGCCGAAGATTATCGATCCCCGTAGCACAATCGAGACATGCGATCCCTCTGCCTCTCGGCCAGTTTTCCGTCCAAAACGCCCCTAAAAATCACGGACCTCCTGCCCCCTATACCCCCATTGGGTATAACTATGGTAACTTTTTCCAATCTAAAACGAACAGAATGAATGATTTGAAAAATATACCCAGTTACTAACCAGTAAATGCAACTGCCCGTATTGGGGGCGTTTTTACCCAAAAAACGCCTTTTTAGAGGCAAAAATGACCTTTTTTCACCATCCCGAATCGCCTTGCATCAACCGCCAAATCTTCGCCCGTCCGCCGCGCCCCGGGCCGCCGGCCTCACAATGTGGGATGGGGCCACCTCAACTTCACCTGCCGCAAGAGACGCCCAAACCCGCTTCACAACAGTTGGGAAGTTCGACTGTTATCCTTAACTGAATGGCCAATTCTGCAATGACCTCAGAATCGAGACTCGAAACGAAGACCATTGAGCGCCCCCAGCAGGCGCCTTCCACGCTCGCTGTCTGGTTGCTCTTGGCGGCCATCTTTGCCGCCGTGCAGTTTGCTTCGCTCTTCTCGCCTCCGCTCATGGACGACGTCGATGCCGCCCACGCCCAGGCCGCGCAGCACATGGCTGAATCCGGCGACCTCATCACCTCGAAGATCAACGGCATTCGCTACATCGAAAAGCCCCCGCTGCCTTACTGGATCGTTGCCGGAAGTTACAAGATCTTCGGCGAGAACACGTTCTCCACCCACCTGCCCAACAGCCTGGCCATGCTCGGCCTCACCTGGCTCGCGTGGCTGTGGGCCCGCCGCGCCTGGGGCGACCGCGCCGGCCTCTACGCCGGCTTGGGCGTACTTACCTCCATCGGCCCATTTCTCTTCACCCGCTTCATCATTCCTGAGGCGGAGCTCAGCTTCTTCCTGCTCCTCGCCCTATACGCCCTCATTACCGGCCTCGAAGACGACCGCCCCAATCGCTTCTATTGGGTTTACGCCGGGGTCGCGCTGGCCACGCTCACCAAAGGACTCATCGCTCCCGTCTTCTTCATTGGAGCCTCGGTCCCCTATCTGCTGCTCACCGGCCAATGGCGCCGCTGGCGCTTTCTCAAGCCCGTAACCGGAATCCTGCTCTATCTGCTCATCGCCGCGCCCTGGCACATTCTTTGCGGCATCTACAATCCCGACCAGGGCCACCCCATCGGCAATCACCCCACCTTCGGGAACGTCCACGGCTTCTTCTACTTCTACTTCGTCAACGAACACTTCCTGCGCTTCTTTGGCCAGCGTTATCCGCACGACTACAACAAGATGCCCGGCTACGCGTATTGGCTGGCTCATCTGGCCTGGCTCTTCCCCTGGAGCCTCTTCCTGCCCGCCACGCTGTTCGCAGCCTGGAAGACCCGCCGCAGCTGGCTCCAGCATCTGCACCGCGAGGCTGGCCAGACCGTCGACTTCTACATCGACAACGCCATCCGCGACGATGTGGCCACCTATGTCGCCCGGCTCAAGTTCCGCGTCCGCACCATCTGGCTGCTCTCGCTGTTTTCGGCATGGACGCTGCTCTTCTTCTCCATCTCCACCAATCAGGAGTACTACACATTCCCGGTCTGGCCGCCGCTCTTCATCCTCATCGCCGGCATAGTGGCCGGCATTGAAGAGAACCGCGCCCCCAACGGCGCTCCCGCAGACAGCGGCTCTCTGCTCTCGACAAAGTGGCTGACCGGCGCCCAGGGCGCCTTCGCCGTCGTCGGCGTGGTCTCCGCCATCGCTCTCGGCTGGGGACTCTGGGTCTCGCGCAGTCTGCCCTTTGTTCCCGACATCGGCACCCTCCTGGCGCACCGCGGCGTAGGCGACTACACGCTTTCCATGTCGCACCTCTTCGACCTCACCGGCGCCTCTTTCGCCGCCCTGCGCCTGCCCGCGATTCTAGCCGGCATCGTGCTGCTCATCGGCCCCGCTGCCGGATGGGTGCTGCGTCTCAAAGGAAGGCACCTGGCCTCCACCATCAGCGTCGCCCTCACTCTGACCGTCTTCTTCATCGCCGAGCACATCGCTTTCGCCCGCTTCGCGCCCATGCTCAGTTCCAAGCCCATGGCCGACACCATCGTCGCCAAAGGCTCGCCCTCCGACACCCTGATCGTCTACGGCGACCAGTCCGCCGGCTCATCGGTCATCTTTTACACCCACAAGTTTTTCGGCGACCAACTGGCCCTGATCGTCACCCAGCAGTGCGGCCAGCACGGCGAAGGCTCCACGCTGTTGTGGGGCTCCTGCTACCCGGACGCCCCCCGGATCGACATTGGCGAAGACCGGCTCTCCAAAATCTGGGGAACAGGCAACCGCAAGTGGCTCTTCGCCGAGGACCCCGACCAGACGAAGGCCGAGCAGTTGCTGGCCGGCCGCCTGATTCCGGTGCAGTCATTGGCCGACAAGACTCTCTGGACAGATCGGCCGTTGCAGTAGCATCAATTTGGGAGTGGTTTTCCCAATTGTGCAAGCGCCTTTTTGAACAACAGATTTAGATTGTTTTTCAAACCTGTTTTGGGTTATTGTTAGCCATCGGAGCGATAACGACGTGGCCCATCAGTCTCCTCTTAAATGGGATGATCTACCGTTCGATCCAAGCCCGTTTATCAAGGATCAAGCGACGATCAATCCGGCATTTTCATCCAGTCTCGGAGCCTTGTACGCCGACGACTGCCTTGCTATTCTGCCCTGGGTGGAAGATGAAGTTGTTGACACCATCTTTGCAGACCCGCCGTTCAACCTCGGTAAGGAATACGGGAATCGATCAAATGATTCCCTCTCTGAGAAAGCATATTTGGATTGGTGCCATAAATGGGTTGCTGAGTGTGTTCGGACCTTGAAGCCGGGCGGCTCCTTCTTCCTCTATAACCTTCCCAAATGGAATGTATTACTCGGGGCATTTCTCTCAGGCCTAGGAATGGAATTCCGCCATTGGATTGCTGTCGAGATTTCCGCCTGTTTGCCAATTCCGGGCCGGCTCCACCCCTCCCATTACAGCCTTCTCTACTACACAAAGGGAAAGCCGAAGACGTTTCGCAGAATCCGTACACCGATCCTCATATGCCGCCATTGTGGTGGCGAGGTAAAGGACTATGGTGGTCATCGGGACGCAATGAATCCAAAAGGCGTCACGCTAAAAGATGTTTGGACGGACATTCCGCCGGTGCGCCATTGGAAATACAAATCGAAAGATCGTCCCGCTAATGCACTCTCCACAAAAATCCTTGATCGCGTGATAGAAATGTCAACGCTTCCGGGTGATCTTGTTCTTGATCCATTTGGGGGAAGCGGAACTACCTTTGCAGTTTGCGAGAGGAAACATCGTCATTGGCTTGGGATCGAAATTGATTTCGCGGATGAAATTGCTGACCGAATCGAGTCCGGCCAGATTCAATCCCACAAGAATGACGACTTCGTGGAACGTTAGATTAGCGCTCTTCCGTCTGTCCCCTTTGGTATCCTCGGTACATCCTTGCTCGTGGCGTCGTGCTCAATAACGACGATTTCTAGAATCCCTTCGCGGCATGGTACGGACTTCCAAAGGGAGAAGTACGGTTTGATCTCTTGGATATTGCCAATTCGATCAGTCAGGTACACATAAAGCTTGCGGGAGGGCACAACCAGCACTCCGGCCGAAATGATTTGGGTCTTCAGAAGCAGCGTAAGTTTGTTTATCGACCGATGCGACGATGATATGTTGCCCGTCTCCCACTCAACCACAATCGGTTTCGCCGGACCGGTTAGAACCGCATCGAGATCGCCGAGGCGTTCATCCAACGCGTTCTTTGCTCTCCCTTCAATCGTCCATCCATCGGTCTGGAGAGAATGAACAAACCGATCGCGAATGGGCTTTACGCCATTGCCCTCTCCACGCCCCTTGCCACTCTCTGGATAGATGGTGAAGGAACCGCTCCCTACTGGCCATTCACATCCCCGAATCGCCTCGTGAATCTGTTTGCGCGTAGTCTTCCAGTGTTCCGAGGCTGCGTAGGCACCGCGGCTTTTCAATGTGTAGACTTTTACGATCTTCATGATCCCTCAGTCCAGAAGCGTCGAAGAAATGCAGCGGGATCAATTTCGAGCGCACGGCAAACCTCGCAAAACTCGATAACGTCGAGCCTCCGTTCGCCGCGTTCATATTTCGACACAAAGGATTGAGGGCGCTTGAGCCGGTCGGCCAACTCGACTTGAGTTAGCCCTGCGAGCTTCCGCGCTTCAATAAACTGTCCACGAAGTTTAGCTTGTTCGTCGATTCCCACTGTTATTGATCCGTGGGAGAACAATAAAACCCTTTTCGGGATATACCAAATTGGGTTATTCTCTCTATAGACATTTCAGCAACTTTATTCCGCCGCCCGCATCGACACCCCGTCCCTGGCGCGCCAGTTCGGAGGGCATTGTGAATATGCTAGCCTGAAATGAGTGCCGCCCGTCAGCAGGGCTGGGTCTGAGATCGGAGACCCCGTTAATTACGGCATCTCGTGCAGTTTCAGGGTGAATGTGGGTTTCGGAGATTCGGCGGTTTGACTTGTTCGTGAGTAAGATGCCACTTGAGGGCATCGGCTCCGATGACAACAACCCTGAAACTGCCTCACGCCCGCTGGAAGGTCGTTTGTGAAGAAATTTGTCGATTCGTATTTTCAAAATCTGTATGCCGCGCTGGAAAATGTCCAGTACACCGGCCCGCAGGGCGAGCGATTGGATCGCGCCGAAGCTTATGAACGCACCCTGCGGTTGGCGATGGAGACAACGGACCGGGGCTGCAAATTGATGTTCATCGGCAATGGCGGCTCAGCGGCCATCGCCGGTCACATGGCCATCGACTTCACCAAGAACGGCGGGATGCCCGCGATGTGCTTTAACGATGGCGCGGCTCTCACATGCATGGGCAACGATTTTGGCTATGAGGAAGTTTTCGCTGGACAGCTTCGAGCTCACGCGCGCAAAGGAGATACGCTGTTTGCCATCTCCAGCTCCGGCTGCTCTGAGAACATCCTGCGCGCGGTGGCCGTCGCTCGAAGCCGCGATTGCTCCGTGGTTACCATGAGCGGATTCAAGCCGGGCAATCCCCTGCGCGCTCTGGGCGACGTGAACTTCTACATAGGGACATGCGAATACGGCCTTGTGGAAGTCGCGCACACCGCCATGATTCACGCCGTGGTAGACCTGAAGATGGCGAACTCGCTGATGGCGGGCGCACGGATTTCGGAATAGGCTCGCATGATTATCAGCAAAACACCTTGCCGGCTCAGCTTTGCCGGAGGCGGCAGCGATATCGAAAGCTACTATCGCGAGTTCGGCGGTGCGGTGGTAAGCGTCACCATCGACAAGTATGTATACCTGACACTCCAGACCAAATTCGACCACCACATCCGGATTGGCTACTCGCGTACCGAGGAGGTGGAACGGGTCAATGACATCCAGCATCCGATTGTGCGCCATTGCCTGAATCTGCTTGGGCCCCGGCAAGGGGTGGAAATTACGTCTCATGCCGACATTCCGTCCCGAGGCAGCGGACTGGGTTCGTCCAGTTCGTTTACGGTGGGGCTGCTGAACGGGCTGTATGCCTATCAAGGGCGTCATGCCTCTCCGCAGCAGTTGGCCGAGCAAGCCTGCCACGTGGAAATCGATCTCTGCGGCGACCCCATCGGCAAACAGGATCAGTTTGCGGCCGCTTTTGGCGGTTTGTGCATGTACCGCTTTCATCGTGACGGTTCGGTCGGCGTTGAACCCCTGATCTGCCGCCCGCAAACACTGGAGAATCTGCATCGCAATCTGCTTATGTTCTACACCGGAATTACGCGCAGCGCCGCCGACATCCTGAAGGAACAAACCCAGGCGCTTGGCACAGATACTTCGGCGATTGAGAAGATGCATCGTATCGTGGAGTACGCCCACGCGGTGCGGCACGAGCTTGAGAACGGCAATCCCGAAGGCGTGGGCGAGATTCTGCACGAGAGCTGGATCCTAAAGCGCGGCCTGACCAGCGGCATCTCGAACCAGGCCATTGACGAGTGCTACCAGGCGGCGCGCGAGGCCGGCGCGGTGGGCGGAAAGATATTGGGCGCGGGCGGCGGCGGATTTCTATTGCTCTACGTCCCCCTGGAACACCAGGACGCCGTCAGGAAGACGCTGGGAAAACTTCGCCAGATACCTCTCGAATTCGAGCGCGACGGAAGCAAGATCATCTTCTACAATCCCACCACACTCGACCCCGGGCGCGAGGATGACGACTGGAAACCCCCTGCGGGGCTGAGTGATGCGCGCATCGACGGAAAGGCTTAGATAGTGAATGCAGTTATTTTGGCGGGGGGAAAAGGTTCCAGGCTGTCCTCGCTCAGCCTTGGATTGCCCAAGCCGCTGGTACCTGTGAACGGCAAAGCGCTGCTGGCCTATCAGCTCGAACTGCTGGCGCGGCACGGAGTGGAGCAGGTCGCCGTGCTCTGCGGATACGGCGCGGCGGCCATCCACGATTTCTGCGGAGATGGCTCGCGTTGGGGGCTGCCTCTCAAATGTATCGACGAAGCTGCCCCGCTAGGGACGGCGGGAGCCGTGATCGCGGCTCTGGATCAACTGCCGGACGAGTTTCTGATCCTCTACGGCGACACCATGATCAACGTGGACCTGCCGCGTTTTTATGCGGCGCACACGGCAAGCGGCGCCGACGCCACGCTCTTCCTGCACCCCAACGATCATCCTCACGATTCCGATCTGGTGGAGACCGGCGAAGGCGGCCGCGTCATCGCGATTCATGGCTATCCGCACCCTGAGGGCGCTCTGCTCCCTAACCAGGTGAATGCGGCGCTCTATGTCCTGAAAGCCTCCGCGCTACGCGCATTTGCCGTCCCCGCCGCGCCGCTGGATTTTGCCAAGCACGTCTTTCCCCGCTTGCTTCGGGAGAACATTCACATCCATGGGTATCGCAGCCCGGAGTACATCAAGGACGCGGGCACGCCGGAGCGGCTGCAACGCGTCGAGAACGACCTCCGCGCGGGCGTGGTGGCGCGCAGTACTCTCGCGGTCAAGCGTCCGGCCATCTTTCTCGATCGCGACGGCACTATCAACGAGGATGTCGCCTATCTGATCCGTCCGGAACAGTTCAAGCTCATTCCGGGTGCGGCTGAGGCCATTCGGCTTCTCTCTGGCGCGGGCTACCGCATTGCGGTGGTCACCAATCAGCCGGTCATCGCCCGCGGCGACTGCACAGCCGAGCAACTGACCCGCATTCACGACTGCATGGAGATGGCGCTCAGCCGTGAAGTGGCGTTCATCGACGGCATTTTTTATTGCCCGCATCATCCCGACAAGGGATTTGAGGGCGAGCGCCTGGAGCTGAAACTCGATTGCGATTGCCGCAAGCCCGGCGGCGGCATGGTACGGAAGGCAGTGCGCGAGCTGAATCTGGATTTATCGGAAAGCTGGCTGATCGGCGACCGCACCGGCGATATCCAGACAGCACACAACTGCGGAGTACGCTCGGTGCTGCTCCGCACCGGCATCGGGGGACGCGACCAGCGCTACGAAGCCACCCCGGATTATGTATTCGACGACCTGCTTGCGGCGGCGCGTTTTATCGCGCTCCAGAACTCCGCCGCAATAGAAAGATAAAGATGATGCATACATTTGCCTTTTTTCTTGCTGCGATTGCGTTGCTTGGAACGCTCTCTTCCACCGTGTTTCTGGCACTGGCGTTAATCGGGGCGCGGCGCTTTCGCGCTATTGCCCAACAACAGCGCGCCTTTGAAGCGACCCTCGGCGATGCGCAGCTTCCCTTCGTCTCCCAGCTGAAACCGCTGCACGGGTTAGAACCGCAACTCGAGGAGAACCTGGAGAGCTTCTTCACCCAGGACTATCCGCAATTCGAAGTACTCTTCGGCGTGGATCAAGAGGACGACGAGGCGGCAGCGGTGGCGCGGCGCGTCATGGAGCGGCATCCGGAACGGGAGTCGCGGATCATGGTCAACGGCGAACCGCTGTGGCCAAATCCTCCCGCGTATTCGTTTCATCGCATGGCGGAGGTGGCGCGGGGCGAGATTCTCGTCACCAGCGACAGCGATGTCATCGTCGATCGCAACTACCTGCGCCAAGTGGTTCCGCCGCTCCTCCACAAGAAAACGGGAATGTTGACCTGCGTCTATCGCGGCCTGAACACCGGAGGCTTCTGGTCGTTGATGGACGCCATCGGAATGAGCGTGGAAATGACTGCCGGCGTGGTGATCGCCAACTGGGTGGAGGGCATGAAATTCGGCCTCGGGCCCACCATCGTGGTGCGGCGCGACGCGCTCAATGCCATCGGCGGCTACCCGGCCATCGGCGAGTATTTCTCCAACGACTTCGTGATCGGCAACTTTATTGCGGCCAAAGGCTTCGACGTTGCCCTCTCGCGGCACATCATCTCCCACGTCGTTCCTCCCATGACCTTCCGGCGGATGTGGCAGCGCCAGGTGCGCTGGGCGGCAGGGACGCGGAGATCACGGCCGCTCGGGCACCTGGGCACCGGTTTGGTCTACGCAGTCCCCTATGGCCTGCTGGCGCTCATTGCCGGAGTTCTGCTCGGTCATCCCGTGCTGGGCGCGGCGGTGCTGGGATGGTCGGTGCTGAATCGCTGTATTGAAGCACTCGCCATTGGCTGGATGATCACCAGGGACCGGGAGTGCCTGCGGCGACCCTGGCTCTATGCGGTACGCGACCTGATCGGCTTTGCCGTGTGGGTGGCCAGCTACGCCAAGAGAAAAATCACCTGGCGCGACGGTCGCTTCGAGTTGAACGACGATGGACGGGTATTGCGGAAGAAGTAAGCGCCATCCGCCCAACTCAGTTCGTAGATTGTCTTAGAAGGCCTCCGGCCGAACTGGATCATCAAGGCTTGCGGCCGCTGACCGTTACCCTGGCGACTACAGTCTGCTTCCGCAGCGGCACAATCGCCGCGCCCGAAGAAGGCGCGCCATGCTGGAATCGCGTCAGCATCTCCGTCCGCACGTACTCCACAAAGTTCTGCATCTGCCGGTTCATCTCTTCCATCCGCTCCCGCATCTGCAGAATGATGGCGATCCCGGCAATGTTCACGCCCAGATCCCGCGCCAGGTTCAGGATGAACTCCAGTCGCTCCAGATCCTCGTCCGTGTAGTAGCGCGTATTGCCCTCTGTGCGCGACGGCTTCAGCAGTCCTTCGCGCTCATACAGGCGCAGCGTCTGCGGATGAATCTCGTACATCTCGGCCACCGCCGAGATCATGTACACGCCCTTCGATTTACGTTTTGCCGCCATCGCACTTCACCCGCACCCAGATTACCGAAACCGTCCTCCAAGATAAGTACTCATCTCGGCACCTGTTCCCTGTTCCCTATTCCCTGCCCTTTTCAAACAGCGCCACCCGCGGATCCTGCGAATTCAGCTTGGCCAGTTCGCGCATGATCTCCTTGCTGCGCTCGTCCTGCAGATGAGGCACAGCCACCTCAACGGTCACAATCTGGTCGCCGCGCTGCTCCGGCCGCTGCGCATTCTCCACGCCGCGCCCGCGCATGCGCAGTTTTTGCCCGCTCTGCGTTGCCGGCGGAATCTTCAACTGCGCGCGCCCATCAATCGTCGGCACGTCCACCTTGGCGCCCAGCGAAGCCTCGGGCACCGTCACCGGCACGGTCAACTGAATATCGTCGCCCAAACGGGTAAACACCGGATGCGTCCCGGTGCGCACAATCAGGAACAGGTCTCCGGCCGGCCCGCCATTCACGCCCGAATTTCCCTTTCCCTGCAGCCGAATGCGCTGCCCGTCGCGCGTCCCCGCCTTGATGCGAAACTCGACTGCCTCGCTCTTGTTGATCGTGCCCTCGCCGTGGCAGGTTCCGCACTCGTTCGCGGTGCGTCCGGTTCCGTTGCAGCGCGGGCAGGGAATGTTGAACTTCATCCGCCCGCCCATCTGCGTTACCTGGCCGGTGCCGCTGCACTCCGGGCACTGCATCGCGCCGCCCGTTTGCGCATGCCCGTGGCAGGTCGGGCAGGTTTCCTGCCGGTTCACCTGAATGCGCGCCTGGCCGCCGCGAATCGCGGTCCAGAAGTCGACCGTCGCCTGGTACTCGAGATCGGTTCCCGGCTGCGGCCCGCGCGGCTGCGGCCCCTGCTGCGCTCCTGAAAAGATCCCCGAGAAGATATCCTTGAAGCTGCCCCACCCCGCGCCGCTCTGCGGCCCACCCTGATGGCCCGACCCGCCGGCGCCGCCCTGAAATCCCGAGAAATCGAAGCCGTCGAAATCCACCTGCGACCGGCCGCCCCCGCCCGCGCTCTGCTGCCGCGCATAGGCCTCGGCCGTTGCCGGGTCGATCTGGTCGGAGTAGAACCCCAGCTGGTCATACACCTTCCGCTTCTTCTCGTCGCTGAGGATATCGTTGGCCTCGGAGATCTCCTTAAACTTCTCCTCCGCCTTCTTGTCGTTCGGATTCACATCCGGGTGATACTTGCGCGCAGCCTTCCTGAACGCCTTGCGAATCTCGTCCGACGTAGCGGTTTTCTTCACCCCAAGCGTCGCGTAATAGTCCTTGTTCGTAGTCGTGGCCATAATGTGTGTTGACCCGTTTCCTCGTTAAGCGATCTGCCGCGCCTTCAACTCCCCGCTCTTCGTTCGGGGAGCGGGAAAAATCTCAACCTCGATCCGTGCCGTGACTTCCCGGCTTGCCAATGCCAGATCGTAAGACATCTGCATCTTCATCCAGAAATCCGGCGTCGTTCCAAAGTAGCGCGCTAGACGCAACGCCGTATCCGCCGTGATCCCCCGGCGCTCCCGCAAGATTTCGGTAATCCTCGTAACGGGTACACGCAAAGCAAGGGCCAAAGCATTCGCGGAGAGCCCCAGCGGCACAAGAAAATCCTCACGCAAGAACTCACCGGGATGGATCGGTACCCCTCTCTGTTCGTGTCTACGCGGAATGCTCATCTCCGGTTCTCCTTAGTGAAAATCGACAATCTCCACATCAAAGGCATCTTTGCCGTCCCAGCGGAATACCACACGGTATTGGTCGCTGATGCGGATACTCCACCAGCCCTTCCGGTCGCCTTTCAACTTCTCCAGTCGGTTGCCCGGAGGGCTAAGCAAATCCTCAATCGCGCTTGCGAAATCCACTGCTTGCAATCGCCGTGTCGCAATTCGCGCGATGTTACCCCACTTCCGGCTTTTGCCGGTCAGGTAAACCGCTTCTGTCTCCTCATCGGCAAATGACTGGATCATGCTTAACGCTTATCGTAACACGGGAAGCGAAACAGGTTATCCGGCTGACCACTCATGCAATGCGAAGCGCCTTCTGCACAGCTTGAGGTTCGCGGTCTATCACCATCAGGTAAGCGCGGGTTGGACCCTCGGGAACGCGCCGTCCCTGCTCCCAATGGCGCACCGTGTTCACGCTGAATCCAAAACAGACAGCGAACTCCTGCTGCGTCATCCTTAGCCGCCCGCGAATCGCTCGCACGTCGATCTCGGCAGGGATGTGAACTACGTACGTGCCTTCCTCGGCGGTTCCATTTGCAATGGCAAGGGCCTGCTCAAGCCCTCGTATCATGCTTTCTCCAATTTTGCTCATAAGGACGGCCTCCTCTTTCGATTCATCTCCACAAGCGCCCGCGCTATTTTCTGGAGTGTGTTGATCTCAGCCTGACTTACATTCTCACGTTCGTTCTTCGCATACGCGGTCATCAGGTAGAGTGGCATCTCCATGTCGTGAAAAAAGAAGATCACCCGCGCCCCGCCTCGCTTGCCGCGTCCTTCAAGGCCCCAACGCATCTTCCGCACGCCACCGCTGCCTGGAATTACATCTCCCGCGGTCGGATTGCATGACAGATACCCGACCAGTTCCGCACGTTCCGCATCGTCCATCGACTTCTTGGTCGCACGGAGGAATTCGTCCGTTTCCACTACCGTGATGGGTCGTGTATCAGGCAAGGTTTATTGTAGTGCATTGCACTAGTTTTCACAATCACGATCAAACTAACAGTCGGGACTCGGAGACACGCAACTTGGCGCCTGTGTTATCGTTTCGCCATGCGAAAATCGACCTTCGTAAGACTGCGCACTTGCTCCCTCAATCTGCCCTGCCTCATCGCGTTCGGCATAAGTTGCTTACCAGCTTTCGCGCAAAATACGTCCTCGTCTGCACCCAACGCCGCCATGCCAAGCGACCCTAAGGAACTGATGCTGCTCGCTGCCGAAACCAATGGTCTTGCAGGGGAGGGTGTTAGGCCCTGGCACTTAGCCTCCACTTACAAGTCGTTCGACGAACAGGGAATCCTCAAGGACCAGGGAACTTATGAAGAGTTCTGGGGCGGCCCAAAGCAATTCAAACGCTCCATCACCGGCAAGACCTTCACATCGACTGAATACGGAACTGAAAAGGGCATCCTGTTCGCAGGCCCGCAGTATCCTCCGCCAAACCTCTTGGAGCAACTTCGCAGCGAGTTTGTCGGCACAATGCTGGGACCGGAGTCAATTCGGCGAGCGAGCTTCAGTCTGAAGCAGCGCGATGCGGGCAACACCAAGCTCGATTGCTTAAGCCAGATAACCCCTGACGGAATTCGCTTTGGAACAACCTGGTGTTTGGATGCCGGTGAGTCCGACCTGCGTATCAACTTTTCTCCGCCCGAAGCACAGGTTGTTCATAACAGCATCGTGAAATTCCAGGGACGCTACATAGCAGAAGACTTGGTGTTTGCTCAACATGCGAAGACGATACTCACTGCCCACATTGACAACATTGAGCTTCTTGCTCCTGTCGATGAGAGCCTTTTTCAGCCGCCTCCCGATGCAACTCCGATGCGTATAGGACTTAACGTTGCCCCTGGTGTCATGGTCGGAATGCTCGTGAAGGCGGTTCCTTCCCAATATCCGCTCTACGCAAAGGATGAGGGAATAACTGGAACCGTAGTTCTTCAAGCCACCATCAACAAGGATGGCCGCATCGCCGATCTGCATGTTGTGAGCGGCCCTCACGAACTCCAGCAAGCCGCATTGGACGCCGTAAAGCAATGGGTCTACAGACCCTATCTGCTGAACAACGAGCCCGTCGAAGTGGCGACGACCGTCAACGTCATCTTCACTCTCGGTAACCACTCACGCTGAGATTATTGATTTGCAAACGAAATCGGGGCAGGCAACAAACAGTTGCCCGCCCCGCTAACTCCGCCAGCTCCGCTTACTTCTTTTCCTCCACGTCCACGTATTCGGCGTCGATCACGCCTTCGTCTTTCTTCTGCTCAGCCGCGGGTTCTCCTGTAGCCCCGCCCGGCGTTGCTCCAGGAGCTGCGGACGCCGCATTGGCCTTGTACATGACCTCGGCCAGCTTGTGGCTGGCGTGGGTCAGCTTCTCGTGCGCTGCCTTCAGTTCGGACGAACTCGGCGTGCCTTCCAGAACCTTCTTCGATTCGGCAAGCACCGTCTCTACCTCGCCCTTCTCCGGACCCTGGATCTTGTCGCCACCGTCTTTCAGCATCTTCTCGATGTTGTAGACCATGCCGTCCAGCGAGTTGCGCGCGTCGATCTCCTCGCGCTTCTCCTTGTCCTCGTTGGCATGCGCATCGGCTTCCTTGGCCATCTTCTCGACCTCTTCCTTCGAGAGACCGGAACTGGAAGTGATGGTGATGCGCGTGTCCTTGCCGGTAGCGTTGTCCTTCGCCGTCACGTTCAAAATGCCGTTGGCGTCGATGTCGAACGTGACCTCGATCTGCGGCACGCCGCGCGGCGCAGGAGGAATCCCCGCCAGCTTGAACTTGCCCAGCGTGCGGTTTTGCGCCGCCAGCGGACGCTCACCCTGCAGTACGTGCACCTCGACTTCCGTCTGCGAGTCCGCCGCCGTCGAAAACGTCTCCGTCTTCTTGGTCGGAATCGTCGTGTTGCGCGGAATCATCGAAGTCGCCACGCCGCCCAATGTCTCAATCGACAGGGTCAGCGGCGTCACGTCCAGCAGCAGCAGGTCCTTCACCTCGCCGGCCAGCACGCCCGCCTGCACGGCCGCGCCAATCGCGACCACTTCGTCGGGATTGACGCCACGATGCGGCTCGCGGCCGAACAGCGTCTTCACGAGCTCTTGAATCTTGGGCATGCGCGTCTGTCCGCCCACCAACACAACCTCGTTGATGTCGCTGAGTTTCACACCGGCGTCGGCAATTGCTTTTTTGCACGGCTCGAGCGAACGGTTCAGCAGATCTTCAACAAGCTGCTCCAGCTTGGCGCGCGTCAGCTTGCGAACCAGGTGCTTCGGGCCGCTGGCATCGGCGGTCACAAAGGGAAGATTGATCTCCGTCTCGATGGTCGTCGAGAGCTCGATCTTGGCCTTCTCCGCCGCGTCCTTCAAACGCTGCAGTGCCATCTCGTTGCCCTTTGAAGCCAGGTCCAGCCCCGACTCCTGCTTGAACTCCGAAATCAGCCAGTCCACAATGCGCTGGTCGAGATTGTCGCCGCCCAGGTGCGTATCGCCGTTGGTCGACTTAACCTCGATCACGCCTTCGCCCACCTCAAGAATGGAGATATCAAACGTGCCGCCGCCGAAGTCGTAGACCGCAATGGTCTCGTCCTTCTTCTTGTCGAGTCCGTAAGCCAAGGCGGCCGCCGTCGGCTCGTTCACAATGCGCTTCACGTCCAGGCCGGCAATCTTGCCCGCATCCTTTGTGGCCTGCCGCTGCGCGTCGTTGAAGTAAGCCGGAACCGTAATCACAGCCTCGGTGACCGTCTCGCCCAGGTAGGCCTCGGCAGAAGACTTCAGCTTCTGCAGAATCATGGCCGAAATCTCGGGCGGGGTGTACTCCTTGCCCTGCGCCAGCACGCCCACGTGGTCGCCCTGCTGGGTCACCTTGAACGGCACCATCTTCATCTCGTCGTTCACTTCGTTGTACCGGCGCCCCATGAACCGCTTGATGGAGAAGATGGTGTTCTCCGGGTTGGTGATCGCCTGCCGCTTGGCCACTTGGCCAACCAGCCGCTCGCCGCTCTTCGAGAAAGCGACAATCGAAGGTGTGGTGCGCGCACCCTCTTCATTTGGAATGACTTTGGGCTCTCCGCCCTCCAGCACGGCAACGCACGAGTTGGTGGTGCCGAGGTCAATGCCGATAATCTTTGCCATGGTTGATGTACCGCCCCTTCAATAAAGTTCTGACTCTAATAAGATGCATGATTGAGTGACTTAGTGTCAACTTTATTTGATTGAATTCTTGTAAGTTACACCGCCGGCCAGAGCTGGCCTTGGCATCCTGCCTAGGTATAGGAGGGTTCCCGGACTTCGCCGCAGACTCCGAAGCCGCGCCCCTTCATGCCACTTCTCCCGGTAGTTCATTCCCTTCATGCGATTGCCGCCAGTACAGCCCCTTGCAAACCATATAGGACTGTTTTAGTCTCTATTCATATACGACCGATTAAGTCGCATTTCATCATGAGGTCTCCCCTTGCCTTTCAATTCATCCAAAAAAGCTCTCCGGGCCGCAATCCGCACGTCTCTCTGCCTGGCCCTCAGTTTGCCCGCCTGCCTCGCGCCAGCCGCAAGAGCCCAGGAAAAACCCTATTTCGTCACCTACTCGCACGACCTCGAAGAACCGGGCAACTTGGAGATCGAGGTCAAGACCGCCCTGGGCCGGCCGGACGGAAGCACCCGCTTCGGCGCTGCAGCCCTGGAACTCGAGTACGGTGTCCGCGCCTGGTGGACCTCCGAACTCTATCTGGATGGCCAGGCCACGGCCGGGGACTCAACCATCTTCACCGGTTTCCGCATCGAGAATCGCGTCCGCCCCCTCATGCATGACCACGCTGTTAACCCGGTTCTCTACGTCGAGTACGAAAATACCTCCGGCGCCGACAAGACGGTCCTCGAATTCGTCGGCCACGACAGCCAGGCCGATCTGGCCAGCCCCAACGGCGAGGCCCGCCGCGACCATCAACACGAGGCTGAACTCAAGCTCATCCTCTCCTCGAATGCCGGGGACTGGAACATCTCCGAGAACTTCATCGCGGAAAAGAATCTGGGCCATGCCCCTTGGGAGTTCGGATATGCTGTCGGCGCAGCCCGCCCTTTGCGCGGCGCCGCCGGCGGCCGGGCGTGTACCTTCTGTGCTGAGAAGTTCGTCGCCGGCGCCGAAGCCTACGGCGGCCTCGGAGACACGGCCGCTCTCACCCTTACCGATACCTCACACTACATCGCGCCGCTGCTCGGCTGGCAACTTCCCAAAGACGTGCGTCTCAGCTTCTCTCCCGCCTTTGGCCTCACGTCGACAAGTCTCGCCCGTGTCTACCGCATCGGTGTGGCCTATGAGTTCGATCAGATTGGCAACTGGTTCCACTCCACTAAAGGAGGTGCGCAATGAAGCATTCCCGCCGCGGAACACTCTCGGCCCTTTCCGCTGCGCTCTGCGCCACCCTGGCCTTTGCCGCAGCCTCCCATTCTCACTGGGATCGGATTCCGGACAAAGACCATCTTCGCGTCAATCCGCTGGCAGCTCATCCGGAGGCAGCGGCAGCCGGGGCACTCGTTTTTCGCGACCACTGCGCCCAATGCCACAAGGCCGATGCGCGCGGCGACGGCCACAAACGCCCGTCCCTGCACAACGAAAACCTGCGCGCCGCGACCGACGGCGACGTCGAGTGGTTCCTCCGCCAGGGCGATCTGGCCCACGGCATGCCCTCCTGGTCCAGCCTCCCCAGCGAACAGCGCTGGCAGCTAGTCGCCTATTTAAAGTCGATCCAGTGAGAAACGGCTCTCTGCTTTTTCCTTGTGGGAGAGTGGGACAGCAGGAGACTTCGACAACGACCCTGCCGCCCTCAAGGCTGCGCCGGCGGCGAGGCCACTTCCGACGGCTCGTCCATGCCCTTCTCCGGATCGTATTGGTGCTTCACCATCCAATCCTTGAACTTGGCAGCCAACTCCTCCACCACCGTGTCGTCATCCACATTCCAGAAATAGGCCAGTCCGGGCCTCATCAACACCACCTGCAGGTCGCAGGACTCCATATTCCAAGGTTTCCCTGCCTGAGGTACCAGTATCTCCAGCGTCTTCTCCCGCTTCTTCCAGCGTGCCGGATAGGTTGCGTACCCCTCTGAGGCCTTCAGCGGCTCAATGCAGCTATATCTGAACTGAAAGCCCATCGGCTGGCCACTCTCAAACAGATCCGCGCCGCCCGCCCCATCAAGATAATCCGGCGTTTCCGAGAAGGTCTTGCTCTCGCGGCTGTGGCGGGATCGGGAAGTGTTCTTCAGCACATGCACCCGCAGCGGGTAGTCGGCGGGGTCAGGGCCCTTGGCCAGCACCACCGCAGAAAACGCCAGGCAGCCCGCCAGCCCGCTTAACACGCAAACGAAAATACGACGCACCGAAACACCCCCCTTCAGCCCTGCCGGAAGCTGAAAAGTTCATTCTCCCGTCACAGCGAACCAACCCCTCAATAGTTTACCCTCGATAGAGTTCCCATCGAATGCCGACCGCTGCCGCCCAAGCCCGTTACCCGCTCACCCAGGGCGTCAACCCATGGCTGGTTGTCGTCTCCGTGATGCTCCCGACCTTCATGGAGGTGCTCGACACCGCCATCGCCTCGGTCGCTCTGCCTTACATCGCCGGTTCGCTCTCGGCCTCCAACTCCGAAGCCACCTGGGTCCTTACCAGCTACCTTGTCGCCAACGCCGTCATCTTGCCCGCCTCCAACTGGTTCGCCCGCCGCTTCGGCCGCAAGCGCTTCCTGCTCACCTGCGTCATCATCTTCACCATCGCCTCCTTCTTTTGCGGTGCGGCTCCGTCCCTGAGCGTCATCCTCCTCGCCCGCATCATGCAGGGCGCCGGCGGAGGCGCGATGCAGCCTCTCTCCCAGTCCATCCTGCTTGAGAGCTTCCCCATCGAAAAGCGATCCATGTCCATGGCCGCTTATGGACTCGGCATTGTGCTCGCGCCCGTCATCGGGCCTACGCTCGGCGGCTGGCTTACGGACACCTTCAGTTGGCGCTACGCCTTCTACATCAATATCCCGGTCGGCATCCTTGCCGTCTTCCTTATCGGCCGTTTCGTCCACGACCCGCCCTACATCAAGAACGCCAAGGTCGGCCCCTTCGACAACATCGGTTTCGGCCTGCTCATGGTCTGGACCGGCGCCCTGCAGATCGTTCTAGACAAGGGCCAGGAAGACGACTGGTTCGGCGCATTGTGGGTACGCTGGGCGGTTGCCGCTCTGGTCGTCTCGCTGCTGCTCTGGATCTGGCACTCCTGGGCCCATCCCAAAGGTCTCGTCGACCTCCACGTCCTCAAAGACCGCAACTTCCGCACCGGTTGCTTCATGATCGCCATGCTGGGCATGGCCATCTACATCACCATCGCCATCCTGCCGCTCTATTACCAGGAGGTGCTGGGCTATACCGCCTTCACCGCTGGCCTGGTCGTCGGTCCGCGCGGCATCGGCTCTTTTGTCGGATCGCCGATCATCGGCTTCCTTGGCTCGCGTATCGACAACCGCATTCTCCTCAGCGGCGGGTTCGTTGCCTTCGGCATCTGCGCCCTGGTCTTCGGCACTGTCAATCTCGATATCGGCCCTTACACCCTGCTGATCCCCATCACGCTCACCGGCTTTGCGCTCAGCTTCGTCTTCGTTCCTCTGGCCACCATGTCCACCTCCACCATTCCCCGCGAGGAGATGGGCAACGCCACCGGCCTCTTCAACATGCTGCGCAATATCGGCGGGTCGATCGGGATATCGATGGCCACCACAGCTCTCATCCGCCGCGCCGCCCAGCACCAGGCCGACCTAGGCGCCAACCTCGGGCCAACCAGCGCCGCGCTTCAGCAAAAGTCCGCTGCCATTGCCGGTTACCTCGGCCATCACGTAGGCCACGCGGCCGCCCGCCCCGGTTCCTTTGGCCTCATCTACGGCCAAATGATGCAGCAGTCGGCTTTGCTCGCGTATGTCGATGTCTTCCGCTGGACGGCGCTGTTGGCCTTCTTCTGCGCCGGGGCTACGTGGCTCTTCAAAAAGCCGAAGAAGCAGGCCGACTCGCCGCCGCCGGTGCATTGAGATTCGAAGTCGCAGGGGCAGCGGTTTCCGGAACCAGAATCCGTAGCAAGGTCAATGGCGGCCTTGATTCACGCGGTCAACTTCTAATTTGAGTTCGGCAAGCATCTCAGCAACTATGCGCCCGGCAAACATCCCCAACCGCATTTGGAGAACGCCCGCCATCGCGGGTAGTACTTCATCGACCCGGGCAACAAATAGGTCATTCCCGCTTCTAAGTCCTAATTGGAATTCATCTTGGCCCCCGGCATCACGCGGAACCAATAGATCATAAAGTCGCTTTACGACCACTGGCGGCAACGAGACAGTCGGGACCCGCGAAGGCTGGATCGAGATTATTTCAAAAAGCAAATTCTGTCCGCCGTTTGGTAACGCTCTGTGAGCAGGAGAATAACGCTGTCCCGCCCCAACGTCTATTCTCGCGCTGCCCTGGATTTTGGGGCCTGTAACCTTGGAGACTTCCTTCTGGGCCTCAACTCCAAGAGTCTTCAATAGCCGTGCTCCTGCTTCATCTATTTGCTGCTCGCTATATTCCCCCTTCGCAACAAATGGGCCGTTGATTGCTGCCAAAGACTCCTTCACCGATGGCACTTGTGCATTGCGCAGGCTTTCGGCTACAAGTGTCATTGTGTCGAGTGAGCGTGCGAGCATAAAATCGACGAAAGTTTTATAGTCGCCTGCATCCGCCGCCTCAAGTGAATCCAAATAGATACCTTTGTGCTCTGACAGAATCATGATCGGCATAGAAATCGCGCGGTAGGTGAACGCCGACGCGAGAGCCCGCGCAACTCGGCCATTCCCATCCGCAAAAGGGTGAATTACTACGAGTCCATAGTGAGCGTATGCCGCCTGAAGAACAGGATGCGCCGCAAGAAACGCATCACTTCGCATCTCGGAAACAAGCCGGGCCATCTCCGAAGGTGTAACGTCCACGGGCGCGTAAGAATGGTCCTCGCCGTCTCTGGTCCGAACATGATTAGGTAGGACTTTGTACCGTCCTTTTGGGAGGTCTTGTTCCTGTGGTCCAACGGCTGTCTGTACTCGATACGTTGCCTGGGCACTGCAAACAATCTCATGAAGCTTCCGAATTGCCGCTTCAGAGATTGGCTCGGCCTTCGTTGCGAAATCAAGCACGAGGTCGTAGGCGTGCAACTGCGCTTCAAAAAGCGGGCGAACATTTTCTCCCTTTTCGGCGAGCTTCAGTTCCCACGCAGTCGTCTCCATAGCAACTGTAAACGTGAATCCACGATCTACCTCGTAGAGGCCCTCAATCGCTCCTGTGTCCACTGCCGCCGCTCGCTTCACGATCTCGTATGCGCGTCTCAGCGCGTCCGAAGGAATCGATGCCTTGCTTTCAAGTTCTGCCTTATATCGCTCCCACCGAACGCTGTCGACCGAAGTCCGCGAGGCCCATTGGCTAAACGGAGGAAACGGCTTATATGCCGCATCAAGAATGTGGATGTTGGTCTCAGGGTCATTCATCGTCAGGTCCAATCGTCCTCTAAGGCCGATCATAGCTCCCAATGTCCTGGCAGGACCAGCGCCTAAATCGAGGATTGGCCCTCCCCGAGCCATTGCCGAATCGCTTCGTCGGAGGCCCCTCGAACCTTGGCGAGCATAATTCCTCAAGGACTTTAGTGGTCTCCTCATCGGGTCCATGCTTGGCGCTTGGACGGATCTCTGCGACGGTTCTTCCCTCCACAGCGATGGTGAAGCTCTCCCCTTGGCTGACCCGCTTCATGATCTCGAAAAACCTCGCCTTCAACTCGTCACCAGTGATCTCGGCAAACATGAATCCTCCAGAGCCAATTTCTCGCTGCATCGCTTATCGGCTCACTCCCCCCAAGGAATGAACCGCCCCAACCCCTCGTCGTACTCCTCGATCCGCCCCGTAAGTATGTCGTAGTACCACCCGTGCACCCGCAGCGTCCCCTCCTCCATCGCCTGCCGCGCCGCCGGTTGCGCCTTCAAATTCAGCAGTTGCGCCACCACGTTGCCCCGGATCAGCGAGGCCAGCTCCGCGCTCTCCCCATCCGCCGGATTGAGCGGCTGCCGGTGTGCAAAGGCCGCTTCCACGTGATGCAGCCAGCGCTCGGCCTTGGGCAGCCCTTCCAGAGCCTTGCGGTCCAGCGCCGCCTTCATCGCGCCGCAATCCGAGTGCCCGCACAGAATCGCGTCTTTCACCTTCAGCACCTTCACGGCGTACTCGATCGTGGCCGTGCACCCGTCTACATCCTGGCTCGTCACCGGCACCACGTTGCCCGCATTCCGCGTAATGAACAGGTCCCCCGGCTCGGTCCCCAGCACCAGGTCCGGCACCACGCGCGAATCCGAGCAGGTAATGAACAGCCACTCCGGCGACTGCCCCTCGGCCAGCAGGTGAAAATGGCTCCGCCGCTCGGGAAACACCTCCTTCAAAAATCGCTTGTGCCCGGCAATCAATCGCTCCATCCGCGCCTCCGGCGAGTTCTCTGCTTCAACCCGCCTAAGCCAGCCTACAGCACCGCGCCCGCGATACACTGAAATTGACCATGTTTGAAAACCTCACAGACAAACTCCAGCGCGCCTTCAAGTCCCTCCGCGGCCAGGGCACGCTTACCGAAGAAAACATAGCCGACGCCCTGCGCGAAATCCGCGTAGCCCTGCTCGAAGCCGACGTCAACCTCAATGTCGCCCGCGACCTCATCGAACACATCCGCGTCAAAGCCGTCGGCACCGAAGTTCTCACCGCCCTCTCGCCTTCCGAGCAGGTCATCAAGATCGTCCGCGACGAGCTAATCACCCTCCTCGGCAAAGACACGGCTCGCTTCAAATTCGCCTCGCAACCGCCCACCGTCATCCTCATGGCCGGCCTCCAGGGCTCCGGCAAAACCACAACCTCCGGCAAGCTCGCCGCATGGCTCAAAAAGGGCGGACACCGTCCCATGCTGGTCTCGGTCGACGTCTACCGTCCCGCCGCCCGCGAGCAGCTCAAAGTCGTCGCCAAGCAGGTTGAAGTCCGCCTCTACGAGGGCGACCAGAAGGACGAGCCCGCAGGCACCGCGCTTGTCGAGCGCCTAGCCAAAGAGGCCCGTCGCGAAGCCGTCATCATGGGCTGCGATACGCTCATCGTCGACACCGCAGGCCGCCTCGCCATCGACGAAGAGCTCATGGACGAGATGGCGCGCCTCAAAAAGCTCCTCAACCCGTCCGAGATCCTCTTCATCGCCGACGCCATGACCGGCCAGGACGCCGTCAACTCCTCACTCGCCTTCCACCAGCGCCTCGGCCTCACCGGCGTCGTCCTCACTAAGATGGACGGCGACGCCCGCGGCGGCGCCGCCCTCTCCATCCGTCACGTCACCGGCCAGCCCATCAAGTTCCTCGGCGTCGGCGAAAAACCCGATGCCTTCGAGCCTTTCCATCCTGATCGCATCGTCGGCCGCATCCTCGGCATGGGCGACATGATGTCGCTCATCGAAAAAGCCGAGTCTACCCTCGACCGCAAAAAGTCCGAAGAGTTCGCGAAAAAGGCTCTCCTCGGCGACGGCTTCACGCTCGAAGATTTCCGCGACCAGTTACGCCAGATCAAGAAGATGGGCTCGATGGAGAGCATTCTCAAAATGCTCCCTTCTGTCGGCCCTTTCGCCGGCCTTCAGCAGGCCTCGCAAAACATCGACGAAAAGCAGTTCACCCGCCTTGAAGCCATCATCAACTCGATGACCCCCAAGGAGCGCCGCAACCACGAAATCATCAGCGGCACCCGCCGCAAGCGCATCGCCAAAGGCAGTGGAACCGAAGTTTCCGACGTAAACAATCTCCTCCGCCAATACGCCCAGATGGCCAAAATGTTTAAGCAAATGGGCAAAGGCGGCTTGGCCGGAAAGATGATGCGCGGCGGCCTGAGCGGCATGGGCCTAGGCACCAAACAACGCTTCGGAAGATAATAACGACTGAAACGGGGGATTCTCCATGCGGACATTGGAAGTTGAGAACTTTTCAGTAATCAAGAAAGCGGCGATTGAATTTGGCAGAATCACCGTTCTCATCGGCCCCCAATCAAGTGGAAAAAGCATCCTATGCAAATTGGCATTCTTTTCTCACAATCTCTTGCTTCTCGGGCAGAATACGATTGAAGAAGAGGGGAGTTACGAAAGGTTTCTTCAAGTCGCCAGCGAGGAATTTGCCAAATTGTTCCCTTCGCAGTCTTGGGGATCGAAACGGTTTAAGATCCGCTATCGGTGCGGAGGGTTTGCAGTTGACATTGTTAGAAAACGTTACAAGCGCGACCCAAAAGACAAGGCGGCTTTCTTACTCCCAACTTGGTTCGCTGAACTCTACAAAACAACGCATCATCGAATCCAGACCGGTAGGAAGAGGCAAGGCGACCCACTCGCAAGAGCTGCCTTTCGCAGAGACTTTTCTCAAAGGGCGAGGCTCAAACTTGGACCGGAATGGAATAGCGATCAATTATTTATTCCGGCGGGGCGGTCATTCTTCAGTAGCGTAGGAAAGGCGCTTGCAGCGTTTGAGGAAGGTGGATCTATTGACCCCCTTACCTTGCGATTCGGTCGTCAAGTCAATTGGAATTTCGATGAGTATAGCTTCCTGAATCGCACCAAGCACGTATCTGAACTCTCAAAGCTACTCAAAGATGAATCAAGTTCATTGCTGGGAGGATCGGTCCGGGAAGAACGGAGCAAAACAGTATTTGTTTCAAGTGATGGTAGGATCTTGCCCCTTTCGAATCTTTCTTCCGGTCAACAAGAGCTTCTCCCCCTCCTCTCGACGTTAGCTCGGAGAATTAGGTGGGAAATGCCTCAGATGCTCTTCATTGAGGAACCGGAGGCCCACTTGTTTCCCTCCGCACAAGCTTCTCTGGTATCGCTATTCGCCTCTATTGCACAAGACACTCGGCCGAATATTTCGATTGTGCTAACTACACATAGCCCCTACATACTTTCGAAGTTCAACAACCTCATTATGGCGGGACAACTCTCAAAGAAGCGCGCATTGAGGGCATCTGTGGAGAAGATTATCAAGCCTCCTTTTTGGGTTAAAGAAGGCAATATACGTGCGTATTCCATCGAAAACGGTGGAACGACAAACATCATCGACTCCAGCGGCCTGATTAACGGAGAATACCTGGATCGGGTGTCTGAACTCATCGGGAGAGAATTCGATGAACTGTTGAGGCTGGAATATGAGCATACAAAAGGCGCCTAGCCAGCCAGGATGCAACTGGATCGAGAGATGCATCGAGGCTTGCGATGGGCGGAGCGTGTTTGTCGAGGAAAATGGCGTCAGAGCTACCTTTGCCAACCCTTCGAGAAGGCGAATTCGCAAAATCCACTACGACGGTTGCTTTAATAAGAACAGTAAGGAACTAAAGGCCGATTATATTTTAGGGCTCCCCGATGTTCTTGATGTGATCGTCGAGCTTAAGGGATCGGATCTGAAACACGCAAGGGACCAAGTGGAAGTGACGTTGGATCGATGGAGGACCAATCCATTTCGTTTTCAAAGAATTGTGTGTTTGATCGTTTACGGACGCCTCGAGGGCAAGCAAAGAAAGGCCGGTAGGATCCCGTGCATGAGCTCGACAATTCAATCACTAGAGCGAGCGTTCCTACGGACAAATCGGACTTTACTCAGAATATGCGAAAGCAGCTCGGTACAATTCATCTTTGATGACTCGCTTAGGAAGACCGATGCCAGCCGCTAATCTTCAAGACCAACTCGACGAGATCACGGCCAACACCCGCCACCTGGTGCAGTCCGAGCGTCTGGCCGTGGGTGAGCGTGCCGTCTCCGAGCTGTTCGACTCCGGCATTGAAGACCGCATTCTCCCTGTCGGCGCCGTCGCCCCCGACTTCGAACTCAATGACGCCACCGGCCGCCTGGTCCGTAGCGCAGACATGCTCGCCCTCGGCCCCCTGGTCGTCAAATTCTTCCGCGGCCGCTGGTGCCCCTACTGCGTCACAGAATTAGAAGCCTGGCGCGATCTCTACGGCACCATCCGCGAGCGCGAAGCCCTGATGGTCGCGATCGGCCCGCAGACCGAGCGGCAGAGCGACTTCATGGCCGGCCAGCACGGCCTGCCCTTTCCTGTCCTTTGTGACCCTGGTAATGTAACCGCAGAAAAGTTCGGCCTCGTCTACACCGTCCCCGAGTTCCACCGCACTTACTACCAGTCCATCCTCGTCAACATCCCCTTCGTCAACGGCGACTCAAGCTGGCGCCTTCCTATCCCCGCCACTTATGTCATCCAAAAGGACAGGAAGATCCTCTTCGCCGAAGCCCACGCCGACTTCCGCGTCCGCCCCGAACCCGAAGAAGCGTTAGCCGCCGCCTTCGCGCACCACAGCCGCTAACTAGAAAAGCAATGTCATCCTGAGCCTCTTATGAGGCAGTCATCCTGAGCGAAGCGCTCTTCAGCGCAGCCGAAGGACCTGCATTTGCCTTTGCACTTCTTCTCGCTCTTGTATCTAGAACAATCAACGGATCT
>Ga0182030_10003892_pt1 | contig 31851 bp, 27 predicted proteins | sample 812S3MmetaG_FD_121299 | JGI IMG/M metagenome (GOLD analysis project Ga0182030, IMG submission 121299) | Permafrost microbial communities from Stordalen Mire, Sweden - 812S3M metaG (Illumina Assembly) | ecosystem: Environmental > Terrestrial > Soil > Wetlands > Permafrost | place: Sweden... | reverse complement strand
TCTGGTAGACTTAACCGGTAGCTCAAGTTGTTGCAAGACAACCTGGGGACGTAGCTCAGTTGGTTAGAGCGCTGCCCTGTCACGGCAGAGGTCGCGGGTTCGAGCCCCGTCGTCCCCGCCATACATTCTAAAGGACTTACGGGATATATGGGACCTGAGTGACAATGAAATCCGGGCACGATATGGGCACAATAAGCGTCTATCGTGCATTTACCGCAATCTTCTCGAATTCGATTGTGCCCACGTTGGCTTTTTTGTGCCTGCGTCAGGAACCATCATCCTTACAACCTTGCTCTGTGCAGCTCTCTTGTTCGAAGTCACTGCCTGCGTGTAAACGTCCAGCGTGATCCGACTGTTTGCGTGCCTCAAGAGCTCCTGTACGGTCTTGATATCTTCCCCGTTCGCCTTGAGCAATGTGCCGAAGGAATGGCGGAAGGTATGCCAACCGATGTTCTTGGTGATGCCGGCCTTGCGTGCGACCGGCTTGATGTACCGCTTCATGAGGTTATCCGGCCAGTAAGGTTGTTTGCCCTTCATGGTCGGACTTGCGAAGACCCAATCATCATCCATCGGGTAGGGACTCTGACGACGCCAGCGCATGAGATCCTCCGCCATGTAATCATCCATTGGGACGGGTTTGGCGGATGCCTCTGTCTTGCAATCGCCCACCACCTGATGCCAGATGGCCCGAGTCACGTTCAGCTCCAGGTTCTCGAAATCGACATCGCTCCAGCGAAGTGCAAGCAGTTCGCTGACCCGAAGGCCTGTTGCCGCATCGAGCAGAGCCACGGTGCGCTCTCTTACGGACAACTTGCTGAGAAGTAGTTGGAGTTCTGCCAGATCGAGAACGTCAGGCACTTTCTCTCGTTTCGCGCTCTGGCGCACGAGCTTGATTGGGTTGTTGCCAACCCACTCGTAACGCATTGCGTGATGAAAGATTGCGCTCATCAGATTCCGAATCTTCGCTCGTGTGCCTCTTGCCCGCTCAATGCTGTCCAGCCACTCTTCAACCGCGACTGGTTTGATCTGGTCTAGCCTGTGATTTCCCCAGCGAGGCAGAATCCACAGCTTCAGATAGCACTCGTAAGCAGATCGAGTCGAGAACGCCTTCCGTCCCTGATTCTCACCCACCAGTTCCTTGAGCCGGTAGTGTGCGATCAGTTCGGCGATTGTGCCCGGTCCGCCTTCCGCTTGCGGGGTTTGTTGGTTTGCGTCAATGCGCAATGCGTGGGCTGCTTTGAGGGCCGATGCTTCAGTGGTGAGAGTTTTGATCGTGCCGACGATGGCTTTGCGTTGTTTGCTTGCCCCATCTGCGCCGGGTTCCCTCCACCGAAAAATCCAAACATCCGGTCCGCTCTGCCGCTTTTCGCGCTGCACGCTTCCTTGCTGATACCGTGTTCGCCTGTTCATGAGTCCTCCGTCCAGGCGGCAACGGATGGCTTGCTACCAAGGTAGTCCCTTTTCAACGGCACGGAACAGAATATTTTGCTCACTAAGTGCCGGTTTGCCTGTCGATCCACTGCTCTATCGCCGACAGTCGAAAACGCCAGAGCTTGCCGATGTGAACGCCGTGAATCTGGCCCTCACGCGCAAATCTCTGAAGGGTCTTGGGATGAATCTGAATGATAGCCGCAGCCTCCTCAGAGTCGAGGAGCCGCTCCGGAACATAATCAGCAGGCTGTGGCGGCTTCCGTTCGGTCAGGTCCTCATTTGCCATTGGTTCACTCCGGGGGTGTTGCTCCTGCTGTCGGGGGCACGCTCGTGACTCAAAGAATGGGCTACTTCGTACCGTCCGTCCAATACTCATTTCCTATGTGCCCATCAGCATTCCCTATGCGACGGGATGTACCAATCTCCACAGCCAAGAAATTGGTTGCCTGCCTTTCAAATAGATGTACCAAATTGGGCAACCCTTACCGATGTGCGCGCACCATATCAAGTGCATACTCCGATTGACCGAAACAGCACCCGCTAAGCAGAGAGGTTGCGGCGATCATGTATGAGGGGCCCGAGTTTCGTCATCTTGTATCGTTTGTGGCAGTCGCGGAGGAGTGCAGTTTCGGCGGAGCTGCGAAGCGCATTCGTGTCGCGCAACCCTCTCTCAGTGCCCAGATTAAGCAGATTGAAGAAGGCCTCGGAGCAAGCCTCTTCATCCGAAGCCAGACGGGCGCATCCCTAACTGCATCGGGGCGTCAGTTCCTTGTATTTGCCCGATTGATGCTGCAAATGAGAGAACACTCGGTGCGGGCAACGGCCTCCGATAAAACAGGAACTGAATGGCCGCTACGCTTCGGATACTCCCCGTTTGCAGATCACAGGATCGTCGAAGAAGCACGTAGCGGATATCTGGAACTTGTACCGGGCGGGCATATTCAAACGTCGAGCGACTGCTCCGCGGAACTGACGACGATGGTTGCCGATGGCAGACTTGACGCTGCTATAGTTACGCTTCCATTGGCAGAGAAGGGTCTCTTTGTACATCCGATTTGCGAGGAGAGGATGTTGGCGTGCCTTCGTTGCGACGATCCTTTGGCGGCCTCAGCGACGCTTCCGCAGGATGTGATCGCGGCCCGCTTGTGCGTCCTATTCGCACGCGTTCACCAGCCCTCGCTCTACGATCAGATCGTGCGAACCCTCGCTCAGGCAGGTATTGCACTGAACCCATCGGAATTCATTTCAGCGCCCGCCGAGATGCAATATCTCGTGAAGCGCGGCAAGGGATTCAGCTTGGCACAAGAGAGCACTAACCTCGACCCGGAACTCACCATGCGAGGCATAGCGGGCATCAATCTCACCGTCACGACGGCCCTAATCTGCAATGCGGTTCAGATTCGGCCGGTCCTGCCCATGCTTGCCTATCGAATCGAGAAGCACCTCTCAACGGCGATGAAGATGCACGGACGAAAGCGCCCCAGCGGTCGCGTCACGGGTAACAATCCGGTCAGGTTGCAGAAGACGAGTTGAACGGGATTGCGAAGTCAGACGGCGTATAGGCTGTGCCTTACCATGCATAGGAAATGAGTATTGGACGGGGATTCATTTCGGTCATAGGGTCGGGGGCATATCACGACTGCTCACAGTCGTTGGAGGATGCCGATGATCCGCAGAAGCCGTCAAGTATCTAGCCCCCACCCGAACCCAACCACGCCCAGTTCTTATCTCGCCAAGCGCAAGGCAATTCAGACCCTGGCCCACGCTACTCGCGTGATGGCTCCCGCACTCGTTGCGCTCACATTAGCCAGTGTCGCTCATGCACAAGGAACGATGGACTTCTCCGGAGCGACAACGCTCATGGGGGCGTTTAAGACGTTCGCCATCTATGCGGGCGCCGTCATCTGTTTCGGCGGTCTGATCTTCGCCGGCATTCGGATGATGAGCGGTCGCTTCCAGGATGCCATCCCCGGTCTATTCGGCGCACTCTTTGGCGCCGGTGTTCTCGGCTGGGGCGCGGGCTGGATTGGATCTCTTACTGGGCAGTCGATGTAGGAGCTGTCATGCATACGACCAAACGGGGAGAACCGTTACCGATCAATCAGGCATTGAACAGGCCGAGGGCCAAGCTAGGACTTGACCTCTCGGCATGGATGGCCATCGTCTTTGTGACCGTAACGGTTTTCCTAGTCGGCTTCCGAATGTTGGCAATCCTTAGCTTTCCCACGATGGCGGGCGGAGCCTGGCTCATCGTTCGCAAACACCCAAAGATGTTCCAACTGTGGGGCCTAAGCCTCAACCAGAAGTCCTACTATGACCCGCGCAAATACTGAGCTGCAGAAACAGAATCCGTGGTTTGCCAAAGCTGGGGCGGCTTCGAGCATCGTGCCGATCTCTCGCTTTGTTGGCCCGAACATCTTTGCCCTGAAGGGAGGAGGCTACGGGTGCCTCTTCTCTCTCACCGGCCTGGATGAAGAGGCCTTGACCGACCTTGAGCTTGAATCCCGCGTGCGCTCGATTGAAGGAGCGTTACGCGGCCTCCCAGAGGGATCGTGCCTCTACCAGTACACCCGCGTGATGTCGGGGCTCGATCTTCCCAGGCAGCGGTATGAGAACAAGGTGACGGAGGCCTTCGCAAGCGACCGTCTCGCTCACTTGGACAAGACAGCCGGATTCCGGCGCATCGACCTCCATTGGTGCCTTACGCTTGAACCATCTCAGGCAAGAGCCTTTGAACGGAAACCGCAAGAGAACTCCGTCGATACATCCCGAATGCTTCGGGATATGGAGAAGACGGCAACACTGCTGCAAGGACATCTTGGCAGCTCGCTTGGCTTGCGGCTTCTAGGTAAGGCCGAAGCCTTCCAGTTCTTCAGCTACCTCTTCAATCTTGAGGAGTGGTCGAGCCTGGACCAACTGGCAAGCGACGCTGGAGTAGACCGACAGATCGTCAAGAGCCCGGTCTCCTGGCATAGCGACCATGTGCAGGTCGGGAAACGCTTCGTCCAGATGTTCTCGCTCAAGACGACTCCCGAGTCGTCGCGGCCGTGCCTCTTCTCTGGCCTCTTGACCTTGGACTGCGATAGCGTGCTGTGCTCGACATGGCGAGTGAAGTCCGCATCGGCGGCCCGCAGCGAGATCGACGCCCAGGAGAAGTTCATCTCGTTCTTCAAAGTCGGCGTGCTGACTCGGGTGATGAGTGGGCGCGATGCTGCGTCGCTTGAGACCGGAGCCAGTGCCAAGGCAGCGAACAATAACGTCGATGACTTGAGCGATGTCATCCGTGCGCTCGACAAGAAGGCGCAAGGCGAGTTTTCGCTTCGTCTATTACTGTCAGCTCACAGTCCAGAGCAGCTCCGCGATGTTGCTCCCAATGTGCATCGTGTCTTTGTGGATGCGCGGGCCCAGATGATGGAGGAGACGCTCGGCAATCTCTCCGCCTTCTACGCGATGTTCCCTGGCAATCAGAGGTTCAACGTCTTCCCAATGTGGCTGGCGGAAGACCATCACGCTCGGCTCTCCTCTGTCTTCGCTCCGCATCTCGGACACCCCCATTCGGAGGACCTGGACTCGGAGTACCTCAATATCTTCGAGACCCGCACTCGGACTCCGTTCTTTCAGGACGTGTATGTGGATGGGGTCCGGGTCATGCTCATCATTGGCCCAACCGGAACCGGGAAGTCGGTGCATGGAAACCAGATCATTGCGCTCGAACAGAAGTATGGAGGCTTCACCTACATCTTCGACATCGGCGGCAGCTATGAGAGCGTGGTCGAGCTGTATGGAGGTAAGGTCGATCGCGTCGGCAAAGACGGCCCACGCGTCAATCCGTTCGCTCTTGAGCCGACCGAGAGCAACATCAAGTTCCTCTACTCCTTCGTGAAGTTGCTGTTGACCAACGGCGGGGCTGAGTTGGAGCCGGAAGACGATGACGTGATCCACAAGGCCGTGCAGGATATGTACCTGCTCGACGCGGCAAACCGCCGGCTCTCGAATTTGTTCTTGCCGAAGAAGCTCGACCGTTACCTGTCGAAGTGGGTCGGCAAGGGGCTTTACAACGCAGTCTTCGACAACGTGGAGGACAGTCTGTCGCTCTCTCGGCTTCAGTGCTTCGACTTCCAAGGCATCAATAACGAGCAGTATGCCGACCTGGTTGAGCCATTGATGGTGTGGCTCCTCAGACGGATCAACGACGTGCTCTACAACCCCGCCAATCTAGGCGTTCCGAAGCACATCCTGATCGAAGAGATCTTCTCTTCGATGAAGAACAAGCAGCTGCTCGATGGTGCCTTGGCCTCCATCAAGACCGTTCGTAAGAACCTTGGCGGCGTCACACTGATCGGCCAGTCTGCCGACGATCTCGGTGCGAACGCCGACAGCATCGTGAACTCCTGCACATCCTTCCTGTTCCTCAAGGACGCAACATTCAACCGCAAGCGGTACGCCGAGCTGTTCAAGATGAACGAGCAGCAGATCGCACTCTTCGAGAGCCTGCAGGACCGCGAAGGGCTTTACATGCGGCGCGATGGGCTGACCAAGGTCGTCACCCTCAATCTCGACAGTCGCAGCTATGCCACGTTTTCAACCAAGCCGAAGGACCGGGTACGCCGGACAAAGCTAATCGACAAGTACGGACTCACTGAGGGCATCTCCCGCTTTGCCCTGGGTGAGACTGCCTAATCTCCCGCAGCATAACCGAAAGGACCTACCCCGTGAAGCCACCGACCCTTGTCTTCGTATCTTTGGGACTTGCTCTTGTAGCCGCCTCCGCCCATGCGGTAGCGACTCCAGAGCCGCACCACCTCCAGCCGAACGCTCCGCGTTCCGTCACCGTCAGCGAAGCGGATACGCCTCCCGTGATTCGCGCCGGCCTCCTGCAATCGACGCTTATCCTGCTGCCCGCCGAAGAGAAGATCGCCACCGTCTTCGGCGGAGACACCGTGGACTGGGTATTCGACGGCGGCCATGTCGCCAGCCGCTTTATCAGCGTGAAGCCGAAACTGGCGAACACGACCACGGACATCCATATCGTCTCCGACCACGGCAACGAGTACACCCTGCAACTCCAGGAGATCTCCGGTGACACCGACCCTCACTTCGATTCCAAGGTGTTCATCGTCCCGGGCGACAAGTCTGCCAAAGACCGGCTTCTAGACCTGCCCGTCTTTGTTCCCGCCGCCGAACTCGACAAGGCCAAGCAGGAAGCCATCGCCGCGAAGGACGCCCAGACTGCCGAAGTGAAGGCTGAGGAGGGCAAAGCCGAGACGTACCGCAGTCAGTATCCCGGCAGCCTGCACTTCGACTATAGCTGGGACCAGAAGAAGGGGAAAGCGCTTGGACTGCAGCAGATTTGGCGAGATGACAAATTCACCTACCTGCGCGGCCAGTTCCAGGAGACCCCGGCGCTCTACGAGCTGAAGGACAAGAAGGGCTCGCTCATCAACTTCGATTACAACGCCGGCCTGTACACCGTGCCCAAGCAACTGGACAACGGCTATCTCACCATCGGCAAGCAACGGGTGGACTTCCACCGCATCGACGGAAGGGACTAAACCATGCCAGAGCCATATCAGAATCAACCTGCCACCGTCCCCCAACAACCAGAAGCAGCCTCGCCGTTGAAGAAGAGCACTCCGATCATCATCGCTCTGATCGCCATCGTCGCCCTGATCGGCATCGCGAATCTGTCCAGTCTTGTGAGTGGGGGCAAGAAGGCTGCTCCACTCAGCGCAATGCCCCAACGCCCCGCGTCTGCAAATCCACAGCAAGTGAGCAGCTTCGAGTCTCAGCAGCAGCTACAGGCGGGACGAGATGCCGACGACCGCCAGCATCAACAGGAACTTGCTGCGCTACAGCAGCAATTACAGACGGAGCAGGCTGTACCCGGACCCGAGGCCGCTGGCACGGCGCCGATGACGGCTGCGCAGAGGTCAGCGATCTATGGGGACAGTCCCAACGCACCGAAGCAGACCTCGAATGTCTCACAGGCGCAGGCCGAGGCCAAGCAAAGGTTGTTGGTTGAGCAGAAGCAGCATCAGGACGCTCTCAACAGCGATACCGTTGCCATCGACTTCGCGCACCAGGCCGATTCCAAAGGGGCTCCTGCAATAGCCACCGCTGTGCTAGGTGAACACGACGAGATGCCCCCGAGATCCTCTACAGAAGCGATTGCGGATGCTAGGCCGGAGGCGGACGAAAGCACACGGCCAACCGGCGCCCAAGCCGTGAGGGAGCTGCAGCCGAAGACGAACAGCAAGAGCGATCCCATGACCGGGTACGACTTCGATGAGTACCAAGGGCGTCTTTATCGCATCTTCGAGGGAACCGTCCTGGAGGGAGTCGTCACAAACCACATCGACGGCGGCTTGAGTGGACCGATCCTCATCATGCTCACGACGGACTACTACTCGCACGACCACCAGCAGCTACTCATGCCGCAAGGTACAAGGTTGATTGGCAACGTGCAGAGTGTCGGAAACGCTCAGCAAAGGAAGATGTTCGTTACCTTCCATCGTGCCGTGTGTCCGGATGGTTTCTCGCTCGACTTCGACAAGTACGTCGGCCTTGACCCGTTGGGAACGACCGGCCTTGCAACCAATGTCGATCACGGCTACCTCCAGGCGTTTGCGGCCGCTGCTGCTGTTGGAGGGTTGGGCGGCCTCGCGCAGATCGGAAACAACGGTAGCGTACTGTCGCCGTCCACGGACATACGCAACGGCATCTCGGGGCAGGCTGCCCAGGAGGGCGAGCAGGTGCTCAACCACTTCCTTAACCGGCTACCCATCATCACGCTCAATGAAGGCTCACGCGCTCGTGTCTACATCGGTCGGGACATCCTGATTCCTTCTTATGCGGAGCATCACGTCGACCCAACCCTGTAACCAACCCTCTAACCAACACCTACATAGGAGGCCTTATGAAGTTGAATCTCAAGAAGCGTCGCACATGGATTGTGGTGGGTGCTTTAGTGCTGATGACTGCCACACCGGGCTTTGCCCTGTTCGGTATCGGCGACATCGTCTTCGACCCCACAAGCTATGCCAGTCTTCTCTCCCAGGCCACCACGGCCCTCAACCAACTCAGGACAGTCGAAAACAACGTCGAGCACTTCTCCTTCAAGCAGCAATGGCAGACAACGCTCAACCAGCTCCAGAATGCAAACGTAACGAGTATGTTCGGTGAGACCGACGGCATGAGCACTGCTCTCAACAGCAACTCACCCAGCACATCGACGGCGGCGTGGAAGACCGCGACCGTCCCGATCAACAGCAGCACCAACGGCTACCTGCAAGGCCAGACGCTTGGCAACAGCACTCAGCTCTCGCAGCTCGCAATGATCGAGATGGCTGATTCGATCTCGCCGGACTGCCTTACCGCAGTCGGTCAGTACCGGGCGACGAGAGGCGAGAACCAGACCGCCAACGGTGCGCTATCGCAGCAACAGTTCGATGCTACTTCAGACACAAATAGCGAGGTTGAGCAGTTGAACCTCCTCAACGCGGCGGAGGCGCAGAAACTGTCCGAGATGCAATCGCAAGGAACGATGGAGGTCTGTGTTGCATCGCAGATGACGGTTGCGAATATGCAGCAGCGCAACGCCGCCGCTCAGGACCTCAATACAGCCGCAGCAGTGCAACAGCAGCGGGCCACGAACAATACCAGCGCCTCCAATGAAGGCAGCACCTGGCAGACCTACATCCCCTAAACGCTGGCGTATCCCTACCTGAGAGAGAGCATCCCACATGGCTTCCATTGTGTTTCTAGCACAGGCCCTTCCAAGCGCGAGTTCCGGCGTCGATTGGCTGTATCAGTTCACCAACAATCTGACCAATCTCACGACACAGAATGGTGGGGCTCTCACTCAGCTTGGGATGACCGAATTGAGCTGCATCGCCCTCTTCACTCTCATCAGCATGGTCATCAACTGGAATACGTCCAGCATGACTTTCCGGCTCCACAATCATCAGGTTCGAGCCGGCGATCTCACGAAGTTCCTGTTGCAGCTCATCATCTGCTGCTTGCTCGAAAACTATTGGGTGAACCCATTTCCCGGCGCCAGCTTCGGAATCAATCACTTCTTTTCTTACATCGCCCAGGCGATGGTTGCGGCGTTCGACCAGAGTTCGCTCGATTCCTTGCTCCAATTGCTCAAGACTGCCGGCGACAACACCGCCATGCCGGGAATAACGGCACCAATTCAGATCCTCTGCTACTTCTTTGTGCAGGCGTTATTGGGATTGGCCTCGGCCATCCTGTTCCTCATCAACTGCAGCGCCTTCATCCTCTATGGCGTGACTGCCCTATTCGGACCGATTTTTGTCCCGTTGCTCATGACGAAGACGTTCCGGGCGAAGTTCTTTAGCTTCCTCGATGTGCTCATCGGCTTCGCCATGATCCGGGCAGTCGCAGCGGCCTTCATCTTCGTCTGGTCCGGATTCCTGAACGCCTTCATTCAGCAGACATTCAACGGAAACTATTCGATGGAGATGTGGCTCGCCAACCTCATCCCCTGCACGATGGTCTTTATAGCCTTCATCATCAACATGCTCTTCATTCCAAGCATGACGCAGGCGATCTTCGGGGGAGCTGCGGGAATGGCTGGAAGCATGGGCGGGGCCATTACCAAAGCCGTCTCAACAGCAGTCATCGCGGGAGCAGCGTAGCCATGTTCTGGTTTCTGATTGACGTACTCGCCCTTCGGAGGCTCGGTTTAGGTCGGCCATTCCGCTACATCATCCTCGTCATTGTTCTCGGCTGCTTAATTGCCGGATTGATCTACACCTTCGTGGTCTTCCACGCCCTTACCGAAAGGAATCGTGCTCCCCATGTCCAGCACCACTCTACCCACTGAATCTCGCCTGACTCCGAAACAATCCCTTCTCACCGACCAGATCGGCAACGAGGTCTATGCCTCCCACTATGCCGAGCGAAAGTTGAGCCGCTTTGTCATTGGAACGGAGTCGCTTGTGCTCCTTGGTGCAATGGCAGTGATCTTCTCTCTGTCTCACCGCCCGATTGCGAATCGCTACATCCGCATCGACGAGATGGGGCGCGCCCAGGCCATCGCGTACACCGACCTCAACTACAGCCCGCGCGAGGGTGAGGTGAGGACGTATCTGACGGATTGGGCAAACTATCGCTACACCCTCAGCCGGGACACGATCGCCAAGAAGTACCCGCTCAACTACTACTTTCTCGCGCAGAACCTCGCCTCCCAGTTGATGGCGACAGATAACCAGAATCATCTTGTCTCGCAGGTCATCGGCGGCCAGACTGAACCGAGCGATGTGGATGTGAAGAACGTCACCATTACCACGATGTCTGAGGAGACGGTTCAGGGCGCAACCATCGCTCGTGGAACAGCGCTCGTGACCATCGACAGACTCTACAGTCAGCGCAACTCGCGGGAGCCGAGAACCGAGCATTGGATCCTCAGCGTCACCTACTATCTCAATCCTAAGCAGGTGAGCGACCAGGCACGCGTTTTCCCGCAGTTTGAGACGATCAATCCGCTCGGGCTGACCATCACGGAGTTTCACGAGAACCTGATGTCTGTTGACCCAATTACTCCCGGCGGACCTACGCCAGTGGCATCTCTGAGCCCTCAGCCATCCACGGGAGGGCCGCGATGACCTACCGCCTGATTCTGCCCTTCTTCCCCGACGAACTGCGCGCGCTATTGCTCGACCCTTCGATCTCGGACTTGATGATCAACGGCACGACGGGCGTCTACGCCGACCGTGGCGGAGTGGTGCAGCACATTCCTCTGTCCCACCCGTATACCAATGAGCGGCTCCAAGCGGCCATCGAGCGCGTCGCCAGGATTCTGGGCCAGGATCTCACAACCCAGAATCCGATCCTGAATACCCGCCTGCCGGATGGGTCACGTGTTGCCGTAGTAGGCGCTCCATCGTCCATCAATGGCCCAACGCTGACCATTCGGAAGTTCAACCGCTGGTATACATCAGACGAGTTGATCGAATCGGGCAGTATCACGGAGCAGGTTCGGGACATGGTCGTCGAGTTCATCGGTAAGAAGAAGAACGGCATCATCAGCGGCGGAACAGGCTCGGGAAAGACGACCCTGATGAAGGCCTTTCTTGACCACATCCCCGAGAATGAGCGGCTGCTCATCATCGAGCAGCCGGCAGAGCTCAAGGTCGCCCACAAGAATGCCGTCCGCTGGGAAGCTGTCGAGGAGATTCCAGGCCAGGTCGCCATCACCTCCAGCGAGCTGCTTGCCGCCGCTCTCCGTCACCGTCCCGACCGCATCATCATGGGCGAGATTCGGAACGAGTGCGGATACGACTTGCTCCAGGCCATGAACACGGGACACGGTGGCACTCTCTCTACTATCCATGCGAAATCGGCGTGGGATGCGCTGAACCGTCTCTCCAATCTTGCCCTCAGTGCAAGGCCCAATCTCAACCATGCTTTCATCCGTGCCGAGACCGCAGAAGCCATCGACTTCGTACTCTATTGCGAGCGCGACCATACAGGCCGGCGTCGCGTGCGCGAGTTGATTACCGTCAGCGGCTACAGCCATGCGGACCAGAGCTTCCAGACCGAGCAGGTCTACCGCGCCTCCGCAGCCTAGTGCCCAGTCCAAACGCTGGAGAACCCAACCCGCATCCGAGGTCTTTCCAATGCTCCATCGCGGTCTCAGTCCGGCAGCACAGTCCCACCTATCACCAAGCGCCTTCAGCGCGCAGTCCATGAGCTGCGAAGAGCGCAACGGCAATGGCGAGAGGCCGTCCTTCAAAGGCACTCTAGCCAGCGAGGTTCGCGGCGATTTGTTCGAACTTCCGCAGCCGAGAAACGAGAGAGTGACTTCGGCTCAGTGGGAGCCTTCCGTTCCGTATCCCGCCTTTTGCACGGTCACTGCTTCGGGGCCTTACCGGCGCCCTGCGGCTCGGCGTCGTTCTGCTTTGGCTTTGCCACCCTTTCAGGGTCTCGGTTCCTCCCAGAACAAGTTTGTAATCACGCGGCAAATGCGCCGCACAAACTTCTTCCGGGCCCCGCCAAGAAAGCACTCCTTGGCACTTGGGAGCCGGGCCCACTTCGCTTATTAGTGACCCGAGCAAGATCGGGAAATTCAACAAAACGGAGATCACACCATGTACCAGAACAAAGTCACCCTCATCGGCTTCATCGGCAACGACGCAGAAGTTCGCACCAACGACAACCGCAGTTTCACCACTCTCTCGCTGGCAACCAAGAGTTCCTACAAGAAGGACGGCCAGTACATCTCGCACACTGAATGGCACCGTTGCGTGATCTTCGGTAAGCTCTCAGAGTTCGCCGGCACGCTGAAGAAGGGCACTCATCTGCAGGTGGAAGGCGAGCTGCGCAGCCGGGAGTACGAGACCAAGAAGGTCGGCAAGAAGCCAGCCCAGAAGAAGACCATCTGGGAGATTCGGGTGAACTCGATTCTCAAGCTGGACCGGGCCGAGAAGGCCAGCCCGGAGGAGCAGGAGACCGAGTCCCAACTCCCACTGGAAGCGGCCGCATAAGCCGCTTTTCTTTCACCAACTCGGGAGCCCGGTGAACGCCGGGCTTCCAACCTGTGAGACACCCGATGAATACCGCCATCACCCACCAATTCCTCACTCGCTCCTTCTCCGCAGGAGAGACGATTGCAGTGCTTCTCCGCAAGGAGAATCCAGCGTCAACGACGCAGCGCATCGTCAGGGTCGAACAGGCGCTCGCACCCCGCTATCTCGCGTGGCTGCGCTATGAAAACCACAGCGGAGCGAACGTCTACGTTGGTGCCAATCTACTTCACCCTGGCAGCCGCAGACGAACGAAGGAGTGCATCACAGAGGTTCGCCACCTCTATCTCGACATCGACGTCGACGGTGAGGAGCGAATCGACGCTCTGCGAGCGTCCGATGCGGTGCCGATTCCGACCGCGATTCTCTCGACATCGCCGGGCAAATACCAAGTGCTTTGGAGGGTCCAAGGCTTCGACTTTGCCCAGCAGGAGAACACGCTCAAGCTTCTTGCCATCGCCTTCGGTGGTGACTCAGCCTGCACGGATCGCAACCGCGTCCTTCGCGTCCCAGGATTCCGCAACTGCAAATACGATCCGGCGCACCTAGTCACGGTCGAGTATCCCAGTGACTCTACCTATCGTTCAGAGGACTTCTCTCTCAACGATACGGCTGTATCTTCAACGTTCCCGGTTCGCCAACTTGCACACACGGACCTCAATCGGAAGGACACCCGTTCCGAACAGGATTGGGCGTGGGTTGTTGAGCGGCTTTCTCTAGGCGAGGATGCTGGAAAGATCACGCTGATGCTTGCTTCCCAACGGTCGGATAAACCTAACCCTCTCTACTACGCCCAGCGCACGATTGACATTGCTTCGGCGCGTATCTCACTGCTCGAAGGCGCAGCGATCGAGGACGTAATCACCATCATTGAGCGACGCCGTTCCGCAGAACTTCCGGCTGCCTATTGCTTCTCCCGAGCGCGGGAGATTGCAACCACAGCGCAACGAATGTTCCTTCGCCAACAGTTTGTTTGAAGCCGTACCCAAAAGGAGATCCACCGTGCCCCTACTCGAAGTAGTCCAGACCAAACAGATCAGCGCCTCGATTCGCCTCACTGACACAACCGCTACCCAAGTAGATCAGTATGCCGCCTTCATCCATGCGTCTGCTGACGATGTTGTGGAGCAAGCCCTCTCCTACGTTTTCTCGAAGGACCGTGCCTTCCAGGACTTCCTCAAGACTCCGCAGGCCAGCCACGTTGCCTCTACGCTTCGCATACGGAAGGCCCCTGCTGCTGAGTCGGCTGCGCCAGTAGCTCAGAAGCTCGCTTCAGCCTCCATCCCTGCTTCATCCTCGCAGTCGAAGAGCGCTTGATCCTCCATTTCATTCCGGGGCCGAAGTGCTGCGGTGCTGCGCACCGGAAGAATGTTGACACTCCATCCCTCGGAGGGTCGTGCAAGAAGCGGTTTCGTTCCCAGGCGCGAACCTCAACAATACAGACAACTTAGAGGTAGCCCGGTTACTGGATGAGAACCCGAGTTCCTGTCCGGGAACCGACGTAAAAAGCATCTCGGAGGAGTGAAGAATATGAGTGGATTCGCTGTAGAGCAGCACGCAGGACGCGGCAGACTTCGTGACAGTCGCTCACGCAGCCTCGGCACAAAACTGACCCTTGCCGAGGAAAAGGAGATGACGAAGGCAGCAGCGGCGGCGGGCAAATCAGCAAGCGAATGGGCTCGCGAGGTTCTATTGCGCGAGGCCCGCCGCTCGGACCACGATCCACTCTTCACGGAGCTCATCGCCACGCGGATGATCCTGCTGAATCTGCTGAAGCCCCTTGCTATGGGACAGATCGTTTCGCCCGACGACTTCATCCGTATCAGCGAGTCCGTGCGCTCTGACAAGCGAAAAGTCGCTCATGAAATCCAGCAGCAGTACACAGCAGCCGTACCGAAGGAGTAGTCAGCATGGCGACCCAATGGGGACGAAAAGAGACGATCATCTGGCCTCCGCATGTGCCCATGCTGAGTTACACCGCCATCGCAACCGCCCTGCTCTGTACCAGCCTTTTCGTCTGGCAGCGGTACACAGTTTCGATGACGCCGCTCCAGCGGAGCTACATGACTGAGTACGTCCGCTCCCAGGTGGGAGGAACCTTCAATGCTCATGAGACCTATCGGTTGCTGTATTTGGGAGGCGGGACCGCCAAGCCGCGTCTCGCATTCCCGGTGGACTTTGTACCGGGAAGAACAACACTTCCAACCGGCCAGACTGTCCCCGTAGCCCTGTCGAAGCTCGCTATCATCCAGGGCTACCGTTGGTTCTACAGGGGACCGGAACAAGAGCTGGCCGACGTGCAGTTGTATCGTTGGCTTCGCCAGACGGTCTATGAAGACAAGGGCTTCTTGGAACTGTTCGCAGTGGCATTGAGTGAAGGCGCTGCCTGCCTCGTTGTGCTGCTCTGGTTTGCCGTCCCACGCGACATCAAGCGGTTCAAACAGATGAAGTACGGACGGATTCTGCGCGGCCCGCAGTTGCTTACGCCCGAAGAGTTCAACAAGCAGCAGAAGGGCGATGGCGTCGGGTTCAAGACGACCGAGCTGGGAAAGATGATGCGCATTCCGCGAAACAAGGAAGCGCAACACTTCCAGATCATGGGCGACACAGGCGTCGGAAAGACCCAGCTCATCATGCAAATCCTGCGTCAGATCAGGGAGCGCGGCGAGTCCGCCATCGTCTACGATCCGGCCTGCGAGTACCTGCAGCGGTTCTACGACAAGGAGCGCGGCGACATCGTCCTGAATCCGCTCGACGAGCGCTGCCCTTATTGGGGGCCGGCCCAGGAGATGGCCTCAAACGCGGAGGCTGATGCCATCGCAGCCTCGCTCTACCAGCCCACCACAGACGCGAAGGACGAGTTCTTTCATCAGACACCGGCACAGATTTTCGCCCATCTCTTGCGGAAGGGACCGACGCCCCATCAGCTCGCCGAATGGATGGCAAGCAGCGAGACCTTGGAGGCGCTGGTCGCGGGCACGGAGATGTCGTTCTACATCGACCGCAAAGCCGGGCCGCAGCGCGCGGGGGTCCTCGCTTCGCTTGGATTGGTGGCAAAATGCTTCCGGCTCTTGCCGGAAAAGAATCAGACCGACCGGACGTGGAATGCCCGCACATGGGCGAAAGAGCGCAAGGGTTGGATCTTCATTACGTCGCGTCCGCCGGAGCGTGAAACGCTCCGGCCGCTGCATTCCCTTTGGATCGATCTGCTCGTCATGCGGCTGTTGAGCGTACCCCAGCCAGGTCAGATGCCAGTCTGGTTCGTGATCGACGAGTTGGCGAGTTTGCAGAAACTCCCGCAACTCCACAGCGCTATCACCGAGAACCGCAAGAGCAAGAACCCGCTCGTGCTCGGCTTCCAGGGCAAGGCCCAGCTTGAGGTCATCTACGGCCACATGGCGGAGGTCATGCTCTCGCAGCCAGCTACCAAGATATTCATGAAGACCGCCGAACCCAAGGCCGCCGAATGGATCTCGGAAGCCATCGGCAAGGTTGAGATTGAGCGGTTGAAGGAGACGAAGTTCGATGGCTTACGCTCCGGCAAGAACTTCACCGTGGACCGTCAGATTGAGCCGTTGGTGATGGGGTCGGAGATCAGCGGCCTGGACGACCGGCACGCCTACTTGAAGCTGGGAAACGATGTCGCGCGGTTCGACTTCGATTACCTTGACCTGCCGACGCCGACACCCGGATTCGTGCCCCGGAGGTCAGCAGACGGAGAGATGAGTTTCGACCCCGACACATTGAAGCCGCGTCGTTCGCAAGTTCCGCAGACCGCCCAAACGTACCCCGCGCCGACGCCCGAGACGCAGACCGGAACCGGCGCACCACTGGCCCACAAGATTTTCCCGCAACGAATGCCGCAGACTCAGCAAAACGGACACGAACAGTCCCGTATCTCTGCCGAGGAGCAAGGCATGGCTTCCCTAACAGACCGCGAGGTGGTGGTTCAGCGGGAGGTTGAATTGGCGCCCCAGACGGAATCTGAGGAGCACGGCCACGCCATCCATCAAGGCATATTCTAGCCATGCTGACCATCTCGAAAGCCCTTAGCTCCGGCCAGGCCCAGAAGTACCACAAGCTGGAGTTCACCTCGAAGTCCCAGAGCTACTACCAGCAGGGAGATGAAGTGAAAGGGGAGTGGCAAGGCAAACTTACGACCTCGCTTGGACTCAAAGGCGACGTTGCCCCCTTGGAGTTCGCCCGGCTTGCAGATGGGATTCACCCGCAGACCGAGGAACAGATGGTCAGACACCGCGTCGCTATGGAGTACAAGAACCCGGACGGCACAACGACCAAGGCAGTTGAGCACCGTGCCGGTTGGGACGCGACGTTCTCCGCTCCGAAGTCTGTCTCGCTCACAGCTCTAGTCGGTGGTGACGATCGGGTACGTGAGGCACACCGTGCAGCCGTGAGCACCGCTTTGGATGAGTTGGAGCGGTACACCCAGGCGCGGATCGGCGGCAACAATCCCGCCGAGACCACGGGTAGATTCATCGCCGCAAAGTTCGAGCACGACACGGCCCGCCCCGTGGACGGCTACGCCGCTCCCCAACTCCATACCCACGCCGTGATCTTCAATGTCACGGAACGGGCCGACGGTTCGACACGAGCGTTACAGGAGCGCGGATTCTTTGAGAGCCAGCAGTATGCGACCGCCGTTTACCAGTCGTCATTGACCTACCAGCTTCGCAATCTCGGCTATGAAATCGAGGCCGGCAGGAGCGGCGCACCCGAGATCAAAGGCTACTCTCAGGAGTACCTTGACGCCTCAAGCCCGCGCTCTCAGCAGATCAAAGATCAAATGGAGAAGAGCGGCTATAGCGGCCCCGAGGCCGCCGAGATCGCGGCGCATTCCACCCGTGGCAAGAAGCAATTTCTCACCTCCGAGGAGGTTCTTGCCGCCCACAAGGAGATGGCTGCCAGCTTCGGCGACCAGCCGCAACAGGTTGTCGCCACAGCGCGAGTAAGGGCCGAGCAACAGGAGCGACGCCCCGATACCGGCACCCATGCTAAGGAGGCCGTTACCTTCGCCCGCGATAGCATCTTCGAGCGAGAGGCTGTCGCCGACGAGCGAGCGATCCTCCGCGATGCGCTGCGCCGCGGCATGGGAGAGGCGTCCTACCGGGACATCAGGGCAGAGTTCGACCGGCGGCATGAGGCTGGGCAGTTTCGTTCAGTTCAAGGCAAGAAGCACAGCTCTGGCCGCAGCTTCACCACTCCTGAAACCATCGCCGCCGAGCGCGCCAATATCCGCTACGTTCTCGAAGGCCGCAATGCCGTCGAGCCGATGATGAGTGCGGAGCGGGCGCGGGAACAGGCCGCTACCAAGTCCTTCCTGAACGACTCGCAGCGCCGAGTCGTCGAGCAAGTGCTTAACTCCGCCGACCGGATTCACGGTTTGCAAGGGCTAGCCGGAACCGGAAAAACCACAGCGCTTCAGACCATCCGGGAAGGGGCCGAGGCGAGCGGATACAAAGTCGAAGGCTTCGCTCCAACTTCAAAGGCCGCAGGCCAGCTCCGCGAAGCCGGGATCGACGCCACGACCCTCCAGAGCTTCCTCGCCCGAGGCCAAAATCACCCAAGCGTCGATCCTGCAAGCCGGCATCTCCACATGCTCGACGAATCGAGTCTGGCAAGCACGCGGCAGATGCGGTCCTTTCTCGACAAGCTAAACCCCAAGGATCGCGTCCTGGTCATCGGAGACATACGCCAGCACCAGGGAGTAGATGCCGGACGGCCGTTCCAGCAAATGCAGGAAGCCGGAATGCAGACCTCGCAGCTCGACAAAATCATGCGCCAGAAAGACCCCGAACTGCTCAAGGCAGTCCAGCATCTTGCCAACAATGAAACCGTGAAAGGCATCGCAATGCTGGCGGAGCAGGGTCGCGTCACAGAGATTCCGAACGGACACGATCGCATCGCTGCCATTGCCAGAGACTACGCCGCGCAGTCTGAAAACACCATCATCGTCTCCCCGGATAACCGGAGCCGCCAGCAGATCAACGAGGCCGTTCGGGTTGAGTTGCGGCGAAACGGTACTCTTGCCGAGGATGGCAAGATATTCAGAACGCTGTCGCATCGCGCCGATATGACTCGCGCGGACCGCACATGGGCGGCACGGTACAACGTAGGCGACGTGCTGCAGTACACCACCGGAAGCAAGGCAGGGGGGATCGGGCGCGACAGCTTTGCAACGGTCCGTTCTGTCGATGCTTGCGCTAACACCCTGACCGTAGACTTGGAGGCCGGATCGAGCGTCACCTACGACCCGCGCCGGCTGAGAGGTGTCAATGTCTTCCGCGAGGTGGAGCGGGAGTTCGCCACAGGAGACCGCGTGCAGTTCACCGCGCCGAATAAAACGCTGAGGGTGGCGAATCGCGATCTCGGAACCGTCGTTGCACTTGAAGATGGCAACATGACGGTTCGGTTGGACGGAAAAGCTCAACGCAGTGTGGCGTTCGAGACGGCTGAGTTCCGGCAGTTCGATCACGGCTACGCCGTCACCTCGCACAGCTCGCAGGGGTATACAGCAGCGCGCGTTCTGGCTCATTTTGATACTGATTCGTCCCGCACTCTCATCAATAACCGGCTAGCCTACGTCTCGATCTCCCGTGCTTCTGACGACGCTCGCATTTACACGAATAGCGCGGAAACACTCGGAGCCAGATTGGCCACAGATATCACGAAGACCTCCGCCGTGAATGGCCCGACCCGTAAGGTCGCGGAACAGGCTGTAGTCTTGCCCCCACAACAATCAGGCGCCAAAAGAGAGTTTGAAATTTTCGGGTTGGGCATTTAGGCTAAGCCGCTAAGGTACCAATCGGAGGCCCGTATAACTTCGTAATCTGTCTGCTTCAATGAGGCCGCGATGAATTCATCGCGGAGAGGGAATCCAAGTCAACGCCGTGTCGGTCTTCCCTGAGCTTCAATGAGGCCGCGCAGCAGATGATCGAAAAGAAGACCCCGTCGCTTCAATGAGGCGCCCAGGACCAGGCCCTCCCACACCTTGTCGCTTCAATGAGGCCGCGATGAATTCATCGCGGAGAGTTGGTGCTGAGGCGTCGGGCGCGACCGCGCAGGCTGCTTCAATGAGGCCGCGATGAATTCATCGCGGAGAGGTTGACAGATTTTCGTCAGCACTCACCCGAAGTCGCACTTCAATGAGGCCGCGATGAATTCATCGCGGAGAGCAGCCCAGCCATTGTGCCGGCAGCGGTGTCGCCGCAATTCTTCAATGAGGCCGCGATGAATTCATCGCGGAGAGGGGGGTACAAGCGATACTCGGAGGTTCGCTTGTGCTTCTTCAATGAGGCCGCGATGAATTCATCGCGGAGAGAGACGATGAGCCCTATCGCGATGTAGTCCCAGTGCTTACTTCAATGAGGCCGCGATGAATTCATCGCGGAGAGATACTTGGCGATACGCGGGGAGTGGGTCATTCGCTTTTTTCAATGAGGCCGCGATGAATTCATCGCGGAGAGACGCCTCTTGACCGCCTGCGCCTTCGCCAGCGTGTTTGTTTTTCAATGAGGCCGCGATGAATTCATCGCGGAGAGCTCCCTTTGTTGGGGATGCAGCAAAACACTGTGGGTTTTCAATGAGGCCGCGATGAATTCATCGCGGAGAGCCACGCTGCGTTACCTCGGCAACCTGCAAAACCTCACTTCAATGAGGCCGCGATGAATTCATCGCGGAGAGCGCATCCGCGCCGGCAATCACCGTGCCCGGCGGCATACTTCAATGAGGCCGCGATGAATTCATCGCGGAGAGGTTCTCCGGCGAGGCCTGGCAGTTTATGAGCTCTCGACTTCAATGAGGCCGCGATGAATTCATCGCGGAGAGGAGGAGTCGGCGGGCAACTGGACGCTGATTTACAACCCACTTCAATGAGGCCGCGATGAATTCATCGCGGAGAGCGCAGGACGGAAGCACCCCGGCCACGAACCTGATTGACTTCAATGAGGCCGCGATGAATTCATCGCGGAGAGGCGTCGAGTGGATGTACGCCCAATCGTCCGGGTTGTACTTCAATGAGGCCGCGATGAATTCATCGCGGAGAGACCACCTACACCCGGCTGGTGACCTTATTCAGTTGACTTCAATGAGGCCGCGATGAATTCATCGCGGAGAGGCGGCCAAGTGGCGTGCCGGCAAACTACCAATGGAATACTTCAATGAGGCCGCGATGAATTCATCGCGGAGAGGTCGGAACACTACAACCGCGATAGGGAACGGCCAGCTTACTTCAATGAGGCCGCGATGAATTCATCGCGGAGAGGACATCTGCTGCCCGGACATCGTGGGCGAGAGCATGACTTCAATGAGGCCGCGATGAATTCATCGCGGAGAGCACTTCAAACACGCCTCCCGACCCCACGCTTACAGACTTCAATGAGGCCGCGATGAATTCATCGCGGAGAGGATCGGCGTCTCCAACCTCGGGCCGCACGACCTGCGCCACTTCAATGAGGCCGCGATGAATTCATCGCGGAGAGAGCGTGGTGGACGAGCGCGACGCGGCGCGGGCGCTACTTCAATGAGGCCGCGATGAATTCATCGCGGAGAGCTTGCCGGTGGGACTGAACCCGGACGGCGTACCGACACTTCAATGAGGCCGCGATGAATTCATCGCGGAGAGGGCCCAGCGGGCATTACCTTGCGCAACACATGGTTGCTTCAATGAGGCCGCGATGAATTCATCGCGGAGAGGCGAAGACGTGGAGCGGGAACAGGCGGCGAAGGATTTGCTTCAATGAGGCCGCGATGAATTCATCGCGGAGAGAGGCTGAGATTCGCCTGCCGTGCTGCCGCTGCGCCAGCTTCAATGAGGCCGCGATGAATTCATCGCGGAGAGGACGGACCTGCCACGCCCTGGGGTCCTTGCGGTTCGTCGCTTCAATGAGGCCGCGATGAATTCATCGCGGAGAGGTTTGAGCCGCTGCTGGTTTTCCCCGAAGTAAAGACGCTTCAATGAGGCCGCGATGAATTCATCGCGGAGAGGTACAAAGTACCCCACGCATCCGCCGCCGTTCGCATGCTTCAATGAGGCCGCGATGAATTCATCGCGGAGAGGGGTCCGCACTGGGCGTTTTACAACAACCAGTTCTGCGCTTCAATGAGGCCGCGATGAATTCATCGCGGAGAGGGCACCGGCAAGACCACGATGGCCATGGCGCTCGCTGCTTCAATGAGGCCGCGATGAATTCATCGCGGAGAGGGGCTGTGCCCGTGGGATGTGTTGCTAGGGTGAGAGTAGCTTCAATGAGGCCGCGATGAATTCATCGCGGAGAGAGCTCGCCAATGGTCGGTTTGGAGCCGTCCGCGCCGCTTCAATGAGGCCGCGATGAATTCATCGCGGAGAGGCGGCATTTCTTGGGGTGCTTGGTCTTATCGAGCGCCAGGCTTCAATGAGGCCGCGATGAATTCATCGCGGAGAGGATGCCGCCTCCGCCAGTGTCCCCAGGCGTTGTGCCCGCTTCAATGAGGCCGCGATGAATTCATCGCGGAGAGAGAGTCGGCAAAGCGACCCTGATGCACGAGAAGCTGGCTTCAATGAGGCCGCGATGAATTCATCGCGGAGAGAAGTTATGGTGCGGCGGCGGCATCTTGATTTCAAATTGCTTCAATGAGGCCGCGATGAATTCATCGCGGAGAGGCATGGCCGCGACCATTGGGGCCGCAGCCGTTTCCGGGCTTCAATGAGGCCGCGATGAATTCATCGCGGAGAGGGCCCGGCAGCGCCGTTCCTGCAAGCCGTTTCCGGCTTCAATGAGGCCGCGATGAATTCATCGCGGAGAGGGCTGAAATGGAATGAGCTTCGCCGCCGGCCGAATTGCTTCAATGAGGCCGCGATGAATTCATCGCGGAGAGGAGTGAAACGACCCATGAATCGCGCCGACGTTGCCGCTTCAATGAGGCCGCGATGAATTCATCGCGGAGAGGGGCGTCCGTACAACTGGCGCATTTTCATGCAGTTCCGCGCCATTTTGCGAGAGCCTGCTATCAATAGGACAATTACGAGCATAGCAGTGTATAGACATGTGGCTCAAATCCTTCTTTTTATTCGCGTTAGAAGGTCGCGAGCGGCCACCGGGATTTGCTCATCACCAGACCGCTCGCTGCAACTTCAACGGGTAACGAATACCGGGTAGTCGTCAATCTCTCCATCCAGGAAGCGCGCCAAAAGTCGAGCCTGAATCTCCAACAGCCGACGATAGCTGATACGATACTCAAACATCGGGTGAGTCACAAGGGTATCCATGCGTAATTCATACGCCTGAAAGAAGCCCTTTCGTCCGTTCGGTTTCAGCGCGACTGATGGGCCGGACCGGATGAAGTCCGCAGTTGTGACCATCCGGGTGTTGATTGCCGTCAGCACAACGGAGTCGGCAATCAATGGCCGAAACGGCTCCATCAAGTCGAGCGCCAACGCCGGTCGCCCGAAACGCGGTTGATGATAAAAACCCCAGTACGGATCAAACCCCAGCGAATAGCAGGTGATCGTCAGGTCCTTTGCCAGAATGCTGTATGCCAGTGATAGTAACGCATTCACCGGATCGCGAGGCGGTCGTCTGTTCCGGTGTGTGAAGTCGAAGCGAAACTCAACTGGTGCGCCTCGGTGTGCGCTGTCGCCGTTTTCTCCCGACTTCAGCATTCCAGCAAATTCTCCGAAGTAAACGCGCGCGGCGGAGCCTTCAATTCCAAGAAGGACATCGAGTGCAGTCGCCATCTCCGCCTTTTCAGCCAGCACTTTTAGCTGGCGCAAGGCTGTTTCAGGGGGTTCGATGTGATTCCGTTGAAGGAGAGTACGTTGATTGCGGATTTTTCCCACAACGAGCTTCCGCGAGAGGCGAAGCGCAATAGATTCGTGCCCGGCGGCTGCGAACTGACGGTGCCGCAAGAATACATTGCGCGCATTCAGTCCATTCGTGATGCCATAGAACCAGCCACCCTGTGAGAAGTAACAGACGGGAACTTCGGCTGCACAGAACGACTGGATTGCTTGTGTCGAGATCTGTACGTTACCGAACAAATTTATCTGCGACACTTCTCCGAGGCGAACCTCCTGCTTGAGACTATCCCCATCCTTGACCTGAATGACCTCTCCAGACTTCCCAACCCGGAAGCCCTGTGAGTTCAGGTACAGGGGCCGGAGATCACTGCGAGCCGAAACCAACTGACGAACTTCAGCAGTTGTCTCCTTCTCATCACCGTTGCCGAAAAGTGAAAATTGTAGCGGGCGACGTTCCTCGAATCGGAGAGCTCGCGCACGCAGAGCATTGGTCTCATCGGGCAGACAGATACCGACCAAAGAACAACGTGGGCATTTAGGACTATCGACGAGCGGTTCGGGAATCTGCTCACTCAATGCAGCCTTCCGTGCCTGCAAGATGAGTTCTTCAGTCTCGGATATGAGGGCATCGTCTATGTCGATCCGCACACGCTGCTTCGTGCTCGCATAGTAAAGGATGCCTTCATCGCAGGAATATCCGTTGTCTCGCAACACGAGAGCTTGCGCGGCGATTTGGGTGCGATCTGAGGGCCAGGGCGTAGGTAGTCCGTCCACCTCACGCGGTTTGCCGCGCTTATAGTCCACGGGCCGTACAGAGTTGCCATTAGCGGCACTCGCGTCGCTTTCGATTAAGTCGAGCTTCGCGGTCAATCCGACACGATCGCTCGTTAGCGTCACCGAACGCGAATGTATCTTCTCGCCATCCATGTCACTAGCTGCGGGCATGGCGCTCGGCCCGGAATCGACTCGTGTGTGTTTGGCTTGGCCGTCGAGCGTGTCGGCACTATTCTCGAAGACGCCCTCAACCCACTCATAAAAGAACAGCCGGGGACAGTAGACGAACTCGTTCAGCATACGCGCTGGAAGGAGATCGGGCAGTTTCAGCTTGAGATGATGGACTAAATCCTCATCTACGCGAACGGGTTGAATACGTTGAGCCTCAGCAGACAAGAGCGGTACTCCTTTCGGAATCAATCTGAATCAAACAACAATGCAAGGACTGTCCAGGTTCGTATACGGCTTTCCAAGAGCAGTGATAACGCGATCCCCTCGTCCTTCCGATGGTCCGAGGTTTACGAATAGAACCTGATCTTCGTCGTGATGAATGACTGCGCGCAAAGCCTCCCGGCAACGCACCAAATCGGAAGCCGTGAACTGACACTCAAACACGGAAAACTGAAGATGGTCCCCAAACCCGCGCATCAGCTTGAAGACCTTCCGAAGTCGCTTGTCGTCCGAGATGTCGTAACAAACCAAATAAGAGCTGCGCATATTCGAATGCTCCTATTTTTCTGCCGCAAAAAGGCCAAGCCCATAAAAGCGGCCACCACCAAGGCATATAGGCCCCGGAATGCTCACTGGCTTGTCTTGTGCGTCACGCCATTGAATTCTGACATGAACGCGCGGAAAACGCTTCAAATGCTGAGGAACTCCGTATCGGTCGGCTAGCTCCGCGCCTGGCCAAAATCCTGCCTTTCGCCATTCAAGGTATGCGTGGTCGGCCAACTCTTGTGATAGACCAGCTTGCGTTATGGCTTTGCGGAGCAGTGCGTCGGTACGGCTATACAACTTATCCAACAGGTTCTTCTGTTCCTTAGCTTCGATTCCATGCTTCAGACGACGACGGTAATGAGCCGGATCGTCATAGCCCGGCAGAATGACGGGCGTGACCGTTGCCCATGTGGAGGAGGGCCGAACGTAAATTGTGACAATCTCGTCGTTCGCAGGAATCGCGGAGAGTTCGGCTACTGGCTTATGCGTGTCTTCCTCTATGAGCATTTGGCCTAACATGGCGCGCCGTGACCAGCCGATCTCACTTTCATAACCATCTGTGAGCGTAGTTATGATTACGCGACGGATATTGCCGACCACCCTGGCTTTACCTTCGCCTCTGAATTCCATACTGGGCAGCGGCAAATACGCAAATCGGCGCAAACCGACCGTAATGTGCGCATCGCCTTGCGCCTCCCCATGACCGAGAATGCAGGAATTGATGTAATCTTGGGGCCAACCGGCACTCTGTGCCGCCAGCTTGGTGACGTGCCGTAACATTCCGGAAAGTGTAAGCCCCTGCCGCACCGTATCAAATGAACGGAAGCCACTACTCCCATCGGGCTTCCGCAGCGCGAAGGCTGCTACTGGATTAGGGACCGAATCCCCAGCGCGTCGGTACTCCGCCGTTTCATAGGCGGTCAGCACGGGCGGCGGAGTAAATCCGCCGACACCGATACGATTGAGGAACCCTGTATGCCGGTCCTCCAACGCCTTGAGAGTGCCTTCTCTCGGTAAGCGCAGCGCGTTGTCTGTGGTTCCCGCCGAGGGGAACCATCTCTCACCAGAGATGGCTTCGGCCTGACCGTCAGAAAGTACCGTTCCATGGCCAATCGCCATATCGACGCCCCAGCCAAGCGCAGCGACGCTGCGCGCTACTTCACACAGCGTCTCCAAGTGCGCTTGCGCCTTTTTGCCAGTCGGCTCGGCTACGGGCCAAAGATAATGCACTGCATCGCCGTCCATCATCAGCATCGGCCGAATGCTCTTCATGGTGCGATGTGTCGCCGGGTTGGCGTCGCCAGAGTTTGACTCGTTGCCACGAACCCACGCTTTAGCAACAATGTCCATTGCATTGTTGGGCACTGAGAGACGGTAGCTTGCCTCCGCAGGGATGGCAACTGGAGCTACCAGGATCGGCGCGGATTGCTTTTCCAACCAGCGAAGAGCGTCGAAATCCGAAGCGCCTCGCCGCCTCGCCGCCGCCATCACTAGCGACTGAAAAACACGCAGAGGCGATGGCGGCCACTCTGGCCGGTTCCCGTCACCGCGTCCATGGAACGTCGGATCGAGAAATCGAATTGACAAGCAGAAGTTCGAGGGCATGGCGTTCTCCGGTTAATCCGATGTCTTGATGGCCTTTGCGTTCTTCTTTCCGCTCTTTGCCGATTCTCCGCTTATGTCCGCCTTAGCCTTTTCCTTATCGAACTGAACTTCGCGGTCATTTCCAACGCCGAACTGTGAAGCGGCAGCCTTGGCGTAATCAAGTGCCTCCTCCGGGGTCACTGTAGCTGGGACGCGGCGACCGTCGCTATACACCTCGGAAAACACGCGGGGCTTGTCTGGGTCAAGGACTAGATTGCATCCCTGGCGGAGATAACCGGAAGGAGGATAAGTAAACGCGGTTAAGGCAAGTCCGAGAATATATCGCAGCAGAGGGAGCGTTTTTTGCTTGTCGTCACCTGCGGTCAGAAGACGCAAAGCCGCAAGATGCAATGACGCATCGCGGCGAGCTCCTCCGGTGGCGATTACACCTCCCGGGGAACCCGATGCAGGGACGTGGATAAATCCACGCGCAGAGTAGGCATCCTGCATCTTCTTATCGACGGGTTCATCAAGCAGCCCCTCGGCGATATACTCTGTCGCGGGGACGAATTGCGCCGATCTAGTAAGTTGGCGCACGTCGAATGCGCGGATTGTTGAAGCAACTAGACGCGGCAGTTTGACCTGTGTATCACGGGAGTCCCAGGCGCCGAATATTATTGAGGTCGGCGCGATCTTGGCCAGCGGCTCGGCGTTACCTCTTTGCAACTGTTGGAAAGCGTTCCTTAGCACTTGTTGCAACTCAGAGCAACGGACAATGGCATCCCCAGCGCGGTGCGCAGCATTGAGAAGGTTGACTCTTTTCGTGCCAGCTATGATGACGACTTGGGGAACAAGACCCGCGTATAGGTGCCGGGTAAACAGAGGTTCAATCCTATTTGCTTGTGAGCCGACGCTGTCGATCAGGCAAATATTCCTGCCGTCCGCGAATGTATCGACGTTATAACCTCCCTTGAATGTCTTGTCTTCGCTGGCCGCGAAGGTCGCAGGGAATAGGACCCCATCCTGTCCCTCGACAGGCATGAGTTGCTCTCTGACAACAAGAGCCGCTGGCCCGTGGTCGCCAAGCCATGCATCGTACTTCTCGAACAGATTGCTCATATTGGACTCCTTTGTCTGCGGGTTGCGGGCGTATATGTCTTATGCTTTTTCTGGTCGGTGCGAAAAGAATTTACAAATCGGTAACAGTCACCGCTCCCGATCAAGCCTGAGACGGCTGCCGGCACAATCGAGATGGGAAGTGGCATACGCCACGCAAAGTAGTCGAAGACGCGGGGTGTCTCGGTCGGTTTCGGTCGGCATCGTTGCAGCCCTATGAAACATAGCGCTTCCACGACGGGGTGAGCGACTGTACTTATTGCCAATCGGTCTGTCGAGAACCCGACATCGATCGGCAAAGCGCTGGCCCCTCGACGCGCATCGAAATAGAAAGGTTCGCGCTTTTTCCCATTCTTACCGAGATTTGGGTTTGTGCCGTGCGACGGCGGCGCGTCGAAAACAACTCCACCTTGATTGAATGGGTCTATGCACTGAGGATCGATAGCGTTGCACATTGCCAGGAATATCTTACTTTCCTTCATAGAACCGGCCCATGTCTTTATCGACTTGTCCTCCCACCAATCGAGTCGGATAGAAATCGGAGAGACAATGGTAAGCGATCCTGTCTCATCCTCTGAATCTTCTTCCTCTTGATCGCCCTCTTCAGCTGACGATGCACCGGAACATTCGGATAGCTGAAAGTTACTTGCCGCCTCCAGCAGCTTCGGTAAGGATGCACCGGCGTGTTCCGTCCTTATATGAAAAGCCCCGGCTTCAAACCATCCTTCAGCGAATCCCCAAAGCCTGTCGGCCAGTTCGAGCAGGCCGCAGCAGGCAAAGAACTGGCCCGGATTGGTTGGGTCTACGTGGATGCGGATGCTCATCGCTCACTCTCCCAAAATGCCGATGGGTCTGCGCTTGCGGCGTAATCGGCGGCGCGCAGCAGAGATTCAAGGTAGGCTAATCCCCAGCGTCCATATTTGCGTTGTAGCCTGGCGAACCGTTGTGGCACCTGGGCAGCGACAGTGGAATTCTTTTGATCGGTTGCTTCTGGGTCGTATGCTTCTTCTGCCGGGAAATATGGGTGTCCGCGTCCGTGATGTGCCGCAACCAGGTGGAGGACGACTTCTTTCAGATCCTCACTCATCTCAAGAAAGTCTGATTCATTCTGGACATCGAGCAAAGAAGCAAACTCGTGCCGGAAGTGTTTGTTCAGAGTGTACGGCTGTTTCTTTCGTCCTGACTTTGCCAACAGGGTATTAGTGTTCACGTTTCCAATAATTCTCTGAAACAGTGGTCTCCGCTTTCCGGAATCGTGAAAGCGAGCAGCGACGACAATTGCTTTTCGCAGTTCGTCTGATAGCGGCGACTGCTCAACGATCCTAGTGGCGTTTCTAACCACGTCATCTGTATGCACCTGCCACAAGACCGCTCCAGCTTCTCTCTCCGAGCCGTCGTTATCGGCTACTTTGGGCAGTTCGTACCAATGCCAATATCTGTGGCTGGCCACTCCATCCGCTTCCAGCTCGTCGTCATTTCCAGGGGCGGTGTCGATGGTGCGAATGAGCCGCATCCCAGTGATCTTTTCCGAGAGTTGAGGGTCGTCGTCCCAAACACGGATACGGCGTTGGGTTCTGTTCACGTCACGCCACTCATCGGCCACTTCGTCAGCTATACCCGAAACTCCATCGAGAGAACCCTCACTCAATCCCCCGACCGAGGGCGGAAGCAGGATCGTGCTATCGTTGATCCGATCCTTTCTACTGTCGCTTACCAATTTCTCTAGCGTGAACACCTCGACACTGCCGTCATCCGTCAGCAACCAGACCGGCGCTACTGGAAATCGTTTTGCGAGTTCCTTGAGATACTTCAGGACGCGGTCGCTTCGATCCCGCAACAGTTCGAGCGGCTTCAGCGGGTAGGCGTCCAGCAGGTTTTCGGGATCATATTGCTCCAACAGCTTGCCGCTAACGATTCCAACCTCCTCGCGCCAAGCCACATGAGTCTCGGGCGGCTCATATTCGCTGACTCCGTGTAGATATGGCTCGACTGCTGGCCGGCCGGGAAACTTACCCCGGATCGTCGTGAGTGCCCATGAATCGAATAAGATGTCCGTCGCGGAGAGAATTCTGGGTGTTGGCGTGAACGCGGCCTGACAGTCTTCGGCGTTCAGTTCTCCGAGGGCTTTTGGGCTGGCTTGACCGCCCGGCAACATCTTGAGCAGTGCAAGGGTCCTCTGCCGTCGGTCGTCAAGGTCATTGCCCTTCTTAAACGTCTCAGGCGAGAAGACATGGATCTCAGTGTCTTTGCGGTCTCCAAAGCGATTGACGCGGCCAAATCGCTGAACCATGCTGTCGAACGGGGAGAGGTCGCAAATCAGATGGTCCGCCGAGATGTTTACGCCGACCTCCCCAGCAGATGTGCAAACGAGGTAAACGGTGGTGCCATCCGCCTCCGCACCTGGCAGGAAGCGTCGAAAGACAGCGTCTTCCTTGACCAATTTGTCTCTCTCGAAACCTCGCATGGTTCCGGTAAAGGGTTGCACCCGCTGATTGGCGCTTTTTAACTTCTTCGCGATCCCCTTAACGTCCTCAATCTTTCTTACGAAGACCAAGACCGCACACCCTGAGTCCTTGAATTTCTTTTCCAGAGCCAGGTCGGCAATTTCGTTTGCCAGCTTTCCCTCGTCCTTGTTCTCGTGCAGGCTGATTGTTTTCTTTGCGCCCTGCCGACGCCAAATGACGTGAAGCGGCGTTTCCGATGGGTCGTGCATCTCGTTTGGAACGTCCTTCTCTACCTCTGTCAGTCCAAATGCGCCATTCTTCGCGCGCGATGTAGCCGACAACGCCATAACGTGGAACTTGCCGAACTCCCCGCAGCGCCTCTGCTCTTCGCTGATAGCGACGAGCAACTCCTGAAACGCGGGTTCCAGATGGGCTTCGTCATGGACAAGTAGCACATCCTGTCCAAGAAATCCGGCATGTAGAGGTTTTGCCCTAAACCCAACGCCGTAGCCTGAAAACAGCAACCGGCTGCCAATCATATCGACAGTGCCGACAATCACTGCCGGTCGTGAAGGATCGCCCCGCCATTCCGCATTGTCCTCAAATTGACCCCGCAGAGTGCTGATGCCGAGGACATCGCCGGTAGTCTCTCCGGACAGTTTCTTCAGCGCCGAACGAATCGGTTCCAACTCCCCGATTGCTGTGTCGTTAACCCTCCGCCTGATCTGTTCCGCTTCGTTCGTCGCCTGATCGACGACCACGCGACGATTGACGACCCAGATCAAACGCCGTGGGATTGAATTTTGCCTTGAATCCACCGAGGACCTTTCGGCCAGCGCGAGAAGCCATATGGCCATGATGGAGGTCTTCCCGGTTCCGGTCGGGAGGCTGACATCAGCAGGAGGAATTTTGTCAGATAAAAACCACAGGAATAGACACTCCTGCCAGGGGAAAGGCGCATTGCCGGTTAGCGCCTCGAATCTCTTCGCAAAAAGCTCTGCGCATTCCGTTTTGGCTGCGAACGTGACCATAAGCACATTTCTGCATTTCAGCGATTGCAGCTAATCTCATATCAACGACAAAAACACTCCAGATGCGAACGCAGTATAGCCGCGTGCATTGGCAGATATTCTACATGTGCCGAATTATAGAGCGCTTAGGTGGGTCCGAGCAGGTACAAGTGAACGGTATAAGCAATCGTTACATATTTGTGGGTGTGAAACGGTCGATTATTTCCCGCTCATGTGAGCTTGAAACAAGCATTTCTTATCTCTAAAAGTGGGGAAGGAGCACCTTCCCTCGCTCCAGCCGGCTTTGTGAGTTTGGCAACTTGGCTTGGCCCACTTCGGCGGTTTGTTTTGGCCCACCCCTTGGGACGTTGATGTTGAGGGAGTTGGGTTCTGCTGGAGCGTAGCCCGGAGGGCGAAGCGGAAGCAGA
>Ga0182030_10003890_pt1 | contig 31854 bp, 25 predicted proteins | sample 812S3MmetaG_FD_121299 | JGI IMG/M metagenome (GOLD analysis project Ga0182030, IMG submission 121299) | Permafrost microbial communities from Stordalen Mire, Sweden - 812S3M metaG (Illumina Assembly) | ecosystem: Environmental > Terrestrial > Soil > Wetlands > Permafrost | place: Sweden... | reverse complement strand
CTGGCGGGTGGAACCATCGCCCGCGCCGAGCAGGAGCGCGGGCGATTCCGTTCCTATCTGCTCGGCGCGGTGAAGCACTTTCTCTCGCATCACCGCGAAGCGGCGCGCCGGCTCAAACGCGGCGGCGGAGCGGAAAACATTTCACTCAATGAAACCGAGGTCTGTTCGGTGCCGGATGCGGGGGTGTTGTCGCCCGACGCCGCCTTTGACCGGCAATGGGCGCTGACGGTGGTGGCGCATGCACTGGAAGCCCTCCGGAGCGAGTGCGTTGCCGAAGGTCGCGCGGATTTTTTTGAGCTGATCAAACCGTGGCTCACCGGCGATGCCGCGCATGGCGACCAGGCAGCGGTAGCAACCAGTTGTGGCATGAATGCGAACGCGCTGAAGGTTGCGGTGCACCGGTTGAAGCGGCGTTTCCGCCAGTTGCTGAAGGCGGAAGTGGCCGGCACACTCGATGACCCCGCCCTGGTTGAGGCGGAGATGCGCTCTCTGTTCGCCGCCCTGGGCAGTTGAGAAAGAATCCTGGTAACCAAACCACGTCGTCACGTCAGGACATTGCATGAGTGAATCAACGGCATCTTCAAATTCCTGCCCCAAGTGCGGGGCGGCGCTGCCTTCGACCGCGACGTCCGGCCTGTGCCCGCGCTGCCTGATGGCCGAGGCGATGGTGGCAACGCAGGTGGATGCGGAGGCGGCGACAGCAGCGAAAACGCTTGCGCCGAAGGAACTCGCGCCATTTTTTCCGCAGCTTGAAATTCTGGAATGCCTCGGCCGGGGCGGCATGGGCGTGGTTTACAAGGCGCGGCAAAAAACCCTGAACCGTTTTGTTGCGCTGAAACTGCTCGCGCCGGAGCGCGTGCGCGACACCCGCTTTGCCGAGCGCTTCACGCGCGAGGCGCAGGCGCTGGCTGCGCTGAACCATCCGAACATCGTCACCATTTACGACTTCGGTCAGGCGGGCGGATTTTATTTCCTGCTCATGGAGTTTGTGGACGGCCTCAATCTGCGCCAGCTCATGCGCATGAGAAAGTTCACGCCGGAAGAGGCGCTGGCCATCGTGCCGCCTTTGTGCGACGCGCTGCAACGGGCCCATGACCGGGGCATTGTCCATCGCGACATCAAGCCGGAAAACCTGCTGCTCGACAAGGACGGCTGCGTGAAGGTCGCCGATTTTGGCATCGCCAAAATGCTGGGAGCGGCGGACGGCGCCGGCAAAGGCGGCGGAGCCTCCGCGATGCAAAACACCACGCAAACCGTTTTTGGCACACCAAACTACAGCGCGCCTGAACAGAAGACCGATCCGCAGCGCGTGGACAGCCGGGCCGACATTTATTCGTTGGGTGTGGTTTTTTACGAAATGCTCACCGGCGAACTGCCCGGCAAACGCATCGAACCGCCATCGGCAAAAGTTCAAATTGACGTGCGTCTGGATGAAGTCGTCCTGCGCGCGTTGGAGCAGAAACCCGAACTCCGCTTCCAGCAGGTTAGCGAGGTCAAGACGATGGTGGAAACGATTGTTCAAACGCCCGAGCCGTCGCGGCCGGCATCAGCGACGGCTGGCGGTGCGACTGCGATTCCCGGCAAAGGAGCATCGAAGGCGATGAAATGGGTCATCGCGATAACGGCAATTGTCGTCAGCGCGTGTTTGTTGCTCCTGGCGGGAATCGCGGGCATTTTTTTCTTCCATGCAACCGAGACCGTTCATATCCAGGGCATACCCGACGACTGGTCGGTTTTGAATGGCGACCCCGGCCAATGGAAATGGAACGATAATGCCTTCCACGGGCATTCCAGCACGGGCGACACCATTCTGGCTTCCACCCGGCGATACGGCGACGTCACGATGTCGGCCATGGTCAGCACCACCAACCGCGAAGCCTCCCTGGCGCTCCGCTTTCAGGATTCCGACAGCGGTTATCTTGCCATCTTCGGTCCCGATGGCACCCCGACGGCCGCGTGGAACGGCAGCCACATATGGCTGGTCAAGCGAACAGCCGGTGAGGAGCGGAACCTGGCCGTCTTCAAATTGCGGGGACATTCGGCTCCAGGACAAATGGAAAAACTCACCTTCAGCGCCAAAGGTTCGCGGCTCGAGGTCCGGCTGAACGAAGTCATTGTTCTGAGCGCGGATGACACCAACTATGACTCCGGCTACATAGGCTTGCGCGTCTATGGCGATTCGAAATATCCCTCGGACGGTGTATTCTCAAATTTGACCGTTCGTTCCAAAGTGTCAAACCTACACGACGAAGTCGGAGCCTTGCGCCAGGAAAAAGCGGCCGCCGATCCCCGGTTGGGAAGCAAGGTAAAGTATGCGAGCGAGCAAGCCAGCGGGTAGTGTCCTAATTTGGAATCAGCATTCCGAACCCCCGCGACCCCGCGCCTAAACCTTTGGGTTCGGGATTGGCTTTTGATTTCTCTTACGTTCGTAATATCCAGCGGTAAGCAACCCCAAACCAGCAAAAAAGCTGGCTGCCCCTTCTAATGGTTTATCCTTCATCACAAGGTTGTAGGCTCCCCACATTGCTGCAATAACGATGCTCCATCCTAGAATTTCTCCCAAAAACGCCAAAACAAAACCGGCGTTTTGATTTCTGTGAATGTGCTTTTGATCTCTTTCAGCCATTCTAAATATACGCTCCGCCCCATCAGGAACGGATTCGTTATATTTTTTAAGAATTTCTGGCGCCGGTAGCGGGCCGCCCTCTTGTTGGATGGTTATTTGACCGGCGATTTGCCCGATTAATTGCTGGCGAAATTCTTTTTCAGCTATTACGTTTTTCGCAACTTGCTGAATGGATGCTTTAGGATCGTTCAAGTCGGAAGGTTAAATTCAAGTTGCTGCTTCTTGTGAAATTCGGTGGCGATTTCAGGACATTGGCTTGCAACTGCCGCATGAAGATAAACGCCAGTATTAAAAAAATACTGGCCGACCCCGGAATAAAGATATTGAACAGGCTCGCGGCTTATTCCTGGCGCACAACACACCAAAAGACCGACGCCGCCAAGCATCCAAGAGCGCGTAAAATCAAAATGGTGGGAATTTTTATTCATTTGGCGGTCGCATCGTCAAATTTTCTTCACGATATACATCAATCCAATATGCAATCAATCCTTTTTATTGCAAACGGTTTTGTGCCATATTCAATGAAAACAAGCACTGTGTCAACCGCATAATTTGCCTGATTTTATTGTGCTTTCTTGCGTTTTTTGAAGTCTGACACGATTTGCACTTGCACCGCAGTTTTTGCCGATTTCACCGGAGGAATTTCCAGCACGGCGACGAACCGCGTGCGTTCGTCGTGTTTGCCGTCCAAATGGCTCCATGCGTAGCAGCGTTTGGCCTTTGGATGGCCGGTCAGATCGAAAACCTCAACATCTCCCTGCCATACCGTTTTGCCGCGAAAGACTTCATGGACGGGCACGGTTTCGCACCATGTTGCGCCGCATTTGTGCAAATGCTGAACCGCAACTTGAACTTGGGCAATGTAATCCTGTTTATTCGCCACAGCGTTCTACTAATTCCGTGACTGTCCACGCGCTATTCTCGACGCCAGCGGCCTGCGCTGGCGTCATGCGAATGTGGCCTGGTTCGACCCGGAACTAGGGATGATCATCGAGTCCACCGCGAACAGTGACATGAAAATGGTCATCAACAACATGCCCGGCAGTTCGAGCGGAAACCCGGGCGCCGCCGGATCGTTGCAAAGCACGATTTACCAGTGGCACGATGTCACAACCACGACCGTTCTCCAGCACTACGTCAACGAAGCGCCAGGCATCGCAAGCGCCGGCATTGGGATCATTTTCGACGTGGGCGGAAAAAACATCACTATTGGCGGCATCGTGCCAGACTCGCCCGCAGCCGCTCAAAAGAACATCCACGTCGGTGACCGGATCATCGCCGTGGCCCAGGACACCGGGCCGGCGGTGCCGGTTCATGGCGGGAATTTGGCACAGGCAATTGCTTTGATTCGAGGTTCCGCAGGCACCACAGTCCGTCTGACGCTGGTCTCTTCCGGCGAAGACGACTCCCGTGCCCGGGTGGTCAGCTTTGTGCGCGCTGAACTGAACACGCCGCCTCACTGATTGGCATAAGACAGCTTGGACAACAAGGAGTCAGTTCCGGTTATGAATATCAATTGGGACGGCAGAATGTTTAAAGCGTGCGATTCCGAAAAACCTGCAGACATATTTGTGAACCGTTCTACACATCATCTGCTCCTTGCATGGTGTTTGTTTGCGAATTCGCCAATGTCCGGTGTCGTCTCCGGCATGAGTCGTGAAAATAAATGTCCAGTTTCGCCGCCGGGCGGACATTACCCTATAAATGCCGGACACGAACAAGCATGAATGCCACCCGATGGAATTATTTTGTGCCCTATGAGGCGGACATCTCATCCGCGCTGCAACACCTGCGTGAAGATGTTTTTGCGCGCGGCGATTACAAAACGTTTGCCGACCTGGCCGTCCCGGCCGGCTTCGAGATTTCCACATTGGGTTCCCGCAGCAAGCCCGGTTCGATCCGCGAATTACTGGACCAGCAGGCAGGAGCCGGGACGCATTCCATTCTCGACATCACCCAGCTTTCATCGAAGCCGGCTGTTGATGCAATCAGTCCCTTGCCACATTCCGAACTCGCCAGATGTGTCGGATCCACGGCACCGAGCCATGCCGAAATTGAGGAGGCCTACCAATGCGGGCTACTGGAACGGCATGTCTCCAGGCGCGGCCGGGGAGTTTACATCATCGCCTACCGCCACCAATCGCCCGACGAATTTTTTTTCGCGGGTTGTTCCGGAACCTTGGCGGCCACGACGATTCGTTTGCCGCTGAATCACGGCGGCTTGAATCCGCCGTGCCCCGCCCTCGTGGAATCCTGATGACAATTGACCGGGACGTGCGGCGCGTGATCTGTTGGCCGCCCGAAAAACACCAGACATTCCGGTGTCAAAAATAATTGTCCAATTCCATCCCCGTTCGGCCATTATCTTATAAATGTCAGATGCAAACGACATGGACCTGGTCCGGGAATACGCCCGGCGAAATTCCGAATCCGCCTTTGCCGAGCTGGTGCGCCGCCACATCCATCTGGTTTATTCCGTGGCCATGCGGTTCATCGGCAGCCCCGGCGACGCGGAGGACGTGACGCAGGCGGTGTTCATCCTGCTGGCCCGGAAGGCCGCTGGTTTGCGCGAACGCACCGTGCTGACGGGCTGGCTCTATGAAACCACCCGGTTTACTGCCGCTGGATTTTTGCGGACCCGGCGCCGTCGGCGGACCCGGGAACAGGAGGCTTACATGCAATCCAATCTGAATGAACCCGAAGCGGACAGCCTGTGGGGTCAATTAGCGCCACATTTGGAGGCGGCCATGTCGCGGTTGGGAGAACGCGACCGGACGTTGCTGGCGCTCCGTTTTTACGAGAACAAGACCGGCGCGGAAGCCGCTGCGTTGCTGGGCATCCGGGAAGAGGCGGCGCACAAGCGCACGGCCCGCGCGTTGGAAAAATTGCATCACTATTTTGGCAAGCGCGGGATTTCCTCAACCACGGCCATCATTGCCGGGACGATTTCCGCCAACTCCGTTCAAGCCGCGCCCGTGGCGCTGGCAAAATCTGTGACCGCCGTGGCGATTGCCAAAGGCGCGGCGGCCAGCGGTTCAACCTTAACCCTCATCAAAGGAGCATTGAAAATTATGGCATGGACTAAAGCGAAAACGGCAATCGTTGCCGGAGCAGTTGTATTGCTCGCGGCAGGAACGACAACCGTCACGGTCAGGCACATTCAAGAGCGTCGTGCTAACGCATGGGAGACGGAGCGTTTTAACACAAACACCACATCTGCACACGTCTTAAGCACCACTATAAGCACCACTAACGCCCTCCCCGGGATGATAGATTGGGGCGTGGTTAAGCTATCCCCGAACACACCTAAGCATCTCAGTCTTGGCGATGGGGCAGATTGCACTCTCACCACCACGTTGTCCGCTGATGGCAAGCTAATAATCGAGATTAGGAGTAAAGGGAAGACGACGGCTAAGGATAATATTCCGGGTTTGCCTGTGGGCACCCCTCTGACGTTGACTGAGACCATGACCGTCACTTCCGGGACTCCGATCTATGGTTGTTACGTCGGTGACAAGTTAGTTCGCTTTACACCCGAACTTCAAACGCCGTGAAGTGGTCTAACCAGTCGCCGAGGCTTCGACGCGCCGAGTCAGCTTTTTTCGTTAGGCATCATATGAGTGGTTACCGTAATCATAAAAATATTGGTTTTACACTTGTGGAGTTGCTCATTGTGATAGCCGTCATCGGGATTTTGGCGGCGCTTCTGCTTCCGGTGTTGGCGCAATCCAAGCGCAGAGCACAACAGATTCAATGCGTCGGCAATATGCACCAGCAAGGCATTGCGCTTCAGAATTTCCTTGCTAATAATCAGGGTTATCCCATCCCGTTTGGCGGAAAGACTGCGGATATTCACGGAAGTTGGCAAAGACAGCTTGAAGTTGGAGGATTTGACGTTTCCAAGCCCGCAAGGAATTTCTTTGAGGTTGGTGTGTGGCGTTGTCCATCTGCCCGGTGGGGAGCAGGGGTTCCCCCTCCAGGCACCTACGCAGCTTACTACAGTTATAATGTTTATGGCGTTGAGCCGAGAGGAGCATTATGGGGAACAGAGGCGCTTGGGCTTTGGGGGCATTCATCCTTGGATGGTTTTACACCACCCATTCGTGATTCGGAAGTCGCCAACCCAAGCGATATGATGGCGATTGGTGAAAGTTTCTATGGTGGACTCATTTTATTCCGTGCAGATTTGTCATACTTGGAAAGCAGAGGCTTTGCCTCTTCCCGTCACCAAGGCAAAGCCAATGTGGTTTTTTGTGATGGACACGTGGAGTCGCCGAAGCTCACATTTCTTTTTGAAGACACAAGCGATGAAGCATTGAGTCGCTGGAACAGAGATCACCAACCACATCGTGACAAGCTATGATGTTTAGTTTCAAATTTGTATTCCGCTGTCGCGATTGACATTGTTGACCCAACGTGACGCAGGTTGAGTCGTCGGTAGAAATCAAATTCGAGTTAAGCAAACCATTTTACACGCCGCCCACGCCTTGTATAATGTCCCTCTGTGAATTCGCAAAAGCGTCAGCGCGTCGTCTGCGGCATGAGCGGAGGAGTTGATTCCTCGGCGACGGCGGCGCTTTTGATCGAGCAGGGCTACGACGTCATCGGCATCACGCTCAAGCTCTGGCCGCAGGATTGCGTGAACCGCGCGGAGGATAAATGCTGCGGCCCGCAGGCCGTCACCGACGCGCGCGCCGTCTGCGACAAGCTCGATATTCCGTATTACCTCATTGACGAGGCGGCGGAATTCCAGAAACACGTCATCCAATACTTCGCGGATGAATACAAGGCCGGTCGCACGCCGAATCCGTGCGTGATGTGCAACCAGAATCTGAAGTTCGGGAGATTGATTGACCGTGCGGATCAACTCGGTGCGGAATACATCGCCACGGGACATTTTGCAAGGGTTGAACGAGTTGGCGGAACGCCGAGCACCGCCTCGGCCAGTTCCAAAAACCCGCCGCAACGAGCCGGGACGGTGCCCGGCGCTCCCGGCCGTTATCTCCTCAAGCGCGGGCGCGATTTGAAGAAGGACCAAAGCTATTTTCTGTTCTCACTGCGGCAGGACCAACTCGCGCGCGCGATGTTTCCGCTCGGCGAAAAGACCAAGAGCGACACGCGCGAAGTAGCGCGGCATTGCCAGCTCAAGACCGCCGACAAGGAGGAGAGCATGGAAATCTGTTTCGTGCCGGACAAGAATTACGGAAAATTTCTCCAGGAGGCGGATCTCGTGCAGAAGCATCGCGGCGAGATTGTGGATTCGCACGGCCAGGTCCTCGGCCATCACGACGGCATCGAGTTTTACACTATCGGCCAGCGGAAGGGTTTGGGCATCACCACGCCGAAGCCGGTTTACGTGATCGAGCTGGACGTGGAAAACAACCGGGTCATTGTCGGTGACGACTCCGCGCTCGACCGCGACGAATTTACCGTGGAGCGCTGCAACTGGCACCCGTTCGATGTGTTGACCGGACCGATGGAAGTCACGGCGAAAATCCGTTACAACCATCCCGGCACGCCCGCGACCGTGACGCCGTTGGAAAACAATTCCGTGCGCGTGAAACTGCACAAGCTGCAACGTGCCATCACGCCGGGCCAGGCCTCGGTCTTTTATCAGGACGATTTGGTGGTGGGCGGCGGGTGGATTGTCAGGTAGGGCAGTGTTTCCAGTCTGTCCCGACTTTTAAACGATGGAGACGATCCATTGGTCTGGCGTTTCTCCTGTCGAACCGGCTGGTTGCAGAATTTGGTCAAAAAACTTTCCCGGAATTGGTTTTTGATTCACCAGAATCATGGCTGTTAACCACCCGTTTTTCAATCCACCGCCGCATCTTCGGTTGTGCGATTTGGAATGCCCAATGCTCGTTTTCAAGACAACTCTGTCTTGAAGACCTTTCGTCGGAGCCGGAGGGACTGCCGCTAATTGAGGCACGGCCCAAAGAATAATTTCAAAGCCCTGGTTTCCGCGCTGAAAGCTTTGGTTTCTGCAAAGATGCGTCTGAAGACGTTTGTCCAAAAGTTTGTCACACGATTCCAGAAAAATTCATCAGCCTCCGGGGTCAGGTTGGCAAGGCTTATGCATAAGAACCGTCGTGATGTACAAGGAAGTAGTATTTTTAAGGCCGGGGCGCATTCTTTTGGGCTCCTTCATTTTCAGCATTCTAATTTCCTTCCTGCAGCTTTCAACCTGTGCTGCCGCCAGTGTGACGCTGGCGTGGAGCGCGAGCACGGATTCCATCGTCGCGGGTTACAACATGTATTATGGCGGCGCGAGCGGCACCTACACCAACGAGATCGCGGTGGGCAGCGCCACCGGTGTCACCGTGACCGGTCTGGTCCAGGGCACCACCTACTATTTTGCCGCGACCACCTATTCGGCTGCCGGCGTGGAAAGTTCCTACTCAAGCGAAGTGTCCTACACTGTTCCGGCGGTCGTCAGTGTCGGAAACGTGCCGCCGACGTTGAACGCCATCGGCAATCTGAGCATCAATGAAAATGCCGGGCTGCAGACGGTGAATTTGTCCGGCATCACCTCCGGTGCCACGAACCAAAATCAGACCCTGGTCGTCAGCGCCGTTTCCAGCAACACCGGATTGATTCCCAATCCGACGGTCAGCTACACCAGCGCGAACACGACCGGCTCCCTGAGCTTCACCCCCGCGGCCAATGGCAACGGCACCGCCACGATAACTGTCACTGTAAATAATGGCGGGCCGAGCAACAACATCGTCACGCAAACCTTTACCGTCACCGTCAATGCCGTCAATCAAGCGCCGACGTTGAACGCCATCGGCAATCTGAGCATCAATGAAAATGCCGGGTTACAGACGGTGAATTTGTCCGGCATCACTTCCGGCGCGGCGAATGAAAACCAGAAGCTCACGGTCAGCGCCGTTTCCAGCAACACCGGATTGATTCCCAATCCGGCGGTCAGCTATACCAGCGCGAACACCACCGGTTCCCTGAGCTTCACGCCCGTCGCCAATGGCGGCGGCACTGCGATCATATCGGTCACCGTCAACGACGGCGGAGCCAGCAACAACCTCGTCACGCAAACCTTCACGGTCACCGTCAATGCCGTGAGCACAGGCTCCACGAACGCAGCGCCGACTTTGGATCCGATCAAGGATGTCACAGTTGCCGCCAATGCCGGGGAGCAAACCATCGCGTTGACGGGCATCGGCACCTCAAGTTCCCTCATTGCTGGGGCGCTTACCCCGAGCGCCACCACCACTGGCAGTGCGCGGCCACGGCTCACAATTATCGCGACAACCAGCAACCGGTCCGTCTCCTCCGATCCCAGGATCCATTTTGATTATTCGAGTTCGACCGGTGGATTGACCATCAAACCACGCAATGTTGCCGGGACTGCCACCATCAGCGTGACCGTCTGCAATGGCGCTGGTCAAAGCAACGCCGTGACTCGCACCTTTACCGTCACCGTTCTGCCCAGCACCAACCAGGTTGCCGGGGTGGCGAACTCCAATTCGTCTGAGTTGACCAAAGACATCACGACCGTCGGGTCGGTAACGGTCGCCAGTCTGCAATCGGCAGCCTATGCCAATGGCCACTACGCCTTTACGGTTTCAAGCGGCGCCGGCAACACTCCCAGCGTGGCGGGGCAACAATTTGTGGTTGAGGCATCCACCAATCTGGTAAATTGGACCCCGATCCAGACCAATGCCGCTCCGTTCACCTTTGTGGACGCCAACGCGAGCCGCTTCAGCCAGCGATTCTACCGCGCGATTCCGGCTCCTTGAGCCGGCGAAATTGGCTAAGACTTGGCTTGAGGTCAATTGCCGGCGGCTGCGCCGGTAATAATTCCCAATTTCCACTTGCGCCGGGTACGTTCGTTGTTAAAGTGCTTTCGCAAATTCAATCCGCCGGCAGCGGCGGTTTTTCCGTTTTAACCAGAAACACATTAAAATCAGCCCGTGAAAATTTTCAGCGGCACAGCGAATCAACCTTTGGCCCGCGCCATCTGCAAGTCCATAAACTGCGAACTCGGCAAATGCTCCGTCCAGCCGTTCCCCGACGGCGAGACGTTTGTGAAGATTGATGAAAACGTGCGCGGCGAGGACGTGTTCATCGTCCAGCCGACGTCGCCGCCGACGAACCACAATCTGATGGAGATGTTCATCATGATTGACGCGGTGCGCCGGGCCAGCGCGACGCGCATTACGGCGGTGCTGCCCTTTTACGGATACGCGCGCCAGGATCGCAAGGACCAGCCGCGCGTCCCGATCACGGCCAAGCTCGTGGCCAACCTGCTGGTGGCTGCCGGGGCAAACCGCATCCTTGCCATGGATTTGCACGCGCAACAGATTCAGGGATTTTTCGACATTCCGGTGGACCATCTCTACGCCGCGCCGGTGATGTACGAGTATTTGAAGAAAAAAAACCTCACCGACCTGGTCATCGTCAGCCCGGACGTGGGCGGGTTGAAAATGGCGCATGCCTATTCGCAAGTCTTGGGAGGCGGGCTGGCCATCGTGGCCAAACGCCGCAAGAGCGCCTCGGAGGTCGAGTCCATGGCCGTCATCGGTGAAATCAAGGGCAAAAATGTGCTGTTGGTGGACGATTTGACGGAAACCGCGGGCACCCTGACCCAGGCGGCGGCTTTGCTGAAAAAGAAGGGCGCCCGGAAGATACTGGCCTGCGTATCCCACGCCATTTTAAACGACATGGGCATCGAAAGATTGCGAAAATCGGTGATTGACGAATTGATTACAACTGATACAGTCCAACGCCCTGCAATTGACGGCGTGAAGATTACCACGCTGTCCGTGGCGGGACTGTTGGGCGAAGCCATCAAGCGAATCCACAATAATTCGTCGGTGAATTCGCTGTTTGAATTCAAAGGCGGGCGCACCAGTTGACGCGCCCCGGTAACAAAATAATTTATTTAACGATGAAATCAGTGCCGTTGAAAGCATATCCCCGGACGCAATCGCGTCGGAACGGAGCCAGGAAATTACGGGCTGCCGGGCGCGTGCCCGCCGTGGTTTACGGTCGTCAGGCCCAGCCGCAAAACCTCGAGGTCAGCGCCAAGGAGTTTGGCGACCTCATTCACCATTCCGTTTCCGAGAATGTGCTGGTGGATTTGTCCGTTGAAAACGACGCCCGCGCCAGGCGCCTCGTGCTGGTGCAGGAAATCCAGCACCATCCGCTGGAAGGCGACGTCCTGCACGTGGATTTCCATGAAGTGACCGAAAACGAAAAGGTGACCATCATGGTGCCGTTGGAAACCTCCGGCGAGGCAGCGGGCGTCAAGAACGCCGGCGGCGTGCTCGAACACGTGGTGTTCAAGCTGAAAGTGCGCGCCCTGCCCAAGGATTTGCCCGAGCAGATTGTCGTGGATGTCAGCGGACTCGAACTGGGCAAGTCCATCCACCTGGGCGACATCAAGGCGCCCGCGGGTGTTGAAATTCTCGGAGACAAGCATATTTCCGTCATCTCCGTCGCCATGCCGCGCGCAGAAGAGGAAGTCGTGGCTGCAACTGCGGAAGGCGAAGCCACATCCGCCGGCGATGTCGAGATGATCAAGGAAAAGAAGGAAGGCGAGGAAGGGGCTGCACCCGCCAAGGGCGAAAAAGGCGCTGCCAAACCCGGCGAAAAGGCGCCGGCCAAGGGTGCCGAGAAAGGTACCGCCGCTCCGGAGAAAGGCGCCGACAAAAAGGCCGAGAAGCCGGCCGAGAAGAAGCCGGCGGAGAAAAAGAAGTAATTTTGCCGGCGGTCCGCAAGGGTCGCCGCGCCCGCGCCGCGCATGGAGAATTTGCATCTCATCGTGGGTTTGGGCAATCCCGGCGCGGAGTATACGCAGACGCGCCACAATGCCGGTTTTACGCTGGTCGAAAAACTGACGGTCCGCTGGAAGGCGGACTGGACGAACGAGCGAAAGTTCAGCGCGCGGGTGGCGCGGGGCGAATGCAATGGCGTCCGGTTCATGCTGTGCCAGCCGCAGACGTTCATGAATTTGAGCGGTGAAGCGGTTGGCGCGGTGAAAGATTTTTATCAGCTGCCGCTGGAACGGCTGCTGGTGACGGTGGACGACGCGGATTTGCCGCTGGGCGAGATTCGCCTGCGGGCGGGCGGCGGCAACGGCGGTCACCATGGGCTGGAGTCCATCGAGCAGCATCTGGGGACGAATGAATTTGCCCGGTTGCGGCTGGGGATTGGCCGGGCGGACGGCGTCCGGGAAATCACGGACTACGTGCTCGGACGGTTTGCCGCGGGCGAGGCCGCGCTGATGGAAAAAGTTTTTGGCCGTGCCGCCGACCAGGTGGAATGCTGGTTGGCTGCCGGGATTGGTAAAGCAATGAACCGGTTTAATGGAGTCGTGGACTCCGCGAACGAAAAAAAACAGTGAAACGATACGAAGGTCTGTTCATCCTGAACCTGGCGGGCAGGGAAGAGGGCGTCAAAGACGCGCTCGATAAAATTTCCGCGGAAATCGAGTCGGCGGGCGGCAAGGTTGAAACCGTGCAGAAAATGGATAAAAAAGCCTTTTCGCGCGTGGCGGACAAGAAACATACCGCCGGCTTTTACGCGAATGTGATTTTCACCGGCCCGTCGGCCATCATTGCGCAGTTGCGCGCCAAGTTTGCCTTGAACCAGGAAGTGTTCCGGGTGCTGTTCAGCAAATCGCCCGAACCGAAGCCCGTCAAGTAACGAAAGGTTCTGCCATGGCCAGCTTCAACAAAGTCATCCTCGCCGGGAATTTGACCCGCGATCCCGAACTCCGCTACACCCCCAAGGGCACGGCGGTGGCCCGCATCGGTCTGGCCTGCAACCGCAAGTGGAAGAGCGAAACCGGCGAGATGAAGGAAGAGGTTACTTTTGTGGACGTGGATGCTTTTGGCAGAACTGCGGAAACCATCGGCCAATACTTGAAAAAAGGCCGCCCCATTTTGATCGAAGGCCGTCTGCGCTACGAAACCTGGGAAGACAAGCAGACCAAACAAAAGAAAAGCAAACTTGGCGTCGTGCTGGAAAACTTCCAATTTTTGGATTCCGGCGGCGGCCGGGGTGAGGGTGGCGGCGCTCCCGAAGCTCCGCCTTCGCGTCCGGCGGCGGTCGCGGCGCCCGCGCCCGAAGGCGGCGAGGCCGATGGCCCCCCGGAAGGAGACGACGTTCCGTTTTGACCGGAAGTTCGGGAGATGTTTTGTCTCCCAACCCTCAACTCTCAACATTCAACCATTTTTCACATGCCAAAGACTGAAGTCATTCTCACCCACAACATCGTCGGACTCGGCGCTGAATCCGACCAGGTGAAGGTCGCCGCCGGTTACGCGCGCAATTATCTGTTCCCGCAACGCCTGGCCATTCCACTGACCATGGCCAACAAGCGCCATACCGAGGCCCTGCGCCAGCGCCGCGCCGAGCGCGAAGCGCACGAGTTCAACACCATGAGCGAACTGGCCAAGGGAGTGGTGAAGCTCCTTTGCGTCATCAAGGTCAAGGCGGGCGAGGACGGCAAGATGTTCGGCTCGGTAACCGCCGGCGTGATTGCCGATGAAATGAAGCACCAGTTTGACATCGTGCTCGACAAACGGAAAATCCACCTCGAACACCCGATCCGCACGCTGGGCGACCACGAAGTCGAGTTGCATTTGCACGCCGAGGTCAAAAGCACGCTCAAGGTCCGCGTCGAAAGCACGACGCCCATCATCACACCGGCACCGGCTGAACCGAAGAAGGACGAAAGCCGGGAACCCCGCCGGGAAAAGCGCGGCAAACCCGCCGAAGCCGGACCCGCCGAAAAGCCGGAAGCCACTGAAGCCGCTGAAGCCAAGCCGAAGGGTGAAAAGCACGCCAAGGCTGAAAAGAAGGAAAAAACTGAAAAGCCGGCGAAGGCGCCCAAGGCGCCCAAGGCTGAAAAGAAGGAAAAAAAAGCCGAGTAGGCCGGCAGTTGCCAATTTGTTTTCAATAAGCCGCGGAAATTATCCGCGGCTTTTTTGTTACGCGAAATACTTTGACCGGTGGCGACAGCTCTGTTTTGCTTCGTCGAGCCAGTAATGATTCCAGCATACTTGTATCCGGCCACGATCGCATTTTGCCTGGTGGCGGTTGTCATCGCCTACTTCTTCAACAATCCCCTGAAGCACGGGCGCTGGTTCATGCAGCGCCGTTTCATCAACTGGTTCCCGCTGGGCATGACCTATGCGTTCTTGTGCATGGGCCGCTACAATCTGATTGTCGCCAAAAGCGCCCTGGGAACGCTGATGTCCAAATCGGACCTGGGAATTATTTTTGGAGTGGGCACCTGTGTTTATGCTTTTTCTTTCCTGATCAACGGCCCGCTCATTGACAAAAAACTGGGTGGAAAGCGCGGAATGATCATCTCCGCCGTCGGCGCTTCGCTGGCCAACGTCGCCCTCGGCGTACTGACCTGGCTGATCGTGGCCAAAAATCTGAAGGTGAACCTGGTCGCCAGTTTCTCGGCGCTTTATGCAATCAACATGTATTTCCAGAGCTTCGGTTCGATGTCCATCATCAAGGTCAAGGCGTACTGGTTCCACGTGCGCGAACGCGGCGTCTTTGGCGCGATTTTCGGGGCGCTGATTTCCATCGGTGTTTATTTTGCGTTCGATTGGGGCAGCGCGATTATAGCTTTGACGAAAGCCGATGCTTCCGGCCTGCTGCATGATGTTTTTGCGCCAGCCGGCCTGCCTTTGGATGCGACCTGGGCGGTATTCTATATTCCCGCGGCCATTCTGCTCGTCTGGGTGGTGCTCGACTTATGGCTCATCAAGGACACGCCGGAAGAGGCGGGTTTCGCGCATTTCGACACGCATGATGCCTCGTCCGGCCAGATGCACGTGGAGTTTTCCGTGCTCGACCTGCTGAAACGGGTTTTCACCAGCCGGCTGATGTTGTTGATTGCCTGTGTGGAGCTGACGGGCGGAGTTTTTCGCTACAGCATGACCCAGTGGTATTCCATTTTTGCCAGCGAAATAAAACAGCCGGGCGCGGAATTTTTCTCGCTGCATTGGGGCTGGTACACCTGCGTCTTTGGGATTGTCGGAGGATTTTCCGGCGGCTTGATTTCCGACAAGCTGTTTCAATCCCGTCGCGGACCCCCTGCCGCCTTGTTGTGCGGCTTCGTCCTGGTCATGGCGGTGTTGATGTCCGTGTTCCTGTTTTCCCAACCGGTCGTGGTGGGCTGGACGGCGGTGTTCATCGTGATGGCCTCCATCGGCATCACGTCCCTGATGTCCGGCACGGCGGCGACGGATTTTGGCGGGCGCAAGGCGACCGCGACGAGCATGGGCATCGTCAATGGCTTCGCCTATTTGGGCAGCGGCATCCAATCCTTCGGCCTCGGTTTTTTGTTGGAGAACAAGGGGGCGAGCTGGCAATGGCTGCCTCTTTTTGTGATTCCGTTCGCCATCATTGGAACGCTGATTGCCATCAAAATCTGGCATGACCTGCCGGCCGCCACCCGCAAATACATTGCCGAAGTTGAGCAAAAAACAGTGTAAAACCGGCAAAAAACCGGGCTTGACCGTTCTGCCCCAGAGGCTTAAACTGAAACCGTAATGTTGAAAAACGCCATACAAGTCGTCACACTGGTCGTCATAGTTAGCGACGCCGTTGGCGCTTGTTGAATTGACAAATTTTAACAAGAACCCACGGCTGCAAAGCGGCTGTGGGTTTTTTGTTTCAACCTGCGCCGTCAGCCGTAACAGAAAAAGCACATGAGCAAGACAACTGAAATCGCTGGATCGAAGAACAAAGCCAACGCCCCGCGTGCCGAGGTCGGCCCCACCATGTTCGGGCGCGACATTCTCGTCGAAGCTTTCGAACGCGAAGGCGTGGAGGTCATCTTTGCCTATCCGGGCGGCGCGAGCATGGAAATCCACCAGTCGCTCACGAAATCCAAGATTCGCACCATTCTGCCCCGACACGAGCAGGGCGGCAGTTTCGCGGCGGAAGGTTACGCCCGCGCGACCGGCAAGGCCGGCGTGTGCATGGGCACCAGCGGCCCCGGCGCGACGAACCTCGTCACCGCCATCGCCGACGCCTACATGGATTCCTGCCCGCTCGTCGCCATCACCGGCCAGGTCAACCAGAACATGATCGGCCGCGGCGCGTTTCAGGAAACCGACATCATCGGCGTGACGCTGCCCATCGTGAAGCATTCCTATCTCGTGACGGATGTGAACGACATTCCGCGCATCGTGAAGGAGGCGTTTTACATCGCGCAATCCGGCCGGCCCGGCCCGGTGGTGATTGACGTGCCGAAAAACATCCAGCAGGCCAAGACCCAACCGGTGTGGCCGACGCTGGAACAGATCAAGAAGGGTCTGCGCGGTTACACCCAACCCGATCTGCGCGCCGACGACCTCGCGCTGAATGAAATCATGGGCTTGCTCGAAAAGGCCGAGCGGCCGGTGCTTTACTGTGGCGGCGGCATCATTAGCAGCGGTGCGGCGGCGGAATTGAAGAAATTTGCCGAGGCGACGCAGATTCCCGTGACGACGACCATCATGGGCATCGGCGGTTTCCCGGAAACGCATCCGCTCTCGCTGCGCTGGCTGGGCATGCACGGCGCGGCGTTCGCGAATTGGGCCGTCAGCGGCGAATACCAGCAGCGCAAGGACCCGTCCGAGCCGATGGTGAAGCTGAAGGACGGCGCGGATTTGCTGCTCGCGTTTGGCGTGCGGTTTGACGACCGGGTGACCGGCAAGTTCGAGGAATTTTGCAAGTACGGCACGATAGTCCATGTGGACATTGATGCGTCTGAGTTGAACAAGAACCGGCGCGCCAACCTCGCCGTGGTCGGCGACATTAAAGATACGCTCACGCGGCTCAATGCGATGCTGGCCAAGCGGCCGCTCAACAAGAAGCACGCTCCCTGGCTTGAACAAATCGCCGAGTGGAAGCAAAAGGGGCCCTTTGCCTACAACATAACGCAGGAAATCGCCGGCAGCGATCACATGAAGGACCACCTCAAGGGTCATGAAGACCAGATCATCCTGCAACAGATGGTGGTCGAGGCGCTTTACGAACTGACCAAGGGCGACGCCTACATCACCACCGGCGTGGGCCAGCACCAGATGTGGGCCGGCCAGTGGTACAAATATAAGTTCCCGCGCCAGTTCATCACCAGCGGCGGTCTGGGTTCGATGGGTTTTGGTTACCCGGCAGCGCTCGGCATCAAGGTGGCGCATCCGGACAAGGAAGTGATTGATATTGATGGTGACGGCTCATTCCTGATGAACGTCCAGGAGCTGGCGACCGCGCACGTCGAAAAAATCAATGCCAAGGCCATCATCCTGAACAATCAGCACCTCGGCATGGTGGTGCAATGGGAGGACAAATTTTACGCCGGCAACCGCGGCCATACTTATCTCGGCAATCCCGACCATCGGGCGCAAATTTATCCCGACTACGTGCGCGTCTGCAACAGCTTCAACGTGAAATGTGAGCGCGTGATGTTCAAAAAGGACCTGCGCCCCGCCATCCAGCGGATGCTCGACGCCAAGGAACCGTACGTGCTCGACGTGATTGTGCCTTACACCGAACATGTGATTCCGTTCATCCCGACCAACCGCACGGTGGCGGACATGATCTGGAAGGCGTGACTTGAGGTTTGCAAAAATTGCCGGCCGGATGACAACAGGTTGTCCGGTCGGTTTGGTTTTCCATTGACCGGGACCGAAACTCAAATCTAGACTCGCAGTCCTATGTTCGAAAACACCATCCGCCGGATGCCGCGGCCGCAGGACATCGCGGCGCTGACCACGCAACAACTCCGGGAAACGTTCCAGATCGCCGGCCTGTTTGTGCCGGGCGAACTGCGCGGGGTGTTCACCGACCTTGACCGGCTGGTGGTTGGCGGCGTGATGCCGGTCAAACCCATCGAACTGCCGAATCACAAGGAAACCGGCCGGGCCTTTTTCCTCGAACGCCGCGAGTTCGGTGCCATCAACGTCGGCGGAGCGGGCACGGTTCACGCGGATGGCAAAACATTTTCGCTGGACCGGCAGGATTGCGTTTATTTGCCGATGGGCACGAAGTCAGTCGCGTTCGAAAGCCAGGATGCAAAGAACCCGGCGAAATTTTATTTTCTGAGTTGTCCGGCGCACGCGGCGCATCCGGCTGCGATGATGAAGCCGAAGGACGCGTCGCCGGTGCCGCTCGGTTCGCAGGCGGCGGCCAACAAGCGGACGATTTACAAATACATCCACACCGGCGGCATCCAGAGCTGCCAGCTCGTCATGGGCTGCACGGCGCTGGAGGAAGGGAACGTGTGGAATTCCTTTCCGCCGCACACCCACTGGCGGCGTACGGAGATTTATTTCTATTTTGATCTCGGTGAAAACGTGTTGACTCATTTCCTTGGCGAGCCCCAGCAGACGCGGCATCTGTTCCTGCACAATGAAGAGGTCGCGCTGTCGCCGAACTGGTCCATTCATTGCGGCTGTGGCACGGGCAACTACAAGTTTATTTGGGGCATGGCCGGCGAGAATCAGGTGTTCGACGACATGGATCAGGTAAAGCCATTGGATTTGCGGTGAAAAACTAACAGCGAAGACACAAAGACGCGAAGCTAAAAAAGACTTTGCGGCTTTGTTGTTCAATAATTTTATGGAAACTAAACGATTTGAAAACAAAGTTGCCATCGTCACCGGAGCGAGCCAGGGCATCGGCCAGGCCATCGCGCTGGCCTTCGCGCGCGAAGGTGCCCACGCTGTTAGCGTTTGTGTCGGCAATCCGGCCGACACCGCCGCCCGGATGAAGGCCATCGGCGCAAAATTTACGGCGCTGACCGAGGATTTCGGCAAGCTGACGCAAAAGGGCGCCGCCGACATCGTTGCCCGGATCGTGAAGGAAGCCGGCCGCGTGGACATTCTGGTGAACAACGCCGGCATCATCAAACGCGCGCCGATTGTGGACCATCCGGAAGCCGACTGGAACGCCGTCATTCAGATCAATCTTTCGGCACCGTTTTTTCTTTCGCAGGCGGTGGCCAAATGGTGGCTCACCGGCGGTCGCGAAAAATCGCCGGCGGACGCGCGCCTCAAGGTGGTGAACATCGCCTCGATGTTGTCGTTTCAAGGCGGCATTTTTGTGCCGGGTTACACCGCCAGCAAGAGCGGCATTGCCGGCATCACCAAGGCCTTTGCCAATGAGCTGGCCAAGGAACGCGTGAACTTCAATGCCGTCGCTCCCGGCTACATTGCCACGGACAACACGAAGCCGTTGCGCGAAGATCCGGTCCGCAGCAAGGCCATTCTGGATCGCATCCCCGAATCCCGCTGGGGTTCGCCCGAAGACGTTGCCGGGGCCATTTTGTTCCTGGCCTCGAAGGATGCCGATTATCTGAACGGCACCATCATGAACGTGGACGGCGGCTGGCTGGCGCGGTGAAATTTGGGCTGCGCCGAAGTGTCGGTGCTTTGGAAACGCGGTGGCACGTCACCGCCCGCCGAATCCATTTTTCATGCCGGCTCGAGCAGCTTTGAACGGTGCGGGTTTGAAAAATCATTTGGTCGTCCGGTCAAAGTCTGGTAATTCCAGCGGAACCATTTTGCCTATGAAGCCGACATTCCACCGGGTTTTCGTTTTGCTGGGCCTGGCGGGCCTTTTGGGCCTGCTCATTTCCTGTGCGACCAATTCCATGTCCCGGCAGAAATTCGCCGGGGCAACGCCGTTGCAATGGTCGGGGCGGCTGGCGGATTCGGAAATTGCCCGGCGCGATGGCAGTCTGGCCTGGAAGCAGGGCGGCCCGGCCAAATGGGATTACACTACGGGCCTGTTCACGCTGTCGCTCCTCAAACTGAATGAGCAGGCGCCCAATCCGGACTACGTCAAGTTTGCCGAAAACACCATTGGTTCGTTCATCACGGTGGACGGCGGCATCCGGGGCTACAAAGCCGGCGAATATCAGCTCGACGCGCTGAATCCGGGCAAGACGGTCCTGGCGCTCTGGCTGCTGACGCACGACGGGCGATATCAAAAGGCCGCCGCACTGTTGCGGAAGCAACTCGACACCCAGCCGCGCACCAGCGACGGCGGTTTCTGGCACAAGCAACGATATCCGCACCAGATGTGGCTGGACGGCCTTTATATGGGCGCGCCGTTTTATGCCGAATATGCACAACGGTTAAAGGGACCGGTTTCCGACTTTGACGATGTGGCAAAACAAATCCGGCTGGCGGCGGCGCATACGTACGACCCGGCGACGGGTTTGTTCTACCATGGCTGGGATGACAGCCGGGAACAACCTTGGGCGAACAAGGACACCGGCACCTCGTCCAATTTTTGGGGACGCGCCGTCGGCTGGTATGCCATGGCGCTGGTGGATGTGCTGGATTATTTCCCAACGAACCATCCGGCCCGGACGGAAATCATCGCGACGTTCCAGAAACTGTGTGGCGGCGTGGTGAAATATCAGGATCCGAAAACAGGACTGTGGTACCAGGTGCTGGACCAGGGCGACCGCCACGGCAATTACCTGGAAGCGACGGCTTCGAGCATGTTTGTTTACGCGATGGCCAAGGGGGTGAATCACGGTTATTTGCCGGGGAATTATGTGCCGGTGATTAAGAAAGGGTATCGGGGCATTCTCGACCATCTCATCAAGTACGACGGCAACCGCAAATGGTCGCTCACGCAATGTTGTTCGGTGGCCGGGCTGGGTGGCGCACCGGGCAACGGTCATGTCCGCGACGGCAGTTTCGATTATTACATCAGCGAACCAATCGTGAGCAACGACCTGAAAGGCCTCGGGCCGTTCATCCTGGCCGGCGTCGAGGTGCAGCAGTTGTTGAACCCACTCGCGGCCGGATGTGGCCAGGCATCCGGTTTGGCCACCGGGAAAAAAACAAAATCACTGGCCGTCAAGATCACCAATCCGGCCGGTTTTCCGCGCAGCGACGAGACGGTGGAGATCAATTTGCAGACCGTTGCCAGTGACCTGCACATTGACCCGGGAACCGGCAAATTCGCGGTCAAGGACTGCACGACCGGCAAATTTCTGGATTCGCAGGTTTATGCCTCCGAGCCAGGCCAGGTGCCCGACAAATTGCTTTTCCAGGTTGACCTCGCTCCGGACGAGACGCGCACATATTGCGTCCTGGACGCTTCCGCGTTGACCAATCTGCCGCCGCCGAAGGTGCGGACCTTTGCGCGTTACGTGCCGGAACGGATGGATGATTTTGCGTGGGAAAGCGACCGCATCGCACACCGCACCTACGGTCAGGCGCTCATCAAAGGCGAAGGCACCATCAGCAGTGGGCCGGACGTGTGGATCAAAAAGAACCGCGGCCTGATCGTGGACGTGATGTATGCCACCAAGCATTACCACGAGGACAACGGCGAATTCATGGACGACTATCGCGTCGGCAAAAGCCGTGGCTGCGGCGGTGTTGGCATCTGGGACGGCCAGAAACTTTACACCTCCAGCAATTACCGCAACTGGAGGCTGATCACCACCGGTCCGATCCGTTCGGAATTTGAGCTGACCTACGACGTCTGGGACGCTGGCGGCGGCCGGACAGTTTCCGAAACGAAACGTTACAGCATTGACGCCGGCTCATGGTTCACCAAGGCGCAAATCACGTTCAGCAGCGATACCAATTCGCCGCTGACCATCGGCATCGGTCTCGCCGAGCGGGCGTGCCCAACGAATCGTGAGGAATTTATCACGCACGACCAGGACGAAGGCTGGCTGGCCTACTGGCAGCCGGAAGACAAACCGAAAGGCGTCATCGGCGACGCCATCATCCTGGCCCAAGGCAGCGTGCAGGCATTCACCAACGACGCTCCGGATTTGCCCGATGCCAAAATTCACGCCGAAGTCCCGCAGCCGACGCATGAGGGTTATCCGCCGATTCGCAATCAACTCGCCATCACCCGAGCCGAAGTCGGCCAGCCGCTGACGTATTTTTTTGGCGCCTGCTGGGACCGCAGCGGCAATTTCACGAACCATGTCCAGTGGGAGGCTTACGTGAAATGTTTTGCCGAGCGGCGCGACCAGCCGTTGCAGGTGACGATTGGGAATTGATTGTAGCCGCAGCCTTCAGGCTGCGAATTGCGTGACTTGAAAGGTCGCAGCTACGGTTTGGTACTCTGAGCGATGACCTTCATCGCTTCCGCAGTCAGCGCGGTGATTTTGGACCACGCCTTTTCTGCCACAAGTTTGCGCTCGGCCATCCAGGAACCGCCAATCGCCGCGACCTGCGGAACCGCGAGGTAATTCGGCAACGTGGCTGCGGTGATGCCGCCGGTCGGCACGAATTTCACCCCAGTGTGACCGAACGGCCCGGCGAGGGCTTTGAGCATCGCCACGCCACCGGCCGCTTCCGCCGGGAAAAATTTCAGATGCTTGCAGGCCAAATCCAGCGCCCGGCCGACTTCCGTGGGCGTCACGACACCCGGGAAGAACGGCATTTTGTTTTTGTGGGCCGTCGTTAACACCGCTTCGTTCAGGCCCGGCGACACACCAAATTGCGCGCCGGCATCCGCCGCGTGTTGCACCTGATCCGCCGCCAGCAGCGTGCCCGCGCCGATGCACATTCCGGGCAGCCCTTGACGGATGCATTTGATGGAATCGGCGGCCGCATTGGTGCGGAAGGTGACTTCCAGGACATTCAGTCCGCCGGCGAGCAGCGCTTCGGCGAGCGGCAAGGCGTCGTCCGATTTCTCAATTACTGCCACACAAATGAGCCGTTGTTTGAGAATGGATTCGGTGTTCATAAAATTTGTGAGTGGAGGATACAGGATTGTGGGCGCGAGTGAACTTGAAACTGAACCGCGGCGGCGGGCGGGTATTTTTAGGACGATGAAGGCAACCTACCGCATTGGGTCGAGCGTCCGGCAGATTCGACGCTGGGAAAAAAGTAATCGGGCAGGGGGCTATTTCTTCTCCGCCCGGGCGATCAGCATGGGGATTGAGGTTTTGTGTCGGACCTGGGTAATGGTGCTGCCATGGAAAATGTCGCCAAACAGACGGTGCCCGTGGCTGGCCATGGCGATGAGGTCGCAGCCTTTTTGCCCGACCCACTTGAGGATTTCCTTCGGCGGGTCGCCATAAGCCAGCTCCGCCTCGACGGGAATGCCGGCGGATTGAAACTCCGACAAAACCCGGTTTAGATATGCGGTGTCTTCGACGATTTCGGGGCTGACCGCGTCCGCTCCAAAGGTTCGTGCGGCCCAGCCGTCCGCCACGTGAAGCAGCACCACACGGCCTTGCGTTAGTTTCGCGAGTTGTTTGATGTGCTCGATGATGGCGCGGTCGGTCGGTGTGCCGTCCAATGTCAGGAGAATGGTTTTATACATGGGTCAGCCTTTTCAGTTTATCCGCCTTTGATAACCTGCCAAGCCTGTTTCACGGCGTCCGGCAGACCATAAAAGTCGAAGGCCGTGATCAGCAACGCCGAACCCCAACCGGCGACGAGCAGAAACCAGCCCAGCCGCCATTGTCCCATCCGCTTGCGGGAACTGGCGAAGTGCAGCAGGGGGAACATCGCAAACGGAAGCTGCAGCGCCAGCACCACCTGGCTCAGAACAATCAGGTCGGTGATGTTATTGGCCCCGCGGATGGCGATATAGACAGCCGTGGGGATGATGGCCAGCGAGCGGGTAATCAACCGCCGCAACCACGGTTTGATTCTCCAGTGCATAAAGCCTTCCATCACCACCTGGCCGGCCAGCGTGCCGACAATGGTGGCGCTTTGCCCGCTGGCCAGCAGGGCGACGGCGAACAGCGTGCCCGCAGCAGCCTTGCCCAGCAGTGGTGCCAAAGTCAGATAGGCCGCCTGGATCCAGTCCGTCGAATCGTTGAGCGGAACCACCTGTCCGCCGGCGACGGTGACGCTGGTCTTGCCGTAAAAGACGATTGCGGCCAGCACCAGGATGGCAGCGTTGATCAGGAAGGCCACCGACAGGTTGGCGATGACATCATACGTGTTGAAGCGGATCGCCTTTCGCATGGATTCGTCGTCCTTCTGGAATTTGCGGCTCTGCACCAGGGCCGGATGCAGATACAGCACATGCGGCATGACCGTCGCGCCGATGATGCCGATGGCCACATAAATCATGGTGGCCGAAGTCAAAGTAGGCGCGATCATCGCGCGGCCCATTTCCAGAAAGCTGGGCTGCGTCTGCGGCAGGACGAAAATTTCGACGAAATAGCAGATGCCGATGGTCGCCACCAGCAACAGCACGATGGCTTCGATGGTCCGCATTCCGAACCGCTGCATCGCCAGCAGAAATAGCACGTCCACGCCCGTGATGATGACGCCCCAAAAAATAGGGATGTGGAACAACATGAGCAGCGCCACCGCGCCGCCCAGGACTTCGGCCAAATCGCAGGCGATGATCGCCAGTTCCGCCATCAGCCAGTTCGGCACCCGCGTCCACTTGGGATACCAATCGTAGCAGCATTGCGCCAGATCGCGTCCGGTCGCGATGCCGAGCCGTGCGGCGATAACCTGCAGGAAGATCGCCATCAGGCTCGCAAGGCCGACCACCCAAAGCAGTCCGTATTTGAATTGCGCGCCGCCTTGAAGGTCTGTTCCCCAGTTGCCCGGGTCCATGTAAGCAACACTGACCAAAATCGCCGGGCCGAAATAGGCGGCCATTTGCTTCCAGAAACCGGCTTTGCTGTCAGGCACTTTTACGCTGTTGTGCAATCCTTCCAGCGACATCGCACCGGGACGCGGAACTGCGGCGATTCTGTCCTTCGCTGGTTCACACAAGTCCGTAGGCGTGTTGTCGTCTTTACTCATAGGGTCGTATTCATCTGTCAAAATCTCACGGTGATGCCGGCAAACGGATTGAATTCGGCTGCAGTCGGCGTCACGCCAAAGTAACAGTCGCAATCCAGCTGGATGTTCTTAGTTACCAGATATTCCAGACCGGTATCAACCGTCCCCATCCAGCTGGAATGACTTTCCGTGGAGAAATTGCTGAAGAATTCCACAAATCCGCTCAACTTGCCGATGATCTGATGATCAAGGCTGGCGGAGGCAATGAATTCTTCATGGTAGGCGCCATCACCGTCATTTTTCATGTAGCTGGCCGCCGTTTCCAAACTCAAGTCAAAATCGTATGGCAAGCTCACCGCCAGCGGAAAAATCACGCCGCCTTCGACCTTATTGTCTCCAAGACCATCTGTGCTCGTCGGAAACGTGACATAAGGCAGCAGCGCAAAGGCCGTTTTCCCGCCGTCGTCGCCCCAGAGATTGATTTTTAATCGTGCGGTAAAATCGCCCACCCCGGATTGTGTGATTGAAGTTCCGGCAATGCTGTCGTCCGTGTGGACGTGCAGGTAATTATCAAAAATCAGGCTGAGTTCCAATTGATTGAGCAGTCCGATTCGGAGGTTGAAATCGCCGACCTCCCAGGTCTTCGTCGTTGTGGCGCCCGTTTTGTCATAGGTGAAATTTGCGAAATCCATCTCCCACTGATAATGTCCGGCGTCTACCGTAAAAGGCGACTCGGTCTCGTCCGGTCGGTCGGGACTCAAATCGCGCATCAAATCATCCGGCACGGGATTGAAAAGATTACAGCCGCTTTTGCCAGGGGCGTTGGTGTTGCCGGTGGCGGTTTCCTGGTCTGCGGCCTGGATGATCACCGCCGGGACCAACAGGCAAATGACCACCGCCAACCGAAGGCGGCGCGGCGCGGGTTGCCGGACCAAATGGCAAAAATTTATCATGTACCAAATTATGTAGCTTTAGTTACAATTTAAAATGCCGCCTGTCAATCGTTTTGTAGCCGGGGTTACAAAATAAAACCTCGACTAATAAACCGCCTTGGGATTCACTTTACCGGTTATGCCACGCGTCAAACGCAAACCGTCCGTCGCCGCCCGGAATCATGAGGCGCGTCCGACCGTGCAGCCACACGCCGAGATCTTCCGCCGTTCACGCCGGGACCGCGCCGCGGAGATCACGCAGGATTACGTCGAGGCTATCGCCGATCTTTCGGCCTCTCTGGGCGAGGCGCGGGTGGTGGACCTGGCGCGGCAGCTGGGCGTGACCCATGTGACGGTCAACCGCACCCTCGCCCGGTTGCAACAGGCGGGCTACGTGAATACCAGGCCTTACCGGGCCATTTTTCTTACCGAACCCGGGTACAAACTGGCGGAGGAGTGCCGACGGCGACACAAGACCGTGGTGACGTTTCTGCGTTCACTCGGCATTTCAGAAAAAGTGGCCGAGATGGACGCCGAAGGCATCGAACACCACGTCAGTCCGGAAACGCTGGCTGCCTTCGAGCGGCTGTTGAAAAGGCATTGATGAAACCGGTGGACATCCAACACGTCGGCGGGGAACTGGCCATCCGCTGGGATGATGGCGGCGAGGATTTCATTCCGCTGGAAAAATTGCGGCGATGTTGCCCGTGTGCCGGTTGCAAGGGTGAGGTGGATATTTTGGGGAATGTTTACAAGAATCCTGAAAAGGTTCTGACCGCGAAGGCTTTTGAATTGGTTCGGATCGCTAGTGTGGGCGGATATGCAATTCAGCCGGTTTGGGCGGATGGGCATTCGTCGGGAATTTATGTTTTTGATTATTTGAAGCGAGTCGCTGATGACTATTTGGACGGCTGAAAAATTAAGACGGCGCGTTCTCTCTTGAACGCGCCGTTAAATGCCACAGGGGAACAGCGGCTTTGCGAATTATTGCACCTGTATCCGGTAGAAGCGGATACCTCCGCCCGACGTGTCGTGGTATTCCATCATGGTTCCAATGCCACTATTGGTGGCGATGGAAATCCAGTAAGGCGTGGCCAGGCTGGGGGAGCGCAGGATGACATATTTTTTGCCGGCCACACTGGGCCAACTGATGACACAATCCTGGGGTTGTTGTGCCGCGGCTGGGTCGCTGCCGATGTTCTTGAAATAAGATGCGGGGTCCGTCGGGTCGGTGCCGGCCAGATATTCCTGCAGGTTATTCATGCCATCGCCATCAGCGTCGGCATTGGTCACGGAGAGCGGATTATTCAATGTGAGGAAATAGCGCAGACGCCATGAATCCGGGATAATGTCGCCATACGAGGAGTTGGTACGCGAGGACAGGGTGATCAAGCCAGTCAAAGTTTGTTTGGGGAAGGAAGCGATGCCGTTGGGCGATGCCGAGGCGTGGTCGAAATGGATCGCATAGGCGGACTGGCTGGTGGCAGTCGTCGGGATGGTTACGGTCAAGGTGCCAAGCGTCACATTGCCCGTGAGCCCGGTAATTGCATTGTTAAGCCAGACGGCGGAGTAATTGCCGTCACCCTGTTGATCGGTTGACCAAGGCGAGCCGAGGGCCGGATTATACGAGAAACTGACCGGTGTTGTCAGGGCCGGCGAGCCGTCCAGCGGGATAACGCTCAGATTCAGCATCAGCACGCGCAGCGGGTAGTTGCCGAAGATGCTGGCCGTGATGGGGATCCGGATGGTTTGACCGGCGGTGGCCACAAAATCGGTGCTGGCAAAATTAACCTTTGGCTGGTTGGTGACACTGGAGCCGATGGAGACGGCCGCCTGCAGAGTTTTCGTGGTGGCGGGCGATGATTTGGAAACCACGCTCGGAGTAAAAACGTTGGGGGTGGTTACCGCAACCCGCACACCATTGGTCCAGAAGCGCTGGTACCAAGTCCGTTGCGAGTCTTGGGACCGGATGTAGGTGACAAACACGTCGCATACGTCCAGTTGACCGTCGCCAAAGGCGATTTGATCCATGCTCGTGTAGTCGCCGTTGAACAACGCGTTCAACTGGGCTGAATTCATGGTGGTGAACGAGTTGGTATAGTATCCGGTGCTGCCGTTCGTCACGCCAATGCTTCCGCAGGAATCCATGGCATCAAAAAAGTCACTGCCCGGTGCTTGGAAGGCCGGGGAATTAAGACCATACACGGCCGCCTCAAACACCTGTTCGACATCGGCGTTTTGCAATGAGGAGTTGCCGAAATCGCCGGCGTTGAACCAGCCAAATGGATAGACATTGCCGACTAGATATTTGATCTGTCCCAAGGTGACATTTTTGATGGCATTGATCGGGCCTGCGCCGAGCGAGCCATTGGTCGGGGCGTAGATAAACACAGACGAACCCGGAGCGCCAATGCCATCCGAAGTCGCCGAAGGCCGGCCGATTTGAATTTGGTAGCTTTGTCCGGGCGTGGCGTTGGCGGGAACCTGGAACGAATAACCACCGATGATAACTCCATTGGGTTGTGTGGCATTCGGAAACATGTCGTCATGCGCTTGTGAATAGGTAATAAGGTCCTGTGATAATGTGTTGTAAAGATTTGTCTTGGTGTAACGTTCCAACCAGCCCACGCCGAGCAAATTGTCGGAAAAATTGGTGGTCAACAGGCTCACAAAGTTGGTCGAGCCATTGTAAAAAACCGTGTTCGTCAGATAAGTGGCATTGGTGTTGATGAACATATACGGCGGTATGGTCATGTAATACCCCGGATTGTCGAGATCGGGCTTGAGCAACATGGACGTAAATGCAAACGCGCCTGGAGTAACCGGCGGGGCGGGGCTGACATTTGTGACGGTCAGATTGAACTGCAAGCTGTAAATCGTTGTGTTCGGCACCGATAAAAATGTGACTGGAGCGTAGAAAGTCTGGCCGGGGGACGCGATGAACTGGCTGGAGGCTTCGCCGGAGTTAAAACCAAAGCTGATGGTATTGGGTACAAAATTGGAGCTTGAAAACGGAGAGCTGACGACGGCGCTGGGTTGGTAGTTGTTCTTGAAGGCGCGCACCTTAAACGTGAAATTGCTGCTGATGGGGAGGGAAAAATAATTCGTGAGGTTCACGCTGTTTGTGCCAAGCAATAGGCTGTGGGTAAAATTGGTGGTGCCGGCGCTGTTGGTCGGATCAACCCCGTCAACCGAATACCAAAATGTGCAGTTGGCGGTTATGTCATTAAGGGCGAAATAGCCAGCATTCCCCCCAATGATTTGCGGGTTGCCTACGACAAACTGGAATCGGGATTGAACAATCGCGCTATTGGGGCTGCCATCGTTTTTGGCACCAAATGCCTTGACAGTTAAATCGGGCAATATCGTGTTAATTGAATAAAATGTCACTTGGTTGGGAGAAAGCCCATCCTCGTAGCCTGAAGGAATGGAGGCGGAATTGGTAGTTGGGTCAGGAATGGTGTTGGTGCCCGTAGGTGTGCTTCCATCTGTAAAATATGTCTGGCTGCCTGGTTCGCCAACAATGACAATGGGCGCATCGTTGTTAAGGACAAAAGACGACTCCGGATGAAAGACCGATGTGTAAAGTGGATAGGTTGTGGCTGGGAAGTCAACATATCCAATTTGAGGGTCGGTCACCGGTGGCAGGGGTGCTCTGGCGCTGACTTCAGCCGAGTTCGGACCCTCACCACCGGCATTGACTGCTGAAACAACATAATAGTAGGTCGTTCCATTGATAACAGTCGTGTCTGTGAAGCTGGTGGCACTGGTCGTGCCAATAATAGCGTAAGGCCCGCCGCTGGATGGCGAACGTTTCACGTTGTAATTTGTCGCGCTGGAGACCGAATCCCAAGTCAGCGTAATTTGACCGTAGTTCGTGGTGACGGAATAGATGGTCGGTGCTCCCGGCGGCGAGGGCGGTGGACTGGGCAGACCGGTGCCTGTGATTTGGCGAATGATGTGGTAATAGTCTTCGGTTACATAAATAGTGCCGTTAGCCGACATGACTACGCCATTTGGCAAACGCGCTGCAACCCCACCCACTTGATCAGGGATCACAACTGTTCCGTCTGCAAAACCTTTATACGGATTGACCCAGTCATTGGAAGTGACGCCGTAAATATTGGTCACTGAACCGTTAGCCAGCACCGCTTTAACGCGGCCGTTTCCATAGTCGCTGACAATGAGAGTTCCATCGCCTGCTTCCGCTACGCCGGCGGGCTGGAAGAATCTGGCGGTGTTGCTGGAGGCAGTATTGTTTGCGCTGAAAAAGTCGCCCGCACCATGGAATCCCGCGTTGGTGGTAACGACGCCAGTGGTGGGGTTAATGAGCAAAATGCCGTTGCGACCAGTATCGCAAACAGCCAGCAAACCATTGCGCTTGAAAACGATGCCTTGCAGGGAGGCGCCGGAAGCTGTGACCGTTGCCACAACATTGCTGACACCATTCGGGGCGACCTTGAACACCTGATTGCTGGCCGTTACAAAAAAATCTCCTGAGGGATCCAGCGCAATACCACCAGCATTGATTATTTTCGTGAGATTGGTGGTAATTAAACCATCAACATAGTTGAATTCTAAAACACTGCCGTTGGAGCCACTGCCACGATTGAGGACGAAAAGAAAGCTGTCCGAATTGTCCAATGCGACGCCAACTGGCTTGTTGAAAAGATTGGTTACAGCTTTGCCATTTTCATCTTCACCTGCGAGCTCGTAAGTAAAATTTTGGTCAAATTCCAACTCACGAACCGCATTATTGTCACGGTCAGCTACGAAGAGAAAGTTGCCAGTGCTGTCAATCGCCATACCGCAGGGCGTATGATATTCCGCGTCCAAGGTGATGTCACCGTCCACAAAACCGGCGCCGGAAGGGTACTTTGTACTGGGACCGCCGCTTAACCAGTTCACGGTGGGAGCAGCCGAGAGGGTCGCGGTGGTCAGCATCAGCGCGGCCAAACTGACGGCATGATGCCATCGCGTGATGAAATCCAGATGTCCAAAGGCCCGGCGGGTGTGCTCAAGAAAGGTAGCTCTCATAAAATCGGTTTGTTTGTTATTCATCGCTCAAACGAGTTTTGGTTTAACGATTGAATGAACATTGGTTAAACGACTATTCCATCCGGGCCGGCGTATTATCAAACTCGCCCGCTGTCGGGACAGGATTGCTCCAATCTCCAGGATGGGTGCTGTCCCAAACAGTGTTGGGATTCATTGGAGACTTCATGGTTTTGGCCTTGGACTTGAGGAAATCGCTTGTCGCCGGACGGAAATCAGTTTCCTTGACGATGGTGGGGGTGATAAAAATCAAAAGGTTGTCCTTGTCCAGTGATTTGACTTCACTCCGGAAGACATTTCCCAAAAGAGGAATGTCACCGAGCAGCGGCACCTTGGTATATTGCGCGTTGGGGCTGTCCTTGACCATGCCGCCCATGACGAGTGTGTTTGAGTTGGGAATTAGTACCTGGGTTTCGATATGGCGGGAGTCGAAAATGTCAGCCGTATACGTTGAGCCGGCAATTGTTTGCTGGTTGACGCCAAAAAAGCTGGACACATCAGGCACAACTTTGAGCCAGAT
>Ga0182030_10003889_pt1 | contig 31858 bp, 26 predicted proteins | sample 812S3MmetaG_FD_121299 | JGI IMG/M metagenome (GOLD analysis project Ga0182030, IMG submission 121299) | Permafrost microbial communities from Stordalen Mire, Sweden - 812S3M metaG (Illumina Assembly) | ecosystem: Environmental > Terrestrial > Soil > Wetlands > Permafrost | place: Sweden... | reverse complement strand
CTGAAGGACGTGCTCAACACGCGCGGGCACGAGGCGGCGGACCGCCTGACCAAGTCGATCCGCAACCTGGACGCGCAGTCGTTCGCGCGCCTCAAGGCCAGCAAGAGCGCTTACGAGCCGTCGGACGCCGAGAAGCAGGAGTGGCGCGAGGTGTTCGCCAAGGTCCGCGCCCAGCTTCGCGGGTCGGTGTTCACGCCCGGCGCGTTCGACAAGGCCGTCAGCCTCGCGCAGTAACCGGGTGGCGCGGCGTCACCCCCAAGAGAGGGCGGTGACGTGACGAAGGTGGCGTCGGTCCCCAGCTCGTAGAGCTCGCGTCAGTCCACCCACTTCTGGTACGGGTGCGAGAGGCAGTCCTTCTTCGCGGTATCGGCCGTCCACTTCGGGCCGGAGTAGTTCGCGAGCATGCCCATGCCCGCGTTGCATGTGCCGACGATGTTCTCCGTCGGGCACGCCGCGACGACCTTGCCCTTCATCATCTGCGCGATCTTGTCGGCGTTCTTCGTGAAGTCGTCCTTCTTGGCCGGCACGTCGACGACAGCGGCGCACTGGCCCGGATCGGTCGCGTCCTGGATGTAGCCGACGACCACCTTGCCGGCAGGGACGCCCTTCTGTACGAAGGCGGGCTTCGCGGGCGCGGTCGTCGTGGCGGGAGGGGGCGGGGCCGTCGTGGCCGGGGCGCTCGGCATCGGGTTCGTGGCTCCGCTCGACGACGCGCTGGAATCGGGCTTGTTGCACGCGAGAATCGACAGGAGTCCGACGGCGGTCATGAGGACGAGCGGCTTCATGGGAGGGAGGTACGCGTGCGGGGGCCAGGACCTTCCCCCCTGCCGACTATCAGTCGCCTCCGCGGCCGCCGAAGTGCGCGAGGTTGTCCATGACGAACCGCGTGAACGACGTGGTGTGGCGTCCGAGAAGTTGCGGACTTCATCCAACGTTATCGTTCGCTCCTTGCGTGGGATCCCTCGTCCAACGCGTGCCATGAACGGTTCTTTGCGTGGGGTGGTTCGTTCCTGTCGTGCAAGGGGCGGTTCCTTGCGTGGGATGGTTCATTCAATGCGTGCAAGGAGCGGCTCCTTGCGGAGAGGGTGCGTCAGCGGGGCGAGGATCTGGGGCGACGGCTCGCGGGAGAGCGGGAGGCGTCGAGGAGCGGCGTGGCGTCGACGTCCCGGAGGCGGTGGGTGGCGTGGCTGGCGGCGGCGACGCTGGGAGCGGCGGTCGTCGGCGTCGTCGCGATGAACGCGGGCACCGTCGTGGCGTGGTTCCGGCCGGTGCCCATCGGCCCCGACGACGCGGGGCTCGTCCCGCGGCAACCGCCGCCGCAGGAGCTCGCGCAGTCGCTTCGCGCGCGGGCCCGGTCCGAGTGCAGCCGCGGTGAGCTCGAAGGGTGCAGGCGGGACCTCGACGAGGCGAGCGCCCTGGATCCCGCCGGGGAGGCGAGGCCGGAGGTGGTGGAGCTTCGCAGGACCATCGCCGGGCGCGAGGAGGACGGCGGGCTGAAGCCGAAGCCACCGTGAAGTCGCGCCCCTCGCTCGCGCAGCCGACCGTCGCAGCTCGGGCACACGAGCACGTCGACCTCGAAGCTTCGGCGCAGAAGAGATGCCCAGTCGACGCGTGGCGACACCGCGCAGAGGGTGCCGCCGAGCAGGCGGTTCCAGTGCTTCACGCTGAGGACGTTTGGCGCGAGTAGCTGCCAGGCACCTGCTGCGTGCGCATCGACCACCGCGTTACCCGAGCCAGGAGGCGCAGACACCTCAGCATGGTCGGCTTCGTCGTGAACGTCGCGGCGGTCGGGTGGCCGCGGACAGCGCGATTGAAAAAAAATGTCACCCCCTCCGCGGCAAATCCTCCCGCCTCGGGACTTTAACCATCCGAGGACAGCGAGCTTCAACCCCCCGGGGAATGGATCCCGGGTTCGCTGCCTCGGAGAGGAGGTGAATGAGAATGACGAACAAGGGAAATGGAAACGGAAACGTCGCGACCCTCGCGGGCAGCCTTGCCGCGGGGATCACGAAGCGTCTCGCGAGCGCCGGGCAACTGACGCTCGCGGGAAGCACGTTCACCCCTGCCCAGGTGGCCACCCAGTTGCTCAAGGTGGTCCAGCTGCAGCAGGACGTGGACGATGCTCGGGCGGCGACCACGGCGAAGGTCGCTGCCATGGCAGCCCAGCTGCCTGCACTGCGCATTGTCATGAGTGCGTTCGTGCAGTTCCTGAGGGCTGCTTTCGGCAATCAGCCGGATGTCCTCGCTGACTTCGGTCTTGTACCGAGGAAGGCGGCGACTCCGCTGACGGTCGAGCAGAAAGCGACGGCGGCCGCCAAGCGCGCAGCAACGCGCGCGAAGCGGAACACGATGGGAGCCGTGCAGAAGAAGAGTGTGAAGGGCACCGTGACGGGTGTCACGATCACTCCGATCGCTGCGCCGGAGCCCGTCGCGCCGGTGACCGCCACCCCGACCGCCCCGATTCCGGGTGCGACGACGGGTGGTGGCACCCCGCACACCGCCTAGCCAGCGGTGGCACACAACAAGGGAAAGGAGGCGGGCCTTCGGAATGGGAGACCCGCCTCCTTCCTGCTTTTTGTAGGTCTCTCCAGCGGGCGCTTGATACCGTGGTCCGCGGCATGGCCGACGACAAGAAGGTGGTTGGCGCGCAGGACGAGTCCCCCCTTCAGCGTCTCGACGCCGCCTGGCAGCGGATCGAAGCGCGGATGTGCGCGGCGGTGCTCGTCGCCGAGATCGTCTCGCTGACGCTGTGGATCTCGCTGAAGGGACTGTCGGCCGACTACCTGCCCGGGGGCTCGTCGTCGGGCCTCGTCTACCGCGCCCTCGTCACGGCGACGGCGGCGGGCGTCATCTCGCACCTCGTGACACGCAAGCGCGTGCCGAGGGTGCACCGCCTGGCCACGACGATCGCGGTCGTGACGGGCCTCGTCGCGGGGCGTCTCTGGGTGCACGCCGGCGTGGCCTGGTCGTCGAACGTCCTCAACTGGCTCCAGAACGCGTCGGCGCTGATGCTCATCGGCGGCCTCCGCGGGCTCGCCACGCGCCTGACGCTGTGGGTCGCGCTCCTCGGCGCGTCGCTGGCCACCTCGCGCGGCAAGCACATCCACGTCGACGTGTTGATCCGCTACGTCCCGGCGAGCCTGCGCCGGCCGACGGCGGTCGTGGGACAGCTCGCGGCGATGATCGTGTGCCTCTTCGGCGCCATCGGCTTCGTCGACTACATCGCCATCTCCGTCTATCGCGCGGACGCGAACAAGCCGTGCCCGGGAGACGCCACCAAGGCGTGCGACACGACGGCGGGTGAAAAGGCGGCGACCGTCGAGCACAAGGTCGGGGCGGACTTCTTTCTCCTCGGCAGGCAAGTCTCGCTGGACTGGAAGTCGGTCGGCACAGTCCTGGGCGGCACCCCGTACGACAAGTGGATGACCGCGCGCGAGTGGAACGCCTGGCTCGACGGCGCGGACTGGACGGCGCACTTCGACAAGACTGCCGTGGACGCGGTGCGCATGGACCCGTCGCAGCCCGAGGCCACGCGAATGCCGCAGGTGCCGGTGCCGGGGACGGGGGAGTCGGCGCCGGGGCTCCTCGTGCGCGAGCTCGACTTCGTCTTTCCCTTCGGACTGCTGATCATCGCCTTCAAGTTCCTGCTCCGCATCCTGCTCATCCTGTCGGGCCGCATCGAGGTGGACCCCCAGGCCGCGCACGCCGAGGAAGAGCTGGCGAACTCGCAGGAACGGGACGCCGCGGCGGCCAAGGAGGTGGAGGCATGATCGCCGGAGACGCCGAGGTCGCTCCGGTCACGCCGAAGGCCGCGCGCATCGGCCTCGGGCTCGGCGGGCTCGCGGTGGTGCTCGTGAGCGTCGTTGGAAGCATCACCGCGGGCCTCGTCATCTTGCTCGCGTTCCTCGGGACGCCGCTCTTCGCCGTCATGGGCGGCTCGGCCGAGGTTCTGTGGGTCGCGTTCTCCGACCGGCCCCACCTCCGCAACATCGCCGCGACGGTCCTCGACGAGCGGTTCGCCGACTCGCCCATCCTCGTCACCATCCCGCTCTTCACGTTCGTCGGCTACGTGCTGGCCGAGGCCAAGACCCCCGACCGCCTCGTCGCCGCCGCGCGCACGGTGCTCGGGTGGATGCCCGGAGGGCTCGCGATCGTCGCGGTCATCGCCAGCGCGGTCTTCACCGTGCTCACGGGCGGCAGCGGCGTGACGATCATCGCCATCGGGGGCCTCCTCTATCCGGCGCTCCGCAAGCAGAAGTACTCGGAGAAGTTCGCGCTGGGGCTCGTCACGACCGGCGGCTCGGTGGGGCTGCTCCTGCCGATGTCCCTGCCGCTCCTCGTCTACGCGCTCGTCGCGCACGTCGACTTCAACGAGGCGTTCAAGGCGGTGCTCGTGCCGGGCGGGATGGTCATCGTCCTCCTCAGCGTCTACTCGGCGTGGATCGGGACCAAGGAGAAGGTCGACCGCGACCCGCCGGAGCTCGGCCGGATGGCGCGCGCCACGTGGGACCTGAAGTGGGAGCTGTTCATCCCGGTCATCCTCGGCCTGGGTCTCGGCACGGGGCTCACGTCGATCGACGAGGCCGCGGGTCTCGTGGCCTTCTACACGGTCGTGATCGAGTTCTTCGTCTACCGGGACCTCTCCTGGAAGAAGGACCTCGTTCGCATCGCGAAGGCGTCGATGAGCCTCGCCGGCGCCATCATCCTGATTCTGTCGATGGCGAACGCGTTGATGAACTACGTCGTCGATCAGCATGTGCCGACCAAGGTGCTCGACTTCATGACGGGGGTCGGCATCACGCACATGTGGCAGTTCCTCTTGGTCATGAACGTGTTCCTGCTCGTGCTGGGCATGCTCATGGAGGGGTTCAGCGCGATCCTCGTCGCCGTTCCGCTCATCCTGCCGTTCGTGGCGAAGATCGGGAACGTGAACCCGAGCGAGAAGATGTCGCCCTTCCAGCTGGCGATGATCTTCCTCCTGAATCTCGAGATCGCGTACTGCATGCCCCCGCTGGGGCTGAACCTCTTCATCGCGAGCTTCCGGTTCAACCGGCCGGTGGCGAGCCTCTACCGCGTCGTCATGCCCTTTGTGGGGATCCTCGTGCTGGCCCTCGTCGTCGTGAGCTACGTGCCGTGGTTCAGCAACGTGGCCGTCGCGAGCGACATCGCGGCCGTGCGGGCGAAGGCCGAAAAGGACGGCATCACGCCGAGCGACGCGTGGATGCTCGAGTGCGTGCAGGAGGACCCGACCAACCCGCAGCCGTGCTCGGCGGCGGACATCGCGAAGTACCCGGGCGGGCACCTGCCGGCGGTGGCGATGCCGGGCGGCTCGGCGGCGGTACCGGACGACGACGCGGGCGAGGCGCCAGACGCGGGGTGCAACCCGGACTTCGACGACTGCACGGACGCGGGAAAGAAGAAGTAGGTGGCGCGGCGCGCGCCGCAGATCGGCGACGTCTTCGCGTTGCGCCGTGGAGCGGGTGACGGCGACGGCGACACGGAGCTCCTCGGACGTGTCGTGTCGACCAGCGCCATCGTGGGGCCGACGCACGGCTGCATCGTCGTGTACGTCTATCGCGACGACGCGCCGCGCCCGACGCGCGACGACCTGCTCCTCCCGCCCATCCTGACGACGCGCGGCGCCTGGTCGCGCGGCTACTTTGCCCATTTGCGGAGCGAGCCGCTGCTGCCGGGAGACTACTTCGAGCGTCACGTGTTTCGCGACGCCCGGGGCCGCTTCTACGACGACGAGGCGCGCCCTCTCGACGCGCCCGAGCCCGGGGAGCCGGTCGGCGAGTGGCGACTCTTCGACGTCGAGGCCATCGAGGCGGCGGTCGCCGCGGCCCTCGCGCGTCTACCGGAGCCGCGGAGGGTACGGGCGCCCCGCGCGACGACCGAGGGGGGCTACGAGCTCGACGAGCGTCCGCCTGCGGTCGAGGACTACGTGCGGCTGCGGCGGGAGGCCGGGCTGAGCGCGAAGACGCCCGAGGCGGCGCGCCTGGGTCTCGCGAACACGTGGTTTGGAGTGACCGTGCGCCATCACGGCGAGGCCGTGGGGATGGGTCGCGTCATCGGCGATGGCGGCTGCTTCTTCGAGGTGGTGGACATCGCGGTGCTGCCCGCGCACCAGCGACGCGGTCTGGGCAAGCGTGTCATGGGCGCGCTGATGGACCATCTGCGCGCCCACGCCCCGGCGAGCGCGCACGTGATGCTCCTGGCCGACGGCCCCGCGCACCGGCTCTACGAGCAGTTCGGTTTCCGCGCGACGGCGCCCGAGTCCATCGGGATGGAGCTGAAGCTGTGAGGAGGTCGCTCACCACTCGACGTAGACGACGCCTGCCGAGCCTGCGCCGCCGCCGGCGGCGCACGACGAGCCGCCGCCGCCGCCGCCGCCGTAGCCGACTCCGCCAGCGCCGCCCTGGCGGATCGCACCATCGCAGCCTGACGTCGCCGCGCCGGTGCCGGCTGTGGGGCCTGCGCCGCCGATGAGCACTCCGCCGCCGCCGCCACCTCCCTCACCGTCGTCGTTACCTGGGAACGTCGTCGCGCCGCCGATGCCGCCGGCGCCCGCCGAGACCGCGTTCAGCGTGAAGAGGGCGGTGTTGAGGAGGGTGCCGTCGCCGGAACCCGGGTGGCAGCCGGTGCCGTTGCCACCGCCCTGGCCGCCGTTGCCCGCCTGGGTCAGGCACGCGCCGCCGCCGCCCGTCCAGCCGGTGCCGCCAGTATAGGTATCGTCCCCCGCGCCACCGCCGCCGCCGTTCGCGAAGAGGAAGCTGGAGAAGAACGACGCGCCCCCGGTGTCGCCCACGCCGCCCGCGAGAGATGCGTAGACCCCGCCGGCGCCGCCTCCAGCGACCAGCACCTGGACCGAGCTCGTGACGGAGAACGTGCCCATGGCGATGCGACCGCCACCGGCGCCGCCGCCCCACTCTGCGCCGCCGCCGCCGCCGCCACCGATGACGAGGACGTTCGCCGTGAGCGGGCAAGTCGCGCTCACGGGCGAGGGTGGGACGAAGGTCCCGTTGCTGGTGAAGAGCTGCGAGCCGTGCGCGATCGGCGTGCACACGCAGGCACCGACGACGCAGGTTGCCCCGACGGCGCACGCGTTGCCGCAGGCGCCGCAGTTGTTCGAGTCGTTGTTGCCGTTGGTCTCGCAGCCCATCGTCGAAGAGCAATCGAGGAATGGCGTATTGCACGCGTAGACGCAGCTACCCAGGTCGCAGCCTGGGGCGGCGTTCTGGTACGGGCCGCAAGCATTTCCGCAGGTGCCGCAGTTCTTCGGATCGATCGACGTGTTCGAGCACGTCCCGTTGCAATTGGTCGGGTTCGGCGCCGAACAAGTGAGCCCGCACACCCCGGCGGCGCAGACATCGCCCTTCGGGCAGACCGTCCCGCACGTGCCGCAGTTGGTGGGGTCGGTCTGCTCGTTGGTGCAAGTGCCGCTGCAGCTGGTCTGACCGGGCGAGCATCCCGCGTCGCTGCCTCCGGAGTCGGTGCCCGATTCGATCGTACCCGAGTCGACGCCCGATTCGATGGCGCCCGAGTCGGTGCCCGATTCGATCGTACCCGAGTCGGTGCCCGATTCGATCGTACCCGAGTCGATGCCCGATTCGATGCCCGAGCCCGAGTCACCGCCGCTTCCGCTTCCGCTACTGCTCCCACTGCTGCTGCCGCTGTCGATCGGCATCGAGGAATCGACGCCCCCGCTGGAGCTGTCGACACCGGTGTCGACGCCGCTCTCCGGGGTGGAGCTCAGTTCGCCAGCGTGACGGACACGGCACCTACGGCAAGCAACTGCAACCAGGTCATCTTCATGGGGATAGGGGCTCTCCTCGCCGAGCTTCGCACACTAGAGCGACGCAGCGGACGCCTGCAAGGTCAGAGCAGCGAGCGCAACAGCGAAAGGTCCGGTCGAGCCGGCCTCGCGCTCGGAGGAGCGCGACCTCGGTGTCGCTCAGCCGAGCTTCGGAGCCGTGTTCCTCCAGGCCGGGATCTCCGTGAGGCGAGACAGCCACGCCTTGATGTGTCCGTAGTCGTTCATCGGGAGGCCGGATGGCTCCGCGTAGCTGAAGCAGCCTCCGACGCTGAAGTCGGCCAGCGTGAGGTCGTTGCCGAGGATCCACTTCCGCGTCGCGAGCTGCGCGTCGAGGATGGGCGCGAACGTGCGCCACTCCTTCTCGCCGGCGGCGAGCGCCGCCGCGTCGGGCTCCTGCTTCATGAAGATCTTCTTGAACAGGTTCTCGAAGGCGTAGGCGCCCGTCCCCCTCGAGAGATGCGTCGCCTCCCAGAACTGCCAGCGCGCGATGTCGGCGCGACGCGCGGCGTCGTTCGGCCACAGCGTGCTCTCCTTCTTGGCCGCGAGGTACTGCATGATGGCGCGGCCTTCCCACAGCGTCAGGGCTCCGTCGACGAGCGTGGGAACCTTGCCGTTCGGATTGAGCGCCAGATATTCGGGCTTCTTGAGATCGCCCATGACCTGCTCGGCCACGTCGACTTCGAGACCGAGGTGCTGGATGGTCGCGTTCACGCGCCGGCAGTTGTTCGAGTTGTGGATGCTGTAGAGCTTCATGCCGGGGAGTGGGCCACAGGTGTCGCCGGTTGAGAAGGCAGCCAAGGGGTCAGAGCTTGATCTTTTTCCAGGTGCCGCCGGCGAACTTGCTGCTCATCGCCACGGCCGCCAGGCACGCGTAGACGAAGGCGGCGATCCACATCCCGCGCAGTCCGAGGTGCAGCACGAGCCCGAGGACGTACGCCCCCGGCACGAGCCAGACGAAGATGAGCAGGAACTGGGCGACGGCCACGAAGCGGGTATTGCCCGCCCCGAAGAGCCCCTCGGTGAGGATCATGGCCACCGCGATGAGCGGCGTCGCCACGCCCATGATGTGCAGCGGGAAGATCGCCGCGGCGCGCACGGCGGGCGAGTTGGAGATGAAATGCGCGAGCTGGTCGGTGAAGAGCACCCCCTCGCAGAGCCCGACGACGCCGAAGATCACCAGGCCCAATCGCACGCTTGCCCAGCCCCACTTCTGCGCCTCGTCCGGCTTGTGGCGTCCCAGCGACTGACCGATGAGCGTCGCCGTGGCGGTGCCGAAAGCCATGCACGCGGTGAACGTCAGCTTCAGCGTCTCCACGATGTCGGTGTTCGCGGCTTCGTTGACCGCCTCGCCCACACCCCCCTTGTCGAGCTGAGCCGCGGTCCACGCGAAGAGGCCGAAGCCGCCCATCATGACCACGGTGGCCATCGCCGCCGGGATGCTCAGCTTGAGGAGCGACCAGATGATCTTGCCCGAGAGGTTCGCGAGGCGCATCGGCTGGTAGTCCTGCCGTACGAGCCACGCGTAGATGACCATGATGCCGAGGCCGATCCACGTCGCCAGGAAGGCCGCGAGCCCGGCGCCGGGCGCGCCCATCGCCGGCGCCCCGAGGTGCCCGAAGATGAAGACCCAGCACATCGTGACGTTGAAGACGTTCATCACCAGCGCGGCGACGAGGTGCACGTGCGTCTTGCCGATGCCGTCGAAGAACGCCTTGATCGACATCGTCGCCGACATGGAGATGACCGCGAGCAGGCGCCAGCGCGTGTACGAGATGGCGACGTCCTGCACCTCCGGCCGCTCGACCATCAGCCGCACGAGCCACGGTAGGCACAGGAGGCCCACCACCGAGAACACGGCTCCCGCGCCGACGCAGAAGTACGCCGCGTTCCCGAGCACCGCGCCGGCGGCCTTGCGGTCCCCTTCCGCGTAGCGCCGCGCGACGAGCGCCTGCGTGCCGACGCTGATGGCGCTGAGGCTGCCGCCGAAGAGCCACGTGAGGATGAGGGACGGAAGCAGCGCGGCCTGCCCGTACGACGACTCGGGCACGGGCAGGTGCGAGAAGAAGACGATGTCGATCTCGTTGACGACGCTCTGCGAGAGCATCGCGAAGACGGTCGGCAGCGCGAGCCGGAGGATCGCCTTGTAACGGTTGCCTCCGAACGCGAGGGCGGAGGAGGGCACGAGGTCGAGCGTCTCCATGGGCAGTCGTCGCGGCGCGTGCGAGGGGCGACTGTAGCGGGCGGCCGGGCAAAGACAAGGCGAGCGCGGCGGTATGCCGGTGCTGCTCGTTCCGATGTGAGGAGGCTACGAGCTCACCGGCGCGCGATCTCGCGCGTCCCAGCACCCTCGCCGGAGAGGCGCGCGAGGGCGGTGCGGGCGTCGACGGAGTCGGGGTGCGTCTCGAGCCACTCCTGGAGCACCGCGCGTGCGTCGGAGCGACGGCCGCTCGCGTCGAGGATGTCGGCCATGGCGAGGCGGGGCTCGACGGTGCCGTCGTGCAGCGCCCACGCGCCGGCCGCGCGCCGGGCCTCCCGGAGGTCGCCCGCGTGGAGGGCGGAGCGTGTCCAGCCCTCGAGAGCGCGAGGATCGCCGGGATGGGCGCGTGCCGCGGAGCGGGCCTCGCGGAGGGGGAGGATAGGGGTGGGGAGGGCGGGGGCGGAGGCGAGGGCTGGCGCGGGCGACGGCGAGGGTGAGGGCGACGGCGAGGGCGCAGTGGCCGTAGGCGCGGGCCCTGCCGCGGCCGCGAGCACGATGGGAGCGGGCGCGATGGCGGTCGCGTGCGCTCTCGCCCATGCTGCCGAGGTACCCGCTGCGGCGAGCATGCACGCTCCCGTGACCAGCGACGTCGCGATCCGGCGCGCGCGGGCGCGTCGTCTCGCCGGCGCGAGCAGCGTGTCCTCCAGCGCGGCTCGCATCGCCTGGGCCGACGCGAAGCGCTCCTCGGGCTTCTTTTCCATCGCCCGGACCACGGCCGCCTCGAGCGCCGCCGGGATCTTGCACCCCGGGGCGCGTACATGGGGCGGCTGCGGCGTTTCGCGAAGCTGTTTGCCCATGACCACGACGCTCGACGAGCCCTCGAAGGCTCGCGCGCCGGTCAACATCTCGTAGAGCACGCACCCCAGCGCGTAGAGGTCCGTCCGCCCGTCGATGGGATCGCCGGCCACCTGCTCGGGCGCCATGTACTCGGGCGTCCCGAAGATGGCGAACCCACGCAGGGCGCGCTCCTTCTCCGTCGGCTTCCTGTCGGAGCCCTCCGTGAGCGCCATCGCCACGCCGAAGTCGAGCAGCTTCACCTCGCCGGCGTCCGTGAGCATCAGGTTCTGCGGCTTGATGTCGCGATGCACCAGGCCCGCCGCGTGCGCCGCCGCCAGCGCCCGCGAGGCCGCCACCCCCACGCGGACCGCCTCGCGCCAGTCGAGCGGCCCCGCCTTCAGCCTCGTGTCGAGGGTCTCGCCGACCAGCAGATCCATCGCGAGGTACACCCGACCGTCGAGCGACTTTCCGAAGTCCAGGATCGGCACCAGGTTCGGGTGCGACAGCTTCCCCACCGCCCTCGCCTCGCGACGAAAGCGCTCCAGCGCCGCCGGCGACGACGCGTGCTCGGCGGCCAGCACCTTCAAGGCGATCCGGCGCCCGAGCTCGACGTGCTCCGCCTCCCACACGACGCCGCTCGCGCCCTCGCCGAGCTTGCGCACCAGGCGATACGGCGTGCCGAGGACCCTCGACGGATCGCTCGGAGTCAGCCGCGCCGCCATCGCTTCGCTCACCGGACCCGCCGACGGCGTCGCCCCGGGATGCGAGCTCTCGTGGAGCGTCTGACGCGCCTCGCGCAGCAGGCGCACGAACTCGCTCCTCGATCGTCCCGGCTCGTGGGGCCACAGCTTGCGCATCAGGAGCGCGATGCGCGCCCGCACCCCGCGCTCGCCGCCCTCGGTCGCCGGCGCCGAAGTGAGCACCCTCGCCAGGTCCGGCACCGCCTGGGAAGCGCAGGAGTAGCGCTCCTCGGGGTCGTTCTTGGTCAGCTTCTCGATGACCTCGTCGAGCGCCTTCGGCGCGCCGCACTGCTCGGCGATGCGCGGGATGTGCACCTTGCCAGCGGCCGCGTCGTCGAGGTGCCGCTGCGGGTCGGAGTTGAGGAAGCGCCGCCCGGCGCACAGCTCCCAGAGCATGATGCCGAGCGCGTAGACATCGATGCGCCCGTCGCCCACCTGCTGGCGTGCCACCTCCGGCGCCACGTACCCCGGCTTGGCGAAGACGACGCCCGCGACGGTGTGGCAGCGGCGGTTGTGGCCGCGCGCGGTGCCGAAGTCGATGAGCTTCACCTCGCCCGCGTAGCTGATCATGACGTTCTGCGGGGACAGGTCGCGGTGCACGATGCCGAGCGGCGAGCCGTCGGGCCCCGGCCGCTCGTGCACGTGGGCCAGCGCCTGCGCGATCTCCACGGCGATGGCGAGCGCGTCGACCCACACCACCTTGATGCCCGACTGGATGGCCCGCTGGCGGAGGTCGGCGAGGCTGCGCCCTTCCACGTACTCGACCACGGTGAACGGCTCGCCGTCGTCGTCCGTCGCCGCCTCGAGCACCTGCGCGACGCCGGGGTGCTGGAGCTGCGACTGCACGCGCGCCTCGTCGAGGAAACGCGCGAGGAACGAGCCGTCGTGGATGTGGTCGCGCCGCACCGTCTTCACGATGCAGGGTCGCTCGGCTCCCTCGATGCCGGTGGTCGCCGCCAGGTAGACGTCGCCCATCCCGCCCCGAGCGGCGAGCTTGAGCAAGATCCGTCGCCCGTGCATCCGCGGCACCGGGAGCGCGGCCGCCGTCGACGAGAACCCCTTGCCAGCGTCGCGCGCCTCAGCAGCCATGGCAAAGGCACGCTAGGGAGGGGAGCGCTGCGAGGCCAACTTTCGAGCCGATGCGATGCTATGGGGTAGCGCCTCGATGCGCCGCCTCGTCTTCGTTGCCCGCCACGGCGAGACCGACTGGAACGCTGCCGGTCGCTGGCAGGGGCACACCGACGTGCCGCTCAACGACAAGGGTCGCGCTCAGGCGAGGGCGCTGGCGGGGCGATTGAGAGAGGCGTGTCTCGCGGGGGTCGTGGCCAGCGATCTCTCGCGCGCGCACGAGACGGCGCGCATCGTCGCCACCGAGCTCGGGGTCGCGCTCGCGTACGTCGAGCGCGATCTGCGCGAGCGGGGCTTCGGCGTGTTCGAGGGACTGACGGGCGCCGAGTGCGAGACGCAGCATGCCGAGGCGTGGCGTGCGTGGCTGGCGGAACGGAAGCCCCCGGAAGGCGCGGAGGGGCTCGAAGCGCTGACGGGGCGACTCGTGGCTGCCGTGGGCAGGGCGGCCGAAGGGGTGGCGAGGGACGGGGCGCCGGCGCTCGTGGTCACGCACGGCGGTGCGCTGCGCTCGGTCGTCGCGTCGATCACGGGGGAGCTTCCGGCCCTGGTGGAGAACGGGGCCGTGTGGGTGCTGGTGTGGGAGGGACGGCTCGTCGGGGCGTCGCCTCTCGACGCCGACTGACGCGACTCTCGAGCGCTGGTCACCCCGAGGTCCGGTTGGACGCCCGCGCGTTCAGCCGGGAAGGCCTTCTGTGGCCGTATCCGGACGCAATCGAGGAGGCACGGCTCGTGCTCCGTGTGCCTTCATGAGCTTTCCATGGGTGCGGAGCGTGGGTGCGGGTTCGCTGGCGGGTGTGCTGCTCGTGGCTTGCGGGGGCACCAGCACGTCGGGCGTGGGTGCTGGAGACGGAGGCGCGGCCGACGCGTCGACGGATGTCACCTCGGCCCCGGAGACCGGTGGCGACAGCGCGGGAAACGATGGCCCGACGGGCGACGTCGGGACGCCCGGCGAGACCGGCGCGCCGGAGGGCGGCGACGACGCCGGCTGCACCGGAACGGGGACGACGTGCCGCACGTGTTGCCGGATGGACGACGCGGCCGGCTACAAGAAGCTCGTCACCGCCGAGCTGGCGTGCGCGTGCAAGGCTTCGGTCTGCGGGCCGCTCGACGGCGGTGCAGGCGACGCCGGAGGCTCGGACGCGTCGGACCTCGGGGTCGGCGCCTGCGCGGGTACCTGCGGCGGGACCACGCTGCCCGATGCGACGTGCGACAAGTGCCTGACCGACGCGACGGGCAGCGTGGCGGATCCCGGCGAGTGCTACACGCCCGTGTCGACGGCCTGCCAGGGGGACACGGATTGTGTGGCCTACGTCACGTGCTTGATGGGCTGCCAGTGACCACCTCCACATCACGAGCGCGCCCGCGGTTCTGGTAGCATCGGCCGCCATCCGAGGAGGATCCACCCATGAACTTCTGGAAGCCCGTCGCCATCGTCTCGTCCAGCGCACTCGTCGTTCTTCTTGCCTGCGGAGGCGGCACCGTCGTCATCACCGGCGCGGCCGGCGATCAGCCGCACATGGCCACGGCTCGCGACCACCTCGCCGCGGCCCGTGCGGAGCTCGATCGCGCGGAGCCCAACAAGGGCGGTCATCGCGAGCGCGCTATCGGCCTCGTCGATCAGGCCATGGCCGAGGTCAACGCGGGGATCGAGTTCGCGCGAACGCACTGACGTTCATCGGGCCCCGGCGTCCGGGGCCACCGCACACTTCCCGTCGGCCTGGCGTACGTCGCCCGGGCAGATGCTCGCGCACTTGCCCGTCACCGAGTCGACCAGCTGGTCCTCGGGGCAGTCGTCGTCGGTAAGCGCGTTGAGCTCGCCCGGCCGGGCCGGCGCCGAGGTGAGATCCTCGACTGTGACCTTGTAGGCCTGCTGCAGGTACTTCTGGACCATCGCTTCGGAGATCCAGGCGTACCCCTGGTCGCCCCACGTCTCGCCCCAGCTGTTGTGGACGAGAAAGCGCAGCGTCCCCGAGCTCCAGTCGTAGCCCGAAAAGCTGACGCCGTGCCCTTCTCCGGTGCCGTTGGCGATCGCGTCCGCCGGGACGGTGTAGTCGGGAATGGTGGCGTTGGCGGGGTGATACCAGGCCTGCTCGTCGATCCACATCGCGGCCCAGAGATCGGTGCCCGTGGCGAGGTAGGCCGCGACGATGGCGGGATCGCTCGTGCCCGTTGGTGCCGTCGAGCTGCAGAGCGTGCCGGTGACGCACGTGACGGAGGTCAGCTTCCAGCTGCCGTGCGCGTCGGCGTCGTCGAGCTTCTGCTTGATCGCGGGCTCCCACGGCGGGAGCTCCTTCTGCACGTGGTAGTACTGCTCGCAGGCGTCCTCTTCCTGGCTGATCTTGCAGGCGACGACCTCGTCGTATGGCCACAGCGAGAGGACCGCGAGCGGGCGTCCCTGGTTCTTGGTGCTCGCCGGCGACATGCCCGGGGTGAAGTAGTGCGCCCAGATGTGCATCGGCGAGATCGCGTCGCTCTTGTTCTGGCGGCGGACGGCGTTGTTCAGCGACGACGCCAGCGAGAACGCCGAGCAGCAGCCGACCTGTGCCTGGTTCATCACCGGCCCCTCGGTGCCGACCTTCCGGTGGTCGACCATGTGGGGGAGCACCTTGCGCCAGGCGTCCTCGGTCATCCCGCTGTCGGCTCCGAGTTGCGCGGCGCCGACTGGACTGTCGAGCCGGAGGCGCCCGCGCCGGAGCATGCGAAGCTTCGCGGGATCGGCCGGGCGTGCGTTGGGCACGGCGGCAAACGCGCCGCAGTGAAAGCGCACCCAGACTCCCGGCGCGACCTCGTGCGGCGGGCAGTGTGTCCGCTTGGGGGCGGCGAGGAGCGCTTGCAGGTCGCGAGGGACTGGCGGGTTCACGACCGGCGATGGATCGAGGTTGCGAGCGGGATTCAACGCGCTCGCGGCCGACGCAGAGGTCTGCGCCGACGGAGCGGGCGGTGTGCTCGCCGGCCCGTGGGGCTCGCAGGCGCCGAGCGCGAAGACGAGCACGGTGGCGGGGCGATGCGGCCTCATGGCTGCCGACGATAAGGTGGATCAGGGGACCGCCCCACGTAAAGCATCTCTGCCCGCGATCCGTTCTAAGATCGTCTGCCCAGGGACGATGACACGCTCCTCCGCGCATCTTGCCGCGATATCGCTCGCCGCCCTCTTGCTCGGCACCGGCGGCTGCGCCAACGACTCACCGGCGCCGGGCGAAGGGTGCGTCTCGGTCGGGGGCGTGTGCCGGAGCGGGGTTTGCGGAGAGTCGGTGCCATACCCGTGCCCGGGCAACGAGTCTTGCTGCATTCCTCCGGCGGACGCCGGCTCGAAGTCCGATCCAGGCTGAGGTCGAGGTCTTCAGGCTGCTGGGGCAGCGCACGCAACGGATGGGCTACCAAGGACGTGGGATAAGCCAAGCAAGCCAAGTCGACTCACGCGAGAGCGGGTAGAGCAACGAGCGTGCCTTCCGGCGTATGCACGCAGAAGCGCAACGCTTTCAGCGCACGTGCCCTGGGCTCACCACGACAACGCTGTCAGACGTGTGAATCGCGGAGGACCGGTCCGGGTCGACTCATGGGACCGCGAGCGACTTCCCCATGCACACGCTGAGCGGCGCGCCGACGTATTCGCCGAACGGCTCGATCCGCGCGAAGCCCGAGCGCGCGTAGAGCGCGATCGCCTCGGGTTGCCGCGTCCCCGTCTCCAGGATCAGCCGGGTCGCGCCCAGCCCGCGCGCTCGCTCCTCCAGGACGGCGAGCACCCGCCCCGCGACGCCTCGCCCGCGCTGCGCCGGAACGACGAACATGCGCTTCACCTCGGCCGCTCCGCCGTCGATGACGCGGACGCCGCCGCACGCGACCGCCAAGTCGCCCGCGAACGCCACGACGAACGCGCCGCGACCGGGAGCCACCTCGTCGGGATCGAGACGGAACTGGAGGGCGCCCGGCTCGGGGTAGCGGGAGGCGATCTCCGCGTCGAGGAGCGCGATGAGGTCGCGTGAGGCGGGCGAATCGAGCGGCTCGTCGCGGAGGAGCAAGTCGCTCGGCACGGTGCAGGGGACGCTACAGCGCCTTCACGTAGGCGACGAGCGCGGCGCGATCCGCGGCCTGCAGGTCGAGCCCGAAGGGATGCCCCTCTACGGCGCCCGTGCCGTGGAGCTTCCCGCTGAACCCCGGGGTCACGCGCGCCGGGTCGAACATCGCGTCGAGCGAGGGCACGGTCCCGTCGTGCAGCAGAGGCCCGCGCGTCCCCACGCCGTGGAGAGAGGGGACCCGGTAGTCGCCCGTGCCGCGGACGAGCGACTCGCCGAGCGCGGGATCCGTACCGACGACGCCGAGCGGTACCGGTGGACCGGTGAGCGCGGCGGGGACGTGGCACGACGCGCACTGCGAGGCGAAGAGCTGAGCTCCGCCCGGAGAGGCCTGCGCTGCCGCGTCGGCCGCGGGGAGCGCGTCCGCCAGCGACGCGACGTACGCCGCAAGCGCGAGCGTCACCATGCGCGGGGGTCGCAGGGCCTCGCCGTGCGAGGTGATGATCAACGTCTCCAGGCGAATGGCGAGGGCGGTGCGGTCGCGCATCGACACCGTCGCGTCGGCCTGGAGGTACGTCAGCCAGCGCACCGGACGGAGGTCCGCGATGCGCACCGGCTCCTTCCCCACCGTCGTCGTGACGTCGAGTCGCCCGGGACCCCACGCCGCGATCGCCTCGGCCACCGTGGGGTTCGGCACCGTGCTGCCCGCAAGCATCGCCTTGCCCGGGTCGAGGCTCGCGTTGGGCAGCCCCGGCGTCAGCGTGCCTGCGAGGAGCGCCTCGTGGCACGTGGAGCACGTGACGCCGATCGCGCCGGAGCCGGCGGCCATCTGCGCGCGCACAAGGCCGCCCACACCTCGCGTCTCGTCGACCCACAGGCCGTACTGCGCCGCCGCCGCGCGGGAGGCCAGCGCGACGCGGAAGTACCCGTTGAGCTCTACCGGGTACCTGCGGAAGGCCGCCTCTCCCAGCGCGACCAGCGCCGGGTCGTCCTCCGACGTCACGTTCTCGGGCAGCGCGAGCGGCGTCGCGCTGGCCGACATGGCCGTGCTCGACGCGCCGCCAGGCGCATCGAGCTCACTCGCCGCGATGACGTCGACGGCCGGGTTCCACTCGGGAAGGAGGTCCCAGTCGTTCGAGTCGCCCGTGGCGTAGTGGGCCAGGCGCAGCTGCGAGTACTGGTTGTCCGGGCTCCAGAGCGAAGTCACGAGCTCCGCGCGACGGAACGCCGCGTCGTCGAGGTACGGCACGGGGTCGGTCGACCGCGCGCCTCCGCCGCACGCGCCCACGACGGCGCACACCGTCAGCGTGGCGGCTAGCCGGCGCAAAAGCTGCTCTCGCATGCCCACTGCCCCACGCTCGGATCGTACGCGCAGTACGGGGCCGGGCCCTCCTGGCCATTCGCGGGGCAGTCGGAGTCGTTCCTGCACGCGTCGCCCGGCCGGTGGCAGTAGTACCCTTCTACGCCGTAGAAGCTGCCGCAAGACGACGACACGGTCGGCGAGCAGTACCCGCCAGTCCCGCAGTCGGCGTCCACGCGGCAATCGGACGGGACGCACACGTTGCCGGGGCTGCTCCCCGCGTATCCGCGCGTCGCGCCCGCGCAGCTGCACACCTCGGCGCTCCCGCAGTCGGTATCGCCGGCGCACTGGTCGGGGCCGCAATGGCCTCGAAAGCAATGGTACGGCGTGGCGCCGGGCGTCGTGGTGTTGCACTCCGCGTCGTCGTTGCAGGCGACGCCGCCCGTGGAGGTCGAGGGGCACGCGACCGCTGCGGGCCGATGCTGGGCCGGCACGTCGCCGATGGGCGGGCCGCCTTCGCCGCCCACGTCGTCCCCTGGCGCGGGCTCGAGCGTGGCCGTGCTGCCGCCGCAGTGAACGAGGGTGACCAGAAGTCCGACGGCAAGAAGGGCGGCGACGCGCATGGCCTTCGCTTAAGCACACGCCGCGCCAGGACGCGCCACGCCGGGAACCCCGCGATCATGCGAGTCTTCTGCTCGTTCAGTCCTGATCCCACGCGCCCTCGCAATCGCTTCGTGGCTCAACCTGGCGCGGTCGTCGGATGCCGCTACCCCTCCGCGTCCGCACCTGCTAATCGCCGACTCTCGGAATGCCTCGTCGCACCGACCTGCAGCGCATCCTCCTCATCGGCGCGGGTCCCATCGTCATCGGCCAGGCGTGCGAGTTCGACTACTCGGGCACACAGGGGGCCAAGTCGCTGCGCGAGGAGGGGTTCGACGTCGTCCTGGTGAACTCCAACCCGGCGACGATCATGACCGACCCCGAGCTCGCTGTGCGCACGTACATCGAGCCGCTCGAGTGGCGCACCGTGGCGGCCATCATCGAGCGCGAGCGCCCGCACGCGCTCCTGCCGACGCTCGGCGGTCAGACGGCGCTGAATCTCGCGATGAAGCTGCACGAGGAGGGGGTCCTCGAGCGGTACGGCGTCGAGATGCTGGGGGCGCGACCGGAGTCCATCACGAAGGCCGAGGACCGCTCGCTCTTCAAGGCCGCGATGGAGAAGATCGGCCTCACCTGCCCGCGCTCCCGGGTGGCCCACTCGGTCGAGGAGGCGTGGGCGGTGGTGCGGGAGACGGGCTTCCCGGCCATCCTGCGTCCGAGCTTCACCATGGGCGGCTCGGGGGGCGGCATCGCCTACTCCGAGAAGGAGCTCGACGAGAAGGTGAGCTGGGCGCTGGCGCAGTCGCCGACGCACGAGGTGCTCATCGAGGAGAGCGTCCTCGGGTGGAAGGAGTTCGAGCTCGAGGTCATGCGCGACCGGGCGGACAACTTCATCGTCGTCTGCTCCATCGAGAACCTCGACCCCATGGGCGTCCACACGGGGGACTCCATCACCGTCGCCCCGGCCATGACGCTCACCGACCGCGAGTACCAGCGCCTGCGCGACGCGGCGCGCGCGATCATGACGGAGATCGGCGTCGAGACGGGCGGCGCGAACGTGCAGTTCTCGGTCGACCCGAAGACCGGCAAGTCGCACGTCATCGAGATGAACCCGCGCGTGTCGCGGTCGTCGGCGCTCGCGAGCAAGGCCACGGGCTACCCCATCGCGAAGATCGCGGCGAAGCTCGCTGTCGGCTACACGCTCGACGAGCTGCAGAACGACATCACGCGGACGAGCGCCGCCTTCGAGCCCGTCATCGACTACGTCGTCGTGAAGTGGCCCCGCTTCGCCTTCGAGAAGTTCCCCGGCGCCGACGAGACACTTGGCACGCAGATGAAGAGCGTGGGCGAGGTGATGAGCATCGGGCGAACGTTCTGCGAGGCGCTGCAGAAGGCGGCCCGCTCGCTGGAGACGGGCAAGGACGGCCTGGTGTCCCTGCTCGACCGCGTCGACTACCGCATGCTGGCGGAGCCCAAGAGGCAGCGCGACCTCGCGATGGACGCGCCGGAGATGGAGGTGCCTCGGGTCCTGCCGCCGCCGACGCCCGTCGAGACGCGGCACGCGCTGGAGAAGCTCGTCGCGATCCCGACGGCCGACCGCCTCTTCTACGTGGCGGACGCGATGCGCGTGGGCCTCACCGACGCCGAGCTCCACGAGCGCACGGCTATCGACCCGTGGTTTCTCGCTCACGTGCGGCGCATCGTGGTCGCCGAGGAGGCGGTGAAGCGCGGCGAGACGGGCCCGGACGCGATGCGCGGGTACAAGCGACTCGGCTTCAGCGACCGCCAGCTCGCGGCCCTCGGCGGCGGTTGCGAGGACGACGTGCGGGCGCTCCGCTCGTCGCATGGGGTCCGCGCCGTCTATGCGCGCGTCGATACGTGCGCCGCCGAGTTCGTCGCGCACACGCCGTACCTCTACTCGACCTACGAGACGGAGAGCGAGGCGCGCCCCGACGCGACCCGGCGGAAGGTGCTCATCCTCGGCGGCGGCCCGAACCGCATCGGGCAGGGGATCGAGTTCGACTACTGCTGCGTGCACGCGGTGATGGCCCTCCGCGAGATGGGCTTCGAGACCGTGATGGTCAACTGCAACCCGGAGACCGTCTCCACCGACTACGACACGAGCGACCGCCTCTACTTCGAGCCGCTGACGCTGGAGGACGTGCTCGACATCGTCGACGAGGAGAAGCCCGAGGGGGTCATCGTGCAGCTCGGCGGGCAGACGCCGCTGAAGCTCGCGGTCTCGCTGGAGAAGCGCGGCGTCCGGCTCCTCGGTACGAGCGCCGACGCCATCGACCGCGCGGAGGACCGCGGGCGCTTCGACGAGGTGCTCACCAAGCTGGCCCTCAAGCGGCCCCGCAGCGGCGTCGCGCGCACCCCGGCGGAGGCCGTCGCCGTCGCGGAGTCCATCGGCTTCCCGGTGCTCGTGCGCCCGAGCTACGTGCTCGGCGGGCGGGCGATGATGATCGTCTACACGCGCGAAGAGCTGGCGGTCTTCGTGGCGCGCGCGTTCGAGGCGGCAAAGGAGGCCGGGACGCAGACGATCCTCGTCGACGAGTTCCTGAAGGACGCCATCGAGGTGGACGTCGACTGCCTGGCCGACGGGCGGCGCTGCGTCATCGGCGGCGTGATGCAGCACATCGAGGAGGCGGGCGTGCACTCGGGCGACAGCTCCAGCGTGCTGCCGCCGCACTCGCTGCCCCCCGAGATCGTGCTCAGCATCGAGGAGCAGTCGCGCATGCTGGCGCTCGAGCTGGGCGTCGTCGGGCTGATGAACGTGCAGTTCGCGGTGAAGGGCGGCGAGGTCTACATCCTCGAGGTCAACCCGCGCGCGAGCCGCACCGTGCCGTTCGTGTCCAAGGCGACCGGGCGGCCGCTCGCGAAGATCGCCGCCAAGCTCATGGTGGGAAGGACGCTCGACGAGCTGGGGATCGACGATGCGCCCGTGCCGCGGTACACGTCGGTGAAGGAGAGCGTCTTCCCGTTCGCGAAGTTCCACGGAGCGGACACCATCCTGGGCCCGGAGATGCGCTCGACGGGCGAGGTGATGGGCATCGCGGAGACGTTCGCGCGGGCCTTCGGCAAGGCGATGCTCGCGAGCGGCATCGAGCTGGGGCTGCCCGAGAAGGGTGGCAAGCGGCGGTGCGTCTTCGTGAGCGTGAAGGACGAGGACAAGCCGGCGGCGACGCACATCAGCCGGCGCTTGCGGGCGCTCGGGTTCGACATCCTGGCCACGCGGGGGACGGCGGCGGCTCTGACGCGCGCGCGGGTGCCCGTCGCGGTCGTGCAGAAGGTCAACGAGGGATCGCCGCATGTCGTCGACATCATCCGGGGCGGGACGGTCGCCATCGTGGTCAACACCACCATGGGCGCGAAGGAGGTCCGCGACAGCTACTCGCTGCGCCGTCAGACGCTCCTGGCCAACATCCCCTATTTCACCACCATCGCTGCGGCCCTCGCGGCATGCGACGCGCTCGAGGCCTCGCAAGGCGAGCCGGTCGTGCGCGTGCGGTCCCTGCAGGAGTGGTCCGGGACCTGACTCACGTCGTGTGGCTCACACGGTCGCAGGCTCCCGAAGGTCGCCTAGGCCTCGTCGAGTCGGTCGAGCTCGCGCGCGGCGACGTCGACGTCCTCCTCGAGGGCCACGCGGATGTGCTGCCGCGTCTCGGGGTCGTGCTCCATCGCGAGCGCCTTCGCGATGCGGTCGCCTGCCTCCTCGGGCGCGACCCTCGCCAGGATGCGCGCCGCCGCCGCGCGGAGGCTCGGCGGCGCGTCGGGGCTCTCCAACACCGTCCAGAGATCGCGCGCCTCCACGCTGCTCTGCCGGTAGCCATCGCCCTGCGACAGCGACGCCGCGGTGGCGTCGAGGCGCTCGAGCCACGCTCGGCGTCCTTCGTCGCGCGGGGACAGGACGGCCACCGACGCCGGCAGCTCCGGCGGCAACGGCCCCTCTCCCCGCGCACGGGCCGCGCCCGACCGGAGCTGCGCCGCCATGTGCTCACGCTCCCTCGGCAGCGCCCCGCGCATCGGCACGATCTCTCGTCCGCCGCGCGTCTCGATCGCGAGGCCCGCCCCCTCGACCTTCGCGTCGACGATCGTGCTCCACGGCAGGAGCGCGCCGCTGCCCTTGGCGAACACGTGGACGCCCTGCGGCGTCAGCACGACGCGGGGCTGCCCCGCGCGCGGCGTCGTGGCCATCACCATCGCCACCAGTGTCAGGGGCACGATGGGGAGCGCGATCGCCAGCGCGACCTCGGTCGCCCCGAGGAACACCGCCGCGAGGATGCCTAGCCAGCCGACGGTGGCCACGACGTCCGCCGCCGTCGGCACGTTGTGGAATGCGCCCCGCTCGGGAGGCCACCGGAGGACTCCGAACCCCGCGTATCCGATGCCGAGAGCCCGGCGAACCTGGTCGAGCTCCCCGGGCGTATCGAGCTCGAGCCACAAGGGAGGGTCGCCCTCCTCGTGGCGCACCAGCGCGATCGAGCACGCGCCTCCGGCGAGCTCCGACGTCGACGCCGCGCGGACGTCGGCCGCCGCGACGCGCTGGGATACCGCGCCCGCGTTCTTCACGCGGATGGCGCCCGCCTCCAGCGCGATGGAGCAGCCTCTCGGCCGCAGGCGCGGGACGACGAGTCGCCCCACCGCGAGCCACGCGATCCCTGCGAGCATTGCCAGCGTGCGCGCCGTCGCCGTTCCCGGGAGGGCCAGCGCGACCGCCGTGAGCGGCAGCAAGCCGACGGCGGCCGCGATGCGCCACCACCGGGGGCCGGCAGGATCGCAGACGCGCGCGCGCAGCATGCGAGGCAACGTCCCTCACGCAGAGAGCCGCCGCAACGACCAACGCGAGCCCAGCAGGAGCCAGCGAGAGCCAGCCCGACAGTCTTGCTATGCTCCAGACCGCCATGCGCCCGCCGAGGTATCCGCTCGAGCCCCTCGCGAAGCTGCGCGAGGATCAGGCGGACGCCGCGGTGCGTGGGCTCGCGGTGGCCGTGGCGGGACGGGACACGGCGGAGCGCGAGCGACGAGCGACCGAGCAGCGACGCGACGCGCACGAGGCGGCGGCGGCCCTTGTTCGCGAGGCCGAAGGGGAGGCCCTGGCGCGCGGGGAGCTCTGCGTGGGGGACCTCGCGCGGGCGGGGGCGTGGGAGACGCGCGTCGCGTCCGAGGGCCAGACGATGGCGTCGGCGGTGGAGCGCGCCCAGGGGGCGGAGACGCACGCACGCGAGGTCGAGCAGTCGGCCCAGGGCGAGGTGGCGACGCGCAAGGCGGGCGCCGAGGTCGTCGGAGCCGACCGGGCGCGCTGGCACGACGCGCTGCGGAAGAAGGCCGACGCGCGGGAAGAAGAGGCGGGGGAAGAGGCGTTCCGTCGCAAGCCATGAGGTGCGCATGGGCCGGGATGAGCGTGGGCGTGCTGCTGAGCATCGGCGCGTGCCGGGGAGGGAGCGCACCCGAGGCGCGTCCCCCTGTGGAGCCGGCGTCGGCGATCAGCGTGCAGCCGGCGACCGCGCTCCTCGTCGGAGAGGCCGGGGCACCGGTGGCGGCGGCGGTCGGTGCCGGGATGCCGCCGCTCGCGGTCGTGCTGGACGATCCGCGCCTCGCCGCGGCGCGCGCGCGGGAGAGGGAGCACGATCCTGCGGCGGCAGCGGCTGCGCTGGATGCGGCGCGGGCGTCGGCGGCGCTCACGGGGACGCAGGCGTGCGCGTGGGCGTACGTGTCGGGGCGGCTGCACCTCGACGCGGGCGAGACGAGCGAGGCTTCGGCCGCGTTCGAACGCGTGCTGGCTCCCGCCGACGACGCGGGGACACCGTGCCCCCTCGCCCCGTACGCCGGCCTCCGCGACGCGCAGGCGCTGCTCCACCTGGGGCGACAGGACGACGCCATCGCCCGCCTTCGCGCGGCCGGCGACGACTTCGGCGCGCGCGACGAGGCCCGGCTCACGCTGGCCGACGCGCTCGTGATGAAGGGCGACCGCGCGTCGGCGGTTCCGATGTGGCGCGCCCTCCTCGCGGCGTCCCCTCACGGCCTCCGCTGGGCCGACTCGTCCCTCCAGCTCGCGGGCGCGCTCCTCGACGGCATCGACGGGCCGCCCGAGTCGCGCGCGCAGGAGGCCCTCGACCTCGTCACGCGGGTGCTCGTCGAGGCGCCCATGGTCGCGGAGAAGGCCGACGTCTTCGGCCTGCGCACGCGTGCCGCGAAGGGGTTGCGGCACGCCGACGCGCCGATCCTCACGCCGGACGAGCGGGTCCGGCAGGCGCAGGCGTGGCTCGACGCGACCCAGCCGAAGCGCGCGACCGAGACCGCCGACGCGCTGCTGAAGGCGCTGCCGAAGGGAGACAAGAAGCACCACGACGCCGCGTGCAAGGTGTCCATCGTGCGCGCCCAGGCCATCCCGCACGGCAAGTCGTCCGACGCGGCGGACGCCTGGGGCGACGCCATCGTGCGCTGCGAGGGCGAGGACGCGCAGGTCACGGCGCTCTACTACGGCGGCAAGGCCAGCACGTCGGCGCACCACAACGCCGATGCGACGACGCGCTTCGCCCTCGTCGAGAAGCGCTTCCCCACGCATCGCCTGGCCGACGACGCCCGGTTCCACGCCGCGCTCGTCGTCTTCGACGAGGGGGACGAGGCGAAGTTCCTCTCGATGCTGTCGTCCGTGCCCGACGCGTACCCGGACGGCGACATGAAGGGGGAGGCCCTCTTTCGCGTCGCGCTCACCCAGCTCGGCAAGCGCGATCTCGACGGCGGCCGTGCCACGCTGGACCGCATGGCCGCCCTCTCCCTCGACGACCGCGCCTGGGGCTCGACCGGACGCGCCGCGTACTACCGCGCCCGCGTGTCGCAGCTCGCGGGCGACGCCGGCGACGCGAAGACCCGCTACGCGGCGCTCGTCGCGGAGCAGCCGCTGGCCTTCTACATGCTCATGGCCTACGCGCGCCTGCGAGCCCTCGATGCCCCGGCGGCGCGAGCGGCCGTGCAGGCGGCCATCGCGCGAGAGCCGCAGGGGCCGTTCCTCACGTCGGTGCACGCCGAGCTCGCGACGCCCGCGTTCGAGCGGTTCGCGCGGCTGCTCGAGGTGGGCGAGCTCGACGCGGCGCGACGCGAGGCCGCTTCCGGTGGTCTCGTCGGCGAGGGCGTCGATCCCGAGGTGGTCTGGACCGTCGCGTGGCTCTACGACCGCTCCGGCGCGCCGGAGCTCGGCCACTCGTTCGCGCGGGCCCGGCTCGTCGACTACCGCGCGCACTGGCCCGCGGGGCGATGGCGCCTGCCGTGGCAGGTGGCCTTCCCGCGTCCGTGGGACGGCGTCGTCGACTCGGAGAGCGCGTCGGCCGGCATCCCGTCGCCGCTCACGTGGGCCATCATGCGCGAGGAGTCGGCGTTCAACCCCGACGCGCACAGCGTGGCCAACGCCCTCGGTCTCATGCAGCTCATCGGCGGGACGGCGCGGATGATGGCGCACGGGACGCAGCTCCCCTTCGACGACGCATCGCTCCGCCGGCCCGAGGTGTCGATCGCCCTCGGCGCCAAGCTCCTCGCGTCGCTGCGGACGTCGTTCTCGGCCAACCCGGCGCTGGCCATCGCGGCGTACAACAGCGGCTCGGGCTCGGTGCGCCGCTGGCTGGGCGAGCGGGGCGCCGACGACTTCGACGTCTTCGTCGAGCGGATCCCGTTCGACGAGACCAGGAACTACCTGAAGCGCGTGCTCGCGAGCGAGGCCGCCTACGCCTTCCTCTACGCCCCGAAGACGCTCGACGAGCTCCTCGCCCTCCCGCAGCGCGCCTCCGGCGACCAGGCGCCCGCGTCGCCGTGACCGCGCGGCGTCACGCGCGACCGAGGGGCTTCGCGCGCGCCGGAGGAAGCAGACCGAGGAGCCCCGCGTCGAGCATCGACGTCGCCCGGCGGCGTGCCACGACGACGTGGTCGAGCATGGGCGTCCCGATCGCCGCGGCCCCCTCGACGACGACGCGCGTGAAGGCGAGGTCCTCGTCGCTGGGCGTGGGATCGCCGCTGGGATGGTTGTGCACGAGGACGAACGCGCTCGCCGCCTCGCGCAGCGCGATGCGCAGCGGATCGCGCGCCGTGACGTGGAGCCCGTGGATGCCGCCCGACGCGACGCGCCTCGCCGCGCGGAGGCCGTGACGCCCGTCGAGCGCGAGCACCCACAGCTCTTCGTGGTCGAGCGTGGCCAGGCGCGGGCGTGCCCAGGCCTCGACGGCCTCGCGGTCGGGGAGCTTGGGGAGCGAGTCGAGCGACGCGGCGAACGTGGCCCGGCGCCCCAGCTCGATCGCGGCCGCGAGCCGCGCCCCCTTCGCTGCCCCCATGCCTGGAGGCTCGGCCAGCTCGCCGACGCCCGCGCGCGCGAGGCCCGCGATGCCGCCGTAGTCCTCGAGCACGCGGGCCGCGAGCACGCCCACCGGCGTCCCCGTGCACCCCGTGCCGAGCACGATGGCCAGTAGCTCCGCGTCGCCCAGACACTCGACGCCAACCTCGGCCGCGCGCTCGCGCGGGCCGACCCATGTCCCCGTCATCGTCATGCGCGGGGTAGCTCCACGTACCGTGCCGGGGTCGGGAGACGGTGATCCTGCGGGGAACGGAGGGGGCAGGGGCCGTCCGGGACGGTTCGGAGGGTGTCCGTGGACAGGCCTGTAAGCTCCAGCCGGTCGCCCTCGTTCTTCGGGCATGAACCGCACAGACCTGCCGATCGCGACCCCCTGCGCCGTGGACTGGACGACGATGACCCTGGCCGATCGCGGCCGCTTCTGCGGGCAATGCAGGAAGGTGGTGCGCGAGCTGGCGCAGCTGACGGAGGGGGAGGCGCGCGCGATGCTGGCGTCGCCTCCGACCGAGGGGCTCTGCGTGCGCTACGTGCACGACACCACCGGCGAGATCGTCTTCCGCCCCGACGTCGTGCCGGTGGGGCGCCTCGCGCGCGTCCGGCGGGCGGCGGCCGCGGTCCTGGCGGCCGCGAGCATCCCGATGGCCGTCGCAGGGTGCATGGGCACGGCTCCGACGCGCCCGCCCGTGATGGGCGCCGTGGCCCCGCCGACGAACCCGCCGCCGGAGACGATGGGCGAAGTGACGATGGGAGCGCCGCCGGTTCCCGTGGTCGTGACGCCGGCGACTCCGTCGGCGAGCCCGGTGGCGACCGATCCTACGAAGCCGCGTCCGTGAGCCGGCTCGAGGGCAAAGAGAGCTCGCCCGCGTCCCGAGCTACTGGCAGATCCCGATCGTCGGATCCGGAAACAGCGGGAGGCCCCCCTTGCACTGCTGCGTCGCCGAGCACTGCGTCGACGTGGACGTCTCGCAGAGCTGGTAACACGTGCGCTGGCCCAGCGTGCCGAGGCACACGAGGGACGACGCGCAGTGGTCCTTGTCACACGCCTGGCCCGCCTTCGCGCCGCCGACGGAGACGCAGCTCGTCGAGCCGTCGTCCCGGACGACGGAGCACGTCTCGGTCGAGGCGCACGCGCTCGGACCGAGCAGCTTGCAGCCGCCGGCCGGGTGGATGGGCATGCACACGGGGATCTCGACGCCCGTCGCCTGCGTCGTGGCCTGGATGTCGCAGAACTCGTTGGCGATGGCCACGGGGAGCTCGGGCCCGCACTCGGTGTTGCCCGAGCAGCAGTAGTGCTGGCACGTCCCCGCGCCGACGCAGTCGAAGCCGGCCTGGCACTCGTTCGAGGTCTTGCACCACGACCCGTCGCCCGCGTTGCCCGCCGGCGCGCACGCCGGGGCCTGCGCGTTGCCCATCGCGTCGGGCGTGGTGGCGACGACGCGGCACGCGAGCGCCACGTTGTCGTAGCCCGCGGCCGCGTTGTAGGCGCCCCCGTCCGGTGCCAGGCCGCACGCCATCGCGGTGCTCGGATCGTCGGGATAGCAGCTGCCGGTGAGCGGCGCGTTGCACAGCGGGCTGCCCTGGAGGGTGGGCGCGATGGTCTGCGCCTCGGGGCCCGAGTCCGCGAAGACCGCACCGGCGTCGCCGCCGTCGACGCCCACCGGATGGGGCACCGTGAAGTCCTCGGCACCCGCGGGCTGGGCGACGTTGCAGGCCGCCACCGGACCGAGGACGGTCACGGCGAGCGCGGCAAAGAGGAGGATGCGAGGGCTCATCGAAGCGAAGGGACTCCCGACCCACCGCCGTTACTTCACGGCGCGTGCCGACACCTCGATTGTGGCCGGACAGGTGCGAGATCGCTACCTTTCGCATGGTCCGAGCCCGGCGCCCATCCCGTCCACCCTGACCGCCGTGTCGCAGGGGCGGCTCGAGCGTGCCTCGACTGCGAGCCAAAGTGCGAACATGTGTGCGCACTGGAGCGCGACCGCCGGGGGCCCTCCCTGGTACCGTGGCGACGCCTCATGCAACAGCCTCCCCCGCCCCGCCCGCTCCCCCCGAAGAGGTCCAACCGCGGCTGCTTGATCGCCCTCGCCATCGTCGGGGGCGTCGGCTTCGTCGTCGTCGCGGTGGCCGCGTTCGGGATCTACCGCTTCGCGGGTAGCAAGGAGGGCAAGATGGTGTTCGGCACCATCGGCGACATGGCCGAGCTGGCGGCCGAGGCGCAGCACGCCCCGGGCACGAAGGAGGTGGCGGCGCTGGGATGCGACACGGCCATGGCCATGGATATGGACAAGATGCAGAGCATCATGCACGACCGCTTCGACGCGTCGGCGACGGCGCCGTCCAAGTTCTCGATGCTGGTCATCTGCCAGGTGGGCATGTTCGCCAAGTCGCCGCCGAGCTGCGACGACGTCGCGCGTACCTACGTGGGCGCGGCAGGACCACCGGCGCGCGGGTTCGCGGTCAACGTCCAGAAGGGCGGCGGTCGGGCGAACACGCTCTGCTCGACGCTCTACGACTCCGCCGGCACCAAGGTGAAGGACCTGGCCCCCGGAAGCACGCCGGCCGTCCCCGGCGCCAAGTGACGGCCTACGGGCTCTCGACCTCGCGCACGACGTAGTTCCCGGCAGCGTCGTAGGCGCGCACCGCCACGATGTGCGGCCCGGGGGTGGGCGGCAGCAGCGGGGTGATGTCGCTATCGACCGTCTCGTCCGCCGTGTCGAAGATGCCGTCGGTCGGCGCCAGTGGTCGCCACTCGGTGCGCCCGTCGACCGCCACCTCGACGCGCGCGATGGGACCGAGACCGTCCACCACCTCGGCGTGCAGCCTGTGACCCTGCATCGTCAGCGTCTTGATCACGGGCGGCGTGTTGTCGACCAGCACCTGCGACGTCTCCAGCGCGAAGTGCGTCGTGTCGCTCGGCGGGTTCGACAGCTCGTCGCTCGCGTCGACCCGCACGCGGTACTTCCCCTCGGGCAGCGACGACGTATCCCAGTCGAGCTCGGACTTGGTCAGCACGTCGTCCGGGGTCGTCGCGTCGAGCCAGCGGGTCTGCCCGTCCTTGTGGAACGACACGCGGTAACGGAGGTCGTCGTTGTCGGGGTTGTCGACCTTCCACGTCACGTGGACCACCGGATCGTGCTTCGGAAGCTCGCTCCCGCTGGCCGGTACGTCCTTCGAGTCCTTCGACTCCTTCGGCTCGCGCGACCCCTTGGGGCGGGCGGCGACCTCGGTCACCACCGCGCGAAGGTTCTCGGTCACGAAGGGGAGGGTGACGTCGGCGATGGTCGCCCCCGCGTCGCGCAGCCTCGCGCGCACCTGGACGAAGCGCCCGCCCGGGCTCGTGATGGCGCCGCCGTCGGCGACCGCCGTGCTCCAGGGGCTCCACGTGGCGTCGGGCGCCTGGGTGTCGCCGCTGCGCGTCGAGACCTCGAGCGCCCCGGTGCCGAGCCAGTGCAGGTGACCGAAGCGTGCGCGAAGCCCCGCGTCGAGCGCCTTGCTCGTCCACACCGTGTCCTGGCCGCCGACCGCGAGCACGCGGTGGAACGCCGAGGGATCGCTCCCGAGGAGGAAGCGCACCTTGCCCGAGACGAGGAGCGCGCCGATCTGCCGCTCGTCGGTGTCCGCCACCAGCGCGACGCGATGCGCCTCGTCGACCGTGTAGACGCGGCCCTCGGCGCCGGTGCCGACGTACGGGGCGCCGCGGTCGTCGAGCGCGAGCGACAGGTAGTGGAAGTCGTCGTGGTGCATCACGCGCTCGGGGCGGCTCTGCGCGTCGAACCGCCAGAGCGAGCCCTTGCCGGCCTTGCTGCGGGGGGCGCTGGTCGGCCCCGGGGCATTGCGCCCGCCCGCGTTGCGGCGCGACGACGACGACTCGGTCGTATCGGTCGTGCTGGGCGCGGTGCCCTCGTTGGCGATGGCCCACACGGTGCGGTCGGGCCCGATGGCGATCGCGTGCACGTCCTCGCCGTGAAAATCGTAGAGCACCGTCGCGCGTCCGGCCGCCGTGATGCGATAGAGGAGGCCCTTGCCGCCGGTGCCCGCGTAGACGGCGCCGTCGTCGGCCACGGCGAGGGAGACGACGAACGGCTCGTCGGCCTTGAAGAACACCGCGGACGCGGTGCCCGGCTCGACGCGCATCACCTTTCCCTCCGCGCCCGTCCCGGCGTAGAGCGCGCCCGTTCGCCGGTCGGTGGCGAGGGCGAAGACGCTCTCCACGTCGCGGAGCGTCGCGAAGACCTCGGCCTTGCCCTGGGAGACCTTGTAGATCTTGTTGCTCGTCGTGGCGGCGAAGACGGTGCCGGCCTTGTCGACCGCCAGCGCGTTGACGGCGCTCTCCTTGGTGTCGGCGAACACGGTCGCCTGGTCGCCCACGATGCGCACCACCTTGCCGCCCGAGGCCGGCCCGGTGCCCACGAGGACGGTCCCGTCGGCGAGCTCGATCGCGCACGTCGCCGTCGTTCCGGCGCCTTCGGGGAGCGGCACGTTGCCGAGCGTCCAGCCGGCGCGGACGACGCCGTCGGAACCCACCGTCACGCCCTTGAGATCGCCCCCGGAGAGCTTGTCGAGCGTGTCGAGCTCGAAGGTGCGTGTGCCCACAGCGCGCGCGTCGTGGGTGACGAGGGCGCCGACCAGCGCTGCGCCCCCGGCGACGAAGAATGCACCAAAACGCATTCCAGCCTTATAGCAGCGATGAAACCATCACCACCTGGCCTTCCTTGGCCAGCCCGTGGCCCCCCGCGGCCTCCTGCTCTTCCTTCCACATCGTGGCCCGCTCGCTCGTGTGGGTCGCCAGCGGGGTGAAGCCGGCCTTCTCGAGGAGCGCCTTGCCGGCCGCGTTCTTCGTCCAGACGCGGATGAGCAGGATGGGAAGCGACAGCGCGCGCGCCTCT
>Ga0182030_10003888_pt1 | contig 31868 bp, 39 predicted proteins | sample 812S3MmetaG_FD_121299 | JGI IMG/M metagenome (GOLD analysis project Ga0182030, IMG submission 121299) | Permafrost microbial communities from Stordalen Mire, Sweden - 812S3M metaG (Illumina Assembly) | ecosystem: Environmental > Terrestrial > Soil > Wetlands > Permafrost | place: Sweden... | reverse complement strand
CGAGAAGATGAAATAAGTGCATCAAGAAGATATGACCCAAGTGATCCGGTGCTTCCAGTCAAAACAACGGTAAGTCCCCCCTTCTGCTTTCTCGGCGAACGTGGTGCCGCGAGTGGAAGTTTCTGGATATGTCGTGCCAAGGTCTCTAGCATTCGTGTCTCTCGGCCTATATCATCTCCATTTGCTCCGTTCGACGTTGCTGTCAGATTCTTCAAAGCTGTCGCCAATGTCGATATTGTCGGGTTAGTGTAAATCATTCGAGTATTGATCTGGTCTTTTGGGCCAACGTTCCTAATAACGGAACCTTTCAGCTGTTTCATGAGCGTCATGACGTGCAGTGAGTCCATCCCAGCCGAGAAAAAGTCCTTGTCATAGTCCACCTTTGTTCCTGTGACATTCGTGACGAGGCCTGCCACATGTAATTCTAAAGCCTGCAAGCCCTGCGTCAAGTCAATCGGCCTAAGACTGGTCGTTTCTTCGCTCTCAGCACGAGAATATAGTTCCTCAATCTCTTCTTTGAACATGGTAATTGTTGCCTGTCTCAATATTGTGCCTTTCGCGGCTCTGCCGAAGAGATTTGTCTTGTGGGGCAAGAAGGATCCTGTCTTGGGCCAATTGGGCATGTCCCGGTTGTTTTTCATTGGCAGAGGAAACATAGGGCCAAATACTATCGACTATTCTCGCCCGGTCTTCGGCAATTTGGGTTAATTTTGCTACCTCAGGTTGTAATTCAACGATCAGTCCTGGGGCGAACTTGCCCTGTCCAACTACGAGCGCTCCCTTGACATCGAGATGTTCTCGAACCTTAGCCTCAGTCGACAAAGGATTCAATTTCTCTCCATTTGAAAGCACTATCACATCGTCTGCTCTCCCCATATATAACCAGTGATCTGGTTTCGACGGATGCTTGGAAAAGAGGTCTTTCATAGGGTAGATGTCGAGGTCCGGAAATGTTTCAAAAGCCGAATGATACTTATCTGTCGCAGGATGCCGTACCAGCACCAGTTCATATAATCCTTCGCCTCGTGGTTGAAAGTCCACCCCTTTCAACTCTGGGTTGAAGCGAAAGTATTCCCAGTCCTCAGTTGCGGTACGAAGCAAAGGTAAGGCGCAAATTTCCGTGGAACCAATAGTATTTAAAATAGCGTTAAGTTTCTTTGATGCTAAATCTCCTCCTTGCCGCGAGATAGGACCTACAAATTATCAGTGAGGGGCGCTATATCGCTACGTCGTTGGACCCACCACCACCGAAGGCCACAATATCCAACTTCTCGAGTCGCTTGATGGATTCTGGGCTTTGTGTCAATTCTTCCAGGATTGAAGGAGCCACGAAGATTGCATCGAAATTGGATGAATCTATAGCCTCTTCCACGAGGGTAGTGCTTATTGGCCGATTACTAGGAGGCCACATTATTTTCCCATCGAAGAATGTTGGGATTAAAACATTTACTGTCATTCCCGCCGCCTTGAACTCTGTCAATTAGCTATATCTAACCTCGGTGGTTGATGACTTACGTGGAAAGGCGGCATGCTCGAGAATGTCGTTCTCCCTTCCAAAGCCCGAAATGTTGCCTTGACTCCTGCATATTCCAGATAATGTTGTGAATCCAAGGTCGAAAACCACCCATGAGTGAGTACTATCGGTTTGGGGAGACCAGTCGATCCGGATGTGTGCAGAATTACGAATGGATCTTTCTTCGCTTGTTCGAAAGTTTTGTTGAAATCGTAATGCGGATCATCCCCAGGCGCAAGCATCTCTGATAGATCTGGAACATGCTCAAGCTTCATGGGATAGTGTTTTAGGTATAGATCAACGGGGAAATGAGATTCGGCGCAGGTAAGAAGCGTTTTGCAATTCGTCTTAGAGAATAGAGAGATTTGACCCTCGAGACTGTTTCTAGGAGAGGGGAGAAGAATCTATACGTCGAAATAAGCTTTCTGAAACCTCTAATTGAGGGAATATAATACTTTGTACCTAGCCTTGCACGCAGCAACCATCAAGATGACGTATTTCAGATCTGATGGAGCAATATATGCTAAAGTTTCGAAATCTTTGCCCCTCCCCAATGTACCTTCGATCCACTGAGCGGTTCTATTCACCGCTCTAGCGAGTTCATGAAAGCTGACATTTATGAATCCGTCTTTGAAGCTGTCTGAACGAGGAATGATGGCAAACGTTCTACCGGGAGTGTCTCTTGCGGTTTCATCGATAGTGACAGGCACAAGTCGGCGGCCGTATTGCACCGCCTCTTCAGTGCTACCCATTGGAGGAGTAAGGATACAACAAGACGCAATTTCTATACCAAGGAGAGAAAAGCTTGCTGTATTCAAGGAGACTGCTGTGGTAGTTTAATCCCATTACATCTGCAGAAAGTTGACGGAGTAGCTCCCCCCATATAAAATCTCGATCGTCCCATTATACCCCCCACATTCAAGCCTTTACCAGAGGACCGAGGGGAAGGGAAGGTCAGAGTGGCTGAGGGGTCTACTTCTTGCAGCATATCTATGAGTAGGTAGACTGTGATTGGGCAGATTCGGGAGCTCAGACGGACTATGGTTGAAGGGCTGTGTGGATGATGTAGCCAAAACTTTATAGCGGCTTAGGCGGCTCGGTATTTTATAACTTAATCAGTCAATCAATCAACCAGAGGACCGAAGTGCCGAGGCCATGCAAGAAAGCTTAGCATTACAATACGGCGCCGTTAACAGACGAAGGAATAGATCGCCACGAGCCTAGCTCCAGCATATCTGATTGGTTTGCTCGGCACATGCTTGGAGGGCTTTCATCATTATGCTTTCCTTGGCTACACTAAATCTAGGGCACAAAACTAACGATATTTAGTCTGAAACCAGTGAGGAATGTATATCGTAGCCTAAAGCTTCAACAACGTGACAGTAGAGCAAAGATTTGTCAATCACACACTGAAGAGATTCCCATACCTAGGGGCAATGTGGTCTAAGTAAGACGCCCTCATGATCCTATCATACGTTCTCAACGTGTAAGAAAGGGTTTCTCAAAAGCATGATCGACGACAAGCTTGGAGGATCGCTCGTCCCTATAGACCCTATAGACCCTAAGAAACCCTCACCCGAGCGATCTGATTGCGATCGCGGTATTGATATTTCCCTATGATAGCGGAGATTTCTCGAGTCATTATCCATACAACCAAACAACATTTTTGCAGGACTTTGGTGCCTTAGGAAGGCACCCTAGTAGCACGATAAAAGGCTCCTGCTACACACCACTACAATACAAGCACACCCAACCCCATATTATCTCCCACTGCGCGCAAGAATAGCACCTCTATCCGATCGCCAATCGAACACGACTACGAAGTCGTCAATATAAAGCCTCGGAATATTGGCCAGGTGCTTCCTGCGAGCTCATGCATGAAATTTGCCGATCCTGAGATTTCCAAGGGTGGAGGACCACAAAACAAAGCTTAAAAATTTCCGATCGACTTAACTATCCCCGCTCAAGTTTTCCCTCCTTTGGCTCTTTTCCTTGCTTGCCTTTTTCTCCTCCACAACATAATACAACCCCATCTTATCTCTCATCTCCCTCTCTCCCTCTCTCCCTCCACCATCCACCCCAAAAACATATAATCCAAACCACCAGCACCCCACCTCTTCCTCAACGAACCATTTCATTCCATTCGCACCATTTAAACATAAGAGCTACTCGAATTGTTTGTCGGTACAGATATCGTACACAAGCGTTCGTTCTCAAACCGTAGAATGATGTTGCACAGCCCTGAGATATGTAGTGGGGAAGAGAAGGGTGCTGGATCTGCATTGTGTGATAGCAATTCAGACATCTCAAGTGAGCTGCATTCCTGATGTGAGTTGAGTGAGGAAAGTTTGACTTGTTCTGACGCATTGAGGAACTTCTAGGAGGGGATTTGCGATTATGATTGTATGTTTCTAATTCAGGGACTAAGTGGTCTCGTTGTGTCGCATTGATATTTCCATTGTCTACACTAATTCCATAATTTCATCCTCCGGCGCCGGGGGCACTGCAGTAATAAAGCAATCACCGGTGGTCTTGTTGACTTGCAGGCTAGACTTCTTGACATTCCCAGCTACCCTTATTTCCAACTTCATTTCAAACTTGCCAAGACAATCCCTTCCAAGTATGATACCGGCCCAGCCGCCTGGGATAAGGTAGAAATTGCTGCCAATATTCGTATGAAAATTCCGCATCCTCCGACCTGCCTTGTTCTCCCCGTCAAATTCGAGCACCGCATAAATAGACGCAGGGCACCGCAACAGCCCAAAAGGACTGTTTAGCGAGATGTCGTGCCTTGATGGCCTATAGACCTTGGTTAAGTGCTCATAGTATAGGCATTTTCCCATGTACGATTCCATAATCGTCGGTTCTAACTGACAGAAGACTTGGGGCCCATCCGGTATTCTGAATGCTGCGATTACTTTGAGCCCGAGTTGACGTGGGAGGCGGTGTGGGAGGTCGAGGATGGAAAGAGAGACTGTTGGAGCTAATTGTTCCGCTGATTGTTCCGCTGAAGGTGGTGATTCAGACAGCCACTGCTGGGGAGGTTGCTTCTGGGCAGGCGTTTCCTGTGATTGAAGCGCTGTTAAATATTCAGAATTAGGTGTTGATACTCCGGGGGCCTGTACCACAGAGAATGGATCCGAAATCTGGGTCTCCGTGGTTCGTTTCTCTGGGTTCTCCAAGGAATCGAACGTTGTGCCATCCAAGTCCAACGAAAAAGCATTATACTGTGAGTACTCCAATGCTAACTCAGTAGGTAGTTCGGATGCGGAAAATTGTTCGCCGGAACTTTCTTCCCCAACAATGATGTCGTTTAGAATATCGGTCATAATCTCATTATCTGGTAGTTCCTCGGGTATTTTCGAGAGCCTCTGCTGCTGTTGACCACCAGTGTCTGCTTGTTGTGTCAAATGGGAATCAGACATTGGAGGTCCTTGCTTGAGTGGATTGAAATAAGAGTCTTCCTGGGGCAGATCGCTTGGCAACTGGTTAGAAAAGGGTGGCTGGTATTGTGATATTTGTGATTGTGTTAATGGGCTTGGAGGATTCACCCTCGATAATTGTGTAGCAGCAGCATTAGGCTCATACAAAGCATGCGACTGCTCCATTGTAGGTAGCTTGGCGGTACCGAGCCCGTAAGTCTCATCCATGCCACTCTGTATGCCTGTATTACTCCATTGGTCAAGCTCTAGGTCTAAATCCTCATCATTATCTTCCATAAGAACGTCACCTTCGAAATGGATTTCATTGCCAGCCGGTACGGTTCTGGAGTTTTTCTCAGGCGAATGTGTAGGCTGTTGAGAAACAAGCTGAGGGAGGAATCCTGGTACCAGCCCTTGTTGTTTCGAAGTAAGGCCAGACATTGAGGACTCTGTGTCAGGTTCGATCGATTCGTCATGTCTTCTCTTCTTGGGTGGCATATTTGCAGAAGTCGAATGGCTATTGGCGGCGAATAGATCTTGAAGATACTCAAGATGAATCTTGTATGAGCGAATACTGTAGCCAATGCTGCAATGGTTCTGCCGTTGTGTGTCGATAAAAGAAGATCGAGTATCGGTATCCAAAGAATGGAAAGTGCAAGTTATTAGCTTGAGTTCCGAAAGTGTCATTTTGAGAGATAGGAAGGTGCGTCTCACAACTGAGAGTTTAAGAAAATTGCCGAAAGTTAATTTAATGTCTCGCTCATCCATGTACTTTCCAAGGAAAGAATAATTAATGGACTGCTTTAGCTCTGTTCCCGAAGTTCTTGCTCTCGAAGTATGAAGTTGGGATTCAAGAAGTATTAGATGTATGTGATTCTTTGACATATGCGTATATCAGACATTATACCTCTTGGAAACTTATTTCAGGATCTTGAAGATTAGTTGTTTAGAGACATAGTGATCCTTTTACGCTTCTCCTTGCTTTGAGATATGCCCCAGTTCCAGATCGATGCAATGATAGCTCTTCTAACAATTGGAAATCAAACCCTACCAAAAGTATATTAAAAGCAAACAACAAGTCACTCGCCCACTAACAGGGATACTTTGGGAGCATCAATACTACCTCATTCCCCCAATACAAAAGATACAAATAAACAATCAACAACCCTAAAAAGGAACCCCCAACTCTCAACACCTCATCCCACGGATATCCTTCAAAAACTTCAACCACATTGTGGAAATTGAAAATTTCCTTCAAGAAAAGAAGGATAAAGAAGATGATATGTGGAGAAAGATATCAACTCTACCATCAATGTCTCTTATTGAAAAGATAAAAATAAAACACTGCAACCCCCAGAAGAGCTCCTTAGCACCTACGGATGTTTCTTATAAGCAACGTAATATCTCCGAAAAGGTGGACCAATTTTCAGGCACAGCGATAAAGAATTATAGAAAACACAGGCAGGTAGAGAGAGAGGTTTTAGTATCCACTTCAATAGTCCCTATCAAAAACAAGCATTCCGTATATAAACATTGACAACCACAAACGAACTAACTCCCCAACACCCTGCTGATGCTCATTCCCCTTCCAAACAATCACAGCAGCTCCCCCTCGTCGCCCAAATCCCACTTCCTAGCCGTCAACTTCCGAACCCTCTTCACCGGACTCCCATTCCCACTCCCATTACTAATGATGCTCTCACCACTAACTCTCAACCCTCCCATCTGTCCACTTATGTCCCTCAGAGGCCCACCACCTCCCTTGGTCCCCCGCTTACTAGGACTCCTGCCCTGCAATTGCCGAGTCAAAACCTCGACTTCGAGCCTTAACCTCGCGTTCTCGCTTTCGAAATCTTCGTCCTTTTTCGTGGTGCGGACCGGCGTGTTCTCCTTATCTTCATCTTGGTCCAAGTTGGTAGCGCGCCCTAAAATCTCGAGCTTTTTATCAAGATGCTCATCATTCCTCTCCCCCTCCTCCGCCCACGTAGCTTTCCACCTCCTCATCTCTGCCTCTAACTTGCTCTCCATTTCATTCCAGCATTCTTCCCTCACTTCCACCTCCTTCTCCACCAATGCATCCTCAAAACTACTTTGCAGTGTCTCATAATGAGCTTCAAGTTCTAATCGTCGTTCTTGTTCAGCGAGCAACTCAGCCCTCAGCCCATCAATCTCCTCACTCATCCTCGCAATCTCCAGCGCCGCAATTTCCATCGTCTCCCTCTCTGTATCCGTCGGCGTGCCCCTTCCCCCACTCCCACGCCCCCCTCCAATCCGAGAAGAGAAATACGAGGATGCGGTTGAAGCAGCTAGGATAGTGGATGTCACGGATGGAATGCGCGGGACTGTGATTTCGCGGGCCAGAGCAGAGTAGCGGAGGATTTGGGACGTGGCGTTGAAATCACCAAGGGGGTCGGCGGTTGTTATTAGAATTGTTTTTTGTGGGTTGCGGGCTGGGTGGTTGTTGGTGGTTGAGTTTGACGAGCTGGAGGAGTTGGGGAAGGAATTGGAGAAGAGGAGTTCGGTCAGTTTGCATTGGCGGAAGGGGACGAGATTTGGCTTTTCGATGTGTTAGTTTAGTCGATGATTGGAAGAAGAGCGTGAGGTACCTTTGTGGAAGATCCCATGTCAGATTGCATTTGTAGGCATTGGCCGAGATACATTAGACTTTCGTTAATTTTGCCTGCTTCTTGTAATGTTTGACCTTGCGTCTTGGCGTCTCGTGCTCGTTCACTGCCGGCTAAGTCGACGATTGTGAGTGCGCTGCCGCTCCATTTCCCAGGCATACGACTGCGCCTTCTCTTCTTAACTTCGACGGAGAAGAAACCGTGGGAGCGGGAAGAGACACTGTTGGATCCTGTTCCTGCGACTCGGCGCTCATGAAGACCTGCTTCAAGTACCATTAATGCTTCTTTCATCGTCCCGCAGATAATCTTTCGGAGACCAGCCACGACTTTGCGATCTTGTGACATCTCTGTGGGCTTGAACAACAATGGTCGCCGTCTGAAATCTTTCGTCGATTTTCCCGGCAATGCAGGAGTAAGTAAGTCAAAGATCCGATCATTATAAACCTCATACATGCTAATCAAAATCGCATACTCAGCACCTTGATCCACATCCACTGTCAAATTCCCAATATCCGGCAACTGGGGCAGCACGCTCGGTCTCGTGAGAGCATGACGACGGGGCGTAGGAGCCGGGGTATACGATTCGCCCTTGATTGGAGATTTAGCATTTGCACTGACATATTTCCTAGCTTGAGCAGCAGTAGAACGCATAAAGGAAGGCATAAAGCAATTTCTAAGATCAAAGGGGGGAGGCGCCATCGAAACTATCGATTGCTCGTCAATCGAGAGCAGACTTTCTTCTGTGATAACTCGGATACTTTTCGGACTTCCGGTGTTGAGACCCAATAGACTGGGATATAGACCCTGCGAAGATGGGTGGACTTGTGAGGAAGGGAGTCGTACTACCATTGGCGTTGGTGCGCGCGAGCTAGCCCGAGAGGGAGCGCTGGGGTCGCCGTACATAGTTTCGAGAAACATAGAAGCGGACATTACTTGTGCTTCTGAAGGGTCTGATGCTGCAACTGTGGCATGTAGAGAGGTTGTGGTGGAAGGATCGAGGATGTTGGAGGAGATGCTGCGGAACAGAACATCGAGTGCGAGTTGGGTGAGACCGCGCTGGGTTTTAGATCCCAGAATCGTATGACTCTGTATTTCATTAGTTGGAGTACATTTGTATGACGGAAAGAAATCACTTTTCCAGATCCTGTCACTCCCAGCGTGGCGAGCAATCCATCTCTGCCATCTCCACTATTCGGTCCTAGAACACCTTCAACGAGTGGCAGAACGCCAGTTCCTTGAAAGAGATCAAGTTGACTGGCATCCTCCTGGAAGACTTTTGTAAATGCAAATTTCTCGACCGCGCGCCGTCTGTTATCATTAGGAGGATTCAAAGTGATATGCGTAGGCAATTCATTGTTGTATGCTTCTTCCACAGTGATAAAACGATCGGGAGTCGTGAGCGTGGGGTAAAGTGTTGCAGGAGCAGGTCGCAGGCGTAGGTATACCTCGAACAGAGAAGCTTTCGAATTTTCCATTGTGGGAAGACCGTTTGGTTCGTGTGTCGTAAAGTTGTATGTGCGACTTGATGTTCTGTTCTTTGAGACCGTCAATGTTGATCTCGATAAATGTTTTCGGTAGGGTTGGCACGGCAACCCTGGCAAAATCGCTTGACCCCTTTTCGAAGCTTAGTCTAGTCACTGGGAAGCTAGTTGAATGAATCAAGTACTTAAGTTCCCTGTATCACACAAGAAGGCCAGATCAGACGAGAAGCGAGTCTTAGAAATTTCTCATGAAGTTTTTATTCACACAGATACGTTCATTATCCACCATTTTCTTCCCAACCCAAGCGTAATTTGACCGTCCATAAAATGCCCCCAAAAACTCCACTGAGTCATAACATCATATCCCATCCCCAGATCCTAATCCCTAACATTCTACACAACAGAAATGTAGTTTTAGTTAGCGATAACGGCTTCCCTAACCTTCCTCCTCCCAAAAAGTGTCGCCTTTCTCTTCACCACTTGCACCTCTCCATTAGCTACAGCCCGTTCTTGCGCATAACCCTCTCTTCGCTCCGCACGTCGTTGCTCGATCTTGTCTTGTGAGAGATTCACAAAGGGGCCTCGTTTCTTGAAACATGTGTCTAGAACGAGATTCGCGTCCACAAGTCGACGAGGTATCGTCTGCACGACCTGGAAAATCTCCATCGGATCGCTCACAGCTCTGATTTCCGCCTCACCTAACTTGAATATTGTGAGCGCAATCCGGAAGAGTGTTTTTGAGCCCTCGTAGAAGAAGGAATCCCAGACTCGGAGGGTGGTTTCGATTGGGAGTGTGCCAATAAAACAGCTCATGAACCAGGCGGTCGTGCATAATGTGATAGGTGGTAAGCGCATAGTGACTTTTGGGTCAACTGTACTGCCGTCGAGTTCACCGGAGATTTTGGCCCAAACAGAGGGAATAGTTTCTTTGACAGACATCATGAGAACGCCGAGGTCAACGTTGGCGCCTTCGAGGTTTACTTCGTGGGTGCCAGGGAGGTAGACGCGGGTGATTATGTTTAGCATCCAGAAGGATTTTTCTTCGCTCATAAAGAGGAGGAGTAGGCCCGCAAGGAAATTGAGTGATTGACAATATCCAATTTTAGGGTTGTAGATTGAGAAGGCTTGGAGGACGCGGCGGAGAGATTGGAGAATGGGAGTTTCGGGTTCAATGCGTTGGGAATTTCGAGGTTCTTCTCCCGGAGCTGAGGGTGGTGGATCAACCTTGAAGCGTACGTTGTCCGGAAATGTACGATTAAGATCCCGCTCTATTATCTCGTCATCTGTTTCCGACACTTCCCCTTTGGCAGCCCTCTGTACTAAATCTTGATATACGCCTTCGTTTTTGGAAAGCATGGCCGGTCCACCAGCGTAGTAGAACCATGCATGTCCTCTCCAATCCGGCGGTATGCCTTTTCGGACAAAACGTTTTACTTTATTCGACTTGGGAGGGAAACGATTTGGGTTGTCAGTCATAAGACTATTTTCTCTCATAAGAGCAATCCACTTCCTCCGCCGTCGGGCTAGATATTCTGTGTAGGGACCATTCCAAGCCTCAAATTGTGCCACCGAGACATGTTGGGTCTTCTTGCGGAAACCGTATCGATCTCTTGTATTATCGAACTCGAAAGGTGCAGCTCCCGTCTGCCATCGACTTGAAGGTCGTGTGCGGTCGAAATATGAACCCTCAACATCTGCCGGAAGAGCAAACTCCCCATCCAAGCTACCCGGAGTATCCATAGGACTGGGTGTATCTAAATCGTTTAGGGCACCCTTGAATATCGCCGATGAATCTCGTATAGTAATATTCGATCCAGGGACCATTAGTGTATCATTCATAGCTTCGCATAATTTTGATATCCTGACTTGCTCCGAATTCGCCGTGGTGGGTCTGGTATCATCAACTTCAGAGTCATTGAAGCCTCCTTCGTACATTCCCAGTAAATCATCAATGCCATCATCCTTGCCGAAGACTGATGTCCTCGAACTACTCTTTGTCACCACACTACTCCTTTCCGTACCACTGCCAAGGAAACTCGAATTCGTTGTCAATGCAGACCGGAAGCTCGCCCGTATCTCCTCGCTGTCGAAGCCAGTTGGTCGTGGTATTGGCTCCCGCCGGTGAGCAGAGTAATTACTATCCGGCCTTGCCATGCCTCTATTAGATCTCTGATTCCAGCTATTGAGGTTTCTTTGCTTCGAGTATATAGAGTCTGGTGAGTGGTAGTCGGGGATCGACGCAGAGGGGCGGAGGGGTATTGATGTATAGTTCGAAAGGGATTGAGAGGATGACGTCGAATGGCCTCGATCACGTCCTATCGTTTCATTAGAAATAGAAGTTTCTTCTTCGTGGTGAGATTGGAGCGGGAAGGTGGCAGAGTTCTGCAGAGGTTTGGGAGAATCGTTCCTCCTTCTCAAACTTGGCTGACGAGGCCGTGAGAAGTTTTCGGTAGGGTCGGAGGTCTGTCTTCCTTCTGAAGAAGACATATATCCATTATTATTTAGAGCTCGGAGTCTAGACGCTTCAGAGGGTCGCTTATGGAGGTTTTGTTGGAGCTGTGGCGGAGACGTGAAGGATCGCGCAGGATCATCTGAAGGAGGATTATGTGAGGTGAACGGTCGCGGACCAGCACGATTCGGGTGGTTGAGTACTGAATCGGCCTGAGAAGGTAGAGGGAGTGGTGGTATTTGTGGAGCAATTGGTGAGATAGGTGTGGATAAGTCTGGGCTTGATGCGTTTGCGGTTCGAGGTCTGGAAGGATAGAGGCTGAATTTCATGCTTCGCTGTCTCTTAATATCTCGCACATCTTGCTCCATTCCTACACCATGAACTCCATTTCCCCTGGGCATTGTCACTTCTCCTCACGAACAACCACCTCCAGGTCCAAAAGACCTGGATGCCGAGTTTCGTGTATCCTTGCCGCTCTGCCTTTGCATTAGAATCCGATTGAACTTTCCAATTGCAGCATAATCAACTCCGAAAGTTCGATATTCGGCAATAATGATCCAGGAAGTATTCTCGTAATATCCAAGAGATATCTGGGGGTCAAGGGATCTGGGAAAACGTCGCAGGTTGCTGGTTGGTTCTCCCCAAGATTTCGGATGTTTCGCGATGTCAAGGGATGGGATGGTCCGAGCTGGAGCTTTGGCTGCACAAATGACCTCAACCAATCTTAAAAATTTCTTTATCAAAAAGGTGAATTTATCCGGGATGACACAAAGCTCTATGAAATTGCACAAATTGTATCCTATCAGGATTCGGTATTTGTTGGATTTATATTATCTATTTTCAGGGTGGCTTGTTGACTCCCGCAGGATGCAGGAATGCCATAGGCCATGCCACCATACAAGGTAACGCGCTTCTTTTCCATTGTCGCGTCGATGGGATCTTCATGAATTAACGCGAGAAAGACGCCAACATCGGCTGAAAGTACCTATTAGTTTGACATGCGGGGGCTATTGAAACTTAACGGGATGGGCTGATGGTCTATTGATTGTGGTGGAAACCCAGTCCTCCTGTATAGTTGCTATATAGTTACTATATAGTTACTATATAGTTGATTTGTATCCCGTTATGGGAGCTGTGTAATGTAACTGTTGTTGTTCAAGAAATAATGGGATTGATTTGTACAAGCCAAGGATGTTTTTGCAATCACTAATGAAATGAAATACCTTAGGTTTCCTGGACGCCTCCGCGTGGTATGATTCAAAGACATGGTGAAAGTGGCTGACAGGAGCGAGATGAGGTTGTATTTCTGGTGTCACGAGTAATAGTAAATTGCAGCCAATGGAATGTCAGAAAAACGACATTCTTGGTTAGAAAGGAACAGCCCACATTGCCCGCAAGATCTATGCTTCGCCCATGTCCCCCAAACGCCATATATTGCTCCATAATCTCCTGCCTCAGGCTCACTTCCCACTCAATCCTTCCCTCTTCCAAATCATGCACCACCTTCCCAATTACTTCATCGCATATTTCCTAGTCATATCCCTCGCCTCCTTATCATAAGCCCTCCTGTCAGTCTTATACTTATCGGCAATCGACGCCTCCAATGCATCATCTGGAACCGGCTCCCTCAACAGATCCTGCACCGCGATCAACACGTTCATGATCTTGCTGCTGGGTTTCCAGGTGTCGGCCTTGAGGATGCCGATACAGATATTGCCTTTCTCGGAGTTTTCAATGTTGGGGTGGAAGACGCGGGTTTTGAAGGAGATGTGCGGGGCTTTGAAAGGGTATTCGTTGGGGAGGTTCATGATTAGGTGAAATTTACCGCCCTATTTTGCTCAGTTAGGTGCAACTCGTAGACCTGAAGGGGAGGAAGAGTATACAGCATATGGGGTGTCAGATGGACCGTCCATTATTACGTTCCAGACGTGGACGTTGGACTCATCGACGAGGCTGGCCCTGATGCCTGGTGGTGGGTTTGAGGTAATCTCTGCGAGTTCCTTGAGAAATCTTTTAGGTTCTTCTATCGTTATGCTAGACTTGGGAGCGGTACTCACCTTCGTGATTCTCTTTTGTGCCATGTTGGGCAGTGGTTGTAAAGTTTGTGGTAAGGAGGGGTTTTTGAGTAGAGGCAGTTGGTTTGTCGCAGCTTGGATTGTCGCGGAAGTAGAAGAGAGAAAGATTGGGTGCGGTGAATGAAATAACAATATGACAATATGACAAGACGACAACGCTCCTAAATACTAACGAGGGTTGAATCTCTGGTCAACAAGAAGTTTCAAATAACGCAGTTGGAAAGGCCTCACGTCACAGAACATGCAGCTCTGCCCCGCAGAAGCGCTAGGCGAGGCTGAGCAGCCTAGAATTTGAAATCTTGTGGATATTGTTTGGAATCATGCAAAAATGTAAAGAGTATTTGGGTTAGTATTTCTTGTTACTTTGTAAGGACCACCAAGGAGAATCCTAAGGAAAGGTTATGCATAATCGAGATGCCAGTTTTTGAATCATGGTCAGAATATCAGCTTGCAGCCTTCCCGCATGCTTCAGGCAGGGCCACATTCTGCATCAAAGGCGTTTAGTGAACCGATAATGTAGATAGACCTCCCATATGCAGGACTTTTCTCTATGATACAGTTCCTGGGTATTCATCCCTAACGCCAGCTCCGACTGAAATATGCATGTCTCTTCCGTTTCGCCATCTATTCTCGCTGTAGAACCACCACCAACCCCATTATTCCAAGCATCACTGTCTTCAACCATGGATGCTCGCTCAGCAAAATGGTAACGTAGCCTACGAATGGTATGTAGGCTACTACACTCCCAATGATATCCTTCCGCTCGATATAATCCTGTCCCTTGGCGTATAACTCCGTATCGTCTGCTATGTTATTGTCTCCTTTCGTAAGAAGCTTTGACTCGACCCTATATAACCATTGTTAGAAAAATCGCTCGAGGTATGAATACAAATCCAAGCAATGATCACTCACCCAGTACCAAACTTCCTCACCACCCGATGCACAATGGGAATGTCCTTCCCCTTAACATTGTAGACCACAATCTCCCCCACCTTCGTCTCCTCGAAGAAATTTCTATTCCATAAGAATAATAGATCGCCGCGCTGGAACGCCGGCTCCATTGAACCAGAAAGGACAACGACGATTGGAGAAGGAGAATCAGCGATTACCGAGAGACCCTTCCACATCATGAAAGCGGTTGAGAGGATCAAACCAAAATTAAGCAGTTGTGCGGCTGCTTGCCGAGGGTTTTGGAGGGCGGAGAGCATGGTGGTCGTGGGTAGGTAAAGCTCGGGTTGGGGGAGGGAGCTGTTGACGGACGCAGGAGAGGTTCTGGGCGTCGCGGGGGAAATAGGATAATCTTGAGGGATTTGGCAACCTCGAAAGATCCAAACTCGAGGCTGTGGATGGAGAATTGGGAATTGGCACGCCTGTAGCTTGATTGTCGCGAACAGGTGTCTTTACTTGTGGACACTTTTCGAGGTGAGAATTAATTATGCGCGTTTTGTGCAACATGGGCCCGAGCTTATGCAGGGTATATAGCACAGCCACACATCGACGACTTCTCTTCTTTTTTTCTCCTACCTGATCACTTCTCTTGATATGGAGAATATCGATTATGTCAACATGTTGCTCGAAATAGATGGTGATACAATTTGGACCCCTTAAGATGGACTCTCACATCGCCCAGGCTTAACATTAAGTCTCAGAGTAGGTGTACTTGTAGCCCTCGTCATTCTACATTTTGGTTGGTCCCTTTGCTATCTATCCTGTCCGGGTCCATATTGACTGATGAAGTTCTAATTTCGCAGCTCGAAATGGAGACTGGGTTTTAAAGCCTCACACTTTCTTGCCCAATATCGCGAGAACTTCATAGCTCCTTCCATTCTTATAGGTTGCCATGTTAGAGGCAAGAGAACTCGCTCCTACCTCTCTTGTCGTCAAGCTTGTTTACCTTCATATCCCTTTCCCTTTCGTCTCTTCTTCTTCTTCTTCTTCTCCTCCTCCTTCTTCTTCTTCTTCCAACATCCTCCTCGCCCACTTCAGTCTTTCAATTTCTACATGCACAGATTCAATACAACACCGTCAAAGTGACTTCATTCGCTACTAGACCTGTCAACCAACCCACCTGGCAATCGGTGCGATACCGAGAAAGGGACCTCGTCTTTGCTGTTGTCAGGGATCGGCGTTTCCCACATATCACATATCACCCTGGAATTGTCGAGGGTCTCGAGCCCAAGGCAGAGAATCAGATAGTTTCATATCCCCTAACCTGGCTCGAACCACCGCACACCTTCTGTACCGACAAGCATTGTACGGAGGAAAGTCGTACCCGCATCGATCCAAAGCTCTGCAGTCACCCATTTCCAACTGCAAAGCCGACCGATCCCAATCAACTTCATTACAATTGCAAGCCCAGCCGCCATCAAATCTCGATCTGCCGCGAGACGAGAGCCAAAGCAAGCTTCGATAACTGCTATTATCGTCGTCCGTTCACTGTCAGCCATCTAGTGGGCTATTCTACAGCTATAGCAACTTCGATTGGCGTGTCAAAGCCAGTGAAGCATCGACACGAGTTCTTCGCTACTCCAGAGCCTCCTTTCCCCCACAACGCCACTCAGGATCCCCCAGCAACTTGTGCAAATCATATTTCTCCACGAGAAACCACCCGTCCTTGTCCTTAACTTCCGACGAGATGTCTTCCTCAACTGCTCTTCTTCCCAAGGACCGCAAGAAGGATGATCATGTGAGTAATTGTTCCCCTTTCTCATACCAGTACCGACTGACCATCCATAGCCCATCTTCTTGCGCGTCTGTCATTCTCCGTGGAATTACATTAATCAAAACAAGTTGGTCGCTCTTCGTGGTTTGATTGCAGCCTACCTTCTGGCGAGCTTCATTTCGATCATCCATTACGATCTCAAGTATCTTCATCGTGGCCGATTAGTACTTTTCGAGTTCTCCAATATCGTTTACTTCCTACAATTGGTCTATGCCGTGATTGCTTTTACTTGGACCTATATGCATCTCAATTATCCTCATCACGCCAGTCAAAATCAATCCCCGTCCACTCGCACGCAGAAATTCTTCTCACCACCTCGTCAACATCCCTCAACCAACAACCGTACTTTCTTCAGCATCTTCTATACTGCTGCGGTTACATTCCCTTTGGTTGTTACCTTCATCTACTGGGCTGTCTTGATTCCAAAGCATGAAGCAGCTATTCCAGGTATGTTCAGCGCTACTTTTTCTCCCAAAAATTACTAATTCAGCGCGTAGGTGATCAGATCTTTGGCCAAGGGTGGTACAGAGTGTTCTTCGTCTTCGCTAAGCATGGCGTGAACACATTCATCGCTTTGCTTGAGGTCTTCTTCCTTAGCAGCATCAGACGTCAAACTGTGAGTGGCCTTTTACTCCTAACATGTTATGTGCTGACACTTCTACCAGCCCATCGGTGCTCATATTGCTGGACTCTCCTTCCTTACTTTACTCTACGTCGCCTGGGCCAATGTTGGGTATATTTTGATCGACAAATACTCGTTGTTCTTTCTCGATCATAAGAAGATTGGTTGGAATAAAGTGGGCGGTTCTATCGTCGGATTTGTTGCATTGACTGACCTTTGCGAGTATTCTGCTGGTACTGAGGAGTTTCACTCGCTGACTTTGGCAGGGTTCTGCTTCATCTATGGCCTCACTGGAGCTCGTGAGAAGGCAACAAAGAAGTCTGATCGTAGTGGCAATGGCCAGAACTCTGGTTATCAAAGACTTCCACAATAGCCATCATGGCAACACAGTGGGACTCGAGTGTTTACCTTAAGGTATTCATGGCCTCTGGGATATTGATAGGTTTACGATGCGGAGCATAATTATGACTGGGAGTATAAAATTGCTGCTTTCTCATTTGTTGATTGTGCGCTTGGCGGAAGGAAGTTGTGTTTGTGTTTATGAATGTGGCTTTGTATCGTTACTTCCTCGCTCGGGTGTGGCTTGCTCCTAGTAGATTGTACTCCCTAATATCAGAGCACCACATCATCTCATCGTCGATTGATTGTTCGTCATGACTTTCGAACATTAGCTTAAATGCTTTTAGTTGCTGATAATTCAAAATGGTGTAAATGCGGGCCACCGAAGCCCAGGTTTCTGCCCCTCTTAAGGTCTCGATCTTTTTTCTCAAACGTCCTCTCGTCAGCATGAAAGTAAAGATGGGGAAAATCGTTACTTGAAGGGATAAAACGACGTTGTAGGAATTAATTCTTGTGGCACAATTTTAAACTTGATATGGCAGCAAAGAGAGAATGGTGCCTGAACCGTTTCTACCCAAGGTACTAACATCCCTCGCATCTTGACCTACCTACCACTAACCCTCTTTAGCACGAGGAGCGAAATCGCTTCCAAATTACCACACCCTTGGGTCGGCATAGAAATCGGGAAGACTAACGATTGTCCCTTTTTTTTTCTTTTTTTTGTAGAAATCTCATTCAATTCGAGTTTGTAAGAGTCTATATGTAGAGATTGTGGAGCTGGTGAGGGGTTGAGATTAGGGTTTGAGGAGGGGAATAATCGGGGAGGTTTGGAAATTGAGAGGTCACCGGTGGCCTAGACTAGGGTTGGGAGGAGATAGGAAATTCTTGAAAGAGCTTGGGAACACTGTGTTTTGAGAATATGGTTTGGCAAAAGCTTCAAGTTGGGACCAATCATCGGCCAATCTTAGAAATTGCCGTCAGCGTCCCTCATAACTAGTTGTAATTTGAGTTTGATAACCTTTTACAGTTCTTAGGCCGCAGAGAACCTTTTTGAAACTGTAAGACCAAGGGTACTAGCTACCTAGAAGACCGAAAGCATTATATTGATCGATGATTGATCGAGATTATCCTGAATTTATCAATTCTGGTATGTACCTATGTCTAATAGCTTCATTGACGCTGCTAAATCTCAACTTCCTTCAAAATGATGCTATCCCATCCACGGATTTCAAAAGTTGGTAAGCACACTCAATGCTCTTTTTATTTCATATTTAAAAAAAGAAAAAGAAAAAAAATTCCCTCCACACCCTTGGACCCTTTACGCATTAATCATCAATCTTTCCTTCCTTTTTCACATCTGAAAGGTCTAAAAAACCCCCCAAGACTAGCTCCTTCCCGTCACACCTGAGGATGAACTCGCCATTCGCCATCAAGCCCTGCGAGACGATCCCTGACGCCTTCTGCATCGAAGATCCGTCCTCCCCTTCTCTCCCCGAAATGCTCGTCACCAAGCAGCTCCTAAGACTACTCACCTCGAACTTGAAAAATTGGGAAGAAACTCAACAACAAATTGCGCACATCCTTCTCGTAAGAAGATTGATTCGCTACACACTCACACACCCGCCTCTCAATATCCTTTTTCTGAGCTTGGTTGCACTCGAGCTGCACCTTAGTTTCATGCAAAGGATGTTCTCATTTAGGATTTTGCGCGTGCACGTGCGGCTATCGGGAGGGGGACGCTTTGTGCTTTTGTGGCTGGTGTGTTTCTTTGGGCTTGGGATTTTGGGCATCTGATGGGTCTGGTTGGTGGGCGATATATACATTTGGAGAGCAGGGATTATGGGCAGCAGATACCTTTGAACCGCTAGTCCAAAGTATTATTTGGGAGGCGTCGAGCCAGGAGCTGACGGGGTTTTTCGATCGCCATATTCGGTGCTTCTCCTAATTAGGCAACAGACTTGTAATATATAGCATCCATACGACTTGAAAGAGAGTTGAATCAACTTTTCAAACACCTTATCCTTTTCCCTCCTACTTGAATTGCGTTCCTTCTCGGCCCTCGCATTGCCTAACATCGGAAACCAAATTAATGATAATAAACCCAGAGTTGCAAATAGTGGTACAGTAGCATTCTGCCAATCCGTGGGCCACTTCCGCAGCCAGAGGCCCCAAAATATCGCCAGCCCCGAGAAAATAAGCAGGTGGTAGAACAACACCTTCACAAATGAAATACCGAAGGTGGCCTGGAGTCCCCAAGCCTCCGACGTCTCTCGGGGAAGACCATAGCTCCATTGCGATTTGCGCTTTGGGAGATATTTCAGAACCTCAAAGTTTCCGCAGTGGTTGCGTCCTCGGCACTCGTGAAAAACTTGGAGGATGTCGAGGTGTGATTTGATGCACCCCGGATCGCAACCGTAAAAATTCGTGTTGAAGACTTCCTCAAGGATTGGTGGGTCACGCCCACGCTTGAGAACATAATTTCGATCTCCTTTGGGAGGTAGCTCTTCTGGGCCGGGCCATATTTCAAGAGGACTAGTTTTGCATATCTATTATTCTTAGATCAGTTTTCTGGGTAGGGTGATGCGCTGAATATAGAGGGGTTTGACATACCATGACAAACTTGCAAGCATGGAACTTCCAATGGAAAAATTCCAACGAAAAAAACCTCTCAATAGCTTATACTGAATATCCATTTGCCTGAAAAAGCTGTCATGGTCTGCATGAGAAGAAACGAATTTCTTTTCTTGCGCGGCTCATCGATCCGAACAATGGCCTCTGAAGATGGAGGCAGGACACGATTTGTGTTTGGCGTTAGTCTAAACTGATCTCTCCCTTTCGACAAGGACTCGATTCCATCCAGCAAAGTGTGACTTGCGGTAGGATCCTTCTTAAGCCGACCGATCAGATTTTCGAATGCTCTTAAGTCGTTGAAAATTGCGAAATCCTGATAAAAGTCTTCCTTCCCACATTTCTATCCTTCATCAACGAAAATTCTGGTATCAAAATGGACAGGAGTCAACCTACGCAAGTCCACTCAAATCGGAAATAGCCATCCACCAGGCGAGGTCTAGTCCATCCATGAATTAATATATGTCTGTTTTCTGGTGGAAAAATCATCCTTAGGAAATCACGGGGCTCTAGCCAGAACTGTTGTAGAGCCGACACATGATAGACCCTAGTGTAGACGACGGGAAGATGGTGAGAAAATATATACTCACCAATCTTTGAAAGCCGCGCCTGATAGAATACGGAATTGTGAATTCGGAGATATCTACTACGGAAGATAAATCGGTTTCGTAACCTTCAGGTTCGACTTCGTCATCGCTCGATAATCCGGCTGGTACGTGAGATGAGGACATCTTTTCAATTCAAGACTGTCACTTGGGAGATCCAATACCTGAAAAACAATAGTACAGGGAGAAATTTAAATCGTAGAACACGAATTTTGAATGACTGTTAGGAGGGCGATGGAAAAAGAGAGAAAGAGAGAGGATGAGTCGTTGTGAAGGTGCTACATCGACGCCCGATTGGGACTTAGACACGGCTGAACATGCGGCTGTCGATAGGTGATAATGTAGAAACAGCATTCTTTTGCCTCGAAATCAATGGGTGTTGCACTCTGAGCAAGGTGTTTCGAGGCCAAAACTACAACTATAACTACATTTCGAGAAGTGGAGAATCAATACCAGATAAGCGCAGTAAAATAGAATCTTGGTGCCTTGCACTACGCGGAAGGCCAAGAAACGAGTCACAATCACAGGTCACGATAGGAACAGCAGGTTTGAGGTGGCCGAATCTCTCATTATCTCGCCCTAACCGGGCTAGTCCGTGATACTCTCTAGGAGATCCTTATCCATCAAACCATCAAGATCAGTGGACATTTTTTCGGACGATCGCTACAGTAGTCCATGCATCCCAACAGAAAAGAGAGGTGGTGGTCGTAGACCAGGTGGTGGGGATTCTATCCGGTTGCTGGCAATCTATTCCTCGCTCGTTAGCTTCCATTCTCATCTCAAGGCGTGGAGGGTAGTTATACCTAAGACAAAACATCCTCATCATACAAAAGCACGCAAAATCATTTCCTTCCGTTTCCCATAACAAAAACGACAAAGCAGGGGTATTAGAAATTCGTAATCAGAAGATGTGTAACATCTCTGAATCATCAAAAAGGCGGCCAACCTCGCGAGAAGTGGAGAAATGGTGCAAGCATCATCTCCATTTGGGTCCAATCTGATGGAGATGTGTAATCGTTCCGAAAAATTCACAATAACGCCTAGCTGGGTATCTCATCGAGCGAAGTAGTCATGGGGGTTTAGATGGTCTTGGGGGAACGGGAGTTACTGGGGTAGTTAGTATGGGGTTCTTGGGGGAAATGATGGAGGCTGACTTACCCCATATCCACAATATCATCAACATGATTACACAAGGCAACGAAGAGGTCAAAGAAAAGTTTCCCACCACCCTCCATTTCCATCTGCATGGTACCACTCCGCTTAAATGTCTTCCGACATCTAATAATCAGGGCGAGATAATGAGCGCGGAGCCTCGAATCCGAGTCCGGCGTGTTGTCATACGCATACCTAGCTGAACGAAGAATCGTAGCGACCTCGATTCCACTCTGCAGACCCTGCTTCCGAAGAGCAAGGCGCTTGAGCTCCTCGAGACCGTACTTCTCCGCCGCGCAGTATATGACGGTGTCCTTCAAAAGGTGTTCTCCCACGCTGGAGACATAGCATGTGGCTTCGATGCTGCCGCGACCACCTTGTTTTTCGGGGTTGGGAGATTTCACTGCATCTTCGAGTTCCCAAGAGTTTTGGCGCTTGTCGTGGACCAAGCGGGGGTAATAGTCGCCCTTCTGGATGCATATATATGTTAGCATATGGTTTGCGACAAACGGGGGTAGAATGTGTGACTCACGTATAGATACTCTAGAACACAACTGAAGATCTCCGGTTCTTCATCCGGAAGAGCGATCCTCTTACTCTGCGCCTCAGATCGAAACTGATTGCGACACGCCGCTGCAAAGAACGGGCTCGCAGACAGAACATCCTCATGCGCCGCAAACAGTCGCCCTTCCTTACCCACCGTGAATGTCACGATGGGCGAGGTCAGAGTGCCCGTCGGCCCAATATGTGCGCCGATGGGCGGGCTCCGATCGAACGACTGCTGCAATTTCGACAGCTTCGCGGGATCCCGGTACGATTTCTTCAACTTGACAGTCTTCTCAACGCGGTCCATCGAGGGCCGGTGGAACGAGCGTTTAAACATGGCTGCGGTAGGGTTCAGATTCCAGTCTTGCTGGCGATCCAGATTTCCTTCGATTGAGGGTTGAAGAGGGAAGTTGGTACGGGGATAGAGGGGGTATTTGAACGAGCGACGAAATGAGTGTTTGTTGGGGAATCTCTCCTCCTTCAGGTTGTTGACTGACGCACAAAATGATTGACAGGGTCCAGGAAGCGGATCTCTAGGTCTTCAATGAAAGTCTAGAGATGCTTATGACTGATTTGCGACCCGATGGTGTGGTGAGGAAGGAAGAGAGAGGAAAGAAGAAGACGCGCGAAGAAGATAGATGGATGCTGCCTTACCTGCATAGGTGCCTGGTCACACGGTCATGTGATATCAATTGGCGGTTGCTATTGGAGACCATACTGCTTTGGGCGCGGGGAGGGCGACGCCTTATGTTTAAAATGCTGGCTGCGTTGTTGTTATTGGTACAGCGCATCTGCAAGAGATGCGTCAGAGTTGATGCCTGCACGAAAAGTTGACGTTTGGCGATTGGGGCTGAGCAAAACAACACGCGAATCAGGAACAGGCAAGTGGGGATACAGATCATTTGTGGAACATCAGATGAGGCTTGCACGTCACTGCGAGAGATATATAGATCTTTGGGATTCCATTGTTTTGCAGTTCTACGATTTATTGGGATGAAATAGGAGAGAAAGACACATCAGAATGAGCAAGATGCTGTAAGGGAAGAGCTCGTGACTTTAAATCCAGGGATTTTGGGTGATATTGGTAGTGCCTTGATATATAGGTAGAGAAAAGAAGTTGGTTGGGCAAGGTAGAGGAATGCCTGAATCTTGGAAGTTCAAAACTCATAGAATATAACACTTATTATATAAATCTGTAAGTTACAAGGATGTAGAAGATGATGCTCTGTAGCTCAAACTGGGAAATGCTCAGCACCGAAACGAGTGGTTTCAATCATCAAGCGCCTCTGTGGTATCTCTGCGGCTCCATTCTCCAAGTAGTTTTCCTACAGTCATCTTAATCAATACCTATTGCCGTTGTGGTCACCATGAATCCTATCATTATTTCCAACCTTATGATGCGCCTCCTTATCAGCAGGCAGACCATCTCTTCTATCTCTGCGGTTCTGTCTAGCAGCGTGGTACGCAGTCGTACTAGCATGCAAGACTCTAATCACACTCTTTAGCAACCTCCAATAACTCCTCGTGCTCGGCATTCACTTACGTGCTAAGAATAGCCAAGATAAAAGTTCCCCACGGTAAATTGCAATTCGCAGAACTAGGGCCATATTTCCCAATGAGCTGCGAGGTTTTAGAATTGCAGGGCCCGCTAGATCCGTGGCGTTTTGGACTTGTCAGGACAGCGACGGCGATGAAGGCACCGACGAATAGGATGTCGAAGATTATGAGCATGATGCGTGTCATGTTGGAAGCGCCGGTTCGAATAACAAGCTGAAGGATTGTGGCGATGATGGTATACAGGACGGCGGCTGCGAGGATACCTTCGACGGCGCTATTTGAGTGAGTTGCGTGGTTGGTGAGGCGGATGATCTTGGCGATACGGATGGAGAAGAGGATTAGGGAGATCAGAGCGGACAGGAATTGCAAGATACGGAGAGCGTGGAGGATAAAGTTATGGGATCTGCTCCGAGAAGCATCTGTGCGGGTACTAGTTATATTCCGAGCCATTTGGGGGTCGAAAGGAAGGGGTTTTAGGGACGATGGTAGATGGGGAAATTCTTCTTGGGATTGATAAATTGCAGAAAGTCATCGAGATGGACGCAGTTTGAAGGAAAAAGGTGTTTTATATACGTTAAATTGGCCAAACCCACTGCACTATTTCCTGACTTTTTCCTCGCAGGAAAGTGATACACAGATAATTCATCGCCGTCACAGACGATAACCTTGAAATCAAATAAAGGATTACGCTCTTCGCAATTTGCAGGACATGCCAATAATATGGGAGCCAACTACCATCCAAGTTGATAACACACGCTGCTGACGAGAAAGAAAAGAAAGTTGGCATTCCAATAATCAACGATGAACAATTTGCCCTCTGCCTCTTTACAGATTAGATCGGCGCATTAGCCACACCTGAAATCTCATAAAATCTTCCTGTGTCGGGTTTCGAAACCCCACCCCCTGATTTAACGTCGTCGTCACTAGACGCTAAGGAATGCTGTGGTGTGGTCGTACCTACGAGGTTACTTTCTCAGCCACTGTATCAAGGAAACAATATGCGATGAACCATGGATTCAAATCAGATACGCGGAGGAAAACTTCCGATTGGATGGGGCACTGGGAAGGTAGGGTAGGTATAGGAAGACTAAATATTGTGACGTGGAACCTAGCTCAGTCTTTGAATAGGCAGCTAACAGATATTTTGATTTAATAATATATTTTGTGTCGTCGAAAGGTGTGAACTCTTCTGTGTATTCTGTATTGCGTCCTTGTAGATATTGGGCATGGGATTTCGTTAGGTATGGATGGTAATGTGGAAATGACGTGGCAACAACAACGCAAGCTAGCGCCTTGGGAGGTCATCACCAATCATTGAAATAACGAATGAGATGCTTTATTGGCAAATAATTCCTTGTTGGTCTATAGCAACAACCAATAAAAAGAAAAGCTAGCTGGTCAAGATTACTGAATGATAGGGATGTCATCGCTAAATTTTAGTGGGCTATTCGCTATATATCAAGATCTAGAGTAGTGACAGAGGGTTTCGGTGGTAAATTAAGGGTACTGAGGGTTGAGGCTTTGAGACTTGCCATTTAGTGATTTAATTACTCAAGAAAAGCGAGAGATGCTGCAGAATACTAGTTTTGGGGGGGGCATCGTTCACTAGATGTTATCCGCAACCCCTCAGGCTTAATTTATAGGGCTTTGATCCATAAGTTTTGAGCACATATCTTCTCGTCAACTTCTTTCATCAAACTACCACACCACCTGCCACCTCTCCCCACTAAACCCCACAATCTGCGAAAACGCCTGATCCCTCTCTCTCACATCACTCACCACAAACTCCACTCCCCCGGGTCCGCAAATTTTCAAGTCCTCTCCCGACTTCTGACCTAGTCCTTTACTGACAGGTCTCACAATCTGCTCCGACATCAGCCCAGGGCTTTACAAAAACTGGCAACATAAGGCGGGGCTTGAAGGCTCACCTTTTCTAATCTCTCTATATGGGCATAAGTGAGTGAGAAGGACTGTTTATGCCCAATTGAGGTGATGAATCGTACGCCAGTTGCATTGAGGATTAGTTTCCCGGGTTTGTTAGAGTGCGAACAGCTGTATGAACCGTAATCATTATGTGCTGAGGGCTCAAGATCTTCGTTCTGGGAATCCAAATGCACTTCATCTGGGCTTGTTGGAGAATGTTGGTGGCCCGAAGGATTTGCGTTCACTTTACTGCGCGAGGAAGAATTTGCATCCCGATGACGCTGCCCCTCTGCTTGCAGTGTTATAATAGCCCATTCCGCTAGATTGCCATTAGATCTCAAAATCCAACAAGTAAATATGAAGGTTATACCGTGAGTGGGTATGTTCCACAGAAGCCATTTAACAGGAGAAGCTAACAGCCGATACTCCGGGAATCGACTTCCGATGGGAAAGAGTGCGAAGAATGTAATACCGCTCATAAGTGTGGCTAACCTTATAAGTATACGATTAGGTGTAAGAGTCACTGCAAGCAGTCCAGTCGTAATGAAGCCCAGAGCTTTAGCCGTCTGAAGCGGGACCCTCCATTCGTAAAAACTACGTGAATCAGTGATCCCTTCCGCGAATTCAAGACTGTTTAATAAAGGCCACTCACTTTCTCAGAGTCTCCATAAGATTCGCCAGATCTGCAAGCTGAACCATTAACCATGGGCCCACATCTTCAAGAAGTGGATTAAACCAATTCTGGTTCCCTTTCTTTTCAATGAGCTCTGATAGCGTCATTGCAGTTTCTGTCGAATCTTCAATGCGTTTGATGTCTATCCGCAAGTCTTCAATAGATGGAGCACAGATGCGTCGATGAAGGATGAGGTAGACAATTGCTGCAAACTTGGTTATCGTTAGAATACTTTTCATCAAATTACTACACGCCTCAACTTACAAACCCGGGACCCACCAGATCCATGACCCAGAGGATGACATAAACGAAGAGATATTTCAGGGTTTCAGCTCGGTTTTCCCAGCGATATACGCGACGGATCGACATTATGAGGGTCTGAAATGGAGCTGAGGAGACGATGAGTCTTTCAATGGCGGGCATCATCGTTTCTTTGCTCGGGATGGGTGCAGAGGAACCATATCCAATATAACGACTTCCGTATTTCTGCGAATAATATTTCAGAGACTGTAAAAAATCAGTCCATTTGGTTCATCATTCTTTCATACCAATTTACATGGCGTGCCCAGCCTTCCCAATCCATGCTCTCCATTTGATCTCCTGTAACGACTTTGAAATCATCCTTTGAGCGTCGTGGAACGGTTTCAACAGGTAGGATACGGACTTGATTGACATGTCTATCCATCGTCCACCTAACAAACATATTCTGTCTTTCCCTGATCAACGTTTCTACTTGGAGCCTTCTCACCTCCCCTTCACTTTCCGTCCCAGGTTTCAACACTTCATCTTGCGCTCGTATCAACGCAACTTCTGTCCCATGGCTGATTTCGCTGGCAACAAGGTTTGAAGCAATTTGCTCCCCGCCCTGCCCTGCAAACTTCGCTTGTATCGTTGACGCAGGATGATGCAGGAAATCTTTGACACTGTGCTTCTCCGGTTTGGGGAGTTCGTTCACTAATCGCTCCTCAGAAACGGTGTCTCGGGTATCTGCCAGGACGGGAGCTGCTGCAATTGTCTTATCTTTGGCTGTGTGTGTTACATCTTTCACCTTGGCTAGAAGACCCTTTCGTTTAGACTTTGTATCAACATCTGTTTTGTGGCTGAGATTGGAATCAATTTCCTTGGTATTGGGCGTTCTTGATGCGACTGAGATGAGCTGCACCTGGCTTGACGAAAGGATTTCTGCGCGGCCCAGTCGGGAGAGGCCCGAGGGGACAGGATTGGAAGAAGTTTCGACCATAGTTCAAATGTTTTGAACCCGATCAGTTTGACTCAGGTTAGAGCAGCGACTGCTGAGGTATAAAGATAGAAATAAAAAACGCTCATATCGATATTTCAATATAGAACTATCTGTTTCCATTTCTCATCACTTTTTAATTCAAGGTTGTACTACATCGTAATATACGTACGTCATTTCGAGGTCTTTTGAAAACCCTACGAACCACAGACAACGTTGCCTCATTCATACTATCGACGTGCTACCATCTCTCTTTCCTTACTTTATTTGGGAAAATCGCCATTCACTCTCTTCCTTCAAGAAATTTGTTCTTCACCTTAGCCCAGGCTTGACCACAGTGAAGCCCCTGCTGTAGCCAATTTGAATCTCTAGTTGCACGTGACTGGGTTAAGGTTACCTATCCAGCATCACAATACAGCCGTTATAAATCTAGTTAACATATCTACTTATTAATTATATATTTTCATTATCCCACTACGCCTAGCTTAATCTCACCTTCTAGGCTAGGCTAGGCCTTACTTAACTGGTGGCAGGACTGAGGTAGGCGGAGGCTCTCTAAACCCTCAGTTGGGCTGGGCTTAGGCTGGGCGTGGTGCTTCGAAACACTGGGTTTCGGGTTAGGCACAATAAGAAGACGATCAGATGTTTGGAAAAAGACCATCCACTATGTAAAGCCTTGGTGTGTTCTTCATTAATTGTTAATGGGAAATATAAGGATCGAAGCTGCGTTAAATGAATGGAAGCTTCCCATAGGTCGGGACCAAGCGGAAGTATCCCTCCACCACAAAAATTTCACTCTTCCTGTACAAAAGAGTAATCTTCCTCATGAAATCCTAGTCCATATCTTCTTCATGCTGCTAATGGAAGATGCTAATGGTGATCCTTCAGGCCCATTTGCCTAAAAGGGCCATCAGCGCTGCACCGAGGAAAACATTGAAGACAATGAACACTTGGCGTCTGTAACTCCTTGTCAAGTCAGGATTGAACAAGAAATCCCTAGCGAGTAACTCCACTAATCCCGTGTATATTAAGATTCCGGCCGAGAGCGAATCCAAAACTCCAGAGACGACATTTGCAGTATATGAGCCGCCATTATAAGTGGTGCGCAATCCTAGCCCGATGGCAATGGAGATGGGAGTCGTGAGACCGTATGCGGTGCATAAAGCCCAAGGGAGCCAGGAAACTCGTTTAGGAAATGGAATAGCCGACATTCGAGCGCCGACACCGAGGCCTTCAAATGACTGATGGAAAACGAGAACGGCATAGAGAGTACTGAATTCGGAGCCTGCCGTTCCTAGATTGAGGCCGATAATAACACTGTGGAAAATAACACCAAATTCGAGGATGAGGAATGCGGCTATTTGTTGTTGGAACGCACGCTCGTCACTTTCTTCGGAAGGTAGCGCCTCGAGATCTGTATTCTCGGCGGTGCTCTTCAGGGGTTGATCTTTGCGCTCTTGCTCTCTGGAGATGGCATCATCGGAATCAGGCTGCTGCGGAGCTGCTTCTTTTGCTCTGCCAGAGTCGACTTGGCGAGTGGTAACGAGATTCTCGACGTCCACTGTCTGCAAAAACCCGTACTTTTTCCCAACATACTGCTGGGCCAGGAAGTCCAAGAGAAAGACCATCATCACGGACACTAGGATGATGGCTGGCGGCCAAGAATAGACTATCCAGCCACCGGTCATTCCCACACATGTATTCGGACCTATCTCTCCATACGCAGGATCTAGGAGACTAGCGGTTGGTAAGCAAGGATCGAGGCGGTACAAGAGAGATAACTCAAAGAACCTACTGGATAAAAGCCGTTGCAATGATCACTCCAGCGCCGAAGTATCGAGCAGCGACAACGGGAAAGAATGTTGCTGCCGAAGAGACAATGAGAATTACGAAGAGAGCCGAGATGCGAACGCCAAGGCGGCCATTATATTCGTTTTTTCCAAGTTGGAGGTAGCAAATGACATCGGTTTGGGAGGCGTTGTCGAGATTGACCGTCTGTGGATCAAAATTCAATGAGGAAGCCATGGCGCAACGAGAGTATCTATTGACGGGTCGATGCTGCTACCGTCGTTTGATGGAGAACTCTTATTGACTGACCGACCGACTGAGTGACTGACTGGTTCTTTTGTCAGCAGGTGGAACCAAGGGCGAAATCAAGAGAGACCAAAATCAGTGACGAGGTGGGTTGGCCGTATACTAAGAAAGTTAAAAATAAGCTCGAGAGAAGAGAGCTTAGCATATATAACGTCAATTCGACATGGACTTCAGAGTGGGGTACTCCTTGCCGGCAGATATTCACTTTAACGAAATACGGACATTTTCTATATTTTATTTAGATTTATTTTAGATACTTATAGCAATAATTATGTAAAATCCAATCGGATTAATGATATTTAACAAAATTGAGTCATTTGTAGTGTTACACAAAGTTGATGTGGAGGAGAGCTGACAGAGGAGCCTATCCTATAGGAAGCCATCTAAGAATAGTGTCAATGGTAGGGCCTATCACAGTTTCTAGCAGCCGAAGATCTTTGCGATGGGCTAGGGAGAGGCACCTTGATGGGTAGATTGACAAGACATTATGAGAAGGATAGTGACAGACTACTAGGATCCGTGTGGATTAGGAAAACGGGGAGGGAGGGATGGCCCGCCCGAGTAGTATGATTTGGCTTATCTATCAACCGAATAATCCTTCATAATACTTTTAACATGATTTTTAATCTTTATCAATGCAATCTTATCTGATAGATAATAAGGATATTGGTCCGGTATTAAAGAGAAGAAATGGGCAAATGTAGCAACATATTTCTGTTTCACTTTGATCAATGTTCGCCGCAGCAGGAGAATGACGCTCTCGCAAACACTATTCCGCACCCACGAACGCACACCCATCCGAGACCTCCCGCATGTATGTGTATGTACAATTTAACCGCCCATCCAACCACTCATGTTTCTCATTATTGGTCCGCAGCTTTTTGCGTTTTCGGGTCATACAAGACTTTGTTGTGAGCCTTAACCTCCTGAAGAATCAGGCTGCCCGTAGAGCAGTGGATAGTATCTCCAGCTCCCGTAGGATCAATGGAATAACGATGAAAGTCACCGATGACTGGAGTCATCCCCGAGAACCCCCCGAACGTCCCCTCTGCAGTGCCCATTATAGGTACAACCGAATCTTTTCTATCATCAATAAAATATGCCGAGTTCGGAAGAATCATGATGCTCTACCTTCCCGTCTCGATCGAAAAGCAAAGAGACCTGTGCCCGCTAAGGTTTAAGCGCATCCGTCAACCTCTCTGCTCGTAGTGGTTTGTTTTTCCCCTTTTTTTTCTTGTGCAGTTGCCTTTCATAATTCTAAGCATTTTCCACGTTCGTATACATTTCTCATAGTATCGCAATATTATGAAGATCGATTGGTTTGCGAAATAACCCAGCCGCGAGTCAGAATCCTCGTCGCATTTCACCAGAATTGCCTACAGGAGCGCACTTGGACTACCTCAAGAATATTTTCAATGAACTTTGGTTCCATCTAGTACGCAGGACTACTTCTTCAGCGCTGGAAATCCGCAAGTGTTTCTTTTTGTTTGATTAGAATGAGTGACATCCTGAATTGTAGTCAGTGGCTATGATTGTAATCTGAATGGACACAGGGATTTATAAACAACATTTTGAAAGTCCTGTGATGTGGGGTATGATTCAACATGTGCGACCCATCCGTCAACCTCGTTTGAGTCGAACATATGAGAAGCACATTCAGTGAGTATATGGGATACAAATACTCCATCATTTCTATTCCTTAACCTTGTCATTTCTAAATCTTTGCTTTCAATCTTTCTTTGTCAAGCATATTTCCTTCAGCTCCGATATTACTCGCTTTCATTCTGGTTTGAACTCAAGATGCAATTACTGGCTACTCTCGCTCTTCAGCTTCTGATTCTTCCAGCCGCTATTGCGAACCCAACGTTCAAGTTAAGGCCAGCAGGCTGCTCATGCCTGCGAATTGTCTAGCTGACCCGCAAACTTAGTGGAAAAGATCACGAAGATGGAAGAGACCGCGATGGCGGATTCAAGGGTACCATCCTACCTCGTACAGCCGATGGGCCGCCTATACCAACGGTGCTACACCACCTTTGTCCAGTAGTACTACCGGACCTGTAGTCGGTTCTCTGGATGGAAGTGTTGATACCCCCGAACTTAAAGAAGTAAAGATCGTCATTGCCGATGCGGTGGTACAAGCTTGGAAAACTGAGTCTGCCCAGCCTTCGCCGATCGGTGGGCCATCATGTGGGCTCGGTACTTCTAT
>Ga0182030_10003887_pt1 | contig 31868 bp, 14 predicted proteins | sample 812S3MmetaG_FD_121299 | JGI IMG/M metagenome (GOLD analysis project Ga0182030, IMG submission 121299) | Permafrost microbial communities from Stordalen Mire, Sweden - 812S3M metaG (Illumina Assembly) | ecosystem: Environmental > Terrestrial > Soil > Wetlands > Permafrost | place: Sweden... | reverse complement strand
CTGACGCCGCTGCGCAAACTCGCGGCCGCCGACGTGGATGCCGCGGCGAAGCTCTATCCGCCTCACCCCGCGTATCGCCTGCGCATGCCCGATTCGGTGGACCGCCGCGTGCCTGCGGGTGAGAATCCGGTGCCCGGCGCGATTCTCTATTACTACTTCAAATCGGCGCCCAAGGAGGAAGTGAAGCTGGAGATTCTGGACGCGCAGGGAGCAGTGATCAAGACTTACTCCAGCGTCAAGAAAGAGGCGGACAGCGGACCGGCCGAATGGCCCGACGTGCAGCACCTCAGCGAAACCCTGCCGGTAGAGGACGGACTCAATCGCTTCGCCTGGAACCTGCGCTACGAGGACCCGGTGAAGGTTCCCGGCAATTTTTACGAGACAGACATTCCGCCCAAGGGACCGATGGCACTGCCGGGAACGTATCAGGTGAGGCTCACCGTCGGCGGCCAAAGCCAGACGGCTCCGCTCGAATTGCGTCAGGATCCGCGACTGGTAATCTCGCAGGCCGACCTCGAAAAGCAATTCGAACTCGAACGCCAGATCTCCCGCCGCCTTACCGCGCTGCACAATGCGGTCAACGGAATCCGCGAGCTGCGCGCACAGTTGAATGGTCTGGAACAACGCTACAAGAGCGCCGCGGGCTGGTCGACCGTCAAGCCGATCGCCGATGAGCTGCTCAAGAAGATCGCCGCGGTGGAAGATAAGATCATCCAATCGAAAATGAAGAGCACCGAAGGCGACCTGCGCTATCCGACTATGCTCGACGAGCAGTTGATTTCTTTGAATTGGAGCGTCGACTCCACCGATGCGGCGCCTACCGATGGCCAGCAGCAGCTCTTCGCCGACCTGAGCGCCAAGTTACAGGAGCAGTTAGTCGCATGGGACGGCATCCTGAGTCGCGATATTACGCAATTCAATCGAGCGGCCGAAGAGAAGAAGCTCACGCTGGTGGGCATTCCACCGAGGTAGGACATGCTTTAGCTTGTCCAAGCAGAGCCGAACGCGGATCGGAGCGCCAGCCTGGCCGAGACTGCACCGCTACCGGAGGAAGCTGTGCTCACCTCACTAATTCATGGGCTCCGGACGAAAGTCCGCAAACCGCCTCATCGCGGCAGGGTCGCACCGTCCACCAAGGTCGACACGCATGGATTCCTCAATTCTACTCCATACGAACGAGGGACCAAGCTAGCGAGACGCGGGAAGTGCGAATGCCACGTAGGCGCCCGCGATTGGCCGCTGCGTCCCGGGAGTCAGGTCCACCTGCGCCGCAGCGCAAAATACGATGAACTCGCGGCCGCCGATTTCGTAGATCGCGGGAATGCCCTCCAGCGCGGCATCCACTTCCTTCTCCCAGAGCGCCTTGCCGGTCTCCACGTCGAAGGCGCGGACAGTTCGGTCGCGCGTCCCCGCGAAGAGGAGGCCGCCGGCCGTCACCACCGGACCCACTTTCGGATAGTGCGAGCCGGTATTCTTCACCCCTCTCGCGGCCAGGCCGGGAACCTCACCGAGCGCGATTTTCCATTTGATGGTCCCCTGATTCAGGTCATAGGCGGTGAGAGACGACCACGGAGGCCCGATCGGAGAGAGCCCGTTCGATGCCGTCACCAGTCCGAAGCCGCTGGTGTAGCGTGCGCCGGCGGGAGCCGCCGGGTCGGGTACCAGTTTGAGGATCGCCGGCAGATCTTTGGACACCACGAACAGCAGGCCGTTCCCCGGGTCCACCGCGGCGCCGCCCCAATTGGCGCCTCCGTTATTTCCCGGCATTTGTATGGTGGCTCGCAGACCGGGCGGCGTGAACAGGCCTTCATTGCGCGCACTCAGGACTTCGTCCCGAAACCGCGCGCGGTCCTCTGCCGGGATGTACGGATTCAGATCGTCGGCGGTGAATTTCTGGCGCGCGAAGGGAGGTGGCTTCGTGGGAAACGGTTGCGTGGGCCAACTCTCCTCGCCGGGCATGTCGCTGCGCGGCACGGGCCGTTCCTCGATGGGCCACAGCGGCGCGCCAGAGACACGGTCGAAGACCCAGACGAATCCCTGCTTGCTCACTTGCGTCACCACGTCGACACTCTTGCCCTCATGCCGCACCGTCAGCAGCTTGGGAGCGGTAGCATCGTCGTAGTCCCAAACGTCGTGGTGGACCATCTGGAAGTGCCACAGCCGCCTGCCGGTGCGGGCATCGAGCGCCAGCAGCGTGTCGGCGAAGAGGTTGGCGCCCTTGCGGTCGACGCCGTAGAAGTTGTACTTGGCGCTGGCGGTGGGCGCATACAAGATGCCGCGCGCCTCGTCGAGCGAGAACTCGCTCCACACATTGGCGCCGCCGACGGTCTTCCAGGCGTCGGCCGGCCAGGTCTCGTAGCCGAATTCGCCGGGGTGTGGGATGGTGTGGAAGGTCCAGACCAGCTTGCCGCTGCGCACATCGAAGGCGCGGATGTCGCCGGGCGCCGAACCGTACCCCTGGTTGGTCGCCGATCCCAAAACGATGAGGTTCTCGAACACCCGGCCGGGGGTGGTGGATTGCACCAGCGTGAGCGACTTTGGGTCGCGGCCGAGGCCTTCTTTGAGGTCGACACGGCCACCGGTTCCGAAGGAAAGAATCGGCTTTCCGGTGCGCGCCTCGATCGCCTGCAGGGCGTGATTCACGCATAGCAGAAGGCGGCGATCGGCTCGGTCCTTGCTTTCCCAGTAATTGATTCCGCGATTGGTGATGATGGTGGCCGGCGGGTCAGGCGAGTACGTCCAGACCTCTTTGCCGGTGGCGGCCTGCAGTGCGACTATCGAGTTGTTCTTCGCCAGAACGTAGAGCAGGCCGTCCACCACGATCGGATTGAACGAATACTTCAGACCGTCGCCCGTGGGAAACGTCCACGCAATTTCCAATTTGCCCACGTTGGAGCGATCGATCTGCTTGAGGGCCGAGTACTGCGCGGAATCGGGCGCGCCGGCGTAGTCTCGCCACGCGGTGTGGTCCTGGCCAATTGCGCAGGCCAGCAGCACGGACGATAGGAGGAGCGATTTTCTCATGGGCACGTTGACTTGGTTAGTATAAACCCGCCCGGAGCCGGAGCTCAGAGGCTTCTGGCGCGGGGGTGCTTAACCGATTTGGGGAGAATGATTGCCGCGGTCCGCTCCGTCGCGGTCGCGGCTCTGTAACTGCCTGCAAACACGCTGCGCCCGTACAGAGCCGCGACCGCAAGGGAGCGGTTACACGGCTTGAAATACGCTGCAATTCCCAAACCGGTTAAGCACCCGTGGAGCGGCTTCCCAAACGCCAGCGAGCGCGGCCCGCAAAGCCAGGTCGTCACGCGACCCGCAAGGTTAGGCGTCGCGCGATCCGCAAAGCCAACGTCACGAGACCCGCGAAAGCCAAGCGTCACGAGACCCGCGATTGTCAGACCGATTGGCTGTCGTAAATCAGTATGGTGGCGCCGCCCGATGCGAAGTTCGGCACATCGGCGGCCGCGGCCTGGCCTTCGGGGGAATTCAGAGCAGCGCTGAGGCCGGCCATGGAGTCGAAGTCCAGGACCGCGACCAGGTGAGGCGCCGTTCCCATCGGGGCTTGCACCGGTCCGCGGCTGACGGAGTAGGAGCGCAGACCGGGCATTTTCTTGGCGAGCGGAATGTGGGTTTCGCGATAGTAGCGGTCGAACGCGGCCGGATCGGCCGGGCTGTTGTAAAGGACGAGAAGTTGGGCCATATGGGTCCCCATATTCTAGCCCACGTTTCCAGTGAAGGAGGTGGGGCGGGCGCTGCCGCCTTGCCCCACCGATACGACTAAAACATATTCCAGAGGTATTGCGTGTAGACCTCGTGGTGAAACTGGACTTCCGGCGCCTTCACGACGGTCCCGAGCGCCCGCGGGCAACGGTCCGCGGAGGCCCGCTTTAGATCTGCGTAGCGGCCCTTGACATCTTCGCCGAGGATTTTGGTTATCCACGCCGATTTGTCGTAATTCTCAATGGCATCGTAAATATTGTCCGGCAAGTAGCGGGGCGCGCTGCGCAGATTCTCGATCTGCGCGATCTCACCTTCGATACCGGTCCTGAAAATCCCATACATGACCAGATACGGATTGGCATCCGGCGCTACGGAACGGACTTCCACCCGCGCGCTGCGGGAGTTTCCGATGGGGATACGGATCATGGAACCGCGGTCCGTGGCCGAAGCCTTGATCTGATTGGGAGCTTCGAAGTGCGGATCGAGCCGGCGGTAGGCATTCACGCTGGGATTCAACAACAGGCAGAGGTCGTTGCCGGCGGTGAGGATGCGGTCCACGAACTCCCAGGAGAACGCGCTCATTTTCTCCAGACCGTCGGGATCCCAGAACAGGTTCTTGCCGTCCTTGGTGATGGATACGTTGGTGTGCATTCCGCTGCCGTTGACTCCCACAATCGGCTTCGGCAGGAAGCACGCCGTCAGCCCCATCCTGGTCGCCACCTGGCGGCAGATCAATTTGTAGATTTGGATCTGATCGGCGGCCGCCACCACCTCGGCGTAGCTGTAGTTGATCTCGAACTGCGAAGGCGCCACCTCAGGGTGGTCTTTCTCATTCTGGAAGCCCATGGCCCGCTGCACTTCGGCGGACGTGTCGATAAACAGGCGCAAGGTATCGCCCGGCAGCGAGTGGTAGTAGCCGCCCGCGCTGACATACTCGAACTTGCCCGTTTCGTGGAAATGCCGCTCGGCGTCGACTCCCTTGAAAACGAAGCCCTCAATCTCATTGGCGGCGTTGAGCGTGTAACCGTGGGTCTTGTGGACCCCGCTGGCATAGGATTTGAGAACGGCGCGAAGATCGGCGGAATAGGGCCCGCCATCCTTGTCGACCACCTCGCCGAAGACCATCACTTTCCCGGCGCCGAAAACATCGGCCGGACCCCAATAGAAGGCGGACCAGTCGATCCCCAGCCGCAGGTCGCTCTCCTTCTGAGCCGTGAAGCCGCGGATCGAAGAGCCGTCGAAGGTCATGTTGTCCCAGCTCTTGACAAAAAACTTCTTGTCGTAATCGAGCATGTGCAGCCGGCCTTCCAGGTCGCTGAACAGCACGGTCACCGCTTTGATCCGCTTCTCATCGGTCAGGTATTTGAGGCGCTCTTCCTGAATCTGATGAATCGGAAGGCGCGCCATGCGTTGTTCCTTGGCATGCAGGTTCAGGTCTTCCAATTCGGCGTAAGAAAGCCTCAATAGGTCTTGTAGTTCGTTACTCATTCGTCTCCTCTGGCTGGGATACCGCTATTTCACTGTGAGTCTATGGCAGGGGTCACTGTGTGTTGCAAAGACAACTTTACCGGGAAGCCGGAAAGCTCATATCCCCTCGGTTTTTTAACTCTTATTCTCTGCGCAAGTGAGATGGAATCGCCAATAGATTTTGTTTATGGAGACAAGAGGATCTGTTTTGCCAAGCGTCCGCTAAGACGAAGCAAAATATAAGGATTTCGTAAGGAAGGCGCTCGCGACGGGGCTGGCGCGGTTGCGGGCTGTCAACTGCCGAGCGGTCGCGAGATTACGCAGGCATTGATACCCGATCCCCATGGAGAGCTTTCCGGCAAATCCGGATGGCGCGGGGCATGCTTCGTTGAAGACGAAATTGCGATGCAGCGCTCGCATTCCACCGTTGAGGTCTGCCGGGGCAAGCTGGGTAGGGAACAGTCGGCCGCTCTGGTAGCCCATGTATTGCGCGGTCAGTTCCCAGCCGCTCCCGGCGCTCATCCCGTGCCGAAGGTTCCCTTTCGGGCGCCGCGCAGGCTGGCTCAGCCTATTTTTGGGGACTCCCACCTGCCGGGTTGCGCCGGCAGCCACCGTCACCGGTACGTCGCCGGGAGCATCGAACGCAAGGTGGTCAGTTCCATGTATCGCCGGCAGTGGCTGTCGCGTGCAGATCCCAAGTGCCCATTTCACTGGCGTCGCTGTTGCTTTCCGCCAGGGCTTGCCGGAGGCGAGCGGGGGTGTCCGCGCCGCTTGGAAGGAGTTGCGGTCCTGTGGCCCGGAAAGCCCTTTGGCGAACTGCGCTCGACCGGTAATTGCCGCTTTCGGGCCGTGCGATGCAGGTGAGTTTGCCATGCGCGCGGCTAACGCCACGCTATGAGCGACTTCGTCACCCCCAGAAATCGCTCGCGAACGATGCGCGCGCCGGGAAAGAGGCCCGCGACTTCGCGGTAGGTCAGCAGGCGGATATCGCGCAGGAAATGTTCGATGTAAAACTCGCGGCGATCGGGCGTGGGACGCTTGACGGCACTCCACACGGTGCCGCGCCGTACGATAGCGCGCTGCCAACTCTTCGGCAGCCAATGCACGATCGGTGTGAGCAAATGCTGCTCCACCGGGAACCAGCGATTCGGCGTCTGCACCCAATACGAACGCCCCACGCGAGCCACTTCGCGCGCGAACCGCTGCTGGCTGGCAGCGTCGCCGACGTGTTCGATTACGGAGTTGCTGAAGACCACGTCGAAGGCGCCGTCGCGGAAGGGCAGGGAACGGCCGTCACCGGCGACCCAGGTTGGTACAGGGCGTCCGGCGCCGGTGAGGTCGGCCTGCGCGCGCGGCATGTTCAACAACACCAGGCGGGGCGAAACGGCAATGAGCTGCCAATTGTCGGGAGTGCCGCCGATATCGAGAACGCGTGTGTCGGCGGTGATGCGGCACTCACGCACGAAGCGTTGCATGCGCCGCTGGCGGAAGCGCCGGGAGAGAGAATCGATCAACTCTCACATCTTACCCTTTAGGGCGTTGTCGAATGAAATGTGATTCTGGTCGAGGATCGTGCCGGTGGCGCGTTGCAGCGCCGCGCGCGCCTTCATATATGAACTCTGCGCGGCGATCTCCGTCGATTTGGCCTGCGCCAACAGACTCTGATATTGAATCACGAAGAACGACGTGGAGGTGCCGATTTCGAACTTGGCCTGCTCGGCGGTGAGCGACTCCTGCTGCAGCTGCCGGGCTTCCACCGCGGCCTGATAGGAGGCTCGCGCGCGGCGCATGGCAATGATCGCGTCCTGCACTTCCAGGCGGGCCTCATTCTGTAATTGCGCTACGCGCACCTGCTGTTGCTTCACCTGTATCTCGTCGCGTGCCAGGTCGGCCTCGGCGACGCGATTGTGGATGGGCAGCGTGACCTGCACACCGACACCGTACGTGGGGTAATTGCGCGCGAAGAGTTGTTCGAGCGCGCTGCCATATCCTCCGCTGAAGCCGGCATAGCCGTTGGGAAGCGTCGGGCTGGTGGTACCGGCGAGGCCGTTGTTCTGCACCACGCCGATGAGGTCCACTTCCGGCAAGGTCAAGCTGCGCGAACCGGCGAGGCCGATCTGCGAATTTTCGACCTGCAACGCCGCTTGCGCCAGGTCGGGGCGATTGTTGAGGGCGTCGGACATCAGATCCTGGATGGCGCGCACGTCTTCCTGGTCGGGCACGGAAAGCGTGTCCGTGGGAATGATGTGGGCGTCGCGGATTTCGGCATCGTCATTGCGCCGGGTGAGCACATTCTTGACGATGGCCTCCTGTTCTTCGCGGAGACCGCGGGCGTTAATGAGGGCGAGGCGCGCGGAGGCCACCTGGGCATTGGCGCGCGTCCCCTCGATGACCGCGAGGGTTCCAATTTCAACCTGCGCCTGGGTATCCGTCCGCAGCTTTTCAGCCAGCGTGAGGGTCTCCTGCTTCACCTTTTCGTCTTCGTAGAGCGCCACGAAATCGGTGTATAGCCGAACCACGCCATAGATGGTGTTGATGAGCTGCTGCTGAAAGAGCAGGCTGGTGATCTTGCGCTCATTGCCGGCGATGCGGATATAGCGGCGGTTCAGCGAGCTGCCAAACCCGCGCAACAGCGGCTGGGTGACCGTCACCCCGAGAGAGGCGCCGTTGAAGGGGTTGAACCCGTCGTTCAGAGCGTTCCAATTGGTGTGATTGTTGTTGAAGTTGAGCGAAGCCGTGGCGCCGGTGGAGAAACCCGTCGAAATACCCGTGTTGGCAGTGGTGGTATTGGTCACCAGAGCGTTCGTTCCGTAGGACTGTATGCTGGTTTCCGGAGTGCTCTGGTGGGTAAAGTTCAACAGTCCGGTGACGGCCGGATCGAGCGACGGCACCGCGCTCCCGTTGGATTGCGCGACGGCGCCTTGCACCGAAAGATTGTCCTGCGGCGCGCCGAGTACGCCGAGCTCGGTTGCGCTACTGGCGACGGTGACTCCGGTAGCCGCCTGCCCGGCCACCGCCACTCCGGTCTCGACAGGACTGAGCGGTCCGCCGACTCCGGTGGGAACCTCGGCGAGCGTAAAATTGAGCCCGCGCAACGTGCCGCCGCCGCGCGAGCGCAGTAACTCGGCATCGGCCGTCGGCAGCAGGTAGCGCTCCAGTTCGATATCCAGATTGTTTTCGATGGCCAGCGCCAGGGCGTCCTGCAGCGACAGGTAGAGGTTGCCGGCGCGCAGCAGATCGTGGACCCGCGCGGAGTTCTGCAGGTTCACCGGAAAACTCATGCGCGGCAGCTTGTTCTTGTCCTGGTCTTGGGCGAACAGCGGGCCAAGGCCGAGGACCGCGGCCAGCATGACGCTGAGCCACTTAGCTTGTGGGGAGGACCCCCCGGTCCGCGCGGGACGCCCCCGTCCCGCTCTTGCCCCAACCGAGTCAACGCCTTGCAAATACGCACAGGCCGGCCGGGGGGCCGGCCGCGGACCAGGGGGTCCGCCCCACCGGGAGTCGCCCTGAGAGCCGAGTTCAACCGAGTCAACGCCTTGCAAATGCGCACAGGCCGGCCGGGGGGCCGGCCGCGGACCAAGGGGTCCGCCCCACCGGGAGTCGCCCGGAGGGCTAAGAGAAAAGTGTCGGGCTGAAGCGGTCTGTCGGCGTGGCTGGGCCACGTCGAGTGGCAGGCGGAACCGCCGGCCCCATCTCGAGGCCCAGGCTAAGGTCTGTGACTTCATCATTGGCTGACTTACCGTTTCGGGGCGGCTTTTTCGACGGCGGCTTGCGGTTTCACCCGGACGCCTTCGCGCACGGTGTCGCCGGGGTTGATAGCCAACATCTGTCCCACTTCCACGCCATCCAGCACTTCGATCGTGGCGCCTAAATCGCGGCCGAGATGAATCACCTTGTAGTGGACCATGCCATCGGGGTCCACCACGGCCACTTGCTGCCCGTTGCCGCGCACCACCAGAGTGTCGGCGGGGATGACCAGCGGCGGATCGGTGCGCGGCACCGCGAGGTCCACCTCGCAGTACATGCCGGGCAGGAGCGCGCCGCTCGAGTTATCCACCTGGACTTCGGTGAGCAGCGTGCGGCTGGCGGGGTCGAGCGCGTTGGACGTGCGGGTCACCAGGCCGGGAAATTTGTGCCCCCCCAGGTCGGGCACGATGAGGTTGGCATGCTGTCCCACGCGCACGCTATTGGAATCGGCCTGCGGAACGTTGAGATAGGTGCGCAGGCGGTCGGTCTGGGCGATCCGGTAGAGCAGCGTGCTGCCCTCGTTCACCAGCGTGCCGACGTCGATATTGCGCACGGTGATGACGCCGGCGAACGGGGCGCGCACGGTGAGGTAGCTCTTCAGATCGTTGAGCCGCGCCAGGTTGGCCTGGAAGGCGGAGGCACTGCTGCGCGCCGCGGCGACGGCCTTCCCGAGGGCAGACACGTTGGCCTGTTGGGAGGTGAACTGCATCTGCGCGGTGTCGTTATCCTGGCGCGAAACTACGTTGCGGTCGAAGAGTTTCTGGGAGCGCTCGGCGGTGATCTTGGCGAGCGCCTCGTTGGACTGCCCCTGCTGCAGCGCGGCCTGGCTCTGCTCGATGGTGCTGTTGGCCTGATCGATGGCGGCCTGTGCCTGGCGGATCTGCTGATCGAGTTCGGGCGCTTCGATTTCCGCCAGCACCTGGCCGGCTTTCACGCGGTCGCCGATATCGGCGGTGCGTGTCTTAATGTATCCGCTGGCGCGCGCCAGCACCGGCGCTTCCGTCACCGCCTGGATATTGCCGGGTAACACCAGGCTGCTGGTGTTGGCGGAACGCCTCACCGGCGCTACCGTAACCAACGCCAGGGCTTCGGTATCGGTTTTCGACTCGGCGGCCAGAGCCAGTTCGCGCTTCTGCCGCGGCAGATATCCCAGGTAATATCCGGCCAATACCAGACAGATCAGAATGAGCACCACCACGATCGCCGTGCTGGGACCGGGTTTTTTCTCCGTTGGGGCGGCTTTACCGGCCGCTAACTGGCGCTTGAGGTCTTCGATTTCCGAACGCAACTGCTGTTCGTTGACATTGGTATCGTTCATTGCAAATCCTCACCGAGCAGCATCTCGTCCCGCAAGTACTCGTGTTCTTCCTCCACGATTTTCCGTTCGTGGTCGACCGGCGGCTTGGTACGCAGCAGGCTATAAACCAGTGGGACCACAAACAGGGTGGTGACGGTGGCCAGCACCAGGCCGCCGATAACCGCGCGGCCCAGAGGGGCATTCTGTTCGCCGCCTTCCCCCAAACCGAGGGCCATCGGGAACATACCGATAATCATAGCGCTGGCGGTCATGATCACGGGCCGGATGCGCGTGTGGCCGGCAGACAGCGCGGCGGAGCGGGCGTCCATGCCTTCTTCGCGCTGATCGTTGGCGAACACCACCATCAGGATGCTGTTGGCGGTGGCCACGCCGATACACATAATCGAACCCATCAGGGACGGCACGCTGAACGTGGTCTGGGTGAGGAACAGAATCCAGACGATGCCGGCCAGCGCTCCTGGCAGCGCCATCAGAATAATGAACGGGTCCAGCCAGGATTGGAAATTGACGGCCATCAGCAGGTAAACCAGGACGATCGCCAGAATCATTCCGAGGCCGAGCCGGTAAAAGGAACTCTCCATGGTGGTGACCTGTCCGCGCAAGTCGATAGTGGTTCCGCGGGGCAGTTTCTTTTCCGCCTCGGCGACTAGTTTTTCCACGGCTGAACCGACGGCACCCAGGTCGCGGCCGTTCACATTGGCGTACACGTCGTAAACCGGCTGCACGTTGTAGTGATTGATGATTTCGGGAGCGACTCCGCGCGAGACCACGGCCATATTGGAGAGCAGTTGCGGGCTGGTGGAAGCCGCGCCCGGATTTCCGTATGCCTGCGACGCCTGGTTCGGGCCGCCGCTGATGCCGGCGCTTCCGGCGTTGGCCGTACCGGCCATGGATGTGGGCGTGGAGGTGCTGAAAATCGCGCCCGGCGCGATGGGCGTACTCATCAACGCAGCCACCGAACCCATGCGATATTGCGGCGTCTGCACGGTCACGAAATAACTCACGCCGTTGCTCCAATCGAGCCACTGGGTGGGCGCTACCTGGGCGCTGCCGGAGAGCGAAATCAACATGCTGTTGGCGACGTCTTTTTGAGTGAGCCCCACCATCCCGGCTTTGGAGCGGTCCACGTCGACGTGCAATTCGGGATAGTCGACCACCTGGTGGATGTGCACGTCGGCCGCCCCGGGGATGGCGGCGATCTGCGTCCGCAACCGGTCGGCGATCTGATAATTGGCGGTGGCGTTGCGTCCCACCACCTGCACATCGATGGGCGCCGGCAATCCGAAGTTCAGAATCTGGTTGGTGATGTTGGCAGCTTCGAAGAAGACCGTGACATCGGGAAATTTCTCGTGCAGGCGTTTGCGCAACCGGTTGGTATATTCCGCGGTGGGCCCGTGATTTTCGGGATCGAGGGAGATCAAAATGTCGCCGTCGCCCGGTCCGATGGTCGGGCTGTCGCCGAACGCCAGGTTGAAGCCGCCGTTGGGAATGCCGATGTTGTCGATGATGTTCTTGATTTCGTTGGCGGGAATGATGTCGCGAATTTCGCGCTCGATGTTGGCGAAGACCACTTCGGTCTGCTCGATGCGGGTGCCGGATGGAGCGCGCGCGTGCAAGCGCATCTGGCCGGAATCTACCGTGGGAAAGAAATCCCGGCCGATAAATGTAGCCAGCATGAGAGACCCTGCCACGAACAGCGCGAAGCCGGTCAGTACCGGGGCGCGATGATCGAGCGACCAATGCAGCAGCGAGGTGTAGGACGAGCGCATCAGTTCGAATTGCCGGTTGAACATGTAATGCGACTTCCAGATGATGCCTTTTCCTCCTGAGGTCTCGCCGTGCTCGCCATGGGCGTAGAGCTTCACTTCCGCCTTCAACAGGTAATGCACCATGGTGGGGATGAGGGTACGGGAAAGCAGGTAGGACGCCATCATGGCGTAAACCACCGCCATCGCCAGCGGAGTGAAGAGAAACTTGGCGGCTCCGGCCAGCAGGAGCACGGGGACGAAGACGATGCAAATACAAAGGGTGGCGACGAAGGCCGGCGCGGCGATTTGCTGGGCGCCATCGAGCACCGCCCGCACCAGCGGCTTCTTCATGGCCATGTTGCGATGGGTGTTTTCGATCTCCACAGTGGCGTCGTCCACCAGGATTCCGACCGCCAGGGCCATGCCGCCCAGAGTCATTACGTTGATGGTCTGGCCGGTCAGGCTCAGGACGATCAGCGACACCAGGATGGAGAGAGGAATCGAAATGCAGACGATCACGGTGCTGCGCCAACTCCCCAGGAACAGCAGAATCATGAAGCCGGTGAGAACCGCGGCGGTGATAGCCTCGCGCACCACGCCGTTAATGGCCGCCCGCACGAACAGGGACTGATCGAAAAGCTGGCGCACCTGCAGTTCCGGCGGAAGGCCGGCCAGAATCCGCGGCAGAGCTGCCTTGACGTTGTTGACCACGGCCAGGGTGGAAGCCTGTCCGTTACGCAGGATGGTCAGCAGGGCGCCGCGCGTGCCGTTGGTGCGTACGATGCTGGTCTGCACGGCGTAACCGTCATGAACCTGGGCGACATCCCCGAGGTAAACCATGGCACCGTTTACCACCTTGACCGGCATGTTGTTCATGTCGGCCAGAATCCGCGGGCTGCTGTTGACTTTAACCTGGTAATCCTTGTCGCCGATCTTGGCATCGCCGGCTGGAAGAATCAGGTTCTGGTTGCCGAGCGCGTTGGAAATGTCGATGGGGGTCAGTCCGCGCGAGAAAAGCAGTTCCGGGTTGATATCCACCATCACCTGGCGGGATTTGCCGCCGAAAGGCGACGGGACTGCGGCGCCCTGTATGGTGGCCAGCGGGGTACGAATGAAGTTTTGCCCCATATCGTACAGCTCCTGCTCGCTCATGGTCTTGCTTTGCAGGCCCAATTGCAGGATGGGAACGCTGGAGGCGTCGTATTTGATGATGCTGGGAGGCGTGGTGCCTGGTGGGAAAATGCGCAACAGCGTTTGGGCGATGGCGGTTACCTGCGAGAGCGCCAGTTCCACCTTCGCCTTCGGCTGGAAATACACGCGGGTCACTGAAACGCCGGAATAGGATTGCGACTCAATGTGTTCGATGTCGTTAACGGTGGTGGTCATGGCCCGTTCGAAGATGGTGACCATGCGTTTCTCCATCTCTTCGGGCGGAAGTCCGCCGTAGGTCCACACCACGCTGACCACCGGGATGTCGATGTACGGAAAAATGTCCACCGGCATCGTCACGATGGCGGCGCCGCCAAGAATGGCGATCAGGACTGCCACAACTACAAAGGTATAGGGGCGTCGTAGAGCTAATCGGACTATCCACATGCAGGTATAGGCGTGTTCCGGGTGAAATTCAACTGTGCGTTTCTACCTATGATATGCGAACGCGCGGGAATCCGAAATAACGTGGCTGGGGCAGGGCTGGATGGCTCTTTAGGGCTATAGAGGTGTGGGGGGATTCTGAGGCCAGGCTCCCCCCTTTTGCGGCGGGCCGAGGCGTCGCGATTCCGGTTTCGTGCCTGGCCGCTGAAGGTCGGCCGGATGAACGCAGGCTGTGTGGGAGTCGTAGGGCGCAGAAGTCATCAACCGGCTGCTAGCTGGGAAGCAACTTTTTTGAACTGGCGGCGTCGTGGGAGATCGTCGGTTCAGACAGTTTGGACTCCAAAGTCAGGTCTGCCGTCGCCATCGTGCTCGGGAATTCGGGCGCCGAATCCTTCGGATTGGAAGTCGGAGGCGGTCCCTGCGGTCCCGGCGAAGTCTGGAAAACCCTCGCGGGCTGTCGGTAATCGGAATCCGCCGGTCGCGCATACTGCGGGTAACGCCGGGTCAACTTTACTGCAGGCGGCATTCTTGTAGTCGTTCTGATGACGAAATGACAGCCAAGAATCCAGGGCGCCTCCTAAGGCACTCCGGCGCTGGCACGGCTGCCTTGCAGTCGGTGTACTAGACCTGGACTGTGCGGTCTTTTTGGCTCGGCCTCTCCCGCCATGCGCCACCTCGCGATCGGACCGCCGAAATTGCATACTGCGGGTAACGCCGGGTCAACTTTTACTACAGGCGGCATTCTTGTAGTCGTTCTGTTTACGAAATGACAGCCAAGAATCTGGGGCTCCTCCTCCGGCAGTCAGCTGGGGCTGGCACAGCTGCCTTGCAGCCGATGTGCTAGCCGTGGAACTTTCGGTCTTTTTCCTCAGCCTTTCACGCCACGCGCCACCTCGCGCTTGGACCGCCGAAATTGAGCGTTCCTGGGCATTGAGAGTTTGCCGGCGCCCGGCGCGCCGCGACGTTCCCGCCTCGTAAGGTAAGTCTTCCTCCTAAGTGCCATCATACCCTGTGTCGGAAGGTAAGTGCATCCACTTAGCGATTCATACTTTGGCATGCTCCGCCGATACGCCAAGTATGAGCACTTGTCGAATCAGTACCGTGATCCTGCTGGGAGCAACGGTGACTTTCATTGGTGGAAGCGGATACGCACAGGTTAGCGGATCCACACCGAACACAACCGGGGTGGCGAATACCGCTACGCCCTCAGAAGGATTTATTGAGTACTTACGGCGAACCTTCCAATTTACGGGTTCGGCAAGGGTGAGGGTGGAGGCGCCACGAGGATCGGACTTCACGGTGACGCCCGCCGACGCTTACGCCCTCACGCGAATTCGCCTTGGCCTGGCATTCCGGCCGGTCAAATGGCTTCGTTTCTTCGGGGAAGGCGAAGATTCGCGGGTTGAGTTTTACAGGACGAATCCGGCCTCAACACTATCCGATCCATTCGAGTGGCGTCAGGGGTATGTGGAGGCGGGAGCAATCGAAGGCGACGGCGCGAAGCTGCGGGTTGGCCGCCAGGACTTATTCATCGGCTCGCTACACCTGATCTCCACCGGTGAGTGGAGTAATATTACCAAGAACTTCAACGTCGCACGAGGAACGCTGACTGAGGGTAACTTCAAGTTAGACATGATAGGCGGTTCGGTCGTGCTCGACGATCCGACACGCATGGATCGAAGCAGGCCCGGCGAACATTTCTATGTGGCCTACGGGGCTTGGAAGAACTTGCTGCCGGGCGCCAGCATCGAGCCGTATGTGATGGCCAAGACGGCCATGAATGTAAAAGGTAAAGACGGCAAACTGGGTGACGCCGATACGATTTATGGCGGACTGCGCCTGGTCGGCAAGGTGAAGGCCTTCGACTACAATGCGGAGGCGGTTCGCGAGGGCGGCAGCTATGGCACGGACGTGGTCCAGGCACTCGGATATGTCGCGGGCGCCGGCTGGCTTGTTAGAGATACTCTGGCAAAGCCCCACGTCAGCAGCGATTTCTCCTGGGCGTCCGGCGATAGCGGCCGGAAAGACGGACACCATGAGAGCTTCGATTATCTGTACGGGGCGCAACAGCCACTTGTTAGTCTCACGGGCCAGGTAGCTTGGCGAAACATCGGCGACTGGCGCGCCGGTGTGGATTTCGCTCCGTTCAAGAAACTGACGGTGAAGGTGGACTTCCGCGACTACTGGCTGGCAACCGTCGAGGACGGCCTCTACAACGGCTTCGGCACGCGCACGGTTCTCAATACCAAAGCCACGAGTACGCATGTTGGGGAAGGCGTTGAGGCGCAATTCGTCTACACGCTTACCCCGAAGACTAGTTTGGGTGTCGGTGTCGGGAATCTGACGCCGGGCGCCTACCTCAAACAGTCCGGCAAAACCACCGGATACGTTTACCCTTACTTATTCTTCTCGCGGTCGCTTTAAGAATCTGCGCTCAAGGAGAGCCTCGGAGAAGACCATGAAAAGACAGTTGACCTTGCGGCAAAAGCTGCTGGGGTGTTGCGGCGCCCTGGCCTTCGTGGCGGGCGCCGCCATTGCTTCGCTGCCCTGGATAGCCAGCCGGCTCAGTGGAGAACTCGACCAGGTAGCCAGCGGTCCCAACCGAAAACTGGACCTGTTAAGCCAAATCATCCTGACAGGAGACACGGCTCGCATCTCGGGCCGGAATCTCCTGGTCTACGGATTTGTCAATCAGCCGGAAATGCTGACCGCGGAGACCGCCAAGTTTCAGGCGGCGGACAAGCAGGTTCGCGAATTGTTTAGGGAGTTACGCGGCTTGATGGTTACGGACGCGGAACGAGCCACGTTCGAACTTATGGAGAGCAACTTAAACACTTGGATGGCCGAAACGCAGAAGGTGAACGCGATGAGCTTGGCCGGAAACCCAGCGGAGGCTGCGCTCTATGCGCAGAAGAACACGCGGCAATATTCCCAGGCGTACGACAAAGCTAAGCTCGACTTGATGGAACTCCAGCGGCAGCAGGTGCACGCAGCTGGTGTTCGAATGCAGTCCTATCGTTCATGGGCTGGATGGGCGGCGATCGGCGGGGGGCTGGTGGCATTGACTGTGGGGGGCCTGGTACTGATAGTGATTCAGCGTCTCGACGGCAGTCTGAAAGCTGTGATTCGAGAACTGTCTTCCGGGGCGCGCGAGATGGGTTTGGCCACCGCTCAAATTGCTGCGGCGAGCCAGGCGGTGGCGCGCATCACCTCCGAACAGGCCGCGGGTTTGGAAGAGACGGCGTCTTCCGCGGAGGAAATTTCCGCGATCTCGCGGCAGAATGCCGGCAACGCGACCGCCGCGAACGCGGTAGTCGCGGCGGTGAACGGACGGGCACGGGAGGGAGACGCAGCCATCCGGGCGCTCACGGTCTCGATGGATGAGATCGGCGCGTCAAGCGAGCGAATCTCCAAAATTCTGCGCGTGATCGATGAAATTGCGTTCCAAACCAACATCCTGGCGTTGAACGCCGCGGTGGAGGCGGCTCGCGCCGGCGAGTCGGGCCTTGGGTTCGCAGTGGTCGCCGATGAGGTCCGGAACCTGGCGCACCGCTCGGCGCAAGCGGCCAAGGATACGGCGGCGCTGGTGGAAGACTCTCTTACCAAATCGCACGGCGGGCGTAAGTGTGTCGCACAAGTGACCGTTGTATTCCGGGAGATCAGTGGAAACGCCGAGAAATTGCGCACCCTGATCGAAAATGTCGACACGGGTAGCAAAGAGCAGGCCCGCGGCATCGCGCAGATTGCGGGGGCCGTGTCGAAAATGGATCAAACCTTGCAAGCGACTGCCGCGAGTGCGCAAGAAAGCGCTTCCGCAGTGGTCGAAATGTCCAGCCAGGCGGAGGCTGTCGAGCACGTGGCGGCTCAACTGACGGCCATTGTGGGTGGGGGAGTGAGGTACGCGAATTGACGGCGGGAGAACTGCCCGCCACCGAATCGCCTCTATCGATTCCGGTCCGGCAGTCCGATAGATGCGTGAGGGCCACGCCCTCTAGGGAGAAGCGACGGTGAATTCGAAGGTAACGGGGAGACCAGGCAGGACCATCGCGGCAAAAATCACCATCGGCGTTGCCGTCATGATGGGAATCGCTCTCGTATCGAGCTTCCTGGCCTTGCGCGCGATTAGCGGGCTCGGTCGAACGGTGGACTATGCCGCCGATCACACTTCGAAGTCGCTTGCGCTGGCGGAACAGCTGCGTACGGTGCTTTACCAGGCGCGATTCTCCTCGCGCGGCATGTCGCTTAGCCTGATCGCGAAGCGGCCCGCCGATGTGGGCAAAGCCAAGCAAACATTTCAGGAGTCCATAGAGCAGATCCAGCAGATCGCGAACGATCTGCGGCCGCTGCTGGCAACGGAAGCCGAGCTGCAAGCGCTGAAGGATCTGGAAGGACAACTGCCGGGCTGGCAGTCGGTGCGCCAGACGATGTTCGGGTTGGTGGATGCAGGGGACTTCGACGGTCTGACGAAGGTGCAGGCCGGCGAGGCCCATACCGTCGTCGAAGCGGTGGACAAGTGCGCGGTCACCCTTATAGGTCTTGAGTCGAAAGCCATGGCGGAGGCAGCAGTCGAATCTAAGGCGGCTGGTTCGCGGGCATATGCCGTGCAAATCACGTCGCTGGCGGTGGCTGCCATAGCCGGGGCCGTGATTATCGTAATCATGTGGGGCCTGGGGCGCGGCCTGGCGAAGCTTGCCGCCAGTTTGAACCACAGTGCTGACCGGGTGGCAAATACATCCGCCCAGATTGAAGCAAATGGACAAACGCTGGCAAAGGCGGCAACGGAACAGGCGGCGTCTCTCGAAGAAACTTCGGCGGCCGCCGAACAGGCTACGGCCATTACCAGGCAGAGCCAGGAGCACACCCGGACAGCGGCCCATTTGATGTCTGAAGTGGAGAAATCGACCCAAGCAGGAAGCGCCGCTTTGCAGGAAATGATCTCTTCGATGGCGCTCATTTCCGAATCCAGCGAGGGAGTTTCGAAGGTCATCAAGGTGATTGAAGAGATCGCTTTTCAGACCAACATTCTGGCTTTGAATGCGGCAGTGGAGGCGGCAAGGGCAGGAGAGTCCGGGATGGGGTTCGCGGTGGTTGCCGATGAGGTGCGCAACTTAGCCGGACGGTGCGGACAGGCGGCAAAAGACACTGCGGGAATGATCGAGCAGTCAGTCACCCGCTCGCGAGACGGCAGCGCGAAACTGCAGCGGCTCAGCGATCTGGTGCGCTCGATTATTGAACGCTCCCGAGAGGTGAAGGGTTTAGTCGATATGGTGCAATCGGGCGCCGAGCAACATGCAATCGGTATCGAGCAGATCGCCAAGACGATTGCTCAGATCGGACAGACTACTCAGCAAACCGCGGCTGGCGCCGAAGAAAGTGCCTCGTCGGGCGCGGAGATGACTGAGCAGGCAGAGGAACTCCGAATGGACGCGCAGACACTGGAAATGCTGGTTGGGACCACTGGCTAGTCCGCACCCAGAGCTCCGCCCTTGAATCCTTCGGATTTGGAAGTCAGTTCCTCACCGGCCTGCGGCCGACAACGAACGATGAAAATCTCGGCATCGGGCCAGGCTTGGGAATCAGTAGTCTGCCGGGATTTTCAGGAGAGAAGCGGGCCCCTGCGGGCCCGATGAAGCCTTGACAGCCCCTAGCGGAACTTTACTAAGACGACGGCCACAAGCTGGGCAAGTGCCCGTAGATGAGGCGGTTTACGGCTAAGCAGGTGTATATACCACGTCTTCGAGCCACCGCCCCAGGTAAGCTAAGCGTCTCATCCAGCAGGGCATAGCGGTAAGTTAAAGGTTAACCGCAGCCGCTATTGCGTGTCAATCTCCGAGCCCGACGGGCTCTACACAGGGGGAATTCCGCGCCAATTCGGTATATACGTACCGAATGCCGCCAAGTCGTTTGTCATCTTTGTCTTGGGCGAAATCGGGAATCGCACTTTAATAAACTCCCGCTAGCGGGGCTGTCGGAAACCAGAATCCGTCGGCCGCGCACCGGGTCGGTAAAGCCAAGTCATGCCGCTTGGCCGTTCATACGCTTACCTTCTCGCCGTGCTGGCCGCGAACCCGCTTGAATCCGAAGTGGTGCGGTCGGCCTGGGCCTCGGCAGGCTGTCGGCCCAGTCGATCGATGGGTACGAATTAACGGCGCCAGTATCCGCCGTAATAATGGCCGATGGCATAATGCGGGCCGACCCAGCGGGCTCCGACGAACGCCGGGCGAGTCCAATATCCGGCATGCCAGGCATATCGCGCACCGGCGGGATACCAGTAGCCCCCGACCCACGCATATCCCGGTCCGGGAGCGGGTGTCAAATAAGCTACTCGCGGTGCGGGCGGCGCGGCGTACATCGCCACGGGCGCAGGGGCATATCCGATTCGGGCACCGACGTAGAATCGCGGTTGGGCGAACAGAGTGCCACCGGCCAATAGCGCCAGGATCATTAATTTAGTTTTCATTTTCTTTCCTCCTCTTCCGCCACTCGCTTGCTGGCGGATGCCTGGCTATTTGCAAGCTATGTGCCAAGTCGTAACTTATTGAAACAACGAGACCTGTGGTTCCGGACGACGGTGGCGATTCACCGGCGTGGTGGTTTTGGGCCAGACTACGTTACTGGAGGATCGTCGTCACCGGGTTCGCCGCCTGCCCGTCCACGGCGATCGTGAGGTTGACCAATCCCGACCCCGCCAGACTGTTTGGCAGTCGCAGGTTGATCTGGTCCAGCCCCGGAAATTGTCCCTGGGCCCCGTAGAAAAGTACCGGCAAACTTACCCCATCGATGGCTGCGGTCAGCGATGCCGCATGACGAATCCCCGTGCCGTAGAGCACCAGCACCACCTGCTGGCCCGGAGTACTCAGGTTGATCGGGTTCGGTACGAATTGATTGGTGGTCGAGTTCAATACCGTCGAACTGGCAGTGGTTTGAGTTCCATCGGAGCTGACGTAGATCACTTGTCCCGCAAACACCCCCTGTCCGTTCATATTGGCGGTAAACGTTCCCGCCGCCGAGGATGCCACCTGGACTACCGTGGTCATGGTAGCGTTGCTGGGGAGCGCGACGGTCACCGTTGCCAGGCCGGAAGCGGTGCCGCTGGGGATCATAAAATTGATCTGTCCGGCGGAACCGAAGACTCCGTAGAGCGGTGCCAGCCGGGCCACACCGGCGCTATCGGTGACTGTCACTGTGACGCCGCCCAGCGTAGTAGGCAGAGGGAGAGTCGCCGGAGTATTCCCGCTCAACCCAGTGACATTGAAAAGGCTGGCCACCTCATCGGGAGCCACGGTGGTCGATAAGCCGGCCGCCGCATTGGTGGTAGCGAGGAGTGTAGGGGATGTGCTGCCCAGGAAGTTTGTGTCGCCGCCATACACCGCCGCAATCGGAAGCGCGGCGACGCTTGCGGGAATGTTCACGGAGGCGGTTCCATTGGAAAGGCCGATAGTGGCGACGCTGCTCTTGTTCGCGGTGTTCACTAACTGTACGGTGCCGGTTGGCGTGCCTGCGCCGGGCGATACGGGCGTGGTAACCACTGTCAGGGCCAACTGGCCGGACTTTATGGTCAGGGAGATCGCTGTCGCCGTCGACGCCTGGGAAACCGTGACGTTGACCGTGCCTTTCGACGAAGACCATGTACTATCGCCGCTGTATTGTGCCGTGACCACGTTATTCCCCAGGGGGAGTGTCGTCACGCTGAGCGACGACGTTCCCGACGCCAGCGCTGCCGCGCCCAGCGGCGAGCCGGCGCTCCCTAGCGAGTAGGACACCTGTCCGGTAGGCCCCGCGAATCCGGCGGGCAGCGCAGCAGACGCAACCGTGGCAGTGACCGTCACTGCCTGGCCAAAGACAGCCGCGGCGGGCGCGGCCGTCACGGCGAGAGTCGCCGCAGCGTTGACGGACTGCGCGAAACTGGCCTGAGCCCCCGGGAAGGTGGCGTCGCCGCTATAGCTGGCGATGATGGTATGCGATCCGCCGGCCAGTGCCGCCGTGGTGTATGCGGCTTGCGCGTTGGTAAGGGTGACGCTGCCGAGGAACTGCGTGCTATCGAAGAACTGCACGGTCCCGGTGGGGGTATCGGGCGGTCCGCTGGTGGTGAGTGCGGCGGTGAAGGTGACCGATTGCCCGAGAGAGGATGGGGTTGCGCTGCTGGTGAACGTCAGGGACGAGGTAGCTGCTGAGTAGACGGTCCCAGGCAGCGAGGTGCTGCCGAGGAAGTTTGCGTCTCCCGAATAGACGGCAGTCACCGTACCAGCGGGGACAACGATCAATGCCAGCGGGCCCGTCAGGGCGACGCTGCCCAACACGGTACTTCCGCTGAGAAATTGCACCGTACCGGTGGGAGTTCCCGCCGCCGGTGGAGTAACCAGGACGGTCGCCAAGGCCTTCAGGGCTAATGAGGTAAGTAGAGTGTTGGTGCTCGCCTTAGTGATGGCGAGCGTGCCTTTGGCAAATGCGAACGCGTAGTTACTCGCGCTCAACGTTCCACTTACCGTGATGGGATAGCTCCCGACAACGGAATTCCAACTGGCTGTGGTAAAGAGGCTCGGCGTCCCGCTGACCACTGCCGCCGTATCGCCATTCGCAAAGCCGGCGATGGTGTAGCCGAGCGCCGGCAGGAGCGCTCCGTAAACTTTCGAAGCATTGGCAGCCGTTACCGTCAGGGTGGCGGGATTTACCGTCAGGGAACCGTTGACATAGGCGATCGCATAGTTGCTCATCCCCGAACCGGTTGCCGCGCTCGCGACAATCGAATACGGCGATCCGGCTACCCCGGCAGCCACGGCGGCGCCGGAACTGGTCAAGGTAACGCCGCTCACCGCATCGCCATTGATCAGGCCACTTGGCATGAACTCGCTTCCCGCAAATGCCAGAGCCGTTCCGTAGGTCTTGCTGGCGCTGTTGGCCGTTATTGTAAGCCCAGCTTTACTTACCGCAAAGCTTTGGATCACGCTGGCAGCGGCGGGGTAAACGAAGTTGCCTGGCTGGCTCGCGGTGATCGAACACGTTCCGGTTCCGCTCACGATGGTCACCGCGGTTCCGGAAACAGTGCATACCGCGGTGGTTGTAGAAGCGAAGAGGACGGTCAGGCCGGAAGTGGCGGCGACTCCTGAAATCGTGAAGACGGCTCCGTAGGTGTGAGGACCGATGGCTCCGAAGCCTGTGATGGTTTGATTGACCCCGATGTTGGTCAGAGCAAAACTCGCGCTGGCGGGGACGGCCTGTTCGGGCGTGGTCGCACTGGCGGTCACAGGATACGGGCCGCCGACGACGGCGTTTGCAGTAAACGTGGGAGCCGTGGCCACGCCGCTCGCGTTGCTGGCGACGGTGGCGGTCACCGTCGCACTGGCCGCAAACGTACCGCTCGGGCCGGTGCCCGGCGCGGAAAAAGTCACCGGCACGCCAGCCACCGCGCTGGTGCAAGACGCGCACGATTCGCTTACACTCACGGCCAGGGCAGTGCCAAACGCCGTGTTCACGCCGGCCGATTGCGGCGTTCCCGCACTGGCTGCCAGCGCCACGCCCTGCAATTGCACCGCGCCGATATCGATCGCGCCATTGACCACGCGCGCAAATCCGCGCTGGTCGGCGGCGGGCGCGCCCGTGGTACTCCCCGCTCCCAGTGCGGGACTGTTGCCGCCTGGCAGCATGGTTTGCGTCGGCCCTCCGTTACTGGCGAGGGTGGACAGTTGCGGGCCCAGCGGCGCGGCGTGTGTTCCCACCAGGGTGCCGTTCACCCCGTTGGTGAATCCCGTGATACCGGCCGGATCGCCAACCAGGTTGTTGCCGCCATTGGTGAATGTGCCCGCGCCATCGGGATGGGGGCTCGGGCTCAAATCGGTATTGCCCGCCAGGATCGTGCCGGTCAGGCTACAGCTTCCGGCGGATACAAAAATGCCACCGGCAAGGTCGCCAGACACGGTGCCAGTTTGACTGTTGCCCGAAAGTGTAGTGTTCGCGATGGAGGCCGAGCCGAGGTCATAAATCGCGCCGCCTGCCGCGGAACCGGCGCCGGAGGGATCCGTCACCTGGTTTCCGGCTATCGTGGAACCCGCGATGGTGAGCAGACCAGGGGCGCTGTTAAAGATCGCGCCGCCCTTCCCGCCGTTGACGCTTCCACCGATCGCGGCATTTGCGGAGAAGGTGCTGTTGGTAATGGTTACCGTGCCCTGATTGAACAAGCCTCCGCCCGAACTTCCAGCGCCGCCGGCTTGGTTGTTCGAGACCGTGCATTGGTTGACGGTCAGAGTTCCGCTGTTGGAGATGCCGCCGCCGAGTCCGCTGCCCGCCTCGACATTGCCGGCGATCGCGCAGGAGGTCAGCGTCAGAATCCCTTGATTGGCGATTCCGCCGCCTCCGCCGCCGGTATCGAGGCCATTCTGGAGGGTGACTCCGGAAATCGACACGGTGATCCCGCTACTCACGTTCAGAACCTGGACCGCGCCGCCGCCGTCAATCGCCAGACTCGATGGGCCGAGTCCAGTGAGGGACATGCTCTGTGTGAGGGCCGGCAAAGGGCTGGCCAGATGGACCGTCCCGGTAACGGTAAAGGCGATCGCGCCGCCCTGCTGGGTGTTGGCATTGGTAATTGCCGCGCGTAGCGTTCCCGGTCCGGCGTCGGCCAGGCTGGTGACTGCAATGGGTGCTAGCGCGGGCACCGATATGCCGCTGGAGGTTCCGGTAATGGAAGCGGTCACCGTGTCGGTGGCGGTGACCGTCTGCATGCCTTGCGTATTGAGAGTGGCTGAGAAGGTTCTCACGCCGTTGGTGACGCTGGAGTTCGCGGGCAGCGCCGCCGCGCCGTCACTGCTGCTGAAGTGGACCGTGCCGGAGTATCCGCTGGCGACGTTATTGTTGGCATCCCGGGCAGTTACCGTGATGTGGAACGCGGTTCCCGCCGTTTGCGGGGATGCCGCCGCCACACTGAGGTGAGTGGCCGGTCCCGGATTGACGACGATTGGGTTCGACGTACCGGTAAGCGAAGCGGTTACCGTGTCGGTGGCCGTGACTGTCTGATTGCCGGCGGTTATCAACGTTAATGAAAATGTGCCCGCACCGTTTGTGAGGGTGGAGTTCGCCGGCAGAGTCGCCGAGCCGTCCGTGCTGCTGAAATGCACGCTGCCGGAATAGCCCGTGGCGGTAATGTTGTTCGCATCGAGCGCCGTGACGAGGAATTGGAACGCGGTTCCGGGGGATTGCGGGGAACCTGCCGATACGGCGAAGTGAGTGGCCGTTCCGGGATTGACCGCGATCGTGCTCGACGTGCCCGTAATCGAGACAGTGACCGTATCGGTAGCCGTGACTGTCTGATTGCCGACGGTCAACAGCGTAACCGGGAATGTTCCCACGCCGTTTACCAGGGCGGAGTTCGGCGGCAGGACGGCCGAGCTGTCACTGCTGGTGAAATGCACCGTGCCGGAGTACCCCATGGCGGTGTTGTTGCCCGTATCCAGCGCGGTGACGGTGAAGTTAAACGCGGTCCGGGCGATTTGCGGAGAACCTGCCGATACGGTGAAATGAGTGGCCGATCCGGGATTGACGACGATGGTGCTCGAGGTACCCGTAGTCGAACCAGTCACCGTATCGGTGGCCGTGACTGTCTGATTGCCGGCGGTCAACAGCGTAAGCGGGAATGTTCCCGTGCCGTTTATCAGGGTGGAGTTCGGCGGCAGGACGGCCGAGCCGTCACTGCTGGTCAAATGCACCGTGCCGGCGTACCCCGTGGTGGTGTTACCGGCGGCATCCAGCGCTGTGACAGTGAAGTGGAACGCGGTTCCCGCCGTTTGCGGGGAACCAGCCGATACACTGAAGTGATTGGTCCCTCCCGGATTGACGACGATGGTGTTCGAGGCGCCAGTAATCGAAGCAGTTACGGTATCGGTGGCTGTGACTGTCTGATTGCCGGCGGTTAACAACGTCAACCAAAATGTACCCGTGCCATTGGTTAAAGTGGCGTTCGCCGGCAGAGTCGCCGAGCCGTCGGTGCTGCTGAAATGCACGCTGCCGGAATAGCCCGTGGCGGTATTGTTGTTCGCATCGAACGCCGTGACGAGGAAGTGGAACGCGGTTCCAGGGGCTTGGGGGGAACCTGCCGATACGGTGAAGTGTGTGGCCGCTCCGGGATTGACCGCGATCGTGCTCGACGCGCCCGTAATCGCACCAGTCACCGTGTCGGTAGCCGTGACTGTCTGATTGCCGGCGGTCAACAGCGTAAGCGGGAATGTTCCTATGCCGTTCACCAAGGTGGAGTTCGCCGGGAGAATCGCCGAGGCGTCGCTGCTGGTGAAGTGCACCGTGCCGGCGTATGCCGCGGCGGTGTTGTTGGTCGCGTCCCGCGCCGTGACAGTGAAACTGAACGCGCTGCCGGCCGTCTCCGGGGAACCTGCCAACACGGTGAAATGGTTAGCCGATCCGAAATTCACGATGATCGTGCTGGACGTGCCTGTAATCGACGCGGTCACCGTGTCGGTGGCGGCGATGGACTGGCTGCCGGCTGTCTTCAGGGTGGCCGGGAATGTTCCCGTGCCATTGGTTAAGGTGGAATTCGCAGGCAGGGTAGCCGCGCCATCGCTGCTGGTGAAGTGGACCGTTCCGGAATATCCGGAGGCGATGAAGTTGCCCGCATCGAGCGCCGTGACGATGAAGTTGAACGTCGCTCCAGCGGCTTGCGGAGACGTCGCAGATACCGTGAAGTGAGTGGCCAATCCCGGATTGACGACGATCGTGCTCGAAGTGCCCGTGATCGAGCCAGTCACCGTGTCGGTGGCGGTGACGATTTGATTGCCGGCGGTCAACAATGTAAGCGGGAAGGTTCCCACGCCGCTGATCAAAGTGGAGTTCGCCGGGAGGACCGCCGAGCCGTCGCTGCTGATGAAATGCACCGTGCCGGCATACGCCGTCGCTGTATTGTTGGCCGCGTCCTGCGCCGTCACGGTGCAACTGAACGCGCTTCCGACTGTCTCCGGAGAAGCCGCCGACACGATGAAGTGCGTAGCCGCCCCGGGATTCACGACAATCGTGCCGGAGGTACCTACGATCGAAGCCGTCACCGTGTCGGTGGCGGTGATGGCCTGGCTGCCGGGGATCTTCAGGGTGGCCGAGAACGTTCCCGCTCCGTTGGTTAAGGCGGAGTTCGCCGGTAGCGTGGCTGCGGCATCGCTGCTGGTGAAATGTATCGTGCCGGCATATCCCGTGGCGGTGTTGTTGTTAGCATCCCGCGCCGTGACGGTGAAGCTGAACGCGCTTCCGGCCGTCTCCGGGGACGCAGCCGACACGATGAAATGAGTGGCGCCTGCCGGGTTGACGACAATGGCGCCCGAGTTGCCTGTAATCGAAGCCGTCGCGATATCGGTTGCCGTGATCGTCTCGTTGCCCGCCGTTAGCAGCGTGGCCACGAATGTTCCCGTCCCATTCGTCAGGGTAGAGTTCGCCGGCAGGCTGGCAGAGCCGTCAGTGCTGGTGAAATGCACAATCCCGCCGTACCCCAGGGCGATGTTGTTGCTGGCATCCCGCGCCGTGACGGTGAAATTGAACGCGCTTCCCACGGTTTCCGGAGATGCCGCCGTTACCGTGAGATGAGTGGCCGCTCCCGTACTCACGAGGATCGTGCTCGACGTACCCGTAATCGAACCTGTCACGGTATCGGTAGCCGTGACGGTCTGGTTCCCGAGGGTCGACAGCGTGACCTGGAAAGCTCCCGTGCCGTTCGTCAATACGGCATCGATGGGCAGGGTGGCCGAGCCGTCGCTGCTGGTCAAATGCACCGTGCCGGGATAGTCGGTAACGATATTGTTGTTCGCGTCGAGCGCTATTACGGTGACGCTGAACGCGCTTCCCGCGGGTTGCGGAGTCGGCGCCGACACACTCAGGTGCGTGGTCGCCAGAATCTCCTTCACCTTGTTGCTGCTGCCGTCCGTAACGAAGACATTTCCGTGGCTGTCGATCACTACTCCGGTAGGCTTGGTAAACCCGCTCCCAATCGTTCTGATGGTGGGGGTGGCGGGGATGACGCCGCCGACGGCCAGCATCTCCTTGACAACCGCGCCGTTCTTGTCGGTGACGTACACGTCACCGCTATTATCGACCCAGACACCTTGGGGCGAAGTGAATCCACTGCCCAATGTATTCACGGTGGGGATGGCGGGGATGACGCCGCCGACGGCCAGAAGTTCCTTGACAACACCGCCGTTCAGATCCGCGACGTACACGTTACCGCTGCTATCTACCGCTACCCCAAATGGCGCGGTAAACGCAGTACTGAGCGTATTGACTGTGGTATAGCCGCCAGCCGCTAGGATTTCCTTCACCAGGTGGGTGTTGTATTCCGTGACGAACACATTGCCACTGCTGTCGACCGCAACGCCGGCGGGGTTGCTGAACGTGCCGCCGAGGGGGACCACCGTGGGACTCGCCGGGATGACGCCGCCGACGGCCAGGAGCTCCATCACCGAGCCGCTGGCAATGTAATTGGTGAAGTAGATGTTACCGCTACTATCCACGGCGACGCCGGCGATAAAATTTGGCCCCGTGTAGAGCGTGTTAACCGTGGTGTAACCGCCGGCCGCGAGGATTTCTTTAACAGCTTTGTTGCTGTAGTCGGCCACATAAACATTGCCGGCGCTGTCGAGCGCGATGCTTTGGGGGGCGGAGAAACCGCTGCCGCTGCCCAGCGTGAGGATCGTCTGGGCTGCGACGGTGTGAGCTGCTAAGGCTACCAGGATGGTGGTTAGCGCGCGGCGAAAACGGAGTGTCATGAATAATCCCCAAACGGCGTACACCGAAAAACAGAAGATCGGCGTCTTCCTCCGTCACCTTTAGGTCTGCCAGCCTGAACACTCAAGCTGCTAGCTTCGGGCGAGTGTGGGGGGATCGACACCCCTGTGCGACTTGCTGCTAGTTGTTCCCGAATAGCACCACTTGAAAGAGGGTGTCGCATCTGGTAGCTTAGAGCTAGAACTGGGTCCGAGGAGGGTAATATGGCATCGACCGTGTCCGCGCCAGGATTGACCACCGGTCACGCGCCTTTCGTGGAGGAAGCCCGCTCGCGCGGCGACCTTTATATACACCAGGCGTACGAGCAATACTCCGAGGAGAACCAGGAGTCGTGGAGAAAGCTCTACGCGCGCATCCAACCGCGCTGGGAACGTTACGCCAATGACCATTTCCGCCGCGGCGTGGAAGCCCTGGCTTTACCGCCCGACCGCATCCCGCACCTTTCCGAGATCAACCAGCGGCTGCAACCTCTTACCGGGTTTCAAGCCAAAGCGGTGAGCGGGTATGTCCCTGGCTTTTTGTTTTTCGATTGTCTGCGGCGCCGCGAGTTCCCCACCACCATCACCATTCGCCCCGCCGGCCGCATGGACTACCTGCCCGAGCCCGACATTTTCCACGACATCGCCGGCCACGTCCCCATGCATACCAGCAAGGCCTTTGCCGACACCCTGGTGCGATTCGGCGATTGCGCCCATACGGCCGCACGGATGACCGCGGACATCCGCGATGAATCGGTTCGCGCCAGCCATCTGACCAGCATCGTTCGGGCACTCTCGCGATTTTTCTGGTTCACCGTGGAGTTCGGCCTGATGCGCGGCGGCGACAAGGGCCTTTGCGCGTATGGCAGCGGACTGCTGAGTTCGTACGGCGAATTGCAGCATGCCGTCGAGTCGGACGAAGTACAACGCTATCCGCTGCAGTTGGAATGGGTGATCAATCAGGGCGCGGAGATCGACCGTTACCAGCCGCTGCTGTTCATTGTCGACTCGTTCGACCATCTTTTCGCCATGGTGGACCGGCTGGAAAAGTGGATGCTCGAGGGCAAACTGTTCCACGTGGCTCCCGGACTTCCGGAAGTCAACCCCGGCGATCTGCAGAGCTTTATGGAAGCGGGAAAGCTCGCGTAGAGCGCACGTTGCGGGAGTACGTCGTGTGACGCTACACTAGACGAAGATCGCCTCCATGCTCCCCGGTCGTCTAACGGTAGGACAGCGGCCTTTGGAGCCGTGAACCGTGGTTCGAATCCATGCCGGGGAGCCAAACCTAATAAAATAAATAACTTGCAGGCGTGATTTGAAGCACTACGCAAGTACTTGCTTAGATCGGGCATGTCTCAGGCGATAAAAAGCCTCCTGCTTTACAAGGTTCACACTCCCAATTGCGACGTCCACAAGAGCCGCGTTCCGCTTAAAAACCGCCGCTTCTACTTCGATTGCGGTTGCCCGATCTATCAAGGGGCGTACACCGTTGGGTGATTTGGTCCCACGGCAGAGCACCAAATTTTCAGACTTGAAAACGGCTGAGGCCCTTCGCGACTCGCTCATTAGCCCCGTGAAAGGTGACCAGACCACTGGCCCCGCAGTTTCCGAGTGCATTGAAAAATACAGGATCTTGACGCGCGGACTCTCAAAGCCGAGGTTGCCACTTTGAACCCGTTCACGTTTTCCAGACCGGAAGGCCCAAGGTACGATGTTCTTCGTAGTCAAGGGCGATGTTACGGGCAGTCGAGCGTTCAAGTCTCCTGTTGGAAGGCCAAATGTAGCGTTGCTCGTGCCCAAGCTACGAAAAGCCTCGTAAATCGCATAGAGACTATGGCGAATTAGAAAAGCGGCGTTTCTAGCCTCATTTATCCTCTGTAACCTACAGATTACAATAGGCTTATCCATATCGTTGTTCGAATCCATGCCGGGGGCCAAACGTTTTGGCAGTAAACTTGCTACCCAAGTTTTGTTGACAGCATCCCCTGTTCGCCCACTCTGTATCCCAAACAATTGGCATGCAGTTGGTTAGCGGCGTCTCTCCGTTTGAAAGTTGAGATCGCGGAAGGCTGCGCTCGACCCGTGGGGTTCAGGCCGGACCCCCGAGTTTTCGCTTGCGAACTCTCCGGTTTCTCCGGTTGACAGGTTGAGTTTGTTGACGGCCCCTTCCAACATGGCCGGCCAAAGCGCCGATTTCAAACTGGTCGGAGTTGCCGGAATTGCGGATTCCGCCGGCGACGCGGTTGTGGTCCCGCAAGAACCGGTTCCCCTTGTTCCGGGCTGGAGCCGCTAATCCCGGCGCTGTTTGTCGCCACACCGCATCGCAGGACAACCGGTGGCGACTTACTATTTATTTATGGTTGATCTCTTTTTCCAGCTCTGCCAGGGTCTCGATGATGCGGGCGAATTGCGGAACTTCACCGAAGATCATCACCCGCATGGCATCGTAGTCCTTCTCTAAATCGCGGCGTTGCGGCGCGCTTGGCATCAGCTTAAACGTTCCAGGTCGGGCCAGTTCATAGTTCGCCCACCCGCACGGGTAAAACCGCCGCTTGAATTCGACGACATCCTTCAGAAGGTCCCATGCGTGCAGGGCGGCATCCTTGACAGGACTGTGCACGAGTCGGTGGAGATCGTAATAATGGCGCGAGTATCGCGGAGGCATCGGACCGGTGCGGTGCGCCTGCTGATGAAGAATTGTGGCTTTCTCCCAGAACGTCCGCTCGGCGGCGATGGCCACCACTGGACAGGCCGAATCCGCGAAGAGTTCCGGAAAAACGTCAGCCGCATACGGCCGGATCACATGTGGCGCGGATGGAACCCAAGACGCGAGCGGGCCAATCTCCAGACGCACGTTCGGCCGAAGGTAAGTTTCTGAGAAGGCCGCCGGGTACGCGACTTCAATGGCTTGCGCATCGCGGATATCGATAGCAGCGGTGACCTGCGGGCACACCGCGAAGATCGAACAGAGACGCGGCAACAGTTCGCCGGCAATATACTCGGCGGCCTTCTCGTTGAAACGCTTATTAAACTGGTCTTGCTTGGTGTTCGACCCGAACTCTTGGTACGGATTTTCCAAGCCCTCGCCGAAACCCAAGAGTTGCCAGTCCAGGATAAGATCTACGTCCTCCGAGAAGCGTTCGATGATGCCGAACACCTTCGAGAGGGTTGTGCCTCCTTTGAAAACCAGGTGCTCCTTGAGGGCCGGATCGGCAAAGAGCCTTTTCAGGACCCAGCAGACCCAGAAGTCTTTCTCGGCCACGGCCGAACCGATGCCGCGGCGGGACCCGGCTTCTCGGAAAAGCTCCGCCCGTTGTTTAGCCGGCAGATTCGCGACTTGATCCATCGGTGTCCCTCCCGGCGATCCGCCTGAGTGCGGCGTACACCCATCCCGTTGCGGTCTCTGTGTCGGCAAGCACCCGCGTCCGTAGATTGGGCGCCAACCATGCGCGGATCGTCGAAATGATTTCCGGGGTGACGTGCTCTTGTCCCAGAGACTTGAGCGCCTGGACGACGAGTCGGCTTTCAGGGAGT
>Ga0182030_10003885_pt1 | contig 31872 bp, 31 predicted proteins | sample 812S3MmetaG_FD_121299 | JGI IMG/M metagenome (GOLD analysis project Ga0182030, IMG submission 121299) | Permafrost microbial communities from Stordalen Mire, Sweden - 812S3M metaG (Illumina Assembly) | ecosystem: Environmental > Terrestrial > Soil > Wetlands > Permafrost | place: Sweden... | reverse complement strand
GGCGCCACCTCGTTGACCCGCACCTTGTCCGGGCCCACCTCGAGGGCCAGATGGTGCATCGCTCCCCAGATGGCGCCCTTGGAGGCGGCGTAGGCCATCTGGAGGGCCTCGGGTGGTGGGAACCACTGAGTCTGGGAGCTCACGAAGACCACCGATCCGTGACGCTCCTTGAGCGAGGGCAACGCTTCGCGGATGAGCTGCATGCCGCCGATCAAGTTCACTTCGAAGGCCTGGCGGAAGTCCGAGAAGTCGCCGGCCGCCTCGAGGCCACCGAAGGGCGAGAAGGCGGCGCAGTGGCAGATCGAGTCGACCCCGCCGAACCGCTCGGTGGCCGCAGCAACCAAGGCCTGCGCCGTAGAGGGCAGCGCGATGTCCCCTGTCACGTAGGCCACCGTCCCGCCGGTCGAGTCGATCTCGTCAGCCACTTCGACCAGCTGTCCCTCGGTGCGGGCCCCGAGGACCACATTGGCCCCCTCTCGCGCCGCGCACAGCGCCACTCGGCGTCCGAGGCCAGGCCCCACGCCCGAGATGATCATCGTCTTTCCCGGCAGATCGGCCATCCACTCACCCCCCGTTCGTGCCGGGTCGGATCCCGGCGTTCCCTTATCTCAAGACGTTCCCCGGCGTGGCGAGCCCCGGCGCCGTCGTCAACCCGACCGTACTCCAGGAACGGTCGGGTATGGCAAGCCTCAGCGGCCGTTCTCTCCTCCGATCGGAATGGCCCCCACCACTCCGCGTCCCGCAGAAGACGGTTGCAAATGGGTTGCTTATCGGTTGTAGACCGCTTGTAGGCCGGTTGAAGATCGCCAAACCACGTTCAAGAAACGCTGAAAAAGGGCAAGGTAGCGTCATGGATGGTTGTGGCGGCAACAGCGCTCCTCATACGAGCGGCGGCAGTGGGCGCTCGGGAGAACGTTCGGGTCGACTTGGCAGCCGCGAAGGCCACTCTTCCGTGAGAAGCGCCCGCCGTGCTCGGTGCTGGTCTGATCCAGCGACGCATGCGCATCCCTGACCATGGAGTGAGCGCTACTCGTCTCGCGAATGAGAGCGGTCCGCTGATGATCCGGATGCTTGTTCAGGTCGTGCCTGACGTCCAGATGGTCGAGATCGTGATGATGCCGGGTCAAGAGATTCCGGGGTTCCCGTGCGAGCCCTGGTCGGCCCTTGGACTTGACAAGGCTTGCTCGCGTATCCGCGCTCGCGTCCTCGACGGGCTTCTGGGCCACAGCACTCTTCGCTCCTTCTCCAGCGTCATTGCAGGGGCACCCTGGAGGGTCCTGGTCGAGCCCATCCATGGAGAGCGTGGCGAAATTGTGGGCGCACTCTTCGTAGCGCGACAGGGGCGGGCGTGGACCAGGTGGGAGCGCTCTCTCGTCAAGGCATTCGGAGCTGTGCTCAGCCAAGGAGCAATATTGGCGACGCGTGAGAGGTCACTGCTCTTGGAGCGACGCCTGGACGGGTTGCTGGGCCAGATCGCCGAGCGGCTCATGTCAACGTCTTCACTTACTCGAGAAGAAATTCTGACGTGGACGATGCGGACCATTGCGGATTCTCTGAATGTGGACATCGCCCTATTGCGACGCCATGAGTTTTCGACAGAACTCAGTGTGATTGAGGCGCAATGGCCCGCCCCAGAAGTAGGCGATCACGTAGTGCCCGCGGCGGTTGGTTTCGATGCGGATCCGGCCATGCGTGTCACTCGGCGCGAGCCCTTCGTGGCGGAGATTGGGCCGCCTGTCGATTCAAGCGCCTACTTCGAAAGCGTGGGACGCAGTCGGGGCAAGCAGCCGGTCTCAATGACGTGCGTTCCACTTCTCGGCGCTGGCCGAACCTGGGGCGCGCTCTCAATGTTCCATTTCGGTTGCCGGACATGGGCCCCCGAGGAGCTTCGTATGTTGCAGGCGGTGGGAGCTCTCCTCATGCAGATGCAGGCCAGAATTGATGCGGAAGCACAGACCCTGCACAACGCAGTGCACGATGAACTCACAGGGCTCCCGAATCGACGCGCGCTGCTTACACAGTTAGCTGAGCGTCTGAACAACGACGAGCAAAAGACGGCGATACTGTTTTTCGACCTCGACCGATTCAAGGTGATGAACGACTTCTTGGGTCATGCCAGCGGGGACATGATTCTTTCCAACGTAGCGACCCGGATTCGCTCGACCATTGGACCAGATGATTTTGCCGCTCGACTCGGTGGGGACGAATTCGTGGTGCTCTTCAGCGGGCTCGACAACGAAAAGGAGGCCATTCGCTACGCAGATCAGATCCTTCGCGCGCTGCGACAACCCATCGAATTGGCGGGGCAACAGATCAGTCATGCGGCAAGCGTCGGGATCGTCCTCTCCACGGCGGGTATGCGTAATGGCATGGAGCTGATCGGATGGGCCGACATCGCCCTCTATGCGGCGAAGAGGCGGGGAGGAAATCAGGCTGTGCTCTTCGACGAAGACCTGAAGGAGTCAGTCGGCCAACGGTCGCAAAAGGAGCTGACGCTCCGGCAGGCCATCGAACGCGACGGCTTGCGCCTTCATTACCAGCCTGAAGTGGATCTTCGAACCGGCAGATTACTCGCCCTCGAGGCCTTGGTCCGCTGGCAGCATCCGACACAGGGGCTTCTACCGGCTTCGGCCTTCATGTCGGTGGCCGACGAGACGGGACTTGTCGTCGACATGGGCCGATGGGTCTTCACCGAGGTGTGTCGACAGCTCGCGGCCTGGAGAAGCCAGTACCCCGGACTGGCGATAAATGTACGGGTCAATGTGTCCCCCTCCCAGTTCCTGATCGGTGATCTCGTAAAATTCGTGGAGAACTGCCTCACCTCGTATCGGGTGCCGGGTGAGAGTCTGTGCATCGAAATAGCGGAGCGAGCGATACTACAGGAGCCCGAGCACACGGCGCTCATTGTGAAGGGTTTTCGGGGTCTCGGCATTGATGTCGCGATCGATGACTTCGGGACCAATTACGCGTCGTTCGCCGCACTCAAGCGATTGCCGGTGAACTATCTGAAGCTCTCACCGGATTTCGTGCAAGGAATGGGCAACGACACCATTGACAGGGCCATCGTGGAAACAATTATCAATCTGGCGACTGCGCTCGACCTCGGAGTCATCGCCAAAGGCATCGAGAGCTCTCAGACGATTGAAAAGCTTCTCAACATGACGTGCGTGCGGGGGCAGGGTTCTTTCATCTCAGTTCCGATGGCGGCCGGGAAACTAGGAACGTATCTTCGGACCGGCGTGGTCCCTAAGAGGAGCGACCGCTCGCGAGGGGATCTGTTCGAGGATGTCTTGGCCGTATAGCCGCCTGGGCGAACACCAGCACCAGGGCAGTGCCGGGCGCGCGCCCGGGCCAACAACCAGGGGCGGAGTTGGTGCAGGCACCGTCGCAGGTGCTATTGCTGAGCAATGTCGAACTTCGAGTCGCTTGTCGCCCTCCCGTCTTCGGCCGACCCGACAGGTCTCTGGTACATCGTGGGGAAAGGTGCCAGCGTGCTGGTCGATGGCGAGGGTGCGCCACCGCAAGGTGCAAGGAGCCCCGTGGAGACCGCAGAGCCCCCGATCTTCATGGGACTACTTGACGGAACTCCCACGTGGGCCGTGGGTACCGACGAGTCGTCGGATGCACCCGATGGCTACGCACTGCAGCCGCTGCGTGACCTTGGAGCGCAGCTTGACACTCCCTCGTGGATGCTGGCCGGACGGGCGGTCCAACTTGTCGAGTGGGCCAGGACCAGCCGCTTTTGCGGGCGGTGCGGTGCGGCCACGGAGTTCGCGACCCGCGAGCGTGCTGCCACGTGCCCTCGGTGTGGGCTCAATGCCTATCCCCGATTGGCTCCGGCCATCATCGTCACAGTCGAACGGGGCGGCGAGATCTTGCTCGGGCAAGGCCGCGGATTCCAAGGGATGTACTCAGCCCTGGCCGGGTTCGCCGAACCAGGCGAGACCCTCGAAGAGACGGTGAGGCGTGAAGTTCGCGAAGAGGTTGGTGTGGAGGTCGGCCTCGTTCGCTACTTCGGCAGCCAACCATGGCCGTTCCCTCACTCCTTGATGATCGGCTTCTCTGCTACCTGGTCGTCGGGGGAGATCCAGATCGACGGTGAGGAGATCGTGGACGCGAGGTGGTTCAGACCGGATGATCTGCCCAATATTCCCCCGCCACTCAGCATCGCCAGACGCCTGATCGACGACTGGGCCAGCCGACAAGGTTGAGGAGGTCCTCGTTGCCGCTCGGTCACCTTTCACCGCAGTCCATCACGGCACAGACGCCCCAGCAGTCCTAAACTGCGGCCATGGCACGCAAACTGACTCGAGTCGCCAAAAGGGTCGAAGCCGCGATTGACCACTTGGAGGAAGCGACGGTCGCGGCGGGTTCAAAAGTACAGCACGGCCTCAGTGATACCGCGGCGGCCATTGGCAGTTCGAGTGTCGTCGAACGGGTGGAGAAACAAGCGCGGACGAGTCGGACGGCCATAGCGAAGGAGATTGCTAAGGCGAAAAAGGTGGGGAAGAGGCAAGTCGCCACGGTGACCAAGAAGGTCGGGGTGGCCAAGAAGGCCACGGGGAAGGTGGCCAAGAAACAGGTCGCCGCAGCCACGAAGAGGGCTGGGGTGGCCAAGAAGGCCACAGGAAAGGTTGCTAAGAAACAGGTCGCCACAGTGGCCAAGAAGGCCGGGGTGGCCAAGAAGGCGGCCAAGAAGCAGGTCGCAACCGCGACCAAGAAGGCCGGGGTGGCCAAGAAGGTCGCCAAAAAGCGCACGGTGAATCGCTAGAGCGCAAGCGTCAGCTCGGCGCACGCCGAGGCGGCGTGGCTGCGTCGGATCAATCTGAGGGTGAGTTCTCCCGTGGTGGTCAAGTTGGCCATGCCGTGGAACTCCCCGAAGTTTCTCAGAAATATGTTGCTATTCATTGATTGCCAGAGTAGATTCACGCTTCTGACCCGAACGTCCGGAAAACGGTGTTTATTTCGGGTTATTTGAGGAGTTCCACATGCGTGCCGCATGGTTCGGTAGTGTCCCGTTTTTCCACCCTTTCGCGTCCCCGTGGACGCCATGAGAACTCTGAGCCGACCGGCCAGATCCGAACCGATTCGGCGCTGCCTGCTTGCGGCGGTGGCGGTCGCAACTGCGTTCGGGGCCCTCGTCGTGGGGGGATTCGCGGGGATCCAAGGTGCCTCGGCCGCAGCAACCGCGCCCGCAGCCACCCAGTGCGATCCTCCCGCCTTTCCGACCGGCGCTGGGTTCCAAGTGACCTGCACCATCGCCATCAACGACACTGTCAGTTCGGCCGGAGTCACTGCCTCGACCGTTACCACAACAGCCTGCCTGGCGGCAGCGGGGGTCCTGCCACCTTTTGGTTGCACCACCACCGTCACAACGTCGAATCAGCTGGTGACGTCAGTCGACCAATGCAACGGAGTTGCCTTTGGCGGCGGTAGCAACGTGACCTGTGATGTCTCGGTAGTCGACACCGTCCCAACAGGAGCACCCACACCGGGCGTCACCGTGAATCAGTGCATCGGCTCAGGTACGGGAGGCGGAACACAGCCGACCGTGTTGTGTGACCCCGTGGCGAGTACGACGAACGCCACGGTTACCCAGTGCAACGGCTCGGGGAACGGCGGAGGTGCCAGTACCCGAGTGCAGTGCGATGTGATTGGTGCGACAACGGCGGAGCCGATCACGATAAATCAGTGCAATGGCTCCTCTAATGGCGGCGGAAGCACGGTGACGTGCGCCACCACGTTCGCCAACAACTTCGTTGCCGCAGCACCGACGACCACCACGACCACGGGTGCGCCGGCCGGAGCCGGGGGCGGGGGAGGAGCGACGACTACCACCATTGCCCCGACCGCTGGAGCCGGAGCCGCCGGCGCCGGTACCGCAGCCGGTTCGGGTGTGACGGGCGTGACGGGTACATCGCCGGGCGTCGGGGGATCGACGGGAGCGTTGGCGACTGTCGTACCTGTCGGGTCGCCCGAGACGGGACTGGGAGGAGCTGCCCATGCCCGCAATGATGCGCTCCTGTGGCTCGCGGCCGCTTTGTTCGCCGGGGCCGGCATGGTCACCGCACTCGGCATCCGGCGCCGCCGGGCCCGCAGCGTTGGGACCGCCACTGAGAATCTGTGAAATCAAGTGTCCGGGGAGTAGTCGCAAGGCAGCGCGCGTATGGATGGTGGGCGGCGGTCCTTGCCTTGCTCCTCGTGGGAACCGGATCACTGTTCCTGGGCCTGCGGGGTCACGAGCACCCGCTCGCAGGCCCCGCATCCACTCCCACGACGTTTCTGCCCGGGACGCATCGGCCCAGATCAACTCCCGCGGCAAGCACGACGACCACTTCGCCTGCGAAGGCGCCGCAGCAGTTCGCTCTACGGTCAACACCGGTCCAGCTACGCGTCCCGGCGATAGCCCTGGACGTCTCGTTGTCAACCCTCGGACTGAATTTGAATGGAACCGTCCAAGTTCCCACGGACATTCAGCAGCCAGGGTGGTATCGATTGGGCCCCTCTCCGGGTCAAGAAGGCTCGGCGGTGATACTTGGGCATGTCGATTCGCATCAAGGTCCCGCGGTGTTCTTCAAGCTCCGTTCGTTGGTGGCCGGCGATCTGGTCGATGTGAGCTTGGCCGATGGCGTGTCCGTTCAATTCAAGGTCACCTACGTGGCCCAGTATCTAAAGGCCAGTTTCCCGGACCAACTGGTGTATGCGGGACACGGTCAGAGCACTTTGCAGTTGGTGACCTGTGGGGGGGCTTTTGATGCGCAAACGGGCCACTACCTCTCGAACATCGTTGTCTACACGTCACTGGTCACACTGACCCCACCCGTTGCCGCGACTGCGGTACCCACGGCAGTACTGCCCGAAGTCAGCCGCTGAGCTGGCTCGTCGTCGGCGTCGTCGTCGACCCGTCTTGAGATGGCACCTCAGCCGGGTATGGCCCCTACGGTCGTCGACAGTGTGTCGTGGATGTTGCTCGCGACGAACGTAGCCAGGGTTGCCGGGCACGCCCAGACTCCGGCTGCATCGTCTTGGATTCCGATGAAGTGCGCAACGAGGCATGAGGCCACGGCGTCGGTCGGCGACCACGAGCTTCCGCCTTCGGCCGCCGCGACCTCGCTCAGGAGGTCCGGGACCGCGTCGTTCTGAGTCTCCGCGTTGGCGAGTTCATGGGCGACGAGCGAAAGATTGGGCGAGCCGGCAAACACGGTGTATTCGAGTCCGCCTGCGCCGAAGGTGCAGCCAGTCCCCGATCCGGATATGGGACCGCAATGAGCTGCCGTGTCCCCCATGCTCCAACTCCAATTCGAGCCTGGCTGTATGCCGGCGGCTTCCACTTCCGCCACCAACGTCGCAACGGACGGGCCAACGGCAACCGGTTGGGCCGCTGCCACGACCGTCACCGGCGCGGGAGCGGGGACCGATACCGGCGCCGGCACAACGGTGGTCGACGGTGTGGTCGGGGTCGATGCGGTCGAGATCGCCGGCAAGGGGACCGATGTTGGCGTGGTCGTGCCGAGTGCCGCTCCGATGGGCGTCGTCCGGGCCCCAGGTGGGTTCGAGGAAGGCACCGACGAAGCGCGATGGGGGCTGAGCACCATGACGGCTGTGAGGGCCAGGGTGGAGGCCAGGCACGCAGCGATGAGAAGGAGAGGACGTCTGCCCAGACGTGCTGTGCGTCTGATCCTCCGGCTGATGTCGTCCACGCGGCCGGCGTCTGATGCCCGGAGGGGGGCGGGAGAGGCCGGAGGGGCGCTTTCAACCATGTGTTGAAGCGTAGATCTTCAACACATGGTTGTCAACACATAGTTGAAGTCTCGTTCGCCGGCGGCTACGCTGGCCGAGTGCTCTTGGATCCCGAAACATTCACGGACGACTTGGTCGAGAGCGGGTTGAGGGAGGCAATTGCAGGTGTGCCGAACGAACCCGACGGGTCGCTCGCCGCCCTTCGCTTCGCTGACCTCCTCCGGCGATCGGCGGACCGTCTTTGTCACCGATCAGCGGAGGCAGCCCGGCAGCACGGTGCGAGCTGGCGTGAAATTGGTGCGGCCGTCGGAGGCATCACCCCGCAAGGAGCTGAGCATCGCTTCAGTCAGGCCGCCAAGGAGCGCCGCTCGAAGGCGTCGAAGGTCGTGTGGGCAGGAAAGGAACGCCGGGCGGTTCCAAGGTGAACGCGCCGCCAGATGATTGACGCCGTTAGTGACTTCCCGTAACGTGAGGGTTATCTCAGGTTTGGATCCCGGGGGTTGACATGGCTGATTGGAAGGCGATCGACAGGTACATGATCCTTTCGTCGGACGCCCACGCCGGCGCATTATCCGTCGACTACCGGGACTATCTCCCTTCGGAATGGCACACTGAGTTCGACTCGTGGCTCGCTGCCATGGTCAATCCGTGGGTCGACACGAATGACGCCCGCAACTGGGACTCGAGTGACCGCCTCGCCGCGATGGAGGGCGAAGGCGTCACCGGGGAAGTCTTGTTCCCCAATACACTTCCACCCTTCTACGACATCCTGGCTCACTTGAGTGGAGTGCCCCGCGATCGAGCGGATTTCACCCGTCGTTGGGCCGGTCTTCAGGCTCACAATCGGTGGCTTGTCGAATTCTGCAACGGGGCCCCCACCCAGCGGCGAGGGCTCATTCAGCTGCTTCCGAACGACGTGGACGCTGCCGTCGCAGAAATGCAATGGGCACGAGGCCATGACGCCATCGGGGGCGTGATGCTGCCCGCCGTCGCGCCCAATCACCCGGTCGAGCCCTACTATCACGAGCGGTACGAGCCGCTCTGGAGCACGGCCGTCGAGCTCGGGTTCCCGATTCATCAGCATCAGGGCTCGGGCAGCCCGGATGCGTCGCCCGGCCAGGACGTCGGACGCGCGCTCACGTACGTGGATCTCGAGCTCTGGACACGCCTGACCATGAGTCACCTCATCGTTGGGGGGGTCTTCGAGCGGCACCCCGACCTCAAGGTGGTCTGGACCGAGATGCCGGGGTTGCGCTGGGTCGTAGAAGACCTCGAGCGCTTGACGCGACAGCTGCGGATCGTCCAATCACGCTTTGCCGATGATCCCCTCCAGCTGAACTTCTCGCGCGTCTTCGGTTCCGCCACCACGGACGGACTATCGCTCACTCCGCTCGAGTACTTCCAGCGCAACTGCTACATCGGCGCCAGCATCCTGTCGCCGTACGACGTGCACTGGATCAATGTGCTGGGCTCGGACCGGATCATGTGGGGACACGATTTCCCGCACCCGGAGGGTTCGATCGGACACACTACCGACGCACTGCGCGCGAATTTCGCCGGATTCGGAATCGATGAATGTCGTGACCTTTTCGCCGGCACCGCGGCAGGCGTCTACCACTTCGACCTTGACGCGCTCGCGCCGATCGCAGCACGGATCGGCCCACCGGTCGAATTGGTCCACACGCCACTTCCCGAGTCGCCTCCTGTGCCCGGATCACCGTTCTGGGAAGCCACCGAGCTCACGGAAGTGCTGAATCGAATCTGAGGCGGGAGGGCGACTGCGCCGATGCCCGGCCCCCTCATGAGCTTCTCTCGTCAATTCATGGATGTAGCCGCCCAGCACACTGCGGGCTTCTCGCAGATGGCGTTCCATGGCCGGACCGGCGTTGACGGCCCCGACCATGAGCGCGCTCGTGACGGATAGGTAGGTGAGAGCAGCCATGCGCTGCCTCGACGCGGGAAGGCCGGGGGCGTAGCGGTCGATGAAGCGTTCGACTTCCCGCGTCCACATTTCGTTGTCCGGCTGTTCGGGTGCGACGAGGGCTGCAGAGAGGAGGGCACGGGCACCCGCGAACTCGCTGAGCAACGCTCCCAGCCAGGTGATGAAATCGTCGATCACGGCCTCTGCGTCCCGGTCAAGGCTCTCCGGCGTATACAGCCGCGCGAACATTTCGCCGCATCGCGCCTGCCATCGATCCGCCAGCGTCAGTATCAACGATTGCTTGTCATTGAAGAACCGGTACACAGAACCGATCGACACCTCGGCCCGGATTGCGATCGCCTCCATTGTGGCAGCCTCGAATCCGACCTCGTCAAAGGTCTGCCCCGCGGAGATCAAGATCCGCTCCAGGGTGGCGCGGCTACGCGCCTGTTGTGCTCGGACTCGAACGAGAGGGTCAGCTGGCAAGGGCTCGGATCCCCCTCAATCCACCAACACCGGTCCCGGGATACGGCAGTCGAGAAGGGCCTCGAAGCGATTGGTGATCTGTTCACGGTAGCTGGGCCGGGTGGCGATCAGGAACCGTTGTTCGCGGATACCTTGGAGCACGGGAGCGACGACGGCCTCGGGCGATTGACCTTGCCTCGTCATCGCCGCCAACCCCTCCGATGAGACCCTCCCTCCAGGCGTCCCGTCCACGCCGTAGTCGGCCGGCCGGACCCGTGCGGTGTGGGCGATGCCGGTGTCGAACGCGCTCGGCGTGAGCACCGAGACGCCGATTTTGGAGCCGACCGCTTTGAGGTCGAGGGCAAGACATTCGCTCATGGAGAAGGCAGCGCACTTCGACACCACGTAGGGGCTCGATCCCGCGCCGGCGACGAACGCCGCGACCGACGCGGTGTTCACAATGTGGCCATCGGAGTCGGCGGCGAGCATCCGGGGTACGAAGCTTCGGACCGAGTGAAGGATGCCGAAGACGTTGACGTCGAAGGACCAGCGGTAGTCCTCCAAGCTGCGCTCCCACATCAGTCCGCCTTGGAACACGCCAGCGTTGTTGATGACGATGTCGACGTGTCCGTTCTCGTCGAATACCTGTTGAGCCAGCTGTTCGACGGCGGCCGGATCTGTGACATCCACGCGGGCCGCTCTGGCCGCGTGGCCGATCCTCGAGGCCGTTGCCCTGGCCGCGTCCCCGTCGATATCGACCGCGACCACCAGGGCCCCCTCGCCGGCGAGTCCGGCGGCCAGGGCGGCCCCGATGCCGCTGCCGGCACCCGTCACGACGGCAACGCGATCTCCAAAGTCATCCATCGCCGGCCACCTCCGCCGCCCTCGTGGCCAGCGACTCGAGCCACCATGCCGGGGCATTGTCCATGATGTTCGAAATGTTGGAGTAGTCGTGCCAGCGGAAGATCCGACCCTCTCGGAGCTGGGTCACCGATACGAAGGAATGGTCGATGACCTCGCCCGTCCCGAAGACCCATCGCTCGGTGTGCTCGGTCATCACGAGATCTCCCTCGGCGATCATGTTCGTCCCGGGTAGATGTTCGTAGCCCTCGAGCGGTTCGAGGCCGAGCTTGATCCGGGCTATCACCCCCTCGGGCCCGTGTCCGCCCGGTCCGGCTACGCCGATGTCGGTGTAGTGGGCATCGTCGGTGAGCAACGACTTCATGCCGTTCCAGTCCCGGGCCGCCAGTGCATCCCAGAACTGCTGGACCACCTGCTTGTTCCGTGTGACACCCTCGTCGCCCATGACTCTCCCTCCGTGCGCTCCATCACAGACAGTACACAGACGGATCCTCCGACGATTGAGCGCCTGGTCGGTGTCCGCTGTACATTTGGCCCCGATCAGCAATGGGGAGGCCGAAGTGACATATCCACTCGAAGTCGGGGGCGTCGACGACTATCCGGTCAAGGTCGGGAGCATGCTGCTCACCTTGGTGGAGCCTCACAAGGGTTTTGAAAGGGCGTACAACCGCTGGTACGAGCGCGACCACTTCTACGCCGGCTGCATGGTCGGCCCGTGGCTTTTCGCGGGGAGCCGGTGGGTCGCCACGCGGTCCCTGAAGGAGCAGCGGTGGCCTTCGGAGAGCATCATCGCCAAACCGGTCGATGCCGGCTCCTACGTGGCCATCTATTGGGTGGAGAAGGGCCATCACGCCGACCATTTCGACGTATGGGCCGTGCCCCAGGTCGTCGACCTCTACGCCAACGGCCGTGGCTTCCCCGAACGCACCCATGTGCACACCTCGATGTTCAACCACCTGGCCTCGGTCTATCGCGACGAGGACCCCGTACCGGTGGACTTGGCTCTTGACCACAAGTACGACGGCTTGTTCATTCTGTGGTGGGACGCCGCGCAGGGAACCGCGTCCGACCTGCATGCCGTGCTCGCCGCGTCCTATCTTCCTGGCTTGCTGGCCGGCTCGGACATCGAGATCGCCTCGTCGTGGGCCCCGACCGTGCCGGACGAACCGCCGCGCGACGTTCCCATGGACCTCGGATCGTCCTCGGGCAGCACCAATCGCCTGGTACAGCTCCTCTTCGTCGGGGGCGACACCGAGGCAGCGGTGGCGAAGGTCATGGACTACACCGACGCCGTGGAGTCGGCGGGAGTGGCCGAACTCCTATTGGCGGCCCCGTTCTTCGCGACCGTCATCGGCACAGACACCTACGTCGACCAGCTCTAGGCGGCGCACATTTCATGCTGCGTGACGAGAAGATCCTCATCACCGGACCGGCGGGGCAGATCGCCTTCCCCATCGCCGAATCACTGGGCAAAGTCAACGAGGTCTGGGGGATCGCCCGGTTCAGCGACGAGGAGTCGAGAGAGCGGGTCGAAGCGGTCGGGGTGACCACGCTGCGGTGCGACATCGGGTCCGGTGACTTCAGCGCCTTGCCCACTGACTTCACCTATCTGCTGCATCTTGCGGCGTACCAGGGGCCCGAATCCGACTACGACTACGCCATCACGGTGAACGCCGAGGGTGCCGGGTTCCTCATGCAGCACTGCCGGAAGGCGAAGGCTGCCCTCGTGATGTCGACGTCGTCGGTGTATCGCCCGGACGAAAGCCCCATGCACGCCTTTCTCGAGACAGATCCGGTCGGAGGGGGCACGAGTCCTTGGGCTCCCACCTACGCCGTCTCGAAAATCGCCCAGGAGGCCGTGGTCCGCCAGAATGCCCGATCGCTGGGACTCCCCACGGTCATCGCCCGGATGAATGCCTCGTATGGCCCCAATGGCGGCCTCCCCGCCAACAACCTCGACGCCCTCCTCGCCGGCAACCCGATCGTCGCCCGATCGGATCCGTGTCCCTACTCCCCAATTTTTCAGGATGACATCAACGAACAGGTCGAACCGCTCCTGGCCGCGGCCAGTGTGCCGGCGACCATAGTGAACTGGGGCGGAGACGAGGTGGTGACCATTCAGGAGTGGTCGGCCTACCTCGGCACATTGGTCGGCCGCCCCGCCAACGTCACGGTTACCGAGTTTCCGGGGTCGCATCAGGGAATGATCTCGGATCCCACCAAGCGCATGGGGCTGACCGGCCCATGCCGAGTCGGCTGGCGCGAAGGAATGCGGGCAATGGTCGAGGCCCGGGTCGAAAGCTGAGCATGACGCAACGAGGACGTGGCTAGGGCACCCGGGCCGGCGAAGAGCAGAACGCCCTCCGGTCAACCTCGCCAGGTCAGCCCTCGTCAGGCCGCACTTGTTCTGGCCGAGCGCGACCCGGTGATCGCCCGCCTGGTCGAGGAGGCCGGTCCTCCGTCCTTTCCCCAGCCCACGGAGACCCACTTCGCCGCGCTCGTACGCTCGGTCACCCATCAACAGCTCGCCGGCGCGGCCGCCCAGGCCATCCATGGCCGCCTGGTCCACTCCCTGGGCGACGAGATCACCCCTGAGCGCCTCCTGGCCACCCCGACAGAAGAGCTGAGGGCCGCGGGGCTCTCGGGCAACAAGACTCTTTCTCTGCAGGACCTTGCCACCAAGGTTTTCGACGGCACCGTGGTGCTCGAGCCGCGCCGGTTGGCCAGGGAAAGCGACGAAGAGGTGGTCGCTCGCCTCATCACGGTCCGGGGTATCGGAAAGTGGTCGGCGGAGATGTTCTTGAGGTTCCAGCTCCGGCGTCTCGACGTGTGGCCCACCGGCGACCTCGGCGTGCGCAAGGGGTTTGGTCTGGCCTGGGGCGTCCCGGCGCCGACCCCCAAGCAACTGAACGCTCTGGGTGAGCCTTACCATCCCTACCGGAGCATCGTGGCCTGGTACTGCTGGCGGGCCACCCAGCTCTACGCCGGTTCCGTCCCCACCTCGGTCACCGCCCGGGCGAAATCTGCGCCCCGGGCCCGAAAGAGTGCAAGTACGCCTGTCAGAACGCGGCGGCGTTCGGGATGACGTGCTCGCCGAGCAGTTCGAGGGGACGGATGGAGGCGACCTGGGGGACAGAGCCGTGGTAGTGCGTAATGCCCAGTGAGGCCAGACGTCGCATGCTCTCGAGCAGCTCTTCGACGAGCTCCCCGTCGGGACCGGGGTCGAGGGGACCGATGACCGTCTTTTGGATGTCGTCGTAGTCCCGACCGACGTCGTCGCAGTGGCGGCGTAGAACGTCGAGCTTGTGCACGAGGTCGGGGCCGGGGAACAAATTGCAGGCCTGGGCGTATTGCGCCACCAGCCGCAGCGTCTTCTTCTCGCCCGCCCCACCGATCATGATCGGCGGATGGGGGTGGCTCAGTGCCTGCGGCGAGTTGAGGGTCCGTTCGAGCTGATAATGCCGGCCCTTATAGGGGCCCTCGCTCTCGCCCCACATCTGCAGGCAGATCTGCAGGGTTTCTTCGAGACGCTCGAAGCGCTCGGCCAGCGGCGGAAAGAAGAGGCCCAGGCCTCGCGCTTCGGCCTCGTTCCACGCCGCGCCGATCCCGAGCCATGCCCGGCCGCCCGAGAGCACATCCAGGGTCGTCACGGCTTTGGCCAGCAAGCCGGGGTCGCGGTAGACGACGGCCGTGACCCAGGCCAGGAGCTCGATGCGTTCGGTGCGCCCGGCGAGGAACCCCAGCGTCGTGTAGGCCTCCAGCATCTCGTGTTCGGGTGGTCCGACGTTGGTGATCTGCCACACGTGGTCCATCACGCTCAACTTGGCAAATCCCTGCTCCTCGGCCGCGGCCGCGACCCGCGCCAGATTGTCCCGGAGCGCCGGGGGTCCTCCCGGCCAGGTGAAGCTCGATACGTGCAAGCCGATCTGCATCGACGACCCTCCTTGCTCTGTGTGCTGTCGGTCCCGTTCAGAAGAGGTACTGCTCGCCCGAGGCTCGAACAGTGATGTCGCTGATCGAGACGCCCCACGGCTGGTCGATGACGTACACGACCTGCGCCGCCAGCTCGTCGGGACTGATGGCCCAGTACGTGATCTTCTCGGGATCCGTGAGCTCGGCCCTGGCCTTCGGTGAGCCGGTTCCGAAGACCGCGGTGGCCCGCTGCCGGAACAGCTCCATGTTCTGGCCGACGAGACCCACGACGGCCTCTCCATTCACGATCGATGCACCCAATCCCGTCCCAGGGACGCCGGTCGGGCGCACCACGGTGACCTTGATCCGACCCTGCGATTCTGCCCGAAGCGATTCTGACATCACGTTGACCGCCGCCTTGGTGGCGCTGTAGACAGCCGATCCGACTACGGGGACGTTGCCGTAAATCGAAGAGATGTTGACGACATGGCCGTGGCCCTGGGCCATCATCTGGTCGTACACCGCGGTGATCCCGTGGAGCACGCCCTTGAGGTTCACGTCGATGCAACGGTCCCACGCCTCGGCCGCGGCGGCATGATCGGAGAAGAAGGCGAGCGGCATGATCCCCGCATTGTTGACCAGCACGTCGATGGCGGCATAGGTGTCGACGGCCAAGGTGGCGAGCCCGGTCATCTCCACTCGATCGGTTACGTCGGTGCCTCGGTGGATCGCCTCTCCTCCGGTGGCCCTGATCGCCGCCGCCACTGATTCAGCCCCTTCGGCGTCGATGTCGGCGACGACGACGCGCGCGCCTCTCGCGGCGACCTTCTCGGCCACCAGCCGACCGAAGCCGCTGGCGGCGCCTGTGACGATGACGACTTTCCCCCTGACATGATCGCTCATGGTGCCGATGGTACCCCCGGGGGGGAAGCTGTCCCGGTTGTGGGCGGTGGTGTTGTCGATTCCACTGCGCCACCCGTGCCGGCCCCGCCCACTAAGTTCGGGGCCCTGAGAGTTCCGGCGGCATCACTCACATCGGGGGACCGTTGACTGGCGACCAAGGTAGTTCGGCCAAGACATTTGTGCTCGTGCACGGCGGCGGGCACGGCGGATGGTGCTGGCAACGGATGGCCTCGGTGCTCCGGAGCCGTGGTCACCAGGTATGGACGCCCACGCTCACCGGTTTCGGGGAACGCCATCACCTGGACCATGGACAGGTCACCTTCGACACCATGGTGACCGACGTGGCCGCGGTGTTGGAGTTCGAGGACCTGCACGACGTGGTACTGGTCGGGCACAGCATGGGAGGCGTCATCGTGCCTCGGGTGGCCGAAGTGAGCACCGAACGCGTGGCCGGGGTGGTCTTCATGGCGGCGGTGGTGCTCAATGATGGGGAGACGCTCCTCGAGGCCGTCCCGGCGACTCCCGCGGTCTCACGGGCGGTGACGATCGCCGAAGATGGGACCGCGGTCACCGACCACGCGCTGTTGATCGATGCGCTCCTGCCCGAGGCCAGCTCGGCGGATCGCGCCTGGGTGCTGGAGCGCCACCTCTCTTACCCCCCGGCTGCACTCGTGGAGCCGGGACGGCTGTCACAGTTCTTGGAGCTCGGGCTGCCCACCGGTTACGTGGTGGCTACGGAGGATCTTCTGGTTCCCCCCGCGCTGGCTCACACGTTTGCTCGTCGCCTGCCCGGTGTCGCTGTCGCCGAGGTGGCGGGGGGACACGACCTGATGCTTACCCGCCCCGAGGAGTCGGCAACGGCGCTGGAGCGAGTGGTTCGTTAGCTCGCTTCGCGATCCGTCCCGGCATGCATGCCGGCGAAGGCCATAACTGCGTTGAGGTACTCCCTGACGGTCTCGTCAGCCGTCCCGGTTGCCAGTGCCGACTGAGCCAATGCGCGCAGGGCGCGCGCCTTCGCGCGCAGTTCCTGCTCGGTGGCGTCGGGGCTCTCGGCGTCCCACGCCAGAGGTCCGCCCGGTGCCCGATCATGAGGCTCGCATGTGGTCATGTCGGCATTGTGGTACGGGCGGCGGCTCCCGAGCAAGGGTTCCGTGATTGTTAGGGTGCGAGTTGGTCGTTCCCGCGAACGATCGGGAACGACAGTCCGACGCATGCCGGGACGCCACGTCGGCATGCCCATTGCCGCAGGAACGAATCGGAGTGACCATGACGAAGCCGGAACGCAATGAGCGACGACGGGCCATGCAGTTCCGTGGGAGCCCTCCGCCGGATGCAACGGACATGGAGGCAACTCTACGCTGGCTGCGCGATCGGGAGCTGATCAAGGACCTCTACGCACGCTACGCGTACGGAATCGATTCCGCGGACATGGAGCTCGTTCGATCCGTATTCCATCCGGCCTGTGACGTGGTCGGAACATTGGAGGAGGGATCGCTCGACGACTACCTCGAGGGCATCGAACACGGCGTGCTCATGTACCACGCCACCATGCACTTCAAGGGCAATCAGTACGTCGAGATAAACGGGGACAGCGGCTTCGTCGAGACCTGGGTCATTGGCTACCACATCGAAGCTCCGGGTAGCCCGATCGACAGTCTCGTGCTGGCACTGCGCTACCAGGATGAAGTGGCCCGGATCGATGACGACTGGAAGATAACCCGTCGCGAAGCGGCGGAACAGTGGCACACCGGGCCGTTTCCGCGCCCATTCATCGGGGAGCCCCCGTACCCCCGGCGATCACGGGGGCCGGACCCCGCAGGTGACCCTTCTTCGGGGTGACCCGATGTGTGGCGCGGCATCGACCGCTTCCCTTCACTACTCTTGGCGCTCATGGCCGACTTTGCGGAAAATTGGTTGGAGATAACCGCCCTCGTCAATCGCTATGCCCAGGCGGTGGATGGCAAGGACTGGGCTCTCTATGCGAGTTGCTTCACCCCTGACGCCGAGATCGACTATTCCTCGGCCGGTGGCGCACGGGGCGGAGTGGCCGAGAGCACGGCCTGGCTGGAAACGATGCTCGCGCCGCTTTCGATCAGCCAGCATTTCATCACCAATCAGGTGATCGAGGTGAACGGCGAGGATGCGACGTGCCGGGCCTATTTCTTCGGCGTCGTGGGTAACCAGAGCGAGACGGAGTCAAGCCTGATCTGGGTCGGGGGGATATACGAAGACCGTCTGCGCAGGACCGAGGCCGGTTGGCGCATTGCCGAGCTGGTCGATATCAGTGTGTGGTCCACTCCGGGTCCCGGCGGCCCCTGAGGCGGCAGCCGGCCGGGCCGCCTCAGGACATCCGCGCGCTGGAGCCGAGGCTGACTTCCATGATCGTGCCGGTCAGCACTCCGGGGTCTTGGACCAGGTACATCACGGCGCGGGTGACGTCCTCGGCCTCAATCCAAGGCCGGGCGATCGGATTGGGCCGGGTCAACTGCCGCACGAACTCTTCGGGAACCTCGCGCTCGGGATCGGGCTGCACCATCGGCGTGCGGACGGTGCAGGGGCACACGACATTGACGGTGACCCCGTCGTTGGCCACCTCGAGAGCCAGGGACTTGGCCAGTCCGATGACCCCCCACTTGGTGGCGTTGTAGGCGGACTGGCCCTTGATGCCCATGCGACCGCCCATCGAGGCGGTCACCACTATCCGTCCCCAACCCTGCGCCACCATGGGGGGCACCACGGCCCGCAGCGTGCTGAAGACACCGGTCAAGTTGGTCGCCACCAACTCCTCCCACGTCTCATCGGTCACCTCCACCAGGGGACCGAGGCTCACAATGCCGGCGTTGGCCAGCGCGATGTCGAGCCGTCCGAACTCATCCAACGCGCGCGCGGTGCCCGCACTCACCTGTGCGGAGTCGCGCACGTCAACTGACATGGCCAGGCAACGGCGCCCCTTCTCGGAGACCAGTTTGGCCGTGAAATCGAGGTCCTCTTGCGTCCCAAGTGGATAGGTGGGTGATGACATTGCCGCTGGCACGTCCCACGCCACGATGTCGGCGCCCTCGGCCGCCAACGCGAGCGCGTGCGATCTGCCCTGCCCCCGCGCCGCTCCGGTGACGAGGGCGACCTTTCCGTCCAGTGACGCCATGGCTTACGCCCCAGTGACCCGCAACGGGAAGGAGGCCGCAGCCACCCCGAGGATCTCCGTCCGATCGTCGCCGAGAATGAACCCTGCCCCGATGGCGGCGTCCAGAGAGGCCTCGAATCGCTTCAGGTACTCCTCCTTCCCCCCGGGATAGAGCGCTTTCAGCGCAACGTCATCGAAAGGCTCGGTGCGTCCGAAGAGCATGGCGAAGGACTCTCCGCTCTGGCCGAGACCGGACATGACGGCAGCGGGCACCTCCACCCACGGGGTGCGAATGCCGCCGACGGCGAGCCCGAGCTCGTCGGCGCAGAAGCCCGTTCCCTCCGCGTCGACCACCAGCCGGGGCGCCATCGGCGGCGGATCGCCCCCCTCCGCCCAACGCACGAGGTGGGCCAGCGCGGCCTCCGCAACGTAGTGCTGTTGGGGTCCGGCGTTGATGGGGCTGTCCGTGTTCCCGATCATGAGGTTGGAAGTCGGGCGGAGCAGTTCGGCCAGCTGCTCGGGCCTCAGCGTCCCATCGTCGTGGCGGCCTGCACTGACCGTATACGTGTCGGCATGGGCCGCTCCGGCCATCTCCCAGACCCGGATGTGCGCGGAGTCCGGTTGATCGGCCAACCCACCACCGAGCAGGATGACGTCGGTCTCGCTCTGCAACACCAGCACGGGCACCCGTGCGTCGTGGCGGATGCGCTCGCCCTTGGCTGAGATGGCACGTCTTGTCGACTCAATTCCCTCACCCTGTGCCGAGGGGATGAAGATGCCGTCAATCGACACGCCCACACCGGGTCGTCCATGCACGAAGAAGCCGTCGAAGAGCCTGGCGTGGTGGTCGATGGCGTTGATGTAGGTCACCAGGCATGCCGCGGACTGCGACTCGCCCGCCGCGATCAGCCTCTCGGGCACGAGCCCCCCGAGGGGGTTCTCGTCGCCCGGCGCCCGGAGCAATGAGGCGACCCGCGTGAAGATGTCGAAGGACCACGCGTCTCCGGGGTGCTCGAGCTCGCCGTAGCGCTCTGGCGCCAGGAGCTTCAGATGGATGCCCTCGACGAAACCCCCGCCGTCGATACCCACCTTCTGCGCCGACACGCCTACCCAGGCATGGCCCTGCGCGGTCAGGTGCCGGTGGAAGAAGCCCCAGTCAGGGGCGGCGTCGATCCCGGCCGACACGTTGTGCCACTCGACCACGGCCGTACCGCTGAACCGGCCCGGTTCGATGGGACGTCGCACCACGCATCGGGTTCGGAACGGTGCCTCGGCGCCCAATGACACCTCCCAGCGCCCGTCAAACCCCCGCTCGCCCGCCAATTCGTAGGAGACGGCCCTCCCCTCGACGCTGAACTCGGTCTCCTCATAGCCGAGAGTGGCGAGGTCGTAGTCCCGCATGATGTCCGGCGCGCTGCCCGGGATCTCCTCGAAGACCGCCTGTCCTGTGCTGACCATCATCCCTCCCGGCGACGGGTTCGTGTCCTCGAACCGCCTTGTGTGCAAGGTACTACCCGCTGCCTAGCGCTGAACATCTCATGCCGGGCGTTCAAGGATCCGAGGGGTCCGCGCCGCTCTTGACGATGCCGGCCGCATGCCCGTCCCAGACATCGAGGGCAACCACTTCCTCGAGGGGGCGGCGGCGGACGGGTCCGTGGCGGCCCCGCGGCCACCCGATCACGACGTGGCCCGCGAGCATCCAATCTTCGGGAACGCCCACTGCGTCGCGGAGCAGCTGCTCACCGCCGTAGGAGGCCCAGCTGGTCACACAGGCGCCGAGCCCGAGGGCGCGGGCGGAGAGCAGGAAATTCTGCATGGCCGGGAAGATGGAACCTCCGAGAAGGAGCTCTGAGGCGGTCGGGTACCGCTTCTGGGTGAACAGGATGGATGTGAACTCGCCCGCCCGATCGTGGAGCTCGTAGGTGGCGCGGTTCGTACGGGCCCGCCGGCTGTCGTCGTCGTCGGCGGGGCGGGTCATGCCGTACACCGGCTCGATCACCTCCAAGGCCCGGGCCGCCGCCTGCGCGACGACTGCCCGCTGCGCCGGGGACCTGAGGACGACAAAACGCCATCCTTGCGCGTTCGCGCCCGATGGTGCCCAGGTCGCGGCCTTGAGGCAGCGGGCGAGGATCGCGTCGCTGACCGGTTCGGCGGTAAAGCGACGGATTGCGCGTGTCGTCGACACCACGTCCCAAAAATCGGTGCTGGGGTCACTGGCCATGCGCAGAGCCTCCCATTCACCGTCGGGCTCTGCCAAGCGCTCACGTCACACCGCGGCGCCGCCGGGATCGTGCGGGTTATCTTCGCGTTGTGGCCCAGACCATACGCACCGAATCCGGCGACGAGATGTTCGCCGAACCGTATGTCGATGTCGACGAGTGGCGCGATTCTCCAGTCCGACACCGTTACGTGCACGGTGGATTCGCCGGGACCGAGACCCGCTTCTCGATCTACCTCCCTCCGGAACGTGCCTATGAGGGGAGGTTCTTCCAGCACATCACGCCGGTGCCTGACAGTGAGCACCTGGCGCAACGCGTGAGCGGGGAGCAGGACAAGATCGGGTTCTCCATCTCCAGCGGGGGCTACTTCCTCGAGACGAATGGTGGCGGCGCCTCAGGCAGTCCCGGGTCCTCGGTGGACCCCACGATCGCGGCATATCGTGCCAACGCGGCCGCGGCCCAGTACTCACGGGTGGTAGCCGCCGCGATGTACGGCGAGCATCGGGCCTACGGCTACGCCTACGGGGGGAGCGGTGGCGCTTACCGCACCATCGGGGGCGCGGAGAATACGACGGACGTCTGGGACGGTGTCGTCCCCTATGTCATCGGGTCACCGATGGCGATCCCGAATATGTTCACCGTGCGCATGCACGCTCTTCGCGTCCTGCGGGACCGCCTCGACGGCATCGTCGACGCGATCGAGCCAGGCGGCAGCGGTGACATGTACGAGCATCTCGACGAAGAAGAGCGTGATGCACTCACCGAGGTGACCCGGATGGGGTTCCCCCCGCGCTCGTGGTTCGGGCACCGCTCCATGGGCATGCACGCCTTTCCGGTCCTCTATCAGGGGCTGGTGATGGCGGATCCGACCTACTTCGAGGAGTTCTGGACCCGGCCCGGTTATCTCGGCTTCGACCCCCCACCGTCGCTGGGGCGCGATCGGGTGCAGCATCATTGCGTGATCGCGGCGACGATCTCCGGAGATGAAGCCGAGACCCTCGGTCTGTCGGCGGGGTCGCTCCCGGGTCAGGTGAGGGGGGGAGTAGATACTGCGTGGCGCGGCTTGGGCGAGCCGTCCTTGGTCCCCGTTGCCGTTCGACTGTCGAGAGGTCCGGACGTCGAGGTCCAGGGTGCCGAGCTCTTCGTGGCTTCCGGCGTGGCCGCCGGTGCACGGATGACCCTGCTCTCCGTTGCGGGCGACATCGCAGTCTTCGGTCCGGTCCCGTCCACCACGTTGATCCAGCTGCAGCCGGGGGACTCGGTGGTCGTGGACAACAGTGGGTTCCTGGCTGCGCAGACCTATCACCGACACCAGATGCCCGAGACTGCTGGATACCCGGTGTGGGACCAGTTCCGTCACGCCGACGGCTCGCCTCTGTACCCCCAACGGCCTCTTGTGCTCGGCCCCCTGTTCGCGGCGGCCGCAGCCGGGACGGTGCAATCCGGTCGATTCGAGGGGAAGATGATCGTGGTCGAGTCCTTGTTGGACCGGGAGGCGCTCCCTTGGCAGGCCGATTGGTATCGCGCCAAGGCGGAGGAGCACCTCGGAGGCGAACTCGACGACAACTTCCGCCTCTGGTTCACGGACAATGCATTGCACGGTGATGACGAAACGCAGGAAAGCCCGACGCACACCGTCAGCTACCTGGGGGTGTTGCATCAGGCACTTCGTGATCTGAGTCGATGGGTCGAGGAAGGCGTCGCTCCTCCGCCCAGTACGCGCTACGAGGTCGTTGACGGGCAGGTCGTGGTGCCGGCTGACGCGGCACAGCGCCGGGGCATTCAGCCGGTCGTGTCCCTCACCGTGGACGGTGAGGTGCGGGCCGATGTCGGCGTCGGCGATGTGATCACCATCCGCGCCACCGCCCAGGTCCCGGAAGGGGCTGGCGTCATCGTGACCGTCGAGTGGGACTTCGACGGTACTGGCTCGTTTCCCACGGCAGAATCGGTCGCGGTGGCGGAGGAAGTCGACGTACAACGCCAGGTCTCGTTTGCGGAGTCTGGTGTCTACTTCCCGACCGTGCGAGTGGCGGCGCAGCGAATTGGAGATCGGACAAGTCCGTATGCGCGAGTACAGAACCTGGCCCGCGTCAGAGTGGTGGTCAGCTGATCCGACTATGAAGCGCGGGAGAGGAACTACGGCATGACCCAATTTCCGGACGGCTTCCTCTGGGGTGCGGCCACGGCCGGGCACCAGGTGGAGGGGGGCAACGTGAACGCCGATCTGTGGCCGCTGGAATGGGCGGAGAACTCCATCTTCGTCGAGCCGTCCGGCGACGCGTGCGACCACTACCACCGCTACCCCGAGGACGTCGCCGCTCTGGGTGGACTCGGATACAACGCGTATCGCTTCTCGCTCGAGTGGTCACGAATCGAGCCCGAGCCCGGGTACTTCTCCCGCGCCGCCCTGGACCACTACAAAAGGATGGTCGCTTGTTGCCACGAACACGGGATCACCCCAATTGTGACCCTCAACCACTTCACTACGCCGCGCTGGTTCGCCGGAATCGGAGGCTGGGGCAACAGTGACGCGGCGGACTGCTTCGGCCGCTATGCCGCACGGGTCGCCAAGCACATGGGCGATGTCCTCTCGTGGGTCGGAACACTCAACGAGCCCAATCTCATGGACCTCTTGGCGCACACGGGAAAGGTGCCGATGGGTGCCGGTGAGCGGGGATTGGATGACGCAGCTGAGCCGTCGGCGGCCGGCGTTGGCGGTTTTGACCCTGAGCGTTACCGGATAGGGCACGTCGCCGCAGGTGTCGAGCGTATGGCGCAGGCTCACCGGCGGGCGGTCGAGGCCATCAAGTCGGGCCCCGGCAAGGCCAAGGTCGGCTGGAGCCTCGCCCTGGTCGACCTCCAGTCGGCCGATGACGGTGGGCCGCGGCATCAGGAGGCTCTTCAGGGGGCCTCGATCGACTGGCTCGAGGTGGCCAGGGATGACGACTTCATCGGCGTGCAGACCTACTCGAGAGAACGCATCGGTCCCGCCGGCGCCGTCCCCCCGCCCGAGGGGGCGGCGACCATGCAGACCGGCTGGGAGGTGTATCCCGAAGCCCTGGAGCACACCATCCGCTTGGCCGCCGAGCACGCCGGGGTGCCCATCGTGGTCACGGAGAACGGCATGGCCACTGACGATGACGCGGCGCGTCTCGACTACACCCGAAGTGCCCTCGAGGGGTTGGCCCGGTGTCTGGCCGACGGCATTGATGTACGCGGGTATCTCCATTGGACGTTGCTCGACAACTTCGAATGGATGTCCGGTTACGCCATGACCTTCGGACTCATCGCCGTGGACCGCGACTCTTTTGCCCGCACCGTCAAGCCTTCGGCGCGTTGGCTCGGCGCCGTGGCTCGAGCCAACGCGTTGGGCGCTCCGTGAGGCCGCGGCGCTGCCTCAGGCGAGACGATAGAGCACTTCACCCGCATCGGGAACGATCAATGCGGACGGATCGGACTCCCAGTCATCGGGATTGATACTGGCGGGATCGAGATAGGCGAGGTTCGCCCGCCTGACGACGGTCTCTGGAATTCCCGTGGCGAGTGTCACGCGGACTCGCTGCCGTTCGCCGTGCACCGGGTCATAGGTCCCCGCCCCGAAAAGATGGGTCGAGTGGGCCAACTGACCCCGGGGATAGTGACGATACTGCTCCCAGTTGGCCAGGTAGAAGTCGCGGCAGTGGTAGCCGATGTCCATGAGCGCGGGATGCATTGCCGCGATCTCCGTGATGTGGGGGGCGTAGAGAACGACGTCCCCGCCGTCGGCCACCACCGGCTCCACCTTGTAGAACCCCTTGGCGCCCGTCCAAAGATCGGCGTACCTCGGCGATACGAGAGAAAGTACCCGCTGCACCGGATGCGGCAGGTAGACGATGTGCGTACGGGCGGAGACGTCGGCGGCGGCGGCCCACGCGGCGACGGGATCACCGAAGGCCATCGACCGGAGTCCGCCTGTCTCATGGTCGACGACCACGCAGAGCGCGTGGCGTTCCCCCGGAACGAGTCGGGACGCCTCGTCCACGAGGGCTCTGACCGGGGTCACGCCGCGCGCGCCGATTATCTCGCTGCTCGTGAGCAGCGCACCCAACCAGTGGGTGACGTCGATGAGCTCCTGTCCCGACAGCCCCGGGAAGAGGTACTTGTTGCCGCCGGAGAAGCCCACGACCTCATGGGGGAGCACCGGGCCGACAATGACTGTCACGTTACTCTCGACCACCAGTCGATTGATCCGGACCTCGACCGCTTCGTCGAGCCGGCCACCGGAAAGGGCGCCCACTGTTTGCGGACTGAGCGTTCCGACACCGACGTAGGTCTGGTCATCCCACCAGGCGTGGTTGACCACTTCGAGCGACTCTGTGCCGACCAGGGCTCGGATGCTCTCGTCGCTCATGGGGGCGTGGGTGCCGAGGGCGATAACGGCGGTGCAGGAACTGACTCGAGTTTTGACGGCTTCATACATGGCATTGAGCAGGAGCGGCAGTGGGCAGCTCCGGGTGGCGTCGGGGATGACCAGGCACAGCGAGCGCCCGTCGAGGTCGAGGGCGTCGAACCGGGCGCGTACGAAAGCCCGCACTTCCGTCGGATCGAGCAGTTGGCCAGGTCGTTCGAGGGAGTCGATCACCGCATGTCCCTGCTCAGAACGGCCAGGCCATCTCGCGACAGGTCATGGAGTGACTCGACGACCATCCCGCAAAATGCGGCATCGTACGCTCGTCCTAAAGCCATGTCGACCACCTTAGGCAGGCCACCGTCGATCACCGCCGCGCGTAGGCGCGGAGTCTCGGGGTCCGCTACCGCCGGCAGCTGTGCTCCCTGGATCTCCAGGCCGCCCGCGGAGGCAATCCACAGCGCAACGACGGTGGCGAATCTCGAGGTGTCGAGGTGGTCCGCCTGGCGCGCCTCGACGATGGGGAGGACTCGCTGTGGCAGCTTACGCGACCCGTCGGCCCCCACCTGCAGGCAGGTATGACCGAGGTTCGGATTGGCAAATCGGTTCAGTGCGTCCTGCGCGAAGCGCGGGGCGTCGAGGGAAGCCGGGAACTGCGCAACCTCGAGCGTGTCGTCGATCATCTCCCGCACGTAGGCGCAGACCGTGGCATCGCGTACCGCGGCTGCGATCGTGTCGCAGCCGGCAAGCAGCCCGCAATATGCGAAGGCGGAATGTGGGCCGTTCAGCAACCACAGCTTCCGGCGCTCGAACGGCGTCACGTCGGTCACGACCTGCAGGCCGACATCGGCGAACGGCGGTAGTGCTTCTGCCGCGCTGATGATCCAAGACCGGTATCGCTCTGCGCTCACCGTGGCCAGGTCGAGCAGACCCAGTCGCGCCTCGACATCCCCCACGTCGTCGTCGGTGGGCGCCGGAACCATGCGATCGACGACGGAGCTCGGGAAGCTGACCTCCTCGGCGATCCAGCTCGCCAGTGTCGGGTCCAGGCGGTCTGCCATCTCCACCACGCGTTGGCGAAGGATGGCGCCGTTGCCAAGGAGGTTGTCGAGACTGGCGATGATGGGCGGTGCGATGCCCGCCTGACGGCGTTGGGCCAAGGCGCGGGCAATGATCTCGGGCACAGATGGGGCGCCCGGATGGAGGGCTGAAGTAGCGGGGGGGATGTCGTAGCCACTCTCGGTGATGGTCACCGTGACGAGGTCGGTAGTGGGTACGGAGATCGCCTCGACTGCGGCGGCTGCCCCGGTCCGGACCGATGTGAACGAACCGATAACCCGCAGAGCGACTTCCTCGTCAGGCTCACGTTCCGCCACGGTGTAGAGGCCGTCCTGGGGCCCCATTTCTCGCTCCGCCCGATCGCTGATCAGGGATATACCGCGGATCAACGCGGGCCAACCGCGGCGAGTGAGGTCGTCGGCGTAGACGCCGAGATGGGCGCGGGCAAAGGCGCCGACACCCAGGTGTGTGATCTTTTGCACTGATGATCGCTCGTACCACGGCACCAGTTGGACACGGGCGTCGGCGAGCGTGGCCATCGACAACCGGGTCGCCGGCAGATTCGTCATAGGTTCAGTCGGAGGGGCCAACTGCCCGTGTAGGGTCGCGCAGCGTGCGGCAACCGCAGCGGATCACGATCCTCGATGTCGCCGCGCGCGCCGGTGTCCACGCCGCAACCGTGTCCCGAGCGCTCAACCTGCCAGAGCGGGTGGCGCCGGAGACCCGACAACGGGTCGAGGCGGCGGTGCGGGAACTGGGGTTCGTCCCCAATCGCGCCGCCCGGGGTCTGATCACCGGCCGCACCGGCAACGTCGCGGTCATCGTCCCCGACATCACGAACCCCCACTTCGCCTCGCTGGTGCGGGCGGTCGAGCGAACCGCCCGAGAGGCCGAGCTCCAAGTGCTCCTCGTCGACACCGGTGAGCACAAGCAAGAAGAGGTGCGCGCGGCGAAATCGCTCGCCCGAGAGGTGGACGGCTTCATCGTCATCTCTCCGAGACGCCTGCACCGTGAACTCGACGCGCTCGGCGCCACGCCGGCGGTCTTTGTCAATCGGCCGGTCCGTCGACACTCTTCCGTCGTGTTTCGGACAGCTTCGGCCGTCGCGGAGGCGTTGCACCATCTCGAGTCCAACGGCCATCACGCCCTGGCCTACCTCGGCGGCCCTCCGGCATCGTGGGCCGCCGCGGAGCGCCGTCACGCGGTCCGGCAGACCGGGCGCAAATCCGGCTTGAAAGTGGAGGAGATCGATGTTCCCGGTCCCACCTTTGAGGCAGCTTTGCGCACGGTCGAGAGAGTGGTGGGCAGTGGAGCGTCGGCAGTCGTGGCTTTCAATGACCAGATGGCGCTCGGGGTCATCGCCGGTCTGCGCGACCTGGGAGTTGCGGTTCCCGGCGACATCAGTGTGGTCGGCTTCGATGACGTCCCCATGGCGGCCATGGTCGCACCTCCGCTCACCACCATCAGCTTGCCGACGGACGAGGCGGGTTCCCTGGCCGTCGAAATGTTGCGCCAGGGCCCGGTGAGCAAGGAGCTCTTCGCGACGTTTGTCATGCGACACTCGACCGGACCCGTCAGCCGAGACCGAGCCAGCGTCGTCGCAGCTCGTGGGCGGCGAGCTTCGGGTGCCGATCGCGCGTAAAGACGCCTTTCTTGTTCCCATCGACCCGGATGAAGGAGGGCTCAGTGGCGAAATCGGCGAAGTTCAGCATCGAGCCCTCTCTGTTCAGCGACTCGCCGGGAGTCGACCGTGGATGTGCCCGTACCCATGAGACCAACCCGGACGACCTTGATCACGGCGCATCCTGGAATGTTCTCCGCGCCAGGTTGTAGGCGAGATCTTGGGCGAGGTCGACCGCCTCCTCCTCTTCCAGGCGGTGTTCCGCCACGAGGCCGGCCAGGAACCCGGCGTTCAGCCGCCGAGACATGTCGTGGCGAGCAGGAATCGTGAGGAGCGAGCGTGCGTCGTCGTTGAAGCCCACGAGGTTGGAGAATCCCGCGGTCTCGATCACGCTGCGGTAGAAGCGACGGATGCCTTCTGGGCTGTCGTAGAACCACCATGGTGGGCCTAGCCGGAGCGCCGGGTAGTGCCCGGCCAGGGGGGCCAGTTCCCGGCTGTAGGTGGACTCGTCGAGCGTGTAGATGACGAGTCTGAGCTGCCGATAGTTCCCGAAGCGGTCGAGCAATGGTTTGAGTGATGCCACGTAATCGGTCGACTTGGGAATGTCGCCCCCGACGTCGGGACCGAATAACGCGGCCAATGAGGCATTGTGATTGCGCCATGACCCCGTGTGGAGTTGAAGTACGAGACCGTCCTCGACACTCATCGCAGCCATTTCGAGCAGCATCTGTCCGCGGAACATCTCGGCGTCACCGGGCGAGAGGGTTCCATAGGCGACCCGCCCGAACAGACACTCCGCATCACGCGTGGACAGATCTGCAGTGAAAGGGGAAGGGTGTCCATGGTCCGAAGCCGTGGCCCCGGCGTCGATGAAGGTGGCACGCCGGGATCGGAGGGCGTCGAGATAGCCTCCCCACGTCGTGACATCGCGCCCGGTCAGAGTGGCGAGGGTGTCGAGGTTGTCCCTGAAATCAGGCCGATCCGGATCAATGACGTCGTCCGGACGGAAGGTCGGTACGACGTGACCGTTCCACCCCGAACGCCGCAGCCGGGCATGGGCGTCAAGCTCGTCGAGTGCGCCTTCGGTCGTTGCCAGGAACTCGATCCCAAACCGATCGAAGAGCGATCTCGGTCGGAAGTCATCACCGCCGAGACGAGCCATGACTTCGTCGTAAATCTCGTCGGACGTATCCGCTCGTAACGGCTTGGTTACTCCGAAGACCTCTTCGAGCGTGTAGTCGAGCCAGAGCTTCGACGGCGTACCACGGAAATGGTGGTATCCATCGGCCAAGGACCGCCACACGAGTCTGCCGTCCTCTTCCGCCGGTGATCCGTCGAGTGGCCGCACCCCGAGGGACTCCAACGGAGCTCCCTGGCTGTAGAGCAGGCGGAGGAGGTAGTGGTCCGTTGTGATCAGTTCGGTTGCCGGGTCCGTGAACGGGGAGTTCTCGGCCAGCACCTCGGGGTTGCAATGGCCGTGGGGACTGAGGACAGGCAACGCCCTGGTGTGCTCGTAAAGGTTGCGCGCGATCTGACGGGCTCTGGGTTCGGAGGGGAGGAGACGATCGGCGTTCAGCATGGGTGTGCAAACCTTTGCATAAGGCTCGCCGGTGCGCCAGTGGCGCGTGGCGACCACTCGTCAAGCGGGAGCGAGTTCGTCTACCAGCCGGTCCACATAGGTCTCGAATGCCGTAGCCAGGTCGACCCGTTGTGGATCGGCGAGCCATTGGACCTCGAGACCCATCGCCATCGCGATGACCTCTCGAGCCCTCTCATCAATGTCCACGTCGGCCCTGATCGTCCCTTGCCGTTGTTCCGATTCGAGGATCGCGCGGACGAATCCCCGTGCTGTCTTGTACCGGTCGACAAAGAAGTCATGAAGGGGTTCGCCCGAATCGATGCTCTCCGCACCCAGTACCACGTACAACCGGGTCAGCGTGGCTGTCTCCACGTTGTGTCGACCAAGGTTTCTCAGGCTCGAAAGCGTCAAACCGGGTGCCGTAGTCTCTTCGTGATCGAGCGCATCCGAGCGGTCCCTCTCCGCCACCACCTCGTGGAGCAGGCGCTCCTTGGAGCCGAAGTAGTACAACAACCCTGTCGCCGTCATTCCCACGCGATCGCCGAGCGCGGCCAACCCCGTGCCGCGGTAGCCCTTGGCGGCGAACAGCTCCACCGCGGCGTCGAGGATCTGCCGTCGCCGAAGGTCCCCACGCGGTTGGCGATTGCGTCGATCAGCTCCTGCGGCTCGAGCCGCTCTCGTGGCACGGCCGTGCTCGGCGTGCGGCCGCCGTCGACTCTCGCCGAGTTCGTCCATGTGGTCATTGGAATCACATTCCCCTTTCGGCGTCAAAAGCTTCAAAGGGCGGCGCGGGCGGGGGGAGTTCGGTTGGAACTGGCGCTAGCGGTAAAAAAAGAATAGTCTTCTCAAAAGATGAGAGAGCAGCGTTCTCACTCGGGTTGATCGGTCATCGCCAGCCCGTACAGGAGGCTCTTGCAGGGTCGTTGAATTGTTCTTATAGTCGTGTGAATACCGTTCACGAGCATCGTGAAGTGCGTAGGGGGTGACGAATTGGCAGATGTCAAGGCACTTGTCGACGCGTTGACTCTCGAAGAGAAGGCGGCTCTCACTGCAGGAGAGGACCTGTTCTCCACCCGGGCCGTCGCCCGCCTGAACATCCCGAACGTGCACGTGACCGACGGGCCATCGGGGGCCCGGGGCAGCGGGTTGCCCGGAGGCGGGGGACCGCCGTCAATCTGCATACCCTGCGGCACGGCCATCGGCGCCACGTGGAACCCGGCGACGGCCGAGCGCCTGGGGGCGCTGGTCGGCCAGGAAGCGCTCGATCGCGGGTGTCGGGGCCTGTTGGCGCCGACGGTCAACCTCCACCGCTCGCCATTGGCCGGCCGCAACTTCGAGTGCTACTCCGAGGATCCACTGCTCTCGGGCCGTCTGGCGGCCGGCTACGTGCGGGGGGTCCAATCCAAAGGCGTTTTTGCCACGGTCAAGCACTTCGTGGGCAATGACGCCGAATTCGAGCGCGGCACCATCAACTCGGTCATTGACGAGCGGGCGCTCCGCGAGCTCTACCTCCTCCCTTTCGAGCTGGCCATACGCGAGGGCGGGGCCCTGGCCATCATGACGGCCTACAACCGGCTCAACGGGCGCTGGCTGACCCAGCAGCCCGAGTTCCTCCTCGCCATCCTGCGTGACGAATGGGGTTTCGAGGGGCTGGTCATGACGGACTGGTTCGCGGTGGCCGAGAGGTCCACGTCACTGGGTGCCGGTCTGGACCTCGAGATGCCGGGACCCGGCCGGACGCTCGGACCCGACGTGGCCGCCGCCGTGCGCGACGGTGAGGTCGCCGAGGCGGACCTCGACGCCGCCGTCTTCCGACTCCTTTGTGGTCTGGACCGGATGGGCGTGCTCGACGAGCCCGAGCCGCCGCAGGATCTCAAGGCCCCGAGCGCCGAGTCGCTGCACCTGTTACGGCAGGCCGCGGCCGAATCGATGGTCCTGCTCAGCAACGATGGGGTGCTCCCCCTCTCCGTCACCTCGCTGAACCGGATGGCCGTGATCGGGCCGCACGCCATCGCTCCGTCGGCCATGGGCGGCGGGTCGGCCCAGGTGACGCTGTACCGCATGACCACGCCGCTCGAAGC
>Ga0182030_10003884_pt1 | contig 31878 bp, 29 predicted proteins | sample 812S3MmetaG_FD_121299 | JGI IMG/M metagenome (GOLD analysis project Ga0182030, IMG submission 121299) | Permafrost microbial communities from Stordalen Mire, Sweden - 812S3M metaG (Illumina Assembly) | ecosystem: Environmental > Terrestrial > Soil > Wetlands > Permafrost | place: Sweden... | reverse complement strand
TTTGTACTGTCCACTGGCCCGCAGCGGGCAATTAATTTGACGGTTATCCCTCCCTGTCGAGCCGTCAAGCTGCCCGTGCTGCGATATTAGGCGCATCGTGGCCACTTCCAGGCGATGCGCCTATTTTTTTGCGCAGACCTCCCTGCAGCCCAATCAACTGGCAGGAGCTACCGGCCTGTCCCCAGGCAGCACGGCATCGGCGGGATAGGCAGGCTGCGCCGCATGCTGACGATAGAGCGGCGCGAAATCGGTGCCGTAGCAGGCCTCGAACAATTCCTCGAAGCTGTCCACCACAAAGTAACTTTGCTGAAAGGCGTCGATCCGGTACTCCGTACGCATGACGCGCACGAGGTCGAATTTCCAGCGCCGCGGCCGCGGACTCTCGATGCTGTATACGGTCTCGCCCTTCGAGGAGAGAATGCCCGCGCCATAGACCCGCAAACCCTTACCAGTGGCGATGAGTCCGAATTCGACCATGTACCAGTAGAGCCTCGACAGCATGCTGAGGGCTCCCGGGATCGTCAGCGCCTTGGGACCAGCCTCTCCGTACGCCTGCATGAAGCGCCCAAACGCAGGGATGGTCAGCAGGGGCACATGCCCGAAGAAATCATGGAAGACATCCGGCTCGACCAGGTAATCGAGTTCGTCGCGACGGCGGATCCAAACGGTCACCGGAAATCGCCGATGTGCCAAATGATCGAAGAAAGTCTGCTCCGGAATCAGGCCGGGAACCGCCACGATCCGCCATCCGGTGGTGTCGGCCAGAACGCGATTGGCATCCTCGAATCGCGGAATGCGAGTGCCGGAAGCGCCCAGGGCGCGCACACCCTGCAGAAACTCAGGTGACGCATAGCGTTCCGTGAGCGCGATCTGCCGCGCATAGAGCAACGCCCAGATGGCGTGGTCGTCTTGCGAATAGTCCTGCCAGCTCTGCTCGACGGTGTAGTCGGCGGCGGCGCGTGAATAGTCGCCCCGCAATGATTGGGGCTGATGTACGGGCGCAGTTGGCGGTTGGACCACTGTGCGGCTCCTGAACGAGGGAGCTAGTCTACCGGCGATTGGGTCGGGTGGGGCTCGAACCCACGACCAACGCCTTAAAAGGGCGCTGCTCTACCGACTGAGCTACCGACCCGCGGGGGGCGCGAATGATACCGAAAAGCCATGCCCGCGGCACGGCTCAGGCGTACCGGGTGAGATCCTCGAGGCCCGCGGCCTCGAAGCCTTCGCGCCGGATACGGCAGGAATCACAGCGACCACAGGCGCGGCCTTCGGCATCGGCCTGGTAGCACGACACGGTCATGCGCAAGTCCACGCCCCAATCGGAACCGCTGCGGATGATGTCGGCCTTGCTCATCGCGATCAGGGGCGCATGCACGGTGAAGCGCGCACCTTCGACCCCGGCCTTGGTGGCCAGGGCCGCCAGCGCCTCGAAGCTGCGGATGAATTCGGGGCGACAATCCGGATAGCCCGAATAGTCGACGGCGTTGACTCCGATCACGAGATCGCGGCTGCCGATGGTCTCCGCCCAGCCCAGCGACAGCGACAGCAGCAGGGTATTGCGGGCGGGCACGTAGCTGACCGGGATGCCGCTGCCGGGTTCTTCCGGCAGCGGAATACTCCAGTCGGTCAGCGCCGATCCGCCGATGCCGGCCAGATCGATGCGCATGATGCGATGCTCGCGCGCGCCCAGTGCGCGCGCGATGTTCGCCGCAGCCCCGAGCTCCGACTGATGCCGTTGGCCGTAGGCTACGGACAATGCGTAGGCCTCGAAGCCCTCGCGCCGCGCCCAGGCGAGTGCTGTCGCGGAATCCAGTCCACCCGACAGGAGCACCACGGCGCGCCCGCGCGGATCAGCGGCCCGGCTCATTGCCCCAGAGGTACTTGTGAAGCTGGATCTGCAGCCGCACCGGTAGGCGATCGGCGAGTATCCAGTCGGCCAGCCTAGCAGCGGGCAGCTGCTCGTGGCTCGGTGAAAACAGCACCGCGCAGCGCGCGGCGAGCTTCAGTCGCTCCAGCGTCGCGCGGCTCCAATCGTAATCGGCGCGATCGCAGACGACGAATTTGATCTGCTCCTCGGGCCGAAGCAGCGCCAGTTGATCGAAGCGGTTGCGGTGCGACTCACCCGATCCCGGTGTCTTGATGTCGACCACACGAATCACGCGCGGATCCACCGCCTCGATCGGCAATGCACCACTGGTCTCGAGGGACACGCGATAGCCGGCGTCGGCGAGAGCCCTCAGCAGCTCGATACAACCCTTCTGCGCCAATGGCTCCCCGCCGGTCACGCAGACGAAGCGGCTGCCGAACTGCGCTACCCGCTCGAGAATGGCTTCGAGTTCCCACCAGTCTCCTCCGTGGAATGCGTACGCGGTATCACAGTATTGGCAGCGCAGCGGACAGCCGGTCAGCCGCACGAACACGGTGGGAATCCCCGCCGTATCGGCTTCGCCCTGCAGGGAGTGAAAGACCTCGGTGAGTTTCAGTCGCACGCTGTTGCGGGCGTATTCAGCCCTGGAATCAGGGCGCGTCCGGCGGAATCTTGGTCAGCCGTTCTGCCGCCAGCTTGGCCGCATCGGTCCCGGGGTAGCGCTGCACGACCTGGGACAGGCTGGCGCGCGCATCGGCCATGTGGCGGAGTTCGAATTGCGCGTACCCTGTCTTCAGCAATGCATCCGGGGCTTTGCGCGACTGCGGGTATTGCTCACCGACTGCACGAAACGCGGCAATGGCATTGTCGTAGTCGCGCGTGACGTAGTAGCCCTCGCCTAGCCAGTACTGCGCATTGTCGGCCAGCGCGCTCTTTGGATACTGACGCAGGAAATCCCGGAACTGCGTGATGGCGCCGTTGAAGTCGGAGGCCTTGAGAGCATCGAAGGCGTGATTGTAGGCCGCCTGATCATCCGCTCCCGCAGGTTGGCCGGCGCCGCCCGCAGCGGCGGCAGGTCCCGCTGGCGGCAGCGACACGCTGCCACCGGCGCCGGACCCCATGGCCTTGAGCCGACGATCCAGATCCGCATACAGGTCACGCTGCTGCTTGCGCAGCGTCTCGTTGCTGTTTTGCAGTTCATCGATGGTCCCGCGCATCTCGCGCATCTGCGCCTCGAGCACATCGATGCGCTGGGAGAGCGTCAGCAGGCTCTGGTTGCTGACCACACGCTCGACCCGACCGAGACGCTCATCGACATCGGTGAGCTTGACCTGGGTCGGGTCCGGCTCGGACGTCGTTTCGCAGCCGGCCAGCGCGACCGCGCTCCAGAGCAGCGCCAGGCTCAGGCGTAACCGCGGATTCATCAGTTCAGGTAGACCAGTTCATCGCGCCGATTGCGCGACCACGCATCTTCCGTATGACCGGTGACCGCGGGCCGCTCCTCGCCGTAGCTGACGGTGGTGATCTGCGACTCGGCCACGCCCTGCAGCAGCAACGCCCGTCGCAGCGCCTGCGCCCTGCGCTCACCGAGACCGATGTTGTATTCCCGCGAGCCGCGTTCATCGGTGTTGCCCTCGATTCGCACCCGAATGCTGGCATTGGACGCCAGATAATGCGCGTGCGCCGTGATCAGCGCGTTGTAGTCGGGGCGGATTTCGCTGCTGTCGAAGTCGAAGTAGATCGTCCGATTCTTGAGCTGGCCGGCCATCGGTCCCGCCACGCCTTCTCCCGATCCGTTGGCAACGGCCGCACCGTACGCACCCGAGGCGTCTGCCCCGGAGGTCTGCGACTGATCGGTCGGGATCGTGCTGCCCGCCGTGCTTGCCGGGGTCGGCTTCGGTTTGTGAGAGCAGCCGGTGAGCAGTGCCGTGCCGAGAACCGCGACCCAGATCAGAACGTTCTTACGCATAAGTTGACTCCGAATTTCGTGCCGCTATCGCGGCAGACGCCTTATTACCACACCGCGACATCTTAATGTTGGAACGGCTCCCACGCCGGCTCGCGCAGCTCGCCCTGGCTCGAGGTCAGACGCTGCGACACCAGCCCATCCACTGAAACCGACTGCAACGAACCGATGGCACCATCCCGCCCCGCGTAGATGATCGTCGCACCGTTGGGCGCGAAGCTCGGAGACTCATCGAGACTGCCACGCGACAGCACGCTCACGGTGCCCGATGCCAGGTCCTGCACGGCGATCCGATAGTTGCTGCCCTCGCGCGTCACGAACGCGATCTTGGTCCCGTCCGGAGACACACGCGGACGCGCCACGTAGCCGGAGCCGAAACTCACGCGCTGCACACGCCTGGGATTGGCGATATCGATCTTGTAGATCTGCGGGCCGCCGGCGCGATCGGAAGTAAAGTAGATGCTCTTGCCATCCGGGCTCCAGGTCGGCTCGGTATCCACGGCCGGATCGTCGGTCAGGCGTGTGAGCTGCTGTGTGGCCAGGTCGAGCAGCCAGATATCCAGATTGCCGCCGCTGCCCGAAAGCGTCAGCGCCAGGCGGTTGCCATCGGGCGAGAAAGCGGGTGCCTGGTTGACGCCGGCCCGCTGGGAGATGAGCCGCCGCTCGCCGGTACGCACGCGCTGGATGTAGATACCGGAGAGCCGGTTCTCGAACGAGACATAGGCCAGCCATTGGTCGTCGGGTGACCAGGCCGGCGACATGATCGGCTGCGCCGACTCCAGAATCACTCTGGGGGATTCGCCGTCGGAATCCGCCACGATCAGCTGGAAGTGCTGGCTGGGAGCCTGCCCCTGCACTGCGATGTAGGCGATGCGCGTGGCGAACGCGCCCCGCACCCCGAGGATCGATTCGTAGACGAAGTCGCTGACCATATGCGCTGCATTGCGCAGACTGGCACTGTTGGCAACGAATCGTTTGCCACCAATGCGTTGCCCGGTCAGCGTGTTGACCAGGTCGCATTCGATGTCCAGTTCACTGGCGCTGGGCGCGCTCACGCGCCCCACGAGCACGTAGTCATTGCCGGCCGCCTTCCAGTCCGCGGCCTGCACGTCCGCGGCGCGCGTCGGGGTCGCAAGCATGTCGTGCCGCGGCATGGTGCGAAACCGCCCGCTGCTTTCCAGGTCGTGTTGCACGACACCGGCGATATCCACGCCGCCATCGGCCGGCACGGCGCGCGCAAAGGGCACGATCGCGATCGGGATAGGATCGGTCACTCCCTGGGTGACGTTCACCTGCAACTCGGCGCGCGCCGGCAGCGTTCCGAGCCCCATCAGCCCCAGCAGGGCAGCGGCGACCCCTGCCGAACGCGGCCATCGTCTGGATGTATAGCTATTCATGGGGAGCGAAGGTAACAACCACGTCGCGGTCGAACAAGGCCGGATCCGGTGGCGCCGGCAGCGGCGAGGCCCGATAGGCGGCGTCGGAGATCGACTGGCGCACGGCATCATCGCCATTGCAGCTGCCAACCTGCACCGCTGTTACAGCCCCGCCGGGCACCTGCGTGATGCGTACCTGGCAATTAATTCCCGCATGCGCACTGGGCGGGCGTATCCAGGCCCGTTCGATGCGCGCGGCGATCATCGCCTGATACTGAGCCAGAGCTCCATTGCTGCGGGCCTGGTCGAGATGCTCCTCGGCCTTCAGTTGCGCGCGCAGATCCGCCTCGCGCTGTTCTCGCTCCTGCTCGGTCTTTTGCTGTTGCGCCAGTTGCTGCGCCTTGCGGTCGGCATCCGCCTTGGCTGCAGCCGCCGCCTGGGCTTTGGCCTTGGCTTCGGCCTCCGCCTTGGCCTTTGCCGCAGCCGCGCTCGCAGTGGCCTCCTCCGCCTCCGCCCTGGCTTTCGCATCCGCCTCGGTCTTGGCCTTGGCTTCCGCCTGCGCCTGGCGCTCGGCTTCGGCCTTGGCGGCGGCTTCCTTTTCGGCCTGCTGACGCTGTTCCTCGGCCTTCTGCTCCGCGGCGCGCTGTTCCGCTTGCGGATCGGGGGGTGGCGGCGTGGGTGCGGGTGGCGCAGGCGTGCTCTGCGGCGCCTCGTGAACTACGGTCGCTTCGATGGCAAGAGTCTGGGGTGCGGGCGTCGGCGCACGGTACTGCCACCATCTCCAAACCAGCGCGCCGACAATGGCGGCGTGAATGAGGATCGCCAGCAGTACCGGCAGGACGCGATCGCCGCGGGATTCGCTCATGGGGCGTTAGGAGGTTTCCGGGGCGGATCGGTCTGGAAGCCCACTTTGCGCGCGCCTGCCTGCTGCAGCAGCACCATTGCCTGGACGACGCGGCCGTAATTGACCGCCTGATCGCCGTTGACGAGCACCACCCGGTCGGGTGCGCGCCGCAGCGCGGCAGTTGCCCGCACGAGGATGGTCTGATCATCGAGCCACTGCCTGGGCGCGGCGCCGACATTCAGATACAGGCGGCCCTGTGCATCAATCGACAGCACCAGCGGCGGCTCGTTCTGCCGCACATCGAGCGGCTCGGCGCCGGCCTTCGGCAGGTCTACCTTGATCCCCTGAGTCAACAGCGGCGCCGTGATCATGAAAATGATCAACAGCACCAGCATGACATCGATATAGGGCACCACGTTGATCTCGCCCATGAGGCGGCGCCTGCCCTTATGAGCTGCAGCCATGTCAGCCTCCGCGCTGGCCCGAGGGCGTGACAGGCGCGCCGGTCGGTCCGCGTCCGGCGTAGCGCTGCAGGATGGTCGAGAGTTCCTCCATGAACCCGTCGTAGCGCGTCTCAAGCCGGCTCACCAGATCGGCGTAACGGTTATAGGCCACAACCGCCGGAATTGCCGCGAACAGGCCCATCGCGGTGGTCACCAGCGCCTCGGAGATGCCCGGCGCCACCATTGCCAGGGTTGCCTGCTGCACGTTACCGAGCGAACTGAAGGCATTCATGATGCCCCAGACCGTTCCAAACAGACCCACATAGGGACTGGTCGACCCGACGGTCGCAAGCGTTGCCAGGCTTTGCTCGAGCCGCTCGATTTCCTTGAGCTGCGCGACACGCATCGCACGTCGCGAGCCTTCGAGCAGCATGTCGGCAGCCACGCCGCCCTGTGCCCGCAGGCGTGCGAATTCGCGGAAACCGAACTCGAAGATGCTCTCCATGCCGGAGGTCTTGCCGCGCGCTTCCACCGACCGGTACAGCGTGCTGAGGTCACCGCCGGACCAGAAGCTGTTCTCGAAGCGGTCGGCATCGCGTCGCGCGCGATTGACGACCATACGCTTGCGGAAAATTATGGCCCAGGAGCTGATCGAAGCGATCAGCAATATGCCGAGGACGATCTGCACCACCAGGCTCGCCTGCATGACCAGCCGGACAATCGACAATTCACCGCCCATTCACCACTCCTTTGGCTATGCCCCTGATGCTGGGAGCTCTCGCAATATGACTTCCGGCAGGCGCCTGGGTTTCAGGCTGCGCGCATCCAGGCATGCGACGCGCACCCTGGCCTGCAGCAACTGCTGCTCCCGGTTGCTGCCCTCGCGCCAGATGCGTTGACCGAAGGCGACCGTGGCGCCGCCGTCGCGGACGGGTTCGCAACTGATCGACAGCACATCATCGAGCCGCGCCGGCAGCTGAAACCGTGCCTCGATCGCCACCACCGAGAACAGGATCCCCGGGGCGAGCGCCAGCGCGCTTTGCGATAACCCCCGCGAGCGCAGCCATTCGCTGCGCGCACGTTCTAGGAATTTCAGATAGTTCGCATAATAAACTATGCCGCCGGCGTCGGTGTCCTCCCAGTAGACCCTTGCCTGCCAGGTGAAAACGGTCAAGTTTCCTCGCCGAACAGCGACAGATTGGCCGCAACCCGTTCGGGCATCTTGAGTCCGAAATGCCGCCAGGCCAGGCGCGTCGCGATCCGCCCGCGCGCAGTGCGCCCCAGCAGCCCTTGCTGGATCAGGAAGGGCTCGATGACGTCCTCGAGCGTACCGCGCTCCTCACCGATGGCCGCCGCGAGACTCTCGATGCCCACCGGGCCGCCGTCGAATTTCTCGATGATGGTCAAAAGCAGTTTTCGATCCAGCGCATCCAGCCCCTCCGGATCCACCTGCAGCAGATCGAGCGCAGCGCGGGCTGCGGCATCATCGATGCGGCCGTCGCCCTTGACCTGGGCATAGTCGCGCACACGGCGCAGCAGCCGGTTGGCAATTCGCGGCGTACCGCGCGAACGCTGCGCGACGCGCTGCGCACCCGCCTCGTCAATCTCGACATTCAGGATCCGCGCCGACCGCTGCACGATCCGCTCGATTTCGGCGATCGAGTAGAACTCGAGCCGCTGTACGATGCCGAAGCGATCGCGCAGCGGCGAGGTCAGCAGACCCGCGCGCGTGGTGGCTCCAACGAGCGTGAAGGGTGGAAGATTGAGCTTGATTGAGCGTGCTGCCGGCCCCTCGCCAATCATGATGTCGAGCTGATAGTCCTCCATCGCCGGATAGAGGATCTCCTCGACCACCGGGCTCAGGCGGTGGATTTCATCGACGAACAGCACATCCTTCGGCTGCAGATTGGTCAGTATGGCCGCGAGGTCTCCGGGCCTCTCGAGCACCGGACCTGCGGTCTGGCGCAGATTGACGTGCAATTCGGTGGCGATCACATGCGCCAGCGTGGTCTTTCCAAGTCCCGGCGGCCCGAAGATCAGCACGTGATCGAGCGCCTCGCCGCGCATGCGCGCGGCGCCGATGAAAATCGACAGTTGCGATTTGACGTGCTCCTGGCCGATGTAGTCGGCCAGCGCGCGCGGACGGATGGCGCGGTCGATGGCATCTTCCGGCGCGCTGCCGGTAGCGCTGACCAGGCGATCGGTTTCCAGTGCGCTCATTCCCGCACCGCATTCTGCAGCGCGCGGCGGATTAGCTCCTCCGTCGATATACCGGCAATGTCGCGACCCAGCGACTTGAGCAGACGCGTCGCCTCGACCGGCTTGTAGCCCAGTGCCACCAGCGCGCCATAGGCTTCGGCCTGTGCCCCGGCCTCGACCGGCAGTGCGTCCGTCCCCATGGCATGCGCCGACAGCACTCCCGGCTCTTCGAGCCGATCGCGCATTTCGATGATCAGGCGCTCGGCGATCTTGCGCCCCACACCGGGAATGCGCGTCAGCGTGGCGGCATCTTCCGCGCGCACGGCCTGCGCGAAGGCCGCGGCCGTGACGCCCGAGAGAATGGCCAGTGCGATGCGGGGTCCGACACCCGAGACCTTCAGCAGATTGCGGAACAGCGCGCGCTCCTGCGCGGTCGCAAAACCATAGAGCACATGCGCGTCCTCGCGCACCACCAGGTGAGTCAGAAGGCGCGTGGTCTGGCCGACCTCCGGCAAGGAGTAGAAGGTCGACATGGGCGCTTCGACTTCATAGCCGACTCCACCGACATCGAGCAGCAGGTGCGGCGGCGATCGGAATGCCAACACCCCGGCCAGGGAGCCGATCATATCGAGCCCAGTGCGCCGAGTCGGCGGGTCTGCGAGTGGCACAGAGCCGCCGCCAGGGCATCGGCCGCGTCGGCTGCGAGCGCCGTATCCAAACCCAGCAGCGTACGCACCATCTGTGCCACCTGCGGCTTGGCGGCGGCGCCATAGCCGGTGACCGCCATCTTGATGGCGCGGGGTGCGTACTCATGCACGCTTGCACCCAGCGACGCCGCCGCGCAGATCGCCACGCCGCGCGCCTGCCCGAGCTTCAGGGCACTGTCGGGATTGCGGTGCAGGAAGACGCGTTCGATCGCGATCATGTCCGGGCGATGTTCGCTGACGAGCGTGTTGAGGTCGGCAAAGATGCGTCGCAGCCGTACGACCATGTCCCGTCCGGCCACATCGATGCAGCCGCTGGCGACGTGACGTTCGCCTCCGGCATGACAGTCGATGATCCCGAAACCGGTGCGCTGCGATCCCGGATCGATGCCGAGCACGCGGCATTCACTGAGGACCAGCGTGATCGAATCGAGGCTGTCGTTGAGGCTCTGGCGCGGTTGGAAGGCGCGCCAGGACCTGGTCGGGTATCGCGCCATGAATTGATGTCCTCAACCGCACTTGCTGTGGCCGACCATACCCTGAATGATAGCCGGAAGACACCGACCTCACAGCATGGAAACCGCCAGTCACGCTACGCCCGCAGCCACCGCGAATCTCGACGCGGCGCGCATGGCCCTGCTGGAACTCGGCGCCGATCCATCGACGCTTGCCGCCGGCATCGAAGCCGCCGAACTGGTAGCTGCATTGACGCAGGACTTCGATCTCACCGTGGCGACCGCGCTGCATTGGGCGCGTCTGAATGGACTCACCGCCGAACCCCCTGCGGGAGATGCGCGCCTGACTTCCGCCGCACTGCACCTCGCTGCCGCGCTCGCCCGCCTCGGCGAGCTGAGCCTGCCCGCCGACTGGTCAGCATCGCATCGGCTCAATTCCCAACAGGCCGAAACGCTGCGCAAGATGCTGCTGGCGGTGGCGGACGATCCGCGCCTGGTGGTCGCGCGGCTGGCCGAACAGTTGGTGCGGCTGCGGCACGCGCGCGAGCTGCCAGAGGAGCCCAGGCGGCGCCTGGCGTTCGAGACGCGCGAAATCCTGGCTCCCCTGGCCAATCGGCTTGGCGTCTGGAATCTCAAATGGGAGCTCGAAGATCTTGCATTCCGCTATCTGGAGCCCGAGGAATACCACCATATCGCGCGCGCATTGGCCGAACGGCGCGTGGATCGGGAGCAGCACATCGTTTCGGTCTGCGCGCGGCTCAAGCGCGAGCTGCGCGATGCAGGCGTGGCCGCGCAGGTATTCGGCCGCCCCAAGCACATCTACAGCATCGCCCGCAAGATGCGCCGCAAGCACGTGGGGTTCGAGGAACTGTTCGACGTGCGCGCGGTGCGCATCGTGGTCGAGTCGATTGCCGACTGCTACGCGGCGCTCGGCGTGGTGCACGGGCTTTGGCACTATATTCCGGGGGAATTCGACGATTACATTGCAACTCCCAAGGACAACGAATATCGCTCGATCCACACGGCGGTGATCGGACCGGAAGGTAAGTCGCTCGAGGTGCAGATCCGCTCGAACGACATGCATGCGCAGGCCGAGCTTGGCGTTGCCGCACATTGGCGCTACAAGGAAGGCGGCGCGCGCGATGCGCTCTATGAGCGCAAGATCGAATGGGTGCGCCGCGTGCTCGACCCCACGCAGACCGCGGACGCGGACGGCGATCCGCTCGAACGACTGAAGAGCGAACTGTTTGCCGATCGCATTTACGCCATGACACCCAAAGGGGAAGTGGTGGACCTGCCGCGCGGCGCAACGCCGCTCGATTTCGCCTACCACGTGCACACCGATCTCGGTCACCGCTGCCGGGGCGCCAAAATCAACGGTCGCATCGTGCCGCTGAACCAGCCGCTTGCGAACGGTCAGGTGGTGGAAATCATCACCGGCAAGCAGCTTGCCCCGAGCCGCGACTGGCTGTCCCCTGATCAGGGCTTCCTCGCTTCGGCGCGCAGCCGCGCCAAAGTGCGCGCCTGGTTCCGTCGCATCGACGAGCCCGGGCACCGGCTGAGCGGGCGCGACAGCCTCGAGCGGGAATTGAAAAAGGCCGGCGCCGGTACGGAGCTGATCGCCCCGTTGCTGCGCGAGCTCAGGGCCGATGGCGCCGAGGATCTGCACCGCATGATCGGCGAAGGCGAGGTCAGCACCGCGGCGCTATCAGCGGCAATCGCGCGTGCGCGCGCGCCCGCGGAGCCGGCGCTGGCCCCGGCACGCAAGCGTCCGCAGAGCCGGAGCGGCCGCTCTCCGGTCGAAATCGAAGGGGTCGGGGACCTGCCGATCATCATGGCGCGCTGCTGCGGCCCGGTACCCCCGGAGCCTATCGCGGGTTACCTCACGCTGGGACGGGGTGTGACCATCCACCTGGCGCGCTGCGCGAGTCTGCTGCGCATGCGCGCCGTGAAGCCGGAACGCGTGCTCAAGGTGGAATGGTCGCTGGACTCCGACAGCGCCCTGCCGGTGCGCATCCGCGTACAGGCGCTCGACCGGCGCGGACTGCTGCGCGACGTCTCGGACGTCATGGCGCTCGAGAAGCTCAGCATCGAAGGGGTCAATTCGGACACCGATCCGATGGATCGCATCGCCACCATTGTCATGCGCACCGCGGTACGCGACCATGCCCAACTCGGCCGGGTGTTGCAGCGGTTGAGCGCGGTACCCAACGTCCTGCGCGCCGAGCGCGTTCCCTGAAGGAGTTGCCGATGCATCAGCGCCGCCTGGGTAGTCAGGGGCCGGAAGTCTCGGCGGTGGGCCTCGGCTGCATGAGTCTCGGTCTGGCCGACGCCTACTCGAGCGCCATCGACAGCGATCAGGCGGCCACGGCGCTCATTCATCGCGCCCTGGATCTGGGCGTCACGCTGCTGGACACGGCCAACATCTACGGCGATTCGGAAATCAAGGTGGGCCAGGCGCTGCGAGGCCGCCGCTCGCAGGCAATCCTTGCCACCAAGTTCGGTATCCAGACCGGCCACGTCAATGCCGCCGAACGCGGCATCAACGGCCGGCCGGAGTACGTGCGCGCCTGCTGCGATGAATCGCTGCAGCGACTGGAGGTCGACTACATCGATATCTACTACCAGCATCGCATCGACCCGACTGTCCCCATCGAGGAGACCGTCGGTGCCATGGCCGGCCTGGTTCGCTCCGGCAAGGTGAGGCATCTGGGCCTCTCGGAGGCTGCACCCGCGACGATCCGCCGAGCGCACAAGGTACATCCGATCACGGTCGTACAGACCGAGTACTCGATCTGGACGCGGGATGTCGAGGAGCTGGTGCTGCCGACGCTGCGCGAACTTGGCATCGCGCTGGTGGCCTACAGCCCCCTGGGACGCGGCTTCCTGGCGGGACGCTTCCAGCGTGTCGAGGATCTGGCCGCCAATGACTGGCGGCGCGGCAATCCGCGCTTCCAGACCGATAACTTCGCACGCAATCTGGCGCTCGTGGAGCATCTGCAGACGCTCAGCCGCCGGAAAGGTTGCACCGCATCGCAGCTTGCACTGGCCTGGTTGCTCAGCCAGGGTACCGACATCGTACCCATCCCCGGCACCAGCAATCTTTCGCGACTCGAGGAAAACGCCGCGGCCGCCGATGTGCAACTCACGCCGGCCGAAAGCGCGGACATCGAGCGCATCGCACCCCCTGGCATCGCCACCGGCGCGCGCTACGCACCGGGCGGCATGGAATCGCTGAACCATTAAGGAACCGTTCGTATGATCGTCTTTGTCACGGGCGCTACCTCCGGCTTCGGTGCCGCGATCGCACGCCGCTTTGCCGCCGAGGGCCATCACATCATCGCCGCCGGCCGCCGGCAGGATCGACTGCAGGCCCTTCGCCAGGAATTCGGCGCGTCGAGGATCCATCCGCTGACGCTGGATGTGCGCGACCGCGCTGCCGTGAATGCCGCCGTCGCGGCACTCCCGGTGGATCTGTCCGCCATCGACATCCTCGTCAACAACGCGGGACTGGCACTCGGTCTCGAGCCGGCGCAGCGAAGCGATCCGGACGCGTGGGAACAGATGGTCGATACCAACGTCAAGGGCGTGATGTATGTGACACGCGCCGTGCTGCCCGGCATGGTCGAGCGCCGGCGCGGGCACGTCATCAATCTCGGCTCCATTGCCGGCACATATGCCTACCCCGGCGGGAATGTCTATGGCGCGACGAAGGCCTTCGTACGCCAATTTTCGATGGGACTGCGCGCGGATCTGTTCGGCACGCCAATCCGCGTCACGAGCGTGGAGCCGGGCCTGGTCGGCGGCACGGAATTCTCGGCCGTGCGCTTCGGTGGCGACGCGCAGAAGGCTTCCAAAATCTATGACGGCGCCGATGCGTTGACACCCGAGGATGTGGCCGAGGCCGTGCACTGGGCGGCATGTCTGCCGGCGCGCGTGAATATCAACGCCATCGAAATGATGCCGGTCACGCAGTCCTTTGGACCGCTGCCCGTACATCGCACCCTCAGCGGTTGAGGTTGTCGATCGCCCGCTTGTCGGCGGCCAGTGCAGCCTCGTGCAGCGCCTCTGCGAGCGTCGGATGCGCATGTATGGTGCGCTGCAGGTCTTCGGTGCTGGCCTGGAACTCCATCGCCAGGGTCGCCTCGGCGATCAGCTCTCCGGCCATCGGTCCGATGATGTGGACGCCCACGATGCGGTCGCTGTCGCGTACCGCGAGAATCTTTGCAAAGCCGGCCGTCGACTGCATGGCGCGCGCGCGGCCGCTGGCCGCGAACGGAAACACACCGCTCTTGTAGTCGATACCGGAAGCCTTGAGCTGCTCTTCGGTCTTTCCGACCCAGGCAATCTCAGGCGCCGTGTAGATGACCGAGGGGATAACGTCGTAATTGACGTGAGCGTAACGCCCGGCGATGCGATCGGCGACCGCAATGCCCTCCTCCTTGCCTTTGTGCGCCAGCATCGGCCCGCGCACGCAATCCCCGATGGCCCACACGCCGGTGACCCCGGTCTGGCAGGAATCATCGACCCGGATGAAGCCCCGCTCGTCCAGCGCGACGCCGCTATCGGATGCGAACAGATTCGTCGTATAGGGCCGGCGTCCGACGGCGACGATGACCTGTTCGGCTGCGGCGGAGAGTGATTTTCCAGCCGCATCGTTGTACTGCACGGTGACGCTGCCGCCGGCGGTTGCGGCAGCGGTGACCTTGGCGCCGAGACGGATATCCAGGCCCTGTTTCCTGAAATGTCGCAGCGCCTCTTGCGCCAGCTGCTGATCGGCCGCTGCGAGAAAGGTCTCGAGCGCTTCGAGCACGATCACTTCGGCACCCAGTCGGCGCCAGACGCTGCCAAGTTCCAGCCCGATGATGCCGGCGCCAATCACGATGAGCCTCTTCGGTACGGCGCTGAGCTCGAGCGCATCCCAGGAATCGATGATGAAGCGATGATCGAACGGCAGCGATTTGAGTTCCGTTGGAATCGAGCCGCTGGCCAGCACGACGTGACGCGCGGTGAGCTCACTGCGCGTGCCGTCCGCGGCCGCGACCTCGACCCGGCGATCGCGCAGCAGACGGGCAGAGCCGTGAATGGCGGTCGCGCCGGCGCCCTTGAGCAGCGAGGCGACGCCGCCGGTCATCGTGCGCACGATGCCCGCCCGTCGCTTCTGCATGGTCGCCAGATCGAGCGTCAGGGAACCGGTCTGAATACCGTGCACCGCGAATTCCGAGCGTGCCCGCTCGAGCAGTTCCGAGGATTCGAGCAATGCCTTGGAGGGTATGCAACCCGCGTTGAGGCAGGTACCGCCGAAAGCGGCGCTGCCATCGCGATTCTTCCACGCATCGACGCAGGCGACCTTCAGGCCGTTCTGCGCGGCGCGGATGGCGGCAGGGTAGCCGGCCGGCCCGGCGCCAATGACCACGACATCGAAAGCATCGGCCATGGAGGTCAGATCCCGAGCAGCAGCCGGCCGGGGTCTTCCAGGCATTCCTTGGCGGCGACGAGGAACTGCACGGCTTCGCGCCCGTCGATGATCCGATGATCATAGGTGAGCGCGACGTACATCATCGGCCGCACCACCACCACGCCCTTCACCGCCATGGGACGATCCTGAATCTTGTGCATGCCGAGGATCGCGCTCTGCGGTGCGTTGACGATCGGAGTCGACAGCAGTGAACCGAAGGTGCCGCCGTTGGTGATGCTGAAGGTACCGCCCGTGAGCTCTTCGAGCTTGATCGACCCGCTGCGCGCGCGCACTGCGAATTCGCCAATCTGCTGCTCGATGCTGGCGAAGCTCAAGGTATCGGCATCACGCAGTATCGGAACCATGAGCCCGCGCTCAGTCGATACCGCAACCCCGATGTCGAAATATTCGTGGTAAACGATGTCGTTGTCCTCGACCGAGGCATTGACCACGGGGAAGCGCTTGAGGGCTTCGGTGACCGCCTTGACGAAGAACGACATGAAGCCGAGTTTCACGCCATGCTTCTTCTCAAACGCTTCCTTGTAGCGCGCCCGCAGTTCCTGCACCGCGCCCAGGTCGACTTCGTTGAAAGTGGTCAGGAGCGCCTGCGTCGCCTGCGCCTGCAGCAGCCGCTCGGCGATGCGGGCGCGCAGTCGCGTCATCGGTACGCGCTGATCAGTCCGCGCGCCGCGCTGCGGGGGGATGCTCGGCGTCGCGGGCGCGGGCGCGGGCGCGGGCGACAATGCTTGCAATGGCGCCGCCCCGGCGCGTGCCGCCGCCTCCGCGTCCTGTTTGGTCACGTGGCCGCCCGGCGCGGATGCGGTGATGCTGCCTGCCGCGAGGTGATTTTCCTCTATCACGCGCCGCGCTGCCGGGCCGGTTTTGGTAGCCGCCGCAGCGGCCGGCGCTTTGCCGTTGGCCGCGGGAGACGGTGACGCTGTCGTCGCCGCCGCAGTGGCAGTGGCGCCTTCATCGATGACTGCCAGCAGATCGCCGGCTTTGACCGACTGGCCGGCCGGGACCTTGATCTCCCGCAGCACGCCGTTCACGGGCGCAGGCACGTCGAGCACGACTTTGTCAGTTTCCAGGTCGGCAAGATTCTCATCGCGGCTCACAGCTTCGCCCGGCTGCTTGCGCCAGGCCATGAGCGTGGCGTCCGCCACCGATTCGGGAAGCTGCGGGACTCGGATCTCGATGCTCATAGACTCTTCTTCCTTGGAGCACGATCGGCGGCCGCCTCCGCACCCGCGGCCACCAGTTCGTCTCCGGACAGCATCAGACGCGGCGTGCTGCGCGTCTGTTCGATCGATACGGCGTTGAGCGCGGTCTCCACCAGGCGGCGCTGTTCGGCTTCATGCTGTTTGGCCACGCCAGTGGCCGGCGCTGCGGCAGCGCCGCGGCCGGCATAGTAGACCGTGCGTGTCTGCGCCAGGTCCTGCAGGCGGTGGCGAATCTGGAACCAGGCGCCCTGGTTCTGTGGCTCTTCCTGGCACCAGACCAACTCGGTGGCATTGCCATAGCGCGCCAGCACAGCCTGATATTCCTCCACCGGGAACGGATAGAGCTGCTCGATGCGCACGATTGCGACATCGTGCATTGCTTCCTGGCGACGGGCCTTCAGCAGATCGAAATAAACCTTACCGCTGCAAAACACCACCCGGCGCGTCAGTCCCGGCTCGATATCATCGATCTCATCGATGATGTTGGCGAAGTTGTTGTGACTCAAGTCGGCCAGCGCGGACACCGACAGCTCGTGGCGCAGCAGACTCTTGGGCGTCATCAGGATGAGCGGCTTGCGGATTTGTCGCAGCATCTGCCGCCGCAGCACGTGAAACATCTGCGCGGGCGTCGAGGGCACGCACACCTGTATGTTGTCCTGGGCGCACAATTGAAGAAAACGCTCCAGGCGCGCCGAGGAATGCTCGGGCCCCTGTCCTTCGTAGCCGTGCGGCAGGAACATGGTCAGACCGCAGAACCGTCCCCACTTGGCCTCGCCCGAGGAAATGAACTGGTCGATGACGACCTGCGCACCATTGACGAAATCGCCGAACTGCGCCTCCCAGACAACCAGATAATCGGGACTGGTGGTCGAAAACCCGTATTCGAAGCCCACCACGGCTTCCTCCGACAACACCGAATCGACGACGGTAAAGCGCGGCTGTCCGTCGCGAACGTGCTGCAGCGGGATGTAGCGCCGTCCGCTTGTCTGATCGTGCAGTACCGCATGTCGGTGGAAAAAAGTGCCGCGCCCGGAGTCCTGGCCCGATATGCGAACCGGGTAGCCTTCCTCCAGCAGTGAGGCATAGGCAAGCGTCTCGGCAGCGCCCCAGTCAAGTGGCAACTCACCTGCCATCATGCGCGCGCGATTGGTCATCACCTGCGCCACCCGCGGGTGAATCTGCAGATCCGTGGGCAGCTGCGACAGACGTGCACCGAGCGCGCTGAGCCGATCGATCGTGATGCCGGTACGCGGCCGCTCGGACCAGTCGACCTGCGTGAAACGCGACCAGTCGATCGTGTGCTTATTGCCGATCAGTCCGAGCGCGGCGGACATTTCCAGGCGACCCGAATCGAGCGCATTGCGATACTGTTCGACCATCTGGTCCGCATCGGCAGCGCTCAAGACGCCTTCGGCCGCCAGCTGCCCGGCGTAGAGCTTGCGGGCAGTCGCATGCTGGCGAATGGCACGGTACATCACCGGCTGGGTCGCCGCCGGCTCGTCGGCTTCGTTGTGACCCAGCCGCCGGTAGCACACCAGGTCGATTACGACATCCTTGTGGAAGCGCTGTCGATAGCGCAGTCCGAGTCGCGTTGCGAACACCACCGCCTCCGGATCATCGCCATTGACGTGCAGGATCGGGGCTTCCAGCATTTTGGCCACGTCGCTGCAGTAGGTGGTCGAGCGCACATCGCAGGGATCGGAGGTGGTGAAGCCGATCTGGTTGTTGATGATGATGTGAATGGTGCCGCCGGTGCGGAAGCCGCGCGCCTGCGAGAGCTGCAGCGTCTCCATGACGACGCCCTGCCCCGCAAAGGCCGAGTCGCCGTGCATGAGCACCGGCACTACGCGATCGCCCTCCGCGTCATTGCGCCGTTCCTGCCGGGCCCGCACCGAACCTTCGACGACCGGGTCGACGATCTCCAGGTGCGAGGGATTGAACGCCAGCGCCACGTGCACATTGCCCGCGGCGGTGCGCAGGTCTGCCGAGAATCCCTTGTGATACTTGACGTCGCCCGAACCCTGCATGTGCGCCTGGTCGTATTTGCCCTCGAACTCCGAGAACAGTTGTGCCGGCGATTTGCCGAGCACATTCACGAGCACGTTGAGCCGCCCGCGGTGCGCCATGCCTAGCACGAATTCCTCGATCCCCGCGGCGCCGCCCTGCTGGACCAGATCGTTCAGCAACGCGATGAGCGCATCGGCGCCCTCCAGCGAAAAGCGCTTCTGCCCGACATATTTGGTGTGCAGGTAGCGCTCCAGCCCCTCGGCGGCAGTCAGCTGCCAGAGCAGATTGCGCTGCTCCTCGATCGAAAAGCGATGCTGCATGCGTCCGAGCTGGAATTCGTCCTGCAGCCAGAGTCGCTCGTCGGTATTCGACACATGCGCGAATTCCGCGCCGATGTGTCCGCAGTAGACGGTCTCGAGGCGTGCGATGATTTCGCGCAGCGTCGCGCGCCGCCCGATCCATTCGTTGCGCGTTGCGGTATAGAACTCGGTGTCCAGATCCGCATCGCTCAGCCCGGCATAGTCCAGATCGAGCACTCGCGGGCGCGGACGTTGCAACAGCCCGAGCGGATCAATTTGCGCGATCAGGTGACCGCGGTTGCTGTAGATCTGCATCAGCCGCGACACCGCGGCCTGCTTTTCGCTGGCTCCGCCGCCCGGGGCCGCGGCGGCCGCTCGCGCCGCGGAAGCGCTCGGTGCTGCCTGGGTGCGGGCCGCCACGGCGGCGATGATCGGGCCGTGCGCGCGCTCATTGGGCGATCCTGCCGGCAGCGCATCGAAATAGCTGCGCCAGGTCGGGTCGATCCCGGCCGGATCCGTAAGGTACTGCTCGTACAGCGCTTCGACGTAATCCGCGTTGGCGCCGGACAGCGGCGTGGTGGCGAGCTGTTCGGGCAGAGAGGGCGGCTTGGCGGGTCCTGGCACGACTGAAATCAACCTGAAAAAGCGGAAAAATCCTGTCCGCTCAAAGAGCTAGACGCGTATTCACGGTTTACTATTCTATCGGATCGGGCTTTCCATTGGAAACCATCAGATATAGGTGCGGCTCGCACTATTGAAATACAAGACGCGGGCGCAGCCGCTGTTTTCTATCACATTCCTGGCCACCGCCCCGACGACAGAACCTCCTGACGACAAATAGTTGACTAGTAAACTAATCAGAAATTCACTGCGGAGCGGGCCCCTGCGAGACCCGCACCAGGTCGTCCGGCCGCATCCATTTCTGGAATGCGCCCTGCACATCGGCGGGGGTCATATCGATGTAGCGTTGCGCGGCGCGCGCCGGCTCATCCAGCGGCAGATCGTACTCGCGTCGATCGATCAGGCCATGCGCGATTCCATCGACACTGGCCTCCGCCAGCGGGATCTGTCGCAGCAGCAACGCCTTGGCGCGCAACAGCTCGTCATTGCCAACGACCGTGGTTTGCATGTCGCGCAGTTCCTGCACGGCGATGTTCGCCGCCTTGCCGACATTTTGCGGATCGCAGGCGTAGTGAATGTAATAGGCGCCCCGCGTGCGTCCAGCCTGCAGCGTCGAACCCACTGAATAGACGAGTCCGGTGTTCTTGCGCAACTCGATGCTCAGGCGCGTCGAATAGAACCCACCGCCCAGCACCGCACTGCCCAACTCGAGCGCGTAGAAATCCGGATCGGATCGCGTGAGACCGAGTGTCTGCGCGAGAATCACATTGTCCTGCACGCGGCTGGCATCCGGCACCGCGACATTGCCCGGTTTGTTCGGCGGCACAACCGGCAGGTCGATGTCGGGCTTGGGACCAGTAGCACTCCAGGCGCCGAAATATTTCTCGATGATGGAGCGTGCCTGCTCCGCCGAAACGTGCCCCACGACCACGATCGTGGCCAGATCGGGCCGGAATACCTTGCGGTAGTAGGCGCGCACATCATCCAGCGTCAGCGCGCGAACGCTCTCGGGGGTCGCCTCTCGCAGGCTCGGATCATCCGGCGGGAAAAGTGCCGAGCGCAGTGAGCGTTGCAGCAGGTAGCCCGGACTGTGGATGCGGGCGGCGACAATCTGCGCCAGCTGTTTGGCAACCACGTTCATGGCGGCCGCGGGCAGCGCCGGATGCAGCTCATTGTCGGCCAGCAGCTGGGCGCCGCGATCGAAATTCTGCGACAGCACCTCGAGGTCGAAATCCGTGCCGGCATGCTCATCGGCACCAATCTCATCCAGGGCGCCCTGAAAGGCGAGCCGGTCCAGCGATTCGCTGCCATAGGAAAGCAACGGATCCAGCAGCTGCCCCACTCCCTGCTGCGCCACGTCGGCCTCGACCTCCGGGCGATTGCGGATTCGCCCGAACACGCTGACCGTGTCGCTGACATCCACGCTCTGCACGATGAGCGTCAGTCCATTCGGCAACGTGGATACCACCGGCTGCACACTCGATGGCTTCACATCGAGACGTTCGAGCGCCGCGCGTGCCCAATCCGGCAATTGCGTCGCGTGCGCTTCGCCCAGCGAGATATTCTCCTGCCCGCCAAAACCGCCGCCGCCGGCCACCGGACGGCCGCCGCCTTGAGGAATCATCACCGCCGAGACTGCGTGCGCGAGATCGAGGTACTTGCGCGCCACGCGATTGACGTCCTCGACGCTGACTTTCTCGATGCGCTGCAGGTCCGCATCCGGCGAGTCGAGCCCGTACAGCGCCACCGCTTCAGCCCAGACCGAGGCCAGTCCCTCGATGGAATTCTTCTGGAACTCGGCCTGCCTGCGCTCCTGCAGCTTGGCCGCTCGCACCAGTTCGGGCGGCACACCGTGATCGACGACGCGCTCGAGGATGGCGCGCACTTCCGCTTCCAGCGCCTTTGGATCCTCACCCTTGGGGAAGACCACCTCGGCGTATGCCACACTCGCCTGCGGTAACGGATCCAGCGAGAATCCGGCGCTGATGGCTTTGCCCCGCGGCACCAGTCCATACAGATCGAATCGCTGGCTGCTCAGCACGTCCGAGAGCACTTCGAGCGCCGGAAAGTCCGGACTGTTCAGGCCCGGCACCCGCAGCGCGAGCATCTGCGTGCCGGTGGGACGATCGGTATCCACCTGGATAGTGGCCGCATGTGCTGGCCGGAGCTTGACCAGGTGCCGCGCGGGCAACGCCTTCGAAGGGATGTCGGCGAATAGTGCGCGAATCTTCTCCAGCGTCGCGGTGGGTTCGAGATCGCCGACGACGATCAGGATGGCGTTGTTCGGCACGTACCAGGCATCGTGGAACTGCTGCAGCATGCCGACACGCGTGGCCTCGAAGGAAGGACGCGTCCCGAGCGCATCGTGCGCGTAGGGTGTGCCGGCGAACATCGTTGCGCGCAATTTCTCGTAGAGCTTGTAGCCTGGATTGGACAGATCCTGCGCCACCTCCTGTTCGATGGCACCGCGCTCCTGGTCCCAGTCCTTGGCGCTGTCCAGCACTCCGCGCATGCGCGTCGCCTCGATATGCAGCGCGACATCCAGATCCTCGGCAGGCACGGTGAACAGATACTGCGTCAGGCTCTCGCGGGTATTGGCGTTGAAGCTTCCGCCCATTACGCTGCCGATATCGGCCAGCTGATCGGCAGTCAGACCAGGACTGCCGCGGAACATCATGTGTTCCTGCGCGTGCGCAGTACCCGGGAAACCCGCAGGCGCTTCGTCCGATCCGACCAGATAGTTGATCGAAGTTGCCACGACCGGCGCCAGCGTGTTGCGCACGATTATCACCCGCAGTCCATTCGGCAGCGTTGCCCGCAGCACCGGCGCGGTCTGGCACATCGCACCCACAGGCACGAACGCTACAGCGATCAACGCCAGGATGCGAATCCATGCAGCAGCCGATTTGATCGATCTCATGATGTCCTTATTTCAATCCCAATATCAGCGCGCCGGCAGTGACCAGCGCGATGCCACACCAATCCCGCGGCAGCGGCCGCTCGCCCAGAAACAGCACCGCGAACACCGCGACCAGCACCACGCTGAGCTTGTCCACCGGCGCAACTCTGGAAGCCTCGCCGATTTTGAGGGCGCGGAAGTAGCATACCCACGAGGCGCCCGTGGCAAGTGCCGACAGCACCAGGAACAGCAGCGACTGAGCGCTCAGGCGCGCCGGATTGAGCCACTTGCCCGTTGCCACCACGAACGCGCCGAGCACCAGCACGATTACCATGGTGCGAAGCAGGGTCGCCAGGTCCGAGTCGACGCCCGCGAGCCCGAGCTTGGCGAAGATCGTCGTCAGCGCCGCGAAGGCCGCCGACAGCAGGGCCCAGTAGAACCATGCGGATTCAGTCACAGTTTTGCGAGCATACACTGCGACACGTGGACGCGGTGCAACGCAATATGGGTCAACGTCCCTGCAGCTCGCGCGCTGTATCTGCACGGGGTTTGATCCGCCAGTCTCGATCGAGGAGAGCGCCTTGACCATCGGGGTAGCAGCTGCCATCGCCGCCAATCGTTTTGGTTTAGGCGCACGCCCGGGTGATCTGGCCACCATCGGCGCCGATCCGCGCGGCTGGCTGCGCACGCAACTGACAGGGCAGCCACTGCTCGCCGCGGACGGACTGCAGAGCACCGCGCAGATCCTCTCCGGTGCCGAGCCAATCGTGCAGGCACAGCGTCGGGCCCGGCGCGCGCGCGCCGATGCGGCCGCCGCCGATTCGCCTGCGGCAACCGAACTGGCGATGCGCCTGCCGCAGTATCTGCGGCCCATCTACCTGGGCGAAATTCGGGCGCGGCTGCGGACGGCGATGGGCAGCGAGCGGCCGTTCGCAGAACGACTGGTGTATTTCTGGAGCAATCATTTCGCGGTGTCAGTGGACAAGTTCGCGGTCCTCGGTATTGCCGGCAGTTTCGAGCGCGAGGCGATCCGGCCGCATGTCATGGGGCGGTTTCATGATCTGCTGCTGGCGGTTGAAACCCACCCCGCGATGCTGCTGTACCTGGACAATCAACAATCCATCGGGCCGGATTCGATGGTCGCGCGCCGCGCGGCCAATCGCGGACGCACGGTCGGACTCAACGAGAATCTCGCACGCGAGATTCTTGAACTTCACACCCTCGGCGTCGATGGCGGCTACACGCAGGCGGATGTCACGAGCTTCGCCAAAGTGCTGACCGGCTGGTCGATCGGGGGCGGCGAAGGCCGCCTCGCGGGCGGTGCCATCGGGACCTTCTTCTTCCGACCTGAAGTGCACGAGCCCGGCGCGCAGACGGTCGTACGCCGACGATACGCGCAGGACGCTGAAGCGCAGGGACTCGCGACGCTGGCGGATCTCGCGCTCGCGCCGGCCACCGCACGTCACGTTGCGACCAAACTCGCGCGCCATTTCATCGGCGACGATCCGCCTGCGGCGGCGATTGAGCGCATCGCGCGCGTATTTGAGCGCACGCACGGAGACCTGCCGGCGGTCTATGCCGCATTGATCGACTCGCCCGAGGCCTGGGACGGGGCGACGGCGAAATTCAAGAGCCCGCAGGACTACGTGCTCTCGCTCGGCCGGGGACTGTCACTGCCGCCCGAAAGCGAGCCGCGCATCCTCTCAGCGTTCGATCTGCTCGGACAGCGGCCGTTCTCACCGGGTTCACCGGCGGGTTGGCCGGATCGCAGCTCGGATTGGGATGGCGCATCGGCGCTCATGAAACGCATCGAGCTGTCCGATACCGTCGCGCAGAGGCTCGGCGATCGACGTGATGCCCAGCAGCTTGCGCCGGAAATTCTCGGCCAATCGCTGACCGCGGCGACAAGCCAGAGCGTGGCCCGCGCCGCAAGCCCGGCGCAGGCGCTGGCGCTGTTGTTGACGTCCCCCGAGTTCCTGCGCCGTTGAAACGCGGAGGCCCCATGTCACCGAACAATTCGCGCCGCCGATTCCTGCAACTCGGACTTGCCGCCGGCAGCTGCACGGTTTGCGCCCGCTTCGCTTTCGCAGCCCCGGCCGCGGGCGATGCGCGCTTCGTATTCATCATTTTGCGGGGTGCGCTCGATGGACTTGCCGCCGTGCCTCCCTACGCCGATCCCGACTACCCGCGGCTGCGCGAGCTGCTTGCGATCGGCGCGCCCGGAAGTGCCGATGGGGCGCTGGCACTTGATGGTCACTTCGGTCTCAATCCCGGCTTAAGCTTCGTGCATGAAGCCTACATGGCACGTGAAGCGCTCGTATTCCACGCCCTCGCAACGCCCTATCGCGAGCGCTCGCACTTCGACGGACAGGATGTACTCGAGAGTGGTCTCGTGCTGCCACATGCAAGCCAGGTGGGTTGGCTCAATCGCACCGCGGCGGCGCTGCCTCCCGGTGCCGTCCATGGCGCGGAGCTGGGCGTCGCGCTGGGACAGAACGTGCCGCTCGTGCTGCGCGGCCCGGCGCCAATCGCGTCATGGTCACCCTCGAAGCTGCCCGATATCGACGACGACACGCTGCAGCGAATCGCCGACCGCTATGCCAGCGATCCCATCCTGTCGCAACGACTGGCGCAGGCGCTTGCCACCGATCGCATGGCCGCCGAATCCTCCGACATGTCATCGTCGCAGCCCGCACCAACGGCGATGGCCGCTGCGGTCATGCTGCGTCCGGGCGCCGCGCGCTATATCGAGACCGTGCAAACCGCTGCCAGCTTTCTCAAGCGCGAGGACGGACCCGCCCTCGCCGTGTTTGACACCACCGGGTGGGACACCCATTTCAATGAAGGCGGCTCGCAGGGCCAGCTCACACAGCGCCTCGCGGCGCTCGACGCTGCCTTGCGCGCACTCAAAGACTCCCTCGGCACGACCTGGCAGCGCACAGCCGTGCTGATTGCCACGGAATTCGGACGCACGGCTGCAGCCAACGGCACGCGCGGCACCGACCATGGCACCGCGGCGGCCGCGCTGCTGCTTGGCGGCGCGGTGCAGGGCGGACGCGTAATCTGTGACTGGCCGGGACTCTCGGCGCGCGCGCTCTATGAGGGTCGCGACCTCAAGCCGACGCTCGATATGCGATCTGTCATCAAGAGCGTGTTGCGCGATCATCTGGGCATCAGCCCGCGTAGACTCGATGCGGAAGTATTTCCCAGCAACGCACAGCCCTACCTGGCCGATCTGATACGCGCTTGAGAAAAAGCGATCCCGCGCCCGCTGCGCGGCCACTGCAGTCACTTTCGGACATCGCACTGGCGCAGCGGTTCTCGGCAGCGTTGCAGCAGGCGGACGGCCTTGGCGGCGCGCACTGCGTGCACGAGTTGTGCATGCGCGCGGCCATGCCTGCGAACATCGAATCGGCGCTGGAGCAGCTGTGGAAGTGCGCGGCAAAGTCGATCCCCGACTGGCTGCCGATGCGCTACATCCACTGCCTGCCGCAGCTCTATGCCACGGCGGCGAAATTTCGCAGCACCCGGCGAGGTCGCAGCAATGTTTACCTCGTGCTGCTCGACTATGCCGATCGCGGTGGCGATCCCTACGGCGTTTACGTGGGGATGAGCGACTACACACCGGCGCAGCGCTTCGATCAGCACAAGGCCGGCATTCGGGCTGCCGGTTGCGTCCTCAAACGCGGATTGGAAGTATTGACTGGCCCTACCCTGCACCTGCAGCGCATCGCCCGCGCCGAGGCCGCGCACATAGAGGGCGCACTCGCCAGGGCACTGGCCGAGGAAGGGCTACGGGTTGAGGGCGGCCACTAGCCCCTGCCGACAGCGCCGAGGAAATCAGGCTTGCCGAGCTTCACGCCGTTATGGCGCAGGATGTCGTAGCTGGTCGCGCTGTGGAAGTAGAGGTTGGGCAGCGCGAAGGCCATCAGATAATTCCAGCCGCTGGGAAACTTCAGCGTCATGTTGGGAAACTTCAGTTCGATCGGGCGGGTATCGGCACCCTGGAACTTGCCCTGGTCGAGTCCCTTGAGAAAGGCCGCCGTCTTTTCGAGCCGCGTCTTCAGCTCGGCGAATGAGGCTTCGGTGTCCTCGAACTTCGGCGCTTCCACGCCGGCGAGGCGCGCCGCCGCGCCCTTGGCGGTATCCGAGACCACCTGCACCTGACGAGTCAGCGCGAACATATCGGGAAAGAGCCGCGCGCTCAGCAGCGCGCTCGGATCAATCTTCTCCTTCTCGCAGTGGGCACTGCCCTTCTCCAGCACACCGGTCAGGTTGCCGAGGGCGTGCAGCATCCAGGGAATCGAAGCGTCATAGATTGGCAGGCTCATCGGATGTTCCTTGTCGGTCGATCGGAGGAAGGGCCGCTATCCTACACTAGGCTCCCTCTCGATCGCGGAGCATGCGCATGAGTGAAGCCGCACGGCTGGAATCGATTCGCACGCGCGGCTATGCCCGCATCGCCACCGAGGAAGCCTTCGCCCCGGCGGCCATGCTCGAGCGCTATCGCCGGATGCTGGAGCGCCACGAGTTCGACGATCCCGGCTTCGAGAGTCTCTGGGGCTTCTATCTGGGCAGCCGCAGTCCGCGTGCTACCCAGATCATTGCCAAACTGCAGGATCTCGGCCCCCAGCGGCTCGCCGACATGGATGCCACGGGCATCGATCGGCAGATCATCTCTCTGACCGCTCCGGGCGTGCAGGTATTCGATGCCGCCACAGCGGCGCATTTCGGTCGCGTGTTCCGCGCCAAGTTCGGCCTGACACCGCGCGAATATCGCCGCCGGAATACCGCCGCCGGCTAAGGCGCCCCGGCTGCCGCGCGCCGGCCGCGGCACTTGACCTCCGGCGGGCCGCCTTTTCCAACCGCGTGTGCGATGTGCTGTACGCTGTCGCACCCCGTGCGGTCTTCGGAGAAGTCCCGAGCATGCGTCCTCCTTCGTTTCAGCGTCTGGGACTCTGGGTCGCGGCGCATCCGCGCCCCATCCTCGTAGCCTGGGTAGCAGCCATCGCCCTCGGGGCCTGGGGGACACACAAGCTCCCGGAGGCAGCCGTTGGCGGCGTCAGCGGCATCGCCGGCAGCCCCTCGAAGGCGGCCAGCGATGCATTGCGCAACGAGTTCGACAATCCGTTGCTTGACCCGCTCGTGATCGCCGTATCGGCGCCGGACCTGCGCGTCGAGGCGGAGCCGTATCGCGGTTGGGTACGGCGCACGGCGGCCCGGCTCAGCGGCATGAGTGAGATCCGCCGCGTCCGAAGCGTCGCGGACAGCAGCGATCCGAAACTGCGCTCGAGCGACGGTCACGTCACGATGCTGATCGCGGGACTTGCCGCCCACGATATCCCGACCCGTGAACGCGCGGTGGTGACTGTTCGCGCCGCGCTGGCGCCGTTGCGCGATGAACTCATGCGACTCGACCCTGCCGCGCGGCTGGCCGTCACAGGCGGACCGGCCGTCGATGTGGACATCAACACCTGGAGCGCCAGCGGTGGCGATCATGCGGAGAAGCGCGCGCTGCCGCTGACGCTCGCCATCCTCGCCGTGGTGTTCGGCACCGTGATCGCCGCCTGCCTGCCCTTCCTGATGGGACTGACGACCACGACCATCGCACTGGGCCTGGCTTTCGTGCTGGCCCGGCTGATGCCGGTCTCCAACCTGCTCAGCAACGTCGTCACCATGGTGGGCCTTGCGATCGGCATCGATTATTCGCTGCTGATGGTGACGCATTATCGCGAGCACTCGCATGAGGCCGATATCAGGAACGCCGTCGCCACCACGATCGCGCAAGCCGGCCGCACGATTTCCTGGTCGGGTCTCACGGTCATGATCGGCCTGCTCGGACTGCTATGGAGTCCCATCCTCGAAACCCGCTGCGTCGGCATCGGCGGCGCGCTGGTGGTGTGCGTCTCCGTGCTCGCCGCGCTGACGTTGCTGCCCGCGGCATTGGTACTGCTGGGGCGATACGTCGATCGCTGGCCAATCTTCCCGCGTCGCCTGCTTCGCCTGGATGCGAATGCGTTCTGGTATCGGCTCGGCGCGCGCATCGTGCGCCATCCGCTGGCGGTACTGCTGGTCTCGGGCGCCGCGGTGATTGCGCTCGCCTCGCCCGTGCTGCACGCGCGCAGCGGTTTCACCAGCGAGCCCTGGTTCCTGGCGCGCGGCATGGAGGCGCGCATCGGCGTCGACATGCTCACCGGTCTGCGCGGCGGCAACGCGCCGCAGCCCATTTACGCCATCGTGCGCGCCACCGATGGCGCGGAAATCCTCGATTCGCAGCATTTGCCCCTGCTCATCGACTATGCCAAACGCCTGGCTGCCGATGCCCGCATCGTCGAGGTCGCATCGCCCGTGACACTGCAGCAGGGCATGGGTCTGACCGAATACATGATGTTGTATCTGAATCCCGCGCAGGCCCTGCGTGCGCACCCCGAAATCGCCGAGTCCTTCATCAGCCGCGACCGCCGCAGCGCGCTGTTTAACCTCACGCCGGCCAATGGCATGTCCGCCAGGGATGTCGAGCAACTTGCACACGATCTGGCCAGCATCGTACCGGCCGGTCCCTTCACGGTGTTGATTGGCGGCGATCCGGCCGATCACAACGACTTCAGCGATGCGATGTTCCACAGCTTTCCGCATGTGTTCGGCTTCGTCATCGGCGCAACGCTGCTGCTGCTGTTCACTGCATTTCGCTCCTACCTGCTGCCGTTCGCGGCCGTCATAACCAATCTGCTGGCGGTGACCGCGGGCTACGGGGCCGTGGTGGCGATCTTTCAGCTCGGATGGCTCAACGGCCTGGTCGGGCTCGAACGGCCCTTTATCGCCATCCCGCTCGAAGTGCCGCTGATGGTGTTCTGCCTGAGCTTCGGATTGTCGATGGATTACGAACTGTTCCTGCTGTTTCGCATCCAGCAGGAATACGCCATCGATCGCAATAACACGCGCGCGACCATCACCGGCCTTGCGGCAGTCGCCCCCGTGATCACGGGCGCCGGCCTGATCATGGCGGTGGTATTCGGCGCCTTTATCGGTGCGGAGCTCCCGGTGCTGAAAATGATCGGCGTCGGACTGTGCGTCTCGGTGCTGGTGGACGCGACGCTGATCCGCGCCTTCGTGGTGCCCGCGGCGATGGCGCTCGCCGGCCGCTGGAATTGGTACCCGGGGCGTGGCTCGGCCGCGCGCAGCGCCTAGCCCCGCGCGCGCAGCAATCCCTGCGCAGCGGCCCATGTGAGCGCATCCTGGAACGCCACGAGCGGCGCGCGCCACGCATAGCCGAGTTCGCGCTGCGCCTTCTGGCTCGAGAAGAACATGCGCTTGCCGGCCATGCGCAAGCCCTCGACCGTCATGCGCGTACTTCCGCCCGTCAGGCGCGCGACCAGTTCCGCCACGTATGCCACCGGTATCAGCGGTGCACGCGGCAATCGGATGCGCGGCGGGGCGCGGCCCGTGAGCTGCGCGATCTGCACCAGGATGTCACGCAACGTCATGTCCTGCCCGCCCAGAATGTAGCGCTCACCGATGCGGCCGTGCGCGTGGGCCAGCAAATGACCGGCGGCGACATCATCGACGTGCACGACGTTGAGTCCTGTGTCCACGAACGCCGGCATCCGTCCGTTGGCGGCATCGAGCACCATCTGCCCGGTTGGTGTCGGCTTGATGTCACCGGGCCCTATGGGTGTCGATGGGTTGACGATGATCACCGGCGCGCCGGCGGCCGCCGCCTCGCGTACCCACTGCTCGGCCAGAAACTTCGAGCGTTTGTAATGGCCGACCATGTCGGCGAGGCCGACGGGCGTCTGTTCGTTTCCGGGAGTCGCGTCCTTAGGGATTCCGATCGTCGCGACACTGCTCGTATAGACGATGCGCGCCACGCCGGCGGCGCGCGCGGCTTCGATGATGCGCGCCGTGCCATCGACATTGGTGCGATAAAGTTGCGCCGGGTCGCGGGCACCGAGCCGGTAATCCGCCGCAACGTGGAACAGCGCCTGGCAGCCCTGCAGCGCACGATCGAGCGAGGCGCGATCACCAAGATCACCGGCGGCGATTTCGACCGCCAGCCCTGCAAGATTGCGGCGATCCGAGCCGGCTCGCACCAGCGCGCGCACCTGCCAATCCCGATGGAGCAATGCCCTGGCAACGGCCGCGCCAACGAAGCCCGTAGCGCCGGTGACCAGTGCCTTCATGATCAGAAGGCCTGGCGCGCCCACGCCCCGGCGCCGGCCACGGCGCTGAGCGATCGGCTCGCCGCGCGGTAGCGGCTGCCCAGACGCAGCAGCGGCGCCAGCTCGGCTGGCGCGCGCGCCAGCGCGCCGAGCAGCCGCCAGATATTCAGCTGGCCCGTTTTGTCGGCCGCCGCTGCGACCGCACGCGGCAGATTGTCGGCTGCGCTGTCGACGATGACACGGATGGCAATGAAGGGCAGTCCGTGGGTGCTTGCCACCTGAGCGATGGCGAGGCTCTCCATATCGACGGCGACGGCCGCGGTCGAGCGATGCAACGCCGCCTTCTCATCAATGCTGGCAATGGCGCGATCAGTGCTCAGGAGTTTTCCGCTGGCCACCGGATAGCGCGCGAGCAGCGCGGACTCGACGCGCACTCGCCAGTGAGCGGTCGTGGTCACACCCTTGCCGTCCGGTCCCACGACCTCGCACGGCAGGCAGATGGCCCCCGCGCGTAGTGAGGCATCGAGTCCGCCGGCGAGGCCAAAACTCGCCAGCGCCGTGGCTCCGGCACCGATCAGAACGCGCGCCCCCGCGGCGGCGGCGGCGGCACCCATGCCACTGACGATCAACAGCGATCCATCGGCAAGCACGGCGCACGGAGCGCCCGGGCGAGTGATCGGCCTTAGTGCGCGCGCCTCGGCGGCCAGTGCGCAGACGATGCCGGCCACCTGATCGCCGGCCACATTATCAATGACCGGCTCCCGAGCGCTGAAAATCGCGATAGGCCGCCAGCGCCCAGAACGGGAAATAGGCGCAGTAGCCGTGATACTTGAGATAGAACACGCGCGGAAAGCCGGGCGCCGTATAGGTCGGATCGCTCCACAGACCATCGGCCTGCTGGGTTCGCCAGAGATATTCGATGCCACCGCGCACCGTATCCGAGCGGCCGCCGCCGGCCGCCAGTAATGCCAGCACTGCCCACGCGGTCTGATACGGGTTGCTGGCCGTGCGGTCATCGTCACCAGGCTCGCCCGCACGCGGGGGCCGCAGATACGTGTCGTTGCTTTCGCCCCAGCCGCCATCGACGTTCTGATGAGCCTCGAGCCAGCCCACGGCGCGTTGCACGGCCGCATCGTCCGGCCCGATGCCGGCGTGCGCAAAGGCGATCAGTACCGACCATGTGCCATAGATGTAGTTGGTTCCCCAACGTCCGAACCAGCAGCCTTCAGCCGTCTGCCCGGCACGCAGGAAAGCAATCGCGCGTTCGAGCGCCGGAATATCCTGCGGCCGCTTCGCCACCGCCAGGGCTGCGACGACGCGAGCGGTCACATCGCTGGTCGGAGGATCAAGCAGCGCGCCAT
>Ga0182030_10003883_pt1 | contig 31878 bp, 27 predicted proteins | sample 812S3MmetaG_FD_121299 | JGI IMG/M metagenome (GOLD analysis project Ga0182030, IMG submission 121299) | Permafrost microbial communities from Stordalen Mire, Sweden - 812S3M metaG (Illumina Assembly) | ecosystem: Environmental > Terrestrial > Soil > Wetlands > Permafrost | place: Sweden... | reverse complement strand
TGCGACGGGCGTCTTCCGACGCCCTATGGCGGCCACCCCCGGAATTTCACCTGGGGGCAGGCTCTTCTCCCGCAAGCGGGAGAAGGGTTTTCCCCCTCTCCCGCTTGCGGGAGAGGGTAGGGCGAGGGCAAGTCCGATCGAGAGCCGAAGCGCGGCTTATCCCAGCCGGCCCGAGGCGTGGGCGAGCATGGTGTAGACCTTGCCGGCGTCGGACAGCAGGGTCGCGCGCGATTGCGCTCCGTCGCGGTCGTTCTCGCCGATCTTGGCGAGCAGCCGCTCGAATTCCTGCGTGTAGCGGTTCACCGCGTCCTGGAACTGCGGGTCGGAGCGGTAGCGGCGACGGATTTCGTCGAACGACTGCTGGCCGGCGGCGGTATAGAGCCGCCGCGTCGCCGCGCCGGCGTCGCCGGCGCGCCAGCGATCCCACATCTCGGCCGCCGCCTCGGTGTCGACGAATTTGGCGACGTCGAGCGAGATCCCCTCCGGCGCGTCGCTCGCCGGGCGGCCGGCGGGGGCCGGCGTCTCGTCGCGCGAAGCCGCGGCGAGCAGGTTCGACAGCCAGCCTGATTGGCTGCGCTCGCCCGACGCTGTGGCGGCCGCCGCCGCCGATCGCGCCGGGCGCGACGCAGTCGGCGTGGCGGCCGCGCGGGTCGGCTCGGGCGCCGGCGCGACGGTCGTCGCCTGACCATCGTCGTCGCCTTCCGGGGCGGCGCGGCGCAGCGCTTCCGCCTTGCGCGGCGCCTCGGCGCGCAGCGAAGGCCTGGATGGCGCCGTCGGCTCGACGATGTCGAAATCCGCCCCCGAAGCGGTCACCACCGCGGTGAGCTCCTTGAGCGCGGCGATCTGATCGGCGACGACGCGACGCATCGCGGTCGCGGCCTCGGCGGTCTCTTCCGGCAGTTCGAACACGCCGCGCTTCAGCTCGCGCCGCGTCGCGTCGAGCTGGCGCTGCACTTCGGCCGCCATCTGCCGGACCTCGTCGACCGACTCGCGGAAACGCTCGGCGGTCTTGGACATGACGTCGTTGAGATTGGCGTTGGCCTGGTCGTAGGCGGCCTGCAACGTCTCGGCGGTCTTGAGGCGCTCCTTGCCGGCGCTGTCGCGGATCATCTCGAACTGGCTGACCGCGTTGGTGGCGGCGTTCTTGGTCGAAACCGCCAGCGAAGCGCTGATCTCCTGGGCGCGCGTCTGCGCCTTGGTGAAGCTCTCCTCGAACGAGGTGGCGAAGTGACGCGCCACCGCGTCGAACTCCTGGCTTTTCTCGGTGATCTCGGCGAACAGGGTTTTCAGGCTGGCGTGGCGAAGCGCCAGCGACGCGTCGACCGTCTGCTGATTGACGGCGAGGTCGCGCGCGACGTCGGCCAAGGCGGTGGTGTGGCCCGACAGGCGCTCGACCAGGACGCCGGATTCGTTACGCGTCTCGCTCGACAGGCGGTCGAGCGCCGCGACCTGATCGGCCATCGCGCCCAGCGCCTGCTGCAACTGCTCGATCCGCTCGCCGAGGCCGCCCTCGATCGCAATGAGCCGTTCGCCGGCCGCGCCGACCATGCGATCGAGCACCGAGCCGACCTGGCCGAGGCGCTCGAGCACTTGGCCGAGCTCGGCGCGCATGCGTTCGCCGGAGGCGTTGAGGGTGGAGATCGACGCGCCGGCGTTGGTCTCGACTGCGTCGCGCAGCGACGCTCCGGTCCGTTCGATCTCGGCCGTCAGGTTGCCGATCAGCGCCGCAATCGATTCGGCCGATTGCGCCTGCGTCGCTTCGGCGGCGGCGCGCAGGGCGGCGGTCGAAGAATCGACCTCCGCCGACAGGCCGCCGATCAGCGAGCCGATCGTTTCGGACGACTGCGCCTGCGCCGAATCCGCGGCGGCGCGCAGGCTGCCGATCAGCGCGCCGATCGTTTCGGCCGATTGCGCCTGCGCCGCCTCGGTGGCGGCGCGCAACGCGGCGGTCGAGGATTCGACCGCGACGCCGATCTGGCCGCTGAGCGAGCCGAGCTCGCGCACCGAGCCGCCGGCGCTGGCGGTGATCGCCGCCAGCAAGTCGTCGCCGCGTCGCGTCAGCAGCGCGACCAGGTTGTTGACCTGTTGCTCGAAGTTTTGCGAAGCCTGGGCGCTGACGCCGGCGATCTGGTCGGCGACCTCGTCGCCGCGCGCGCCGAGCTTGGCGACGAGTTCGGACGCCGGGCCTTCGACCAACCCGCGCAATTCCTCGATCCGCGCGACAAGCTGCGCCGTGCTTTCGGCGCCGATGCGCCGGACGTGGGTCTCGACCGTCTCGCCGAGATTGACGGAGTGGCGGGCGATCGCCTCGGCGATCTCCGTCCCGCCCGATTGCAGCTCGGTCGCAAGCGAGTGCAGCGGCCCGACGATGTCGTCACGGAACCGCGTGACGCTGTTGCCGAGCGTGCCCGACATGTCGTCGAGCCGGTCGGCGAGTTTGGCGTTGATGTCGCCGGCGAGTTCGCCCAGCGCCTGCGACAGCGCCTCGGCGCGCCCGCGCAGCGTCGCTTCGAGCTCCGACGACTTGGCGGAGATTCCCTGAGCGATCTCGCGGCCGCCTTCGCTGAGCGTCTTGGCGGCGTCGACCGTACTGCGCGCCAGGCTCTCGTTGATCGATTTCGCGCGCGCCGCCAGCACCCCGTCGATACGCTCGAGGATCTTTTCGAACGCGGCGCGCACTTCGTCGAGCTTGTCGGTGGAGCGGGCGTCGGCCGCCTCGATGCCGGAATCGAAGCTCGCCGCCGCTTCCGCGCTTCGTCTCGCGAGCCGCTGGTCGAGCTCGCCGCCGCGCACGACGACGGTCTGCTCGATCGCCGCCAGCGTCGCTTCGAGCTGGGTGGTGAGCAGCTTCGTCTCGGCCTCGACGCGCACGACGACGTCGCGGCCGCGCTCGATCAGCGCCGTCTCGAGGTTGACCACGCCGTCGCGCAGCGAATCGTCGACGGTGCGGGTGTGGGTCGACAGCGCCAGCTCGACCATCGTCTGGTTGGCGGCGGCCGACGACTCGAAGTCGGCCAGTCGCGCGGCGCTCGCTTCCTCCAGCCGTTGACGGTGATCGCCGAGCGTCTGGTCGAAGCGGTTGCGGTGCTCGGCGAGGCTCTCGTCGAAGCGGTTGCGATGTTCTTCGAGCCGATGATTGAGATGCGCCTGGTGCTCGTTGAGGCGCTCGTCGAGTTCGGCCTTGCGTCCGCTCATCACCGAATCGATCGACTCGATCTGGGTCGACAGCGACTCGCCGAGCCGCTCGGTGTGGGCGGCGATGCGCTCGATCGCGCTTTCGCCGCTCTCGCCGACCAGCGAATTGAGGGCGCCGATCTGCTCCTCGATGCGTCGGGACTGGTTGTTGAGGTCGGCGATCAGGGCGCCGCCGCGGGAACTCAGCGTGTCCTCGAGACCGGCGATGGTCGCGCCGAGCGCGTCGTTCATGCTGTCGCCGCCGACGGCGATCGCCGCCACCGCCTCGCTGGCGGCAGAGGAGAATTTATCGCCAACTTCGCGGGTCTCGTCGCTCCAGCGTTCGAGCGCCGCGCGGGCGGCCGCCTCCAGCCGCTCCTGCGCGGCGATCGCCTCGGCGGCGACCGCGTCGGCGGCGCGCCGCGCCGATTCCTCGATCTGGCCGCCGATCACGCCGGCCGAATCGTCGATCAGGCCGCGCAACTGCGCGTGGCGCGCGTCGAAGTGCTCGGACCACGCGGCGCCGGCCGACTCGAACAGGGCGCGCGCGTCGTCGGTCTTGCCCGACATCGTCGACTCGAACCGCGCGTTGGCGGCGACGAGCGAATCCTCCAGGGTCTGGCCTCGCACCACCACCGATTCATGCAGCCGGTCGACCGCGAAATCGAGCCGCGTCGCCAGCCCTTCGCCGTTGTTGGCGACGATGTCGGAAATGCCGCGCGCGCTCGACTCGACGCGCTCGATCAGCTCGTCGATCCGCTGGCCGAATTCGCGCGCCAGCGACTCGCTGGCGACCGCCAGGCGCGTGGCCACCGCGTCGCCGTGCAGGCGGATCGCTTCGGCGGCCTGCGCGCCGCTGTCGGCGATGCGGCCGACCACGATATGGTCGTGCTCGTCGAGCGCGTGACCCGCCGCCGACGTCGCGGCGCTGAGTTGGGAGACGATGCCGTCGGCGTGACGGCGCAGCGACTCGACCGCCGAGACCCCGGTCGCCTCGATGCGGCTGACCAGATCTTCGTTACGGCCGGCGAAATCGGCCGCCAGCGCCTCGCCGGCGTTGCGGATGCGCTGGTCGATGTCGGCGACGCGGCCGATGATGTCCTCGGCGCTGCGTCCGCTCGCCGCGGCGAGTCGGGCGGTGACGTCGGTGGCGATGACGCTGATGCGCTCGACCGCCGAGGCGCCGGCGCGGTCCATCGCCTGGGTGACCTCCTCGGCCGAGGCGCCGATCGTGGCGGCGACGTCGCCGCCGACGCCGGAAACCCGCTCGCCGAGGCGGATGGCGATCGATTCGAGGTCGTTGGCGATGCCGCGGTGCGCGTCGTCGATCACCGCCCGCACCCGGCCGCCGCTGGCGAGGATCGCCTCGCGCTGGTCGGCCATTTCGGCGATCAGCGAGCGGATGCGGCGTTCGTTGTCGGAATAGGCGCGCTCGAGCGTCGTCACTTCCGAGCGCACCAGCGTCTCGAGCTCGGCGGCGCGCGCCAGCGCGCGTTCGATGCCGTCGCCCATCGTCCCGATCTCGCGGCGGATCGCCTGCGCCAGCGAGGCGACGTTCTCGCTCGCCACCGTTTCCGGCTCGGCGAGGCGGAGCGCGACCTGGGTGATCGAGCGCGCCGACAGCCGCAATTCGTGCAGGCGGCGAGCGAGCGCGGCGAAGCCGAAGAACAGGATCATCGGCCCGAGCGCGGCGAGCGCGAGCAGCACCGTCTCGGGCCTGGTCAGGTATTGGCGCACGGCGTCGCCGCCGCCGCTCCACGGGAAATGGCTGGCGACATAGGCGCCGCACAGCGCCAGCCACAGCAGCGAGCCGACGGTCGCCGCGATCACCGGCGCCACGGTGGGCCGGCCGACGGCCAGAGCCTGGAAGATCGGGCCGATCGCCGCGCGATCGTCGTTGGCCGGCGGGTCGGCGACCAGCGGCGACTTGATGTCGTCGGCGGGCGGCAGGCGGCGCGAGACGGGCGGCTCGACCGGCGGCGGCGGGGGCGCGCTCCGGCTCGCGCCGGCGTCGGGCGGCGCTGCGGCGGTCCCGCGACCGTCCCCGGACAGGTTGAGGGCGTTCTCGATCGCCGACATTGCTGCCGAGACCGCGTCCTTCGCCGGTTGCTTCTGCGCCATCGTGCCCGCCTTGTCACTCATCGCCGCGGCGTCGCCAAAGGAGGCCGCGCCGCGCGGCGCTCTTCCGCCGCCGACGCCATTGGCCTCGCGTCGCGGCGCCGAAGAGTATTAACCACGCAGTCTACAGGTCGCGGATTGAGATGGAAACCTCTGCGGAATCGTATCTTTCAAACGTCGTTAACGGTTCGGTGACCATGATGGCGGAGGCTTGGGGACAAGCGCGGCGGCGCAGTCGCCCGGCCCCGCCGTCGGGCGGCGAAAAGTCGTTCGAATCCAAGGGTTTTGAGGTCGAAATGCCCGCCATTCCGGCCGCCTCCCGTTCGACGTCGCCGGGCGCGGCCGCCGGCGACGCCGCCGCGGCTGCGGCGGCGAGCGAACCGACGATCGACCTCGTCCACCTCGCGCGCCAGACCGACGGCGATTCAGCTCTCCAGCAGGAGCTGCTCGCCCTGTTCGACAAGCAGTCGGCGAGCCTGCTCGCCCTTTCGTCCGACCGTTCAGCCGAGCGGCGCCGGCGCGCCGACGCCGCCCATCAGCTCAAGGGCTCGGCGCTGGCTCTGGGGGCCGGGGCGGTCGCGCGCGCCGCCGCCGCGGTCGAGGCGGCGCTGGCTGGGGGCGCGGCCGGTCCCGAGGCGGTCGAACGCGCGCTCGCTGCGCTGGCGGCGGCGGTCGCGGCGGCGCGGATCGCCGTCGCCGAGCTGCGCGGCTAGCCTTCCCCGCGTCGCTTTGGCGCGCCTCCGGTCGGCGCGCGTGCGTTTTCGCCCTTCCGTTGCGCTGCCGTGGGCCTTATGAAGGCGCCCGCGCAAGAGACGCCCGCCGACCAATCGTCAGCGCCGGCGGCCGAAGGCGGCTGAGGAGAAGGAAGTCGCGGATCCCATGACGAAAGTGACGTTTATCGACGCCTCCGGCGCGTCGCGCACGGTCGACGCCCAGGTCGGCGCGACGGTGATGGAGACGGCGCTGCGCAACAGCGTCCCCGGCATCGAAGCCGAGTGCGGCGGCGCTTGCGCCTGCGCCACCTGCCATGTCTACGTCGCTGACGAATGGACCGAAATTGTCGGCAAGCCGTCGCAGATGGAAGAGGACATGCTCGACTTCGCCGCCGACGTGCGGCCGAATTCGCGCCTGTCGTGCCAGATCAAGGTGACCGAGGCGCTCGACGGCCTCGTGGTGACCACTCCCGTCAAGCAAGGCTAGAAGACATGAGCGAGATCATTCAGACGGACGCCGTCATCGTCGGCGCCGGCCCGGTCGGCTTGTTCGCCGTCTTCGAGCTCGGACTGCTCGACATCAAGGCCCATCTCATCGACATCCTGCCCAAAATCGGCGGGCAATGCGCCGAGCTCTATCCGGAGAAGCCGATCTACGACATTCCCGGCTATCCGATCGTCACCGGCCAGGGGCTCGTCGACGCGCTGACAATGCAGATTCAACCGTTTCAGCCGACCTTCCATCTCGGCGAGATGGTCGAGCGCGTCGAAACGCTCGGCACGCCGGAGAAGCCCTATTATCGAGTCTCGACCGACGCCGGGACGACGATCGAAGCCAAGGTGGTGATCGTCGCCGCCGGCGGCGGGTCGTTCCAGCCCAAGCGTCCGCCGACCCCCGGCGTCGAAGCCTACGAGGGCACGAGCGTCTTCTATTCGGTGCGCAAGATGGAGCACTTCCGCGGCCGCCGGGTGCTGATCGCCGGCGGCGGCGACTCGGCGCTCGACTGGGCGCTCAATCTCCATCCGGTCGCCAGCCGCGTCACCCTCGTCCATCGCCGCGACGAATTCCGCGCCGCGCCCCATTCGGTCAACGCGATGCGGGCGCTGGTGGCGGAGAAGAAGATGGACCTGGTCATCGCCCAGCTCGCTGGCCTCAAGGGCGCGGACGGCCAATTGAGCGCGGTCACCGTGCGCGCTTCCGACCAGTCGACCTTCGACGTCGCATGCGACGACCTGCTCGCCTTCTACGGCCTGACGATGAAGCTCGGGCCGGTCGCCGATTGGGGCCTCAACCTGCACGAGAACCTCATCCCGGTCGACACCGCGACCTTCGAGACCAACGCGCCCGGCGTTTTCGCCATCGGCGACATCATCACCTATCCGGGCAAGCTGAAGCTGATCCTGTCGGGCTTCCACGAAGGGGCGCTGGCGGCGCAGAAGGCGCACCGCTACGTTTATCCCGACAAGAAGCTGCTGTTCCAGTACACGACCACGTCGACCAACCTGCAGCGCAAGCTCGGCGTGAGCTGAAGGTGCGGGCAAGGGGCGGAACGCCGTCTTTCGGGGGGTTGAAACAAACCGGCGTCTTGGCGCGTACTAAAGGGCGCGCCGGGCGTCGGCGCTGGAACCTCTGGCTGCGATGATCAAGCTCAAAGCCCCCTGGAACGAGCGCAACGGCCGCTTCTCGGCCCTCAAGGCGATCGTCTTCGCCGGCCTGTTCGCGCCGGCGGCGTGGCTCGCCTTCGAACTGGCGACCGGGATGCTGTTCCCCAAGCCGGTGACCGAGCTCATCCATGGCGCCGGCCTCTGGACGGTGCGGCTGCTGCTGCTGTCGCTGCTGGTCACGCCGCTACGCCGCTTCGCGCGCTGGCCGAAGCTGATCGCGATCCGGCGCATGGTCGGCGTCGCCGCCTTCGCCTACGCGCTCGCCCATCTCAGCCTCTACGTCGTCGATCAGAGCTACGACCTGCTCCATGTCGGCAGCGAGATCGTGCTGCGCTTCTATCTGACGATCGGCTTCGCCGCGCTCGTCGGTCTGGCGACGCTGGCGGCGACTTCGACCGACGCGATGATCCGCCGGCTCGGCGCGGCGAACTGGAACCGGCTGCACAAGCTCGTCTATCTGATCGCGCCGCTGGCGCTGCTGCATTTCTTCCTGCAGGCGAAGGCCAACGTCGCCGAGCCGGCGATGATGACCGGGCTCTTCTTCCTGCTGATGCTGGCGCGCTTCTTCACCCGCTTCGGCTGGCCGCAATGGGCGGGCGCGCTCGCCTCGGCGCTGATCGCCGCGCCGGCGACCGCGCTCGCCGAAGCCTCATGGTACGCCTTCGTCCGCCACATCCCGTTCGCGCGCGTGTGGGGCGCGAATTTCAGCCTGCTGCTGGCGCCGCGGCCGAGCTGGCTCGTCGCGGCGGCCGGCGTCGCGCTGATCGTCGTCGCACTGGCGCGGATGGCGCCCCCTTCCACCGTGCGAAGCGCGATGGAGGGGGCAGCCCTACGAGCGTCGAAGGCGCGAGCTCCCGTCTAAGGGCGCTCACGCCTCACTCCGTCTTGCTCTTGCGGAACAGGAACGGCGCGACTTCGGCGACGCCGGGCGGCTTGTCGACTTCGAACGGCGCCGGCCGGCAGACCGCCATCGCCGACAGGCCGACGCGCGCCGTCAGCAACCCGTTGAGCACGCCCTCGCCGAGCCGCGCCGAGATGCGCGAAGCGACGCCGTGGCCGACCACCTGCTGCACCAGGCTGTCGCCGACCGCCATGCCGCCGGTGATCGCCAGATGCGCGCCGATCGAGCGCAGCAGCGCGAAGAAGCCGAACAGGCCCGGCCGGCCGCCGTAGAGCTCGGCGATTCGCCGCGTCAGCCGCACCACCTGCGCCGCGACGAAGAGAAGATCGAGGATCGCGCGCGGGCTCACCGCCGTCACCATCGACACCCGCCGCGCCGCGATCGCGATCTCCGCCCGCACCTTCCTGTCGATCGGCAACAGCAGCGCGCGCTCGGCGACGTCGACGAGGTCGCGGCCGTCGACGACGGCGCGGCGCGCCTCCTCGACCTCGGCGCGCGCCCGCGCCGTCTCCGGCCGATGCAAGTAGAGCGCCGCCAGCCGCGCCACCAGCCCGCGCGCCGCGTCGCGGTCGTCGTCGGCGCGCGCGCGGGCGAGCGCGGCGTGCAACTCGGCGATGCGGCGCTGGCGCGCGACCGCGACGAATTCGCGCGCCAGCAGCCCGACCGCGCCGACGACCAGCAGCACGGCGAACGCGATGGCGATCGCGCCGAGCGATTGCGCGCGGGCGAACAAAGCCTCGATCAGGCTGTCGATCCACAGGCCGACCGCCAGCGAGACCAACCCGCCGAAGCCGACCCAGGCGATCGTCGCCAGCTTGAACCGCCGCCGTTTGGCGAGGCCGGCGCGCTGCGCCGCCTCGACTTCGCGCTCGACGACATCGAGCGGCGCGTCGCGCTCGACCGGGGTCGGATCGCGCTGGGTCATGATCGTCGCCATCGGCGCCAGCGGCGACGGTCCGTCGTCGACCGCGACGCGATGGTCGTCGAGGCGGAAGGCGCGGGGGCGGGGGCTCTTGTCGATCATGCCAGTCGGTCGCCAATCAGGAATTGCAGCGCACGGTCGAGGCGGATGTGGGGCGGCGGCGCGCCGGCCCGCGTGATCGGCGGGCGGAAGCGGACGAAGCGCCAGTCGTTGTCCGCTTCCGGCAGAGCGAGCGCCTCGCCCGCCAGCGCCGCCGCCGGATCGTCGGGCAGCCGGCCGGGGAACACCGCCGCCTCGGCGGCGCCGTCGAACACCTGGCCGTCGATGCGCTCGCCCGCTTCCGGCGTGCCGACGATCGCCGGCAGGCTCTCGCCGCCGTGGCGGATCTCGGCTTCGCGCGTCGCGCGCACCGCGGCGAGGGCGACGACGTCGATTGCGGCGCCGAAGCCCTCGGCGCGCGCGATGGCGCGCCCAGTCATCAGTTTCAGCGCCGCCTCGAGCCGGTCGTGGTCGGCATGGTGGAGATGGTCGGCCTTGGTCGCGGCGAAGAGGATGCGGTCGATGCGCGGCCGGAAGATCGCCCCGAGCCGCGAGGCGCGGCCGGCGCGGAAGGCGTGCATCACGGCGTCGAGCGCGGTCTCGAGGTCGCTCAGCGCCGCCGGGCCGGAGTTCAGCGCACTGAGCAGGTCGACCAGCACGATCTGCCGGTCGAGGCGGGCGAAATGGTCGCGGAAGAACGGCCGCGCGACATGGGTCTTATAGGCTTCGTAGCGCCGCTCCATCATCGCCGCCAGCGAGCCCGCCGCGATCTCCGCGCCGTCGAGCGGCAGCGGCGCGAAGGTCAGCGCCGGCGAGCCTTCGAGATCGCCGGGCGATAGGAAGCGGCCGGGCGGCAGGGTGGAGAGCGCGTAGGTCGCGTCGCGCGCCTGCCGCAGATAGGCGGCGAACAGCTCGGCGGCTTTCACCGCCGTCGCCTCCTCGGCCCGCGCGGCGGGATCGAGGCCGGCGACGAAGCCGTTCCATTCGCAGGCGACCGGCGCGCGCGATTTCGCCCGCGCCGCGGCGATCGTCTCGCGCGACCACTCGCCATAGCTCTTGTCGAGCAAAGCGAGATCGAGCAGCCATTCGCCGGGGTAGTCGACGATGTCGAGGTTGAGGCTCTGCGCCCTGGCGCCGCCCCAGGCGCCGACGCGCTCGAACTCGATCGTCACGCGCAGCTGCGACACCCGCCGCGTCGAAACCGGCCAGCGCCGCTCCGGGCCGGCGATCGCCGCGACGTGCTCTTCGTAAGGGAAGCGCGGCACGGCGTCGTCGGGCTGCGGCTCGAGATGGACGCGGGCGATCCGCCCCTCGGCCGCGGCGCGCAGCACCGGCAGCTTGCCGCCGTTGACCAGGTTGTCGACCAGCGCGGTGATGAACACCGTCTTGCCCGCCCGCGACAGCCCGGTCACCCCAAGCCGCAGCGCGCCGCCGTTGAAATAGTCAGCCAACGACCGCGCGACGACGCCCGCCTCGAAAGCCAGATTGGTGAAAAGGGACAAGGGGGGCCTGCGGGGAGGGGGAAGTTTGGCCCAATCTAGGGCGGGGAATGGGGGGTTGTAAGGGCAGGGGGCGAGGTTCGCCCTTCGGCATGAGTCGCGAGCGGAGCCAATCTTGCTGGAGGAACTTGCACTTTGTTGAAGCGGGGCGCGATGCTATCAATCGCTTCTTGGGGCAGGTGCCATGTTCAAGAAGACAACTGTATTCGTGGTAGGAGCTGGGGCTAGCCACGAATATGGGATTCCGATTGGCTCGGGCCTTGCCGAAAAAATCGGTAGGAAATTGGATATCCGGTTCGAAGGCTTCAATGATCAAACAGGTGTCGGTGACTTAGATTTATTTAACCAGATCACTAGCCGCTTGCAAAACCATAGTAATGAATACCAACAAGCTGGCTGGTTAATCCACAATGGAATTAGTTATTCTCGTTCTATTGATGAATTTATGGAATCTCATAGTTCAAATCCTTACGTTGTAGAGTATGGAAAGGCTGCAATTGTCAAGACGATTCTTGAAGAGGAGGCGCGTAGTAAGTTATATATTGATCATCGCCAGGAAATTAAGGCTTTTTCCGACGAGGACATTAAGGACACATGGCTAACAAAATTTATACGAATTCTCAGTTCAGGAATTTCAGTTGAAAAAATTGGCGATATATTCAATAATGTATCGTTTATAATATTTAACTACGATAGATGTTTTGAGACGTTCATATTTCGCGCGCTTATTTCGAGATTTGGTGTTTCAGAAAAAATTGTATCCGAATTGCTTGGCAGTTTGGTCATTATTCATCCTTATGGTGTGATTAATAGTGATATACCGTTTGGCATGTCAAACGTCAATTGTGTTAAATTCTCCGGAAATATCAGGATTTACACAGAGCAAGCGGAGAGTGTCGAACTAATCGAGTCGATAACTAGCAGAATGGCGGCAGCCGACCAGATCGTCTTTCTTGGGTTTTCATTTAACGATCAAAATATGCAATTGCTCAGACCGCCCAAACCAGGGCCAAATCTAAAGAACGTCTATGCTACGACTTTCGGGATGTCCGATTCGGACGTTAGCACCGCCGCCGCGCAGGTTGCTGCCTGGTTTAATGGACAAGCCACCGTTCATTTCAATCATCATCTTAAATGCTCTGACTTATTTGACGAATATTCAAAGACACTTACGAGCGTATAACCAGAGACCGATTGCGATTTGGCGCCGAATCGTCCCCCCTCATCCGGCCGCGCCTTTCGGCGCGTCCACCTTCCCCGCAAGGGGGGAAGGGAACGCCCCCATCCCGTAACCGCCCACCGACGCCTTTGCGGTTCCCCGCAGAGGCGTGTCCACCGATGACATCTCGGCCGTCGCAAAGCCGCAGCCTCGATCCTTCCCGGCGTTTCCGAGGGCGCCGCCGTCCAAGGAGCCTGACGATGCGCTTTTCGCGCCCTGCAATTTCGACTGACGCCTCGACCGCCCGCGCCGATAAGCCAAGCGGCGCCCAGACGCCGCGCCCACGTTTGCGAGCCGCCTTGGCGGCGCTTTGCCTGGCGCTGATCTCGGCAGCCGCCTTCCTCTCGCCGGCCGTGGCGGAGGTTCTCGACACCAGCGCCCTGCCGCGCGTCGCCGGGGCCAAGGCGCTCTATGCCAGCCCGCTGTCGACGATCTACGCCGCGCCCAACCCCGTCGCGCAGGCGGCGGCCGCCGCCGCCAAGGCGCTCGCCGGCGACGGCTGGCGGCAATATGCGGCGGCGAACGCCAACGAGGCGAAGACCGACGACGTGCAGGTGATGAACTTCAAGAAGGGGCCGCTGGCGCTCAGCGTGCTGGTCACCAAGTCCGACCCCGCCACGACGGCCAACGTCAACTACACCGCCAAGCCGCTCGCCAACGACCTGCCGTTTCCCCCCGATGCGACCGACATCGCCTTCGATCCGCATCAGCCCATTCTCACCTGCGCGTCGAGCCAGCCGATCGCCGCGACGCTCGCCTTCTTCAACGGCCAACTCTCCGGCATGGGCTGGGCGCCGGCGCCGGCGGGGCGCAACCCCAACACCGACAAGGCCGCGCACGTCTACTTCGTCCGCCCCGATCACGCCCCGCTGCTGCTTGTCGTGCAGCGCGGCGACGACGGCGCGACCAAGATCGAACTGAAAGGCGTCGCGGCCGAGGACCTCGCCGCGGATCTCGCGCCGGCCAAGCCCGCCGCCGCTGCTTCCGCCGCCGCCGCGCCTGCTCCGACGCCGACGCCTGACGAAGTCAGCGCCGCCGTCGCCAAGCAAGCGCAGCAGGCGATCGCCGACATCGCCAAATCGGCCATGGCCGATGCGACCGCGCCCAAGGCCGCCGCGCCGCTGGCCCCCAGCGGTCCCGTCGAAACGCTTGCCGCCATGGAAGGGAACAATGCGACCATTCCGGTTCCGGCGACCGCCGAAGCCGTCAAATTCGACGGCGCCGAGGGCAAGCTCGCCTTCGAGACCGAATCCAGCATCGAGAGCGTCGTCGCCTTCTACCGCGCGGCGATGAAGCCGCTCGGCTGGCAGGCCGAGTCCTCCGGCATCGACAAGCCGAACATGGTCGTGCTCGACTTCTCCAAGGACGGCAAAGACATCGAGCTGACCCTCATGCATCCGATCGACAAGACCGAAGTCGACGCCTCCGGCGAAGGCCTGGTCAACGAAGCGGAGAAAGAGGCCGCCGCCCCGGCGCCGACCGCGGAGGATCTGGCGGTCGAGGAGACCGGCGGCTTTCCGGTGCCAAGCAACCATACCTTGGCGGAGGCCGAGGGCACGCCGCTGCGCCATGCGCTCACCGTCGAGACGCCGCTCGACCTGAAGTCAGTGCTCGGGTTCTACCGGCAGGAGCTCGGCAAGCGCGGCTGGAAGGAAGAAGCGACGGGGGCCACAGTCGCCGACGATCGCGCGACGCTCGCCTTCACTTCGCCGGACGGTCCTGCGGTTCTGAAGCTGGAGCGCAAGGACGACGCGACGACCGTCAGCCTGGTCGTCAGCAATCAAGCCAAGGCGGCGCAGTCCGGCCTGCTGGCCAAGCCGGGCAAGGTCAAGGCGATGTTCGGCAATCTGCTCAGCGCCCCGGTGACGTTCACGATCAACAAGCAGACGGTGAAGGTGGCGCCGGGGGTCGGCGCCAACGGGCCGGGCGGCCCGACGCTCGAGTTGCCGCCAGGCAAATACAAAGTGTCGATGAAGGCGGGTCCGCTCGAAGTCAGCGACGACGTCGAGGTCGGCGCTGGCGAAATCTGGGGCTTCATGGCCGGCCCCGGCGGCCTGATGCCGATGCAGATCCACTAAGGACAGGATTCCCTTCTCCCGCGAGCGGGAGAAGAGCCTGCCCCCGGGCGAAGTCCCGGGGGTGGCCGGCGCAGCCGGCCGGATGAGGGGGAGTCGCAGACTTGCCCTCACCCCCGACCCCTCTCCCGCAAGCGGGCGAGGGGAGAAAGGCGCGCGCGCCTACGCCCCCGCAGGCTTGATGCCGACCGCCGCCGAGACGCGCGCGAGTTCGCGTGGGTCCGACACGCCTTGGAAGTCGCGCCGCGGCGTGTAGGGCGCTTCGAGCTGCGCCGCTTCTTCGTCGCTGAGCGTGATCGACAGCGCCGCGATCGCTTCGTCGATGTGCGAGGCCTTGCTCGCGCCGACGATCGGCGCGACGACGACCGGATTTCGCCGCAGCCAGGCGAGCGCGATCTGCGCCCGGCTGACGCCGCGCTTCGCCGCAATGGCGCCGACCGCGTCGACGATCGCGCAATCGCTGGTCTCGGTCGCGTCATAGAGCAGGTTGGCGAACGGATCGGATTGCGACCGCGTCGTCGCCTCCCCCCACGGCCGCGCCAACCGGCCCCGCGCCAGCGGGCTCCACACCATCGTCCCGACGCCTTCGTCGGCGCACAGCGGCAGCATCTCGCGCTCTTCCTCGCGCGCCAGCAGATTGTAATGATCCTGCATCGAGACGAAGCGCGCCCAGCCATGCGCCTTCTGCAGATGCAGGGCCTTGCTGAATTCCCAAGCGCGCATCGACGACGCGCCGAGGTAGCGAACCTTGCCGGTCTTGACCACGTCGTGCAGCGCTTCGAGCGTCTCCTCCATCGGCGTGGTCGGGTCGAGGCGATGGATCTGGTAGAGATCGACATTGTCCATGCCGAGGCGGCCGAGGCTGTGGTCGATCTCGGTCATCACCGCCTTGCGCGACAGGCCGGCGCCGTTCGGGGCGGGCCGCATCGGGTGCCTGAGCTTGGTCGCCACGACGAGATCGTCGCGGGCGCCGAAGGCCTTGAGGGCGCGGCCGAGAATCTCTTCGCTCGACCCTTGCGAATACATGTTGGCGGTGTCGAAGAAATTGATCCCTTGTTCGATGGCATGGCGGATCAGCGGCCGGCTCGTCGCCTCGTCGAGCGACCACACCGGATGCCCGCGCGTCGGATCGCCGTAGGTCATTGCGCCGATGCAGATGGCGGAGACGTCGAGGCCGGTTCGGCCGAGCTTCACGTATTGCATGTGGCGGTCCTGGCTGGCATGGACAAGCGGAGAGGTCTCCGGTCGCCAGGCTCAATACCGGAGAACTCTCCGTTTCGTCAAGCGGCGAACGGAGCCTGGGGGCGCGCATGATCGACGTAGGCGAGAGGCGGCGGGCCGACGCGCGGCAGAATCGCGAGCGCATTCTCGAGGCGGCGCGCGTCGCCTTCGCCGCCTCGCCGAACGCTTCGCTCAATTCGATCGCCAAGGCGGCCGGCGTCGGACCGGGCACGCTCTATCGCCACTTCCCGACCCGCGAGGCGCTGGTTCTCGCCGTCTATCGCAAGGAGATCGCGGCGCTGGTCGATCTTGCGCCGGCGCTGATCGCCGCGCAGCCTCCGCCCGAGGCCTTTCGCGCCTGGTGCGATCGCCTCGCCGATTACGGCCGGATGAAGCATGGGCTCGCCGAGGTGCTGCATGCGGCGATCACCGACCGCGACCATGAGGAAACCTATTGGCCGATGGTCGGCGCGCTCGACCAATTGCTCAAAGCCTGCGCCGCGGCCGGCGCGTTCCGCGCCGACGTCGACGCCGAAGACGTGCTGCTCGTCTTCGGCTTTCTCTGGCGCATCAAGCCGGGCCCGGGAAGCAAGGCCCAGGCTCGGCGGCTGATCGACTTGCTGATCGACGGGCTGCGGGCGGGGTGAGGCGCATCGCGGCGACAGTTCGAAAAAGGCTTCCTGAAAATCAGAAAGCAGGTTAGAATCCAGCTTTCGGATCGAGCAAGGCGGGGTTCGCGCCGACCGAGGAAGGCCAATATTTCGACAGGCGAAGCGAAAGGACGCCTAAGCCGCTGGAAAGTCGGGAACCGGCGAAATTTCCGGGCTTCGTTTCCGGCGCAAATCGACGCAAAACGCAGCAAAAACGAGGCCGCCCGCTTCGCTTTCGCTTCGCTCGATTTCGCTTCGTTTCGCCGAGCTGCGCCCCTTCTCCCGCTCGCGGGAGAAAAGCCTGCCCCCGGGCGAAGACCCGGGGGTGGCCAGGCGAAGCCTGGCCGGATGAGGGCGAGTCACGGGCGCCTGCCCTCACCCCAGCCCTCTCCCGCAAGCGGGCGAGGGGGTCACTTCGCCATCGCGGCTTTCAAATTCTCGTCGATCTTGTCGATGAAACCCTCGGTCGACGCCCACTTCTGCTCGGGGCCGACCAGCAGCGCGAGGTCCTTGGTCATGAAGCCGGCTTCGACGGTCGCGACGCAGACCTTCTCCAGCGTCGAGGCGAAGCGCGCCAGTTCCGCGTTGTCGTCGAGCTTGGCCCGGTGGGCGAGGCCGCGCGTCCAGGCGAAGATCGAGGCGATCGAATTGGTCGAGGTGGCGCGGCCCTTCTGGTGCTCGCGGTAATGGCGGGTCACCGTGCCATGCGCGGCTTCCGCCTCGACCGTCTGGCCGTCGGGCGACAGCAGCACGCTGGTCATCAGGCCGAGCGAACCGTAGCCCTGCGCCACCGTGTCCGACTGCACGTCGCCGTCGTAGTTCTTGCACGCCCAGACGTAGCCGCCCGACCATTTGAGCGCCGAGGCGACCATGTCGTCGATCAGCCGGTGCTCGTAGGTGATGCCGGCGGCGGCGAACTTGGCCTTGAACTCGGCCTCGAAGATCTCCTCGAACAGGTCCTTGAACCGGCCGTCGTAGGCCTTGAGGATGGTGTTCTTGGTCGACAGATAGACCGGGTACTTGCGGATCAAGCCGTAATTGAGGGAGGCGCGGGCGAAATCGCGGATCGAGTCGTCGAGGTTGTACATCGCCATCGCGACGCCGGCGCTCGGGAACTTGAACACCTCCTTTTCGATCACCTTGCCGTCGTCGCCCTCGAAACGGATGGTGAGCCGGCCCTTGCCGGGGACCTTGAAGTCGGTGGCCTTGTACTGATCGCCGTAGGCGTGGCGGCCGACGACGATCGGCTGCGTCCAGCCCGGCACCAGCCGCGGCACGTTGCGACAGATGATCGGCTCGCGGAAGATGACGCCGCCGAGGATGTTGCGGATCGTGCCGTTCGGGCTCTTCCACATCTCCTTGAGATGGAATTCCTTCACCCGCGCTTCGTCCGGCGTGATGGTCGCGCATTTGACGCCGACGCCGCAGGCCTTGATCGCGTGCGCCGCGTCGATCGTCACCTGGTCGTTGGTGGCGTCGCGATGCTCGACCGAGAGGTCGAAATACTGCAGCTCGACGTCGAGATAGGGGTGGACGAGCTTGTCGCGGATGAGCTGCCAGATGATGCGGGTCATCTCGTCGCCGTCGAGTTCGACGACAGGGTTCTTCACTTTGATCTTGGGCATCGGCGGCTTTCCCGGCGTTTGCGGCGTGGCGAGGCGGAAGGAAGGCCGTATAGCATCGCCCCCGCGACGGTCAAAATCCTGCTTTTGACGGAGGCGCGCCTCGCCTCTTGCGGCAGCCGGCGAGGGGCGAACGGCGGCGCTCGCTTGACGGGTCCTGTCCGCCGCAAGACGATGCGCGCTCCCGCCGTCCGCCGTCCGGAATCCCGCCGCCCATGAGCGACAATCGTCCCGCCCACGCTCACGTCTTCCTCGGCGCCGCGCACGCTCAGAGCGAGCGCAACGTCTGGGCGGTGATCGCGCTGACCGGCGCGATGATGGTGGTCGAGATCGCCGGCGGCGCGATGTTCGGCTCGATCGCGCTCATCGCCGACGGCTTCCACATGAGCACCCACGCCGGCGCGCTGCTGCTCGCCGCGCTCGCCTATACGCTCGCGCGCCGCCGCGCCGACGATCCGCGCTTCACCTTCGGCACCGGCAAGTTCGGCGATCTCGCCGGCTTCGCCAGCGCGATCGTGCTGGCGATGATCGCGGCGCTGATCGCCTACGAGTCGATCGGCCGCCTGATTGCGCCGCGGCCGATTTCGTTCGCCGAGGCGATCCCGATCGCCGTCCTCGGCCTCATCGTCAACGCCGTGAGCGCCTGGCTGCTCAGCCGCGGCGGCCACAACCATCATCACGGCCACGGACACGGCCATGATCACGACGACGACAGCCGCGTCGTCGACATCGACGGCGCGCTCTATGCGCTGTCGATCGACGAGGACGGCGTCCCGCCGCGCTGGCGCGTCGAGGCGCTCGACGGCGCTTCGCCCGCCGCTGCGTCGATCGAGCTCAGGCGGCCCGACGGCCGGCGCGAGACCTATGCGCTCGTCGCGCGCGACGGCGCGCTTATCTCCGAGGCGACGATCCCGGAGCCGCACGCATTCGTCGCCGCCTTGCGCGTCGGCGCCGGCGTCGCCGAAGCGGCCTTCCTCGAGCCCGATCACGGCCACGCCCACGATTCCGTCCATCGCGACAACAACCTGCGCGCGGCGGTGGTGCATGTCATGGCCGACGCGGCGGTGTCGATCCTGGTCATCGTCGGCCTCACGCTGGCGCGCGGCTTCGGCTGGCTGTGGATGGATCCGCTCGCCGGACTGCTCGGCGCCGGCGTCATCGTCAGCTGGTCGATCGGCCTGATCCGCGACGCCGGCGCGGTGCTGCTCGACATGAACCCGGATGCGCGGCTGACCGCGGCGTTGCGCGCGGCGATCGAACGCGACGGCGATGCGCTGCTCGACCTGCATCTGTGGCGGCTCGGCCCCGGCCATCTCGGCGCCATCCTGGCGATCGAGACGGCGAGCGGCCGAGACGTCGCCGACTATCGCCGCGCCGCGATGCAGGTCCGGCGCTTCTCGCACCTGACGATCGAGGTCGAGCGCAAGGCCGAGCCGCCGCCGCCGGCCGCCGCCCGCCGCGCGATCGCCTGAGGCGTATTAACCTTTCAGCAACGAAACCGTTGAAGACGGCGGCAAAGCGCGCGATGGAGAGGGCTTGCGGCGGCGCTGGCGGGCGGGCGTCGTGGAGGCCGCTTTCTTGATCGACAGCTACAACAATCCGTTCCTCAATGACCGCAATCGGCGCCGCCATACGCGTCGCCGCACGCGCATCCGCGCCTGGGCCGATCCGGGCGGCGTCGCGCCGGTCTACGATTGCGTGGTGCTAGACGTCTCCGAGGGCGGCGCCAACGTGGTGTCGGTCACCGGCGTCGACCTGCCCGACAGCTTCGAACTGCAACTCGACGCGCGCAACAAGATGGGGCGCGCGGAAGTCGCGTGGCGCGAGGGCGCCGCGGTCGGGGTCAAGCTCGACAAATCGAAATAGAAGCGCGTCGCCTCAGGCGCGCGCCGCCTTCGCTTCGTCGGATTCGAGGAAGCCTTCGAGCCAGTGGATGTCGTACTGGCCGTTCTGCACGTCGAGATTGCGCACCAGCGTCCGATAGAGCGGCAGCGTCGTCTCGACGCCCTCGACGACGAATTCGTCGAGCGCGCGCCTCAGCCGCATCAGCGCCTCGGTGCGGTTGCGGCCGTGGACGATCAGCTTGCCGATCAGCGAGTCGTAGTAGGGCGGGATGACGTAGCCCTGGTAGGCGGCCGAATCGACGCGCACGCCCAAGCCCCCGGGCGGGTGGAAATAGCTGATCCGCCCCGGCGACGGCATGAAGGTGCCCGGATGCTCGGCGTTGAGCCGGCACTCGATCGCCGCGCCTTGGATGCGTACGTCCTCCTGCGCGATCGACAGCGGCGAGCCGGCGGCGATCTTGATCTGCTCGTTGACCAGGTCGATGCCGGTGATCATCTCGGTCACCGGATGCTCGACCTGGATGCGGGTGTTCATCTCGATGAAATAGAAGCCGCCGTTCTCGAACAGGAATTCGATCGTGCCGACGCCGACGTAGCCGAGCTCGGCCATCGCCCGTGCGCAGACGCCGCCGATCTCCTCGCGCTGCGCCGCGTTGAGCGCCGGCGACGGGCCTTCCTCCCACACCTTCTGATGGCGGCGCTGCAGCGAGCAGTCGCGCTCGCCGAGATGGATCGCGCGGCCCTTGCCGTCGCCCAGCACCTGGAACTCGATGTGGCGCGGCTTGGCGAGATACTTCTCGAGATAGACGGCGTCGTCGCCGAACGCCGCCTTCGCTTCCATTTTCGCATTGGCGAGGGCGTCGGCGAGCTCGTCGGCCGAATTGGCGACCCGCATGCCGCGCCCGCCGCCGCCCGCCGCCGCCTTGACCAGCACCGGATAGCCGATCTCGGCGGCGACCTTGGCCGCCTCGGCTTCGTCGGCGATCGCGCCCGCCGAGCCGGGCACGCAGGGGATGCCGAGCCGGGCGGCGGTGCGCTTGGCCTCGATCTTGTCGCCCATCAGGCGGATGTGCTCAGCCTTGGGGCCGATGAAGGCGATGCCGTGCTCGGCGAGGATGTCGGCGAAGCGCGCATTCTCGGCGAGGAAGCCGTAGCCGGGATGAACTGCGTCGGCGCCGGTGATCTCGCAGGCGGCCAGCAGCGCGGGGACGTTGAGATAAGACTCGCGCGCCGGCGGCGGGCCGATGCAGACGCTCTCGTCGGCGAGCTTGACGTGCATCGCCTCCTTGTCGGCGGTCGAATAGACCGCGACCGTGGCGATGCCGAGCTCCTTGGCCGCGCGCAGCACCCTGAGCGCGATTTCGCCGCGGTTGGCGATCAGGATCTTGTCGAACATGCCGGGCGGCTCCTGACGGCGGGAGAGGCTCAAAGCGCGCGCGGCGCTACAGCCTCATTCGATGACCATCAGCGCCTGACCGTACTCCACCGGGGCGCCGTCTTCGATCATGATCTGCGTCAGCTTGCCGGACCTGTGGGCGACGATCTCGTTGAACGTCTTCATCGCCTCGACCAGCATCAGCTTGTCGCCAGCCTTCACCGTCGCGCCGACCTCGACGAAAGGCTTGGCGTCGGGGGTCGGCCTCAGATAGGCGGTGCCGACCATCGGCGACTTGACCGTGCCGGGATTGTCGACCGCGTCGATGGCTGTTTCCGCGGCGAGCAGGTTCGGCGGGGCCGCCATCATCGGCGCGGCGGCGACTGCGCCTGGCGGCGCGGCGAGAACATGGGTCGCAGCGATCGTATGGCGCTCGCGAGCGACGCGGATGCGCATGCCCTCCCGCTCGACCTCTACTTCGCTCAGATCGTTGGCGGCGGCGATCTTCGCCAGCCCGGCGACGACGGCGAGATCGAACCCGCCGGCCTCGGACGCGACGGCGGGTTTGACCGACGGCTTCTTCATCGACACCTGCTGACGCCTTGCCCCGTGACGCGATCGTTCGAAATGCGATCGACCGGCGGGACCTATAGCCCGCCGGCGCCGCCAAATAAAGCCCGCCGCCGTCGCGGATGGGGAAAACGTTCGACGAAACGGAACGGATCGGCGCGCCGATTTCGGAAAACAGGCGCCAATCGGCGAGCCACGATTCAGGCGGGGCGGGCCCATACATGCGCGTCGTGAAACGCCGCGCCGCCGAACGGCGCGACCGGGTCGGCGCCGGTCAGCGTGTTGATTCCCCGGCCGTCGAGGAAAGCGGAGGGGGGCCAGATTCCCTCGCTGACGATCAGCCCGCGCGAGACGCCGGCAAAGGCGCGCACGTGTAGCCGCACTTCGCCGCGCGGGTTGCCGAGCCGCGCCACGTCGCCGTCGGCGAGCCCGAGCGCCGCGAGGTCGTCCGGGTGCATCAGCGCCGTCGGCCGCGCTTCGCGGGCGCGCGAGGTCGCCGTCTCGCTGAAGCTCGTATTGAGGAAATTGCGCGCCGGCGAAGTCGCGAGCTTGAACGGATGGTCGTCGTCGGCGGCCTCGTTGACCGGCCAGTGGTCGGGCAGGGTCGGCATCTCGCGCCAAGGCCCTCTGAGTCCGTCGTTCGAATAGGGGGTCGCGGGCCAGTCGGCGCGGAAGTGGAATTTGCCGTCGGCATGGGCGAAGCCGTTGAGGAAATGCGCCTCCTTGAACGGCGGCTGGCAATCGAGCCAGCGCGCCGCTTCGAGCTCGGCGAGCGCGCCGCGGCCCGAGGCGCGTAACGTCCAGTCGATGATCTCGCGCGGGCTCATGGCGAAACCGGGGTGACGCGCGCCCAGACGCTCGGCGAGGGCGACGACCACCTCGTGGTTGGAGCGGCAGCCCTCGGGCGGCTCGATCGTCTTGGGGCCGAACTGCAGATACTGGTGGCCGCCGCCGGTGTAGAGGTCGTCGTGCTCGAGGAACATCGTCGCCGGCAGAACGATGTCGGCGGCGCGCGCGGTGTCGGTGAGGAACTGCTCGTGCACGCAGACGAACAAGTCGTCGCGGGCAAAGCCGCGCCGCACCTTCTCCTGGTCGGGCGCCACGGCGAGCGGATTGGTGTTCTGGATCAGCATCGCGCTGACCGGGCCGCCGCCTTTCAGCGCCTCCGCGTCGCCGGTCAGGATCGCGCCGACACGCGATTGATCGAGCCGCCTGACCGAGGAATCGCGCGCGTCGAGCCCCTCGATCATCGTCTTGTCGAGCTTGAAGACGCCGCTGTTGGAATGAAACGCGCCGCCGCCTTCGTGCGCCCAGGCGCCGCTGACGACCGGCACGCATAACGCTGCATGCATGTTGGCCGCGCCGTTGCGCTGGCGCGAGAAGCCGTAGCCGAGGCGGAAGAAGCTGCGCTTGTTGCGGCCGACCAGCGCGGCGAATTCCTCGATCGCGGCGACGGCAAGGCCGGTGATCGCGCTCGCCCATTGCGGCGTGCGGGTCTCGAGATGGGCCTCGAGCGCCTCGGGCGCGTCGGCGTAGCGCGCGAGATAGGCGCGGTCGGCGAGCCCGTCGCGGAACAGGACGTGCATGACCGCGCAGGCGAGCGCGCCGTCGGTGCCGGGCTTCAGCCGCAGCGCGAGATCGGCTTGGCGCATCGTCTCGGTGTCGTAGATGTCGACGACGACGATCTTCGCGCCGCGCTCCTTGCGCGCCCGCGTCGCGTGGGTCATCACGTTGACCTGGGTCGCGACGGCGTTGGTGCCCCAGATGACGACGACGTCGGACTTCGCCATTTCGCGCGGGTCGGCGCCGGATATGCGGCCGGCGCCGGCGAGATAGCCCGGCCAGGCGACGCCGATGCAGATCGTGCCGAAGAAGCGCGAATAGCGCTTGGCGTGGGTCAGGCGCTCGAGCCCGTCACGCATGACGAGGCCCATCGTGCCCGAGTAAAAGTACGGCCACACGCTTTCAGCGCCGAGGCGGCGCTCGGCGTCGAGGAAGCGCTCGGCGACGCGGTCGAGCGCTTCGTCCCAGCCGATTGGCGCGAATTGGCCCGAGCCTTTCGGCCCGACGCGCATGAGCGGCCGGGTCAGGCGGTCGGGATGGTGGACGCGCTCGGCGTAGCGCGCGACCTTGGCGCAGACGACGCCGGCGGTGTAGCGCTGCTCTTCGGCGCCGCGCACGCGCCCGATGCGCTTGCCGTCGATCACCTCGACGTCGAGCGCGCAGACTGACGGGCAATCATGCGGGCAAACCGAAGGCCGCCGGACGATTCCGGCGGGAGAGTCGGCGACAGAAAAATCCATCGCCGCACTCTGGCAGAGCCGGCTGGATGCGACAAGCCTTGGACGCGGCGACGAAAATCCGCGCCGGCGGCAGCGAGGCTCAGTGGTTGACCGTCGTTGCGGGCGCCGGCTGGCCCTGGCCGTCATAGCGTTGGTAATGCTGGTCGTAGGCGCCGGCGGCGGCAGGCGAGACGAGCGCAGAATCGGCTTCGCCGCGCTGCGCATCGAGGATGGTGGCGACCTGCCAACGCCAAGTCGCGACGTCGGAGGGTTGAGTGACTTCGCCGACGCTCGAGGCGCCCGCGCCGACGACGATCAACGCCAACAGGAACGGCCGTAACATGACAGCCTCCTCCCGTTCGTTTTGCTTGTCGGATGAAGCGCCTTCCGGCGTCTTCCCCGGCTAGCGCGGGCATTCAACGCCGCCTTTGTGACAGGGTCAAGGCGCTTGTTGATCTTCGTCGCGCAAAAGCCGAGCGGCCATCGCCCGGGTGACCGGTCCGCCTCGAGCCAAAGCCTCGCGATCGAGCGCAGCGACCAGCGCCCGCGCCGCGTCGAGCGAACGCTCGATCCTCAGCGCGACATAGCCGATCAGCGCCGGGTCGACCGCGAGCTGGCGGTCGTTGAACAGCTTGACCAGCACCGCCTGGGTCAACTCGAAGTCGGGCGCGCCGAGCTCGACGATCGGCGCCAGGCGCAGCCGCGACAGCAGGTCGGCCGTTCTCAGCCCCCAGGCGTCGGGCGGCGCGCGCGCGGTGATCAGCGCGTCGACGCCCCGCTCGCGCGCGAGATTGACGAGATGAAACAGGGCTGCCTCGTCGGCGCCGCTACGATCGGCGTCTTCGATCAGCAGCGCCTTCGCCTCGGCGAGTTCGCCGAGCGCGTCGCGCGTCAGCGAAGCCGCGTCGACGGCGCGCGCGTTCGCCTGGCGGGCCCAGATCGTCGCCAGATGGCTCTTGCCGGCGCCGCTCGGGCCGATCAGCATCAGCGTCCGCGCCGGCCAGTCGGGCCAGGCGAGGATCGTCTTCAGCGCCTGGGAATTGCCCGCCGCCTCGAGAAAGTCCTCGCGCGCGAAGCTCGGCGCGTGCGGCCAATCGAGGACGAGCTGGCGCGGCGTCGCGGTCACGAGGTCCCCTGCGGTCCCGTTCCGCCGCCATAGAGCGGGCTCTTGAGGTAGAGGCCGATCAGGTGGCGGGCGAGAACGCCCAGCGCCGCCGCCGCCGGCACCGCGATCAGCAGGCCGGTGAAGCCGAACAATTCGCCGAAGGCGAACAGCGCGAACATCAACCACACCGGATGCAGCCCGATCGATCCGCCGACCAGCTTGGGCGAGATCACGTTGCCTTCGAAGAACTGGCCGACCAGCACGACGGCCAAAGCCTCGATGAACAGGGTCAGGCTCGGCCAGCCCTGGACCAGGCTGACGCCGATCGACAGCACCAGCGCGGTCAGCGAACCGATGTAGGGAATGAAGCTCAGCACGCCGGCGATGACGCCGATCAGGAAGCCGAAATCGAGACCGATCAGCGTCAGTCCGATCCCGTACCACAGGCCGAGGAACAGGCAGACCAGCGACTGGCCGCGGATGAAGCCGGCGAGCGCATGATTGACCTCGGTCGCGATCGCCCTCAGCGCGTCGCGGTGCTGCAACGGCAGCCAGCCGTCGATCGTCGCCACCATCTTGTTCCAGTCAACCAGCATGTAGAAGGCGACGACCGGCGTGATGATGAGGAACGACAGGAAGCTGAAGATCGCCGCGCCGCCGGAGACAAGCGAACGCAGAAAGTTGAGCAGCCATTGCGCCCCTTGCGCGACGAAGTCGCCGACCGACTTCTGGATCTGGTCGCCGGAGATCGTCCAGCCGGAAGCGCGCCATTCGCCGCCATAGCGATCGAGCAGCGCGTTGCTTTGCTCGACCACGAGCGCCTGCAGCCGCATCGCGTAACCCGGCAGTTTCTGGGCGAAGCTGGCGAACTGGGTCGCCAGCGCCGGCGCGGCGACCAGCAACAACAGCGCGGCGACGACGATGAAAACGACGAGGATGATCAGCGAGGCGACGAAGCGACTGAGGCCGAAGCCCTGCATGCGCCGCACCACCGGATCGAGCAGATAGCCGAGCGCGATGCCGGCGGCGAACGGCGCGACCGCGCCGCCGAGCAGGTAGAGGAGATAGCCGATCGCCGCCAGCGCGACCGCCCATACGAGGATCTGGCGTTCGAGGGTCATGGCGCCGCCGTCGCTTGGCGCGTGGCCGGCTGCAGCAGATCCCAGTGGCCGCCCCAGGGATCGGCGAAGACCGCGACGATTCCGTAAGCCTCGCGCCGCGGCGATTCGAGAAAGCGCACGCCGCGCGCGCTCATCGCCGCGTGATCGCGGGCAAAGTCGTCGGTCTCGAGAAAGTAGGCGACGCGCCCGCCCGCCGCCGCGCCGATCGCCGCGCGCTGGCGCGCGTCGGCGGCCCTGGCGAGCACGAGCCGCGCGCCTGCGCCGCCCGGCGGCGCGACGACGATCCAGCGCCTGTCGGCGCCGAGCGGCGCGTCTTCGATCAGGTCGAAGCCGAGCGCGCCGCGAAACCAAGCGACCGCGTCGTCATAGTCGGGGACGAGGAAGGCGACGGCGGCGAGGCTCTTGGTCACGGGGCGGCGCTCAGCGGCTCATGTGATCGAGCCATTGGGCGATATAAACCCCGCCAGAAGCCAACGTCGAGGCCGCCACCACCCAGGCGAGCTTGTCGGACAACGCCGAGTCGTCGTAGCCGAAGGCGCGGGCGCCGAGCGCCAGCGCTGCGAAGGCGATCTGGGCGAGGGTGTTGAACTTCGAGATCCACACCGGTCGGATCGCCACCGGCTTGCCGAGCAGCCAGGAAATCAGCACGGCGGCGAGGATCATCAGGTCGCGCGAGACGACGAGGATCGCCAGCGCCGGCCAGACGACGCCGATCATCGCCAGGGCGATGTACATCGAGTTGACCAGCGCCTTGTCGGCCAGCGGGTCGAGATAGGAGCCGAGTTCCGAGCGCAGGTCGAAGCGCCTGGCGATGAAGCCGTCGACCGCGTCGGAGGCGCCGGCGGCGACGAAGATGAGGAACGCCGCGACGAAGCGCTGCGAAACGATCATCGTCACCGCCATCGGCGTCAGCAAGAGGCGCGCGAGGGTGATGAGGTTCGGCAGATTGGCGAAGACCCACGAGCCGCCCATGAAGAACCCGACGCCCCCTGCCACGGCCGCCCGCGCGGCGACGCATGCGATTCGCGCTTCGCGCTTCTGGCATTTATGCGCGTTTCTTGCGGCGGCGCGAATCCGAGGCGCCGGATTTGTGAACGGAAGCGGCGACATCCGCCACATTTCCGAAGTATCGTCACTTTTGTAGTGTCGAGGTCGCCTCGCGTAGGCGACCCTCAACGTGGAGGCTCAACATGAGCAAATTCTTGGCTGCGCTGGGACTGTCGACGGCGCTCGCCGCCGCGGTCGCCCTCCCGCTGGCCACCCAGGCCCAGGCCGCAATGAGCTACGGCGGTCCGGGCGTCGCCGACCTCCAGCATCAGATGGCGCCGGTCGAGAAGGCGCAGTTCTTCTGGGGCGGATACAATTACTGCTGGTATCCGGTCGGCTGGCACGGCCCCGGCTGGTATTGGTGCGGCTACGCTTGGAACAACGGCTTCGGCTGGGGCGGCCCCTACGGCTGGCACGGCTGGCGCGGCGGTTACGGGCGCGGCCCGTGGGGTCATGGCCCGTGGGGTCATGGTCCGTGGGGTCATGGTCATGGGCCGTTCGTGGGCCACGGTCCGCATATGAGCGGCGGGCACGTGTGGCCACACCACTAAAGGGTCAAGGCTGGTCTAGCTAGCGCTCGCGGCGGTTCGACGAGAACCGCCGCCTGGGCGCTGGGCGGATCGACGGTCAGTTCTCGCTGTAGGCCGCGAGCGCTTGGGCGAGAATCGACAGACCGGTGGTCGACGGCGCGCCTTCGTTGACGACGAGAAATCCGCTCGCCTCAACCTCCGGGTCGGAGGTCGGATCGGCGGTTTTGCGTTTCTGCGGCGCGGATGGCCGTTTGAGGTCGCCGCGCAAGTGCGTGACGTCAGCGTCGAAGCCGACGCGCAGGATTGTGGAAAGCGGCATTGTAGCGCCTTCGCCTCGACGCACGCCGGCCTTGATGGCGGCTTGGGCCTCGCAGGGCCGGTGTCGGCGCGTCCAACCGACTCCGAATCATTACGGCCTCGCCACTGTTTGGGGCCAAGTCTTAACGAAGGGTTAAAACGCCGCCTGTAGGCCGGCCGGCGCCGCAAGGATACCTAACGTTACGGCGCCCAGATCGCTAAAATTCGATCGGATGCGGCCCCGTGGCGGCGATTTGCGGTTGCGTCGTCATGGCAAAAGGCCGACGCTTTGGCCTCGCCGGCGCGAAAGTCGGCCGGGGGCGAGGGGCGGGCGTGTCGAACGACCACGCGCTGGCAGCGAAGGCGTTTGTCGTCACGCGTCGGCCGCGGCTCGCCGACGTCGTCGACCATCCCAAGCTCGACTTCGCCGACTACGAGCGGCGCCTGGCCTCGCTGCAAGGGGTGCTGCAGCTCATCCAGCAGGCCTATCTCGGCACGCCGGAACGCGCGATCATCGTCCTCGAGGGCTGGGACACCGCTGGCAAGGGCGGCGTCGTGCGCCGCCTCGGCTGGGCGCTCGACCCGCGCAGCTTCGGCGTCAGTCCGATCGCCTCGCCCGACGAGCATGAGCGCGCCCAGCACTATCTGCAGCGATTCTGGCGCCGCCTGCCGGAGAACGGCCACATCGTCGCTTTCGACCGTTCGTGGTACGGGCGGGTGCTGGTCGAGCGCGTCGAGGGCTTCGCCACCGAGAAGGAATGGCGGCGCGCCTATCGCGAGATCAACGCGTTCGAACGCATGCTGATCGACTCGGGCGTGCGGCTGGTCAAGGTCTTCCTCCACATCACCGCCGACGAGCAGCTCAAGCGCTTTCGCGCCCGGCTTACCGATCCGGTCAAGCGCTGGAAGCTGTCCTACGAGGACTTCCGCAACCGCGCGCGCTGGGCGGATTACGTGACGGCGATCGAGGACATGATGGACAAGACCTCGACCAAGCAAGCGCCCTGGCACCTCGTTCCCGCCAACAACAAGCTGTTCGGACGGGTCGCGGTCTTTCGCATCCTCAAGGAACGGCTGGGCGAGGGGGTCTCGCTCGAGCCGCGCCCGATCGACCCCGCCCTGCTGAAAGAAGCCAAGCGCGCGCTCGGACTCAATCCGGCTGAGGTCGCCCAGGCGCTCGAGCCGGCCCCCCGTCGACCGCGCGCCAGGCGCGGCGGCGGGGAATGACCGCGTTCGCGGCGCTCGGGCCATCTCCCCTGGCGCGCGCCGGCGAACCGATCGTCAGCCGTGGCGCGGCGGCGGGGTGATCTCGATCGCCAGATGCTCGAGGCCGGCGTCGTCGAGCAGGCGGCGGATGCGGTCGACGTCGATCTCGCCCTGACCGTGAAGGACCAGCGCATGCGCCACGCCGTCCGCGTCGGCCTCTTCGCCAGGCCTTCCCTCGCCCTGACGGCGCCGCGCGGCGATCAGCGCCGAAACGGCGCCGGGGTCCGGCGCGCCGCCGGCGCTCGCCTCGAGCGTTGGCGCCGGCGCCGGCGGATTGATCGTCACCGTCGAGCCGTCGCACGACACGGTCGTCGAGCCGTCGGGATTGACCACGACCTTCATGGCGTTCTCCGCGTCGGCGGCGCGGCGTTCGTCGCTTCGTCGCCTGCGCCGTTTCAGCGAGCCTAGGGGCTGGCGGCGGCCCGCGCAACGACCGGACGCGAATCGGCGCGGCTCCTCGTGAGCGAAAAATTGCCATCGCCAGGGAGAGCCTGCGACGGTAGTCTCCCCGTCATGGCGCCGCGACGGCCGGCGCAGTGGCCGTCTCAGGACGAGCGATGCAACTAGATCCGGTCATCCTTTCCCGCCTGCAATTCGCATGGGTCATCGCCTGGCACATTCTCCTGCCCGCCTTCACGGTCGGGCTCGCTTCCTTCGTCGCGCTGCTCGAAGGGCTTCATTTCGCCACCGGGCGCACGGTCTATTTCCGGCTGTCGAGCTTCTGGACCAAGATCTTCGCGGTGTCGTTCGGCATGGGCGTCGTTTCCGGCGTCGTCATGCCGTTTCAATTCGGCGCCAACTGGAGCCGCTTCTCCGACGCGACCGCCAACATCCTCTCGCCGCTGCTGGCCTACGAAGCCCTGATGGCGTTCTTCCTCGAAGCGGCGTTTCTCAGCGTGTTGCTGTTCGGCCGCAAGCTCGTGCCGCGCTGGGCCCATTTCTTCGCCGCGCTGATGGTGGCGATCGGCACCCTGTTCTCGTCCTTCTGGATTCTCGCCGCCAACAGCTGGATGCAGACGCCGGCGGGCTACGAGATCGTCGACGGACGGTTCTTTCCCAAGTCGTGGACCGAGATCGTCTTCAACCCCTCCTTTCCCTATCGGCTGACGCATACGGTCGTCGGCTTCTACGTCACCGCCGCTCTTGTCGTCGTCGGCGTCGCCGCCTTCTATCTGCGGCGCGGGCGCTTCATCGCCGAAGCGCGCACGATGCTGTCGATGACCCTTTGGCTGCTGACCGCGCTCGCGCCGCTGCAGATCCTGCTCGGCGACCAGCAGGGCCTCAACACGCTCGCCTATCAGCCGGCCAAGCTCGCGGCGATCGAGGCGCGCTGGGACACCGTCAGCCGCGCGCCGCTGACGCTGTTCGCCGTTCCCGACCAGAAGGCGGAGACGAACCGCTACGAGATCGCCGTTCCCGATCTCGGCAGTCTCATCCTCACGCATGACCCGAACGGGACGATTCGCGGCCTCAAGGACTGGCCCGCCGATCAGCGACCGCCCGTCGCCATCCCGTTCTTCGCCTTCCGCGTCATGGTCGGCCTCGGAATGGTCTTTCTGGCGACGGTGATCGCCAGCCTGTGGCTGCGCGCGCGCGGCCGGCTGTTCGACACCGACTGGTTTCTGCGCCTGTGCACGCTCGTTTCGCCGCTCGGCTTTGTCGCCGTGCTGGCCGGCTGGGTCACGACCGAAGTCGGCCGCCAGCCGTGGACGGTGTACGGCCTGCTGCGCACATCCGATTCGGTGTCGCCCTCGCTCGCCGGCGGCGACGTCGTCGTCTCCCTGATCGGCTACGCGATCGTCTACCTGGTGATGTTTCCCTCGGGAATTGCGCTGATGGCGCGGATCGTGCGCGCCGGTCCAAGCGAGGCGGCGCCAGAGCCCGGGCCGATCGAGGCCGGCCGGCCGGCGCTGCCGGTCGAGGCGCCGCCGGTCGACGATCGCATCAGCCGCCAAGACGCAGCGAGAGACCCATGAGCGCGCCGATGTTCGACTTCGTGCCGATCTGGACCGCCATCCTGGGGTTTGGCGTGTTTCTCTACGTGCTGCTCGACGGCTTCGATCTCGGCGTCGGCATTCTTTACGGCTTCGCGCCCGACCTCGCTTCGCGCAACCTGGTGATGAATTCGGTGGCGCCGGTCTGGGACGGCAACGAGACCTGGCTGGTTCTGGGCGGAGTGGGCCTGCTGGCGGCGTTCCCGCTCGCCTTCGCCGTCATTCTGCCGGCGGTCTACTTTCCCATTCTGGCGATGCTGCTGGCGCTGGTTTTCCGCGGCGTCGCCTTCGAGTTCCGCTACCGCGACGCCGAGCGGCGCGGGCTATGGGACCATGGGTTCTGCTACGGGTCGGCGGTCGCCGCGTTCGCGCAGGGCGTCGTGCTCGGCGCTTTCATTCAGGGCTTTCAGGTCGAGGGGCGGCAGTTCGTCGGCGGCTCGTTCGACTTCCTGACGCCGTTCTCGGTCTTCACCGGAGTCGCCCTGCTGTTCGGCTATGCCTTGCTCGGGGCCGGCTGGCTGGTGCTCAAGACCGAAGGCGATCTGCAGCAATGGGCGCGCCGGCTCGGCCGCCGCTGTCTCGTCGGCGTGCTGGCGGCGATCCTGATCGTCAGCGTCTGGACGCCGCTG
>Ga0182030_10003882_pt1 | contig 31889 bp, 31 predicted proteins | sample 812S3MmetaG_FD_121299 | JGI IMG/M metagenome (GOLD analysis project Ga0182030, IMG submission 121299) | Permafrost microbial communities from Stordalen Mire, Sweden - 812S3M metaG (Illumina Assembly) | ecosystem: Environmental > Terrestrial > Soil > Wetlands > Permafrost | place: Sweden... | reverse complement strand
TAGTGAGCGGCGAGACCAATAGACTGTGGCTACGTACGTAGGTCTTGAAGCGTAGGACTTATGGACGGGGGTTCGATTCCCCCCGGCTCCACCAATGAGTGCTCCTGCACGACCGTGCAGGAGCTCTTGCCAATCGTAACTAATTGAATTATAAGGGCTTAATTTAGGCGAGGCCTGTCCGTGGGCCGCCATCAGGGGATTGGAATGTCTCAGCCAGAGGATTTGATCACGTACCGCAGACGCGGGCTCGCGTTTTGGCGGTCGCGCGATCGGGAGTTGAAGGACGGGGGGGCGACTGCGCTCGTCCGCTCCAGGCCGTCGAAGCATTCGATCTCCGAGCCCACCCGAACGCAGCAATATTTCATCGATTGGAACGCCGATCGGCTCGGCATCACTGCTGCGGAGAGCCGCGAGCGATACGTGCGGTCGTGGAATGCGATTCCAAACGGGCACAGCGGAAAGGCGTTTGGGAAGTTCCATGGCCATTGTTACGACGTGTTCAAGGTTTTTGCGGATGACAGCCCGCGCGAAGTGATGAATGCTTATCAGATCCACGGGTATGTGCATTTTCTGACGATGCTGACCTACCCCGAACCGCGCTGGTTCGACGACGATGCCATCGTCAAGCGACTCAACGGGCGAAAGGAGGTTTCGATAGTCGATTTCGGCTGCGGCCTCGCCCAACAGTCCCGCACCCTTGCGGAATACTTGCGTGATCGGGGGATCAAGGTTCGGCTGGCGCTCGCGGACATTCCCACGGTGCGCAAGGACTTCCTGCTCTGGTGGGGGCGGCGCACCGGCATACCGACGACATTTCTCGAATGCACCGTCGAGCGGCCGATCCCGGATCTGCCCCGCATCGATGTGTGTTTTGCGCTGGAATTCTTCGAGCACGTCTATGATCCATCGGCGTATTTCACCCGCATCGATGAGTCGATGAACGGCGGGGGTCTGCTGGTCACGAACATCGGCGACCACCACCGGGATTTCATGCACGTGTCACCGAAGCTCGGAACGCTTCGAGCTGCGGTCGCCGCGCGACATTACGAAGAAGTGTTCGCGACTTTCATCTATCAAAAGCCGATGTTCTCTTGAGGAATGTCCAGTCGCCCGCCCCAGGTAGCGCGCCGGGGTCCCGCGCTAGGTTTCCCTGACGACCTGCGTCGGATCCTTATCGTCCCGCATCGCCACGAATTTGGTGTGGCGCAGCTTGCCCGCCGCGGTCCACTCGGTGAAATCGACGCGCACCACGACTTTCGGCTTGATCCAGGCGCATTCCGTCATCTTGTCGGCCGTGAGCCCCTGGCCCCACCGTCCAGGCGCTTTTTCCGGCAGATTCGCGAACGGACACTGCGCTGTTTTCAGTCGTTGAATCGCAGCGAACACCTCGCGCCGAGTGGCCGGAACGAAGCCGGCCCTCACGCGGCCGGCGAACATCAAATCCTCTCCCCGGTAGACGCCGACGATGATCGCGTCGAATCCACCGTGGGTTGCCGGTGTGTAGCCCCCGATCACGAATTCTTGTCCTAGATTGACCCGGTATTTGCACCACGCCGCCGAACGTTTCCCGGACTCATAAACGCTGTCGGCTCGCTTGGCCACGATGCCCTCCAGGCCGTGGACCTCGACGAAGTTGAGCATCTGGTCGCAGGAATCGCCCACCGCTGACAGCGTGACGTGCTCGTTGCGCGGGAGAATCTGCGTCAAGATCTGGCGGCGCGTTGAGAGCGGTTGCTCCGTCAGGGGCTTGCCCCCACGCATGAGCACGTCGAAACCGTAGTAGTGGATGTTGAGTTCGGCGGAGCGGAAGCTCTGCAACAGGTGAAAGTCGGACCGGCCTTGCTCGTCCATCGCGACGAGTTCCCCGTCGATGACGGTCTCGTCGGGCAGCCCATCCAATGCCTCGACGATGTATCCGAACTTCGCGTTGAGGATGTTCCGGCGGCGCGAGTAGAGCGTCACCCTGCCTTTGCTTTTGACCGCCTCGAGGCGGTAGCCATCGAGCTTGATCTCATAGGTCCATTGGGAGCCCATCGGGACCGTCGATACCGGCAAACAGTCCATGGTCGCGATGAAATCTGCGCTGCTGTGGCTGTTGAGTCGTTTCGTCGGCATGGGCTGCAAGCAAGCTTAGCGCGACAGGACTCCGGAGTCCCGGGCTCGGTAGCTGGTTGATTTACAATACAATCTCAGTCAGATGGGCGTGCGCCTCTTGGCGGCCCGCGGGTTTGCGCTCAGCGGCGGTTGGCTTTCATGATCCGGCTCTTGTCGCGCTGCCAGTCGCGGTCCTTGTCGGTTGCCCGCTTGTCGTGTTGCTTCTTGCCCTTGGCAAGTCCGACTTCGAGCTTCGCACGACCTTCCTTCCAATAGAGTTGCAGCGGTACCAGTGTGTAGCCGCGCCGCTCCACCGCACCCACGAGATGGTCGAGCTGACGCCGGCTCAACAGGAGCTTGCGCGTGCGCGTCGGGTCCGTATCCACGTGGGTCGAGGCGGATATCAGCGGGCTGATGTGGGCGCCGTACAAGAAAGCCTCGCCGTTTTTCAGGTACACGTAGGCCTCGGCGACCTGCGCCTTGCCGGCGCGCATGCTCTTGACCTCCCAGCCGAGCAAGGAGATGCCGGCTTCGTAACTTTCCTCGATGAAGTAGTCGAAGCGCGCTTTGCGGTTGACCGCGATGGGGGGCAGTTTGTCCGAATCTTTCGCCATGTCCGATGGATCCCTTGCTGGGCGACGAAGTCTACAAGCTCATCGGAGTCTGCGCCTCCCGAATCATGGGCTAAGCGGGTCGCCTGTGCGAGAATCCGCCGCTGGCCGGCGCCGCGCCGCGCCCTCGAGGAGTGCCGATTGCCGATCGTCGAACGCAGCGCCCTGGTGACCTTTAGTGCCGCGCAGATGTACGCGCTGGTGAACGATGTCGCGCGCTACCCGGAGTTTCTGCCGTGGTGCGTGAACGCCCAAGTCGAGCAGCTCTCACCGAACGAAACGCTGGCTGCCGTGGAGGCGGCCAAGGGCTTGGTACGGATGCGATTCACCACGCGCAACAGCTCCCATCCGGATTCTGAAATCCTCATGCAGCTTGCCGACGGCCCTTTCAGCCGCCTCACCGGCCGCTGGAATTTCGACGCGCTGGGGGAGCGGGGGTCACGCGTGCTCTTTCGAATCGATTTCGAGTTCAAGAGCCGCATGTTGGCCACCGCATTCAATCCCATTTTCAGCTCCGTCTGCGACTCGATCGTGGATGCCTTCGTGCAGCGCGCGCAAAGCATGTACCGCTGAGCGCACACTACATGCACCGCTGAGCGCAGACTACGATCGCCGTGGCCACCGCCGACCCCTTCAGCGTCGAGGTTATTTACGCGCTGCCCGATCGCGCGATCGTCAAAGCGTATCGTCTGCTGCCGACCGCGACCGTCGGCGATGCGCTGGCGCTCGCGGCCGCCGATCTCGATTTTGCAGCCGTCGACGTGGCGGCGGCCGCGGCCGGGATATTCGGCAAGCCGGTACCGATGGGGCGGCTCGTGCAACCAGGCGACCGGATCGAGCTGTACCGCGCCCTCGCTGTCGACCCGAAAAAGGCGCGCCGCGAGCGGGCGCAGCGAGCCCGCTCGCAAAAGCCGGCACGTCAGGGCGCGTGCGCACCGCGCCGCCCGCGCTAGCGAGGGCGGCAGGAGCCCATCACCTAGTAGGTTCGGCCGTTCTTGATTTTGGCGGCCGAGGCGGCTTGCTCGGCGGCGAGGGCATCGCTCGGCTTGTCCAGACGGGCGACCTTCTCGCCATCGAAGTAGACCGTGACGCGGCGCGAGTCGATGTGCCGGCTACGCCCCTTTTTGAGGTAGTAGATGTAGTCCCAGCGTTCCTTGTTGAAGCTGTCCGCCACCATCGGGGTGCCCAGAAGATAGCGTACCTGGCTGCGCGTCATGCCGGCTTTCACCTGATCCACGGCGGCTTGATCCAGAAAGTTGCCTTGCTGGATGTTGATGCGGTAGACGCAGCCCGGCGCGGCAAGCGCGAGCCCCGAGGCGAGCAACAAGGGTCGAAGAATCTTCTTCAAGGTGGTACGGCGCTCCCAAATGATCGATAATCAATCCCTATCATACTGGATGCCGCATCATGCCGCAGCGCCTCAGACCCCCTCCCACCGCCGAAGGTAATGACCTGCGCAATGCCGGCCTCAAGGTCACGTTGCCGCGGCTCAAGATACTGGACATCCTGGCGGATTCAACGGCCCGCCACATGAGCGCCGAGGATATCTACAAGAAGCTCCTCGTTCTGAACGAGGACATCGGGCTCGCGACGGTGTATCGCGTGCTGACCCAATTCGAGGCGGCCGGCCTCGTGACGCGCCACCACTTCGAGGGCGGCATGGCGGTGTTCGAGCTGAACCACGGCGCTCATCACGACCACATCGTCTGCGTGGACTGCGGGCGGGTGGAGGAGTTCATCGAGGGCGGCATCGAGGAGCGGCAGCAGGCGGTCGCCAAGCGCCTTGGCTTCGAGATCAGCGATCATTCGCTGATCCTGTACGGACACTGCCGCAAGCCCAATTGCCCGAATCAGAAGCGGCCCAAATAGGCCTGACTATCGGCGTGCCGCGGACGCGCGCTTGCGCTTCGACTCCGCCTCGCGCCCGGCACGTGCGAGCATCTCGCGCGCATGCGCGCGCGCCTGCTCGGTGATGTCGATCCCTCCGGACATGCGCGCGATTTCGTCCACACGCTCCTCGATCCCGAGGGTCTTCACAGCCGTGCGGGTGGTCTTTCCATCCGTGAGCTTGGTCACGCGGAACTGCCCGTGCGCCTGCGCCGCGACCTGCGCAAGGTGCGTCACGCAGAGCACTTGACCTCGCCCGCCGAGCGCGCGCAGCTGGCGGCCGACGATTTCGGCGACCGCGCCGCCAATGCCTGAATCGACCTCATCGAACACCATGCAAAGCGAGCTGGCCTCAAGCGCGGCGGCGGCCACCTGGACGGCAAGACTGATCCGCGACAGCTCGCCGCCCGAGGCTACCTTGGCCAGCCCTTTCAGCGGCTGGCCCGGATTGGCGCTCACCAGGAACTCAATCTCGTCCCGGCCATGAGCGCCGATGCCGTCGGTGCCCGAGGTGACGCTCACGGCGAATCGCCCTCCCGCCATCCCGAGTTCCTGCATCAGCGTGGTGATCTGCTCTCCCAGCGCGTCCGCGGCATGCTGGCGCGCCTGCGTCAGACGGTCCGCAGCCGCATCGAATTCGCGGCGTAATTCGGCAACCTGCTGCTCCATCGTCGCGAGGCTGCTCTGAGCTTGCGCCAGCCTTTCGATCTCATCCGCGGTTCGCGCGAGTTGCATCGGCAGCTCGGTCACCGTCAACCGGTGCTTGCGCGCGAGTGCCTCGAGCGCAGCGGCCTTGCGCTCGATCTCTTCCTGGCGTGCCGGATCGACGTCGAGCAGGTCCAGGTAATGTCGCAGCGATTGGGCGGCCTCGCGTGCCAGGATGGCAGCCTCGCCGATCAGATCCGCGGGTTGTTTGAGACCGGGGTCGGTGTCGGCCGCACCACGCAATGCCGTGGAGGCCTTCGCGAGTAGATCATGCGCGCTCGCATCATCATTCTCGTAAACGGCCGCCAGCGCCGCGCTCGCCGCGGCTGCGAGCCGCCCGCGCCCCGCGATGCGCTTCTGTTCCGTGAACAGCTCTTCGATCGCGCTCACGCTGCTGACCTCGTTGTTCAGCTCCGCCAGCTGATAGCGCAGCAGGTCGAGCCGCGCATCGCGGCTCTCGGCTGCAGCCGCCAGCGCTTCATGCTCCAGCCGGCAGGCCCGATAGCGCTCGTAGATTTCCGCGACCGTGCTGGCGAGGCTGCGGTCGGGCAGACGTTCGTCGAGCAGCTCGCGCTGGGCGCCGCGCTTCACCAGATGCTGATATTCCTGCTGGCCATGAATTTCGATCAGGAATTCCGCCAGCTCGCGCAGGGACTGGAGCGGCACGAGCTGCCCGTTCACGTAGGCACGCGAGCGGCCGTCGGCGCCGATCACGCGCCGCACGATCACCTCGCCCTCATGCTCCACCGATTGCGCATCCAACCATGCGCGCGCACCGGCGGACAGCTTCGAAAACCCCGCCGCGACCTCGGCGCGCTCGGCACCGTGGCGCACGATGTCCCCGGCAGCGCGGCCGCCGGCAATGAGCATCAAGGCATCCACCACGATGGATTTGCCGGCGCCGGTCTCCCCGGTGAGCGCGATGAGTCCCACGCCGAGATCCAGCTCCGCCTCGTCAACGATCACCAGATCGCGCAGTTTGAGGTGAGTCAGCATGAGCTATCGCCCCTCACTCGCCGCTGCCGCCGTTCTGGCCGCCCCGGCCCCAATGGAGCTTCGAGCGCAACAGGCGGTAGAAGTCGTATGCCGGCGGATGAATTAGCGTGATCTGAGCTTGCGCACCCTCGACAATCAGCTCGTCGCCCCGTTCCATGTCCCCGAGAGCGGTTCCGTCGCAGGTGACCTGAGCCCGCGCATCGGGGCGGTCCGAGAGGCGCAGCTTGATGGTGCTGCCGGCACGAACCACGATCGGCCGGTCGCTCAAAGTGTGAGGGCAGATGGGCGCCAGCACCCACACGTCCAGATCCGACTCGACGATGGGCCCGCCGCAGGAGAGCGCGTAGGCGGTCGACCCCGTGGCGGTCGCGATGACGATGCCGTCGCCCCCGTGAGAATTCACGAAGCGTCCATTGATCGAGGTCTCGAAGTCCAGGGTGCGTCCCGTCTCCCACTTGTTGAGCACCACATCGTTCAGGCCGAGCGCGTGCACCGGCGCCGCGCCGCGCCGCTCGAGACGCGCCGACAGCATCGAACGGCGATCTTCGCTGTAGCGGCCGGCCAGGACCGTCTCGATATCCTCGAGCATCGAGGCGGGGCTCACGTCGGTGAGAAAGCCGAGGCGGCCTCGATTGATGCCGAGCAACGGCACGGGGCGTCCGGCAAGCAGCCGGGCGGCGTAGAGCAGAGTTCCATCGCCGCCGATCGCGACGATCAAGTCCGCTTTGTCGGCAAACGACTCCTGCGGGCAAGGGACCACCGTGCCCGGCGGGAATTCGATGCCGACTCCCGGGTCGACCAACGCCCGTTGGCCGCGGCCGACAAAGTATCCGGCGAGGCTCAACATGCACTCGGCGACGCGCAGATCCTTGGCGTTGCCGACCAGGGCGATTGATTTGAATGCTTGCGACACGTGGCCCTTGTAGCATGTTCGTTGCAACCCGGACACTCGCGCAAGACCGATGATTTGACCGATTCTCGGCGCCTTGGCTTGCTCCGGGGGCCAACCGAGGCTTTGGAGTACTCCCCGTAGCCCCAAACATGCTATATGAATCATACGATGAACGACGGTGCCGACGAATCGCTCAGTGAACGGGCGCAACTGCTGCTCAAGGCGCTCATCGAGAACTATATCCGGGACGGCCAGCCCGTCGGCTCGCGTACCTTGTCGCGCGACTCCGGCTTGAGCCTGTCCTCGGCCACCATTCGCAATGTGATGGCGGATCTCGAGGATCTCGGATTCGTCGTCTCCCCTCACACCTCGGCCGGACGCATACCCACCGACAAGGGCTACCGGCTGTTTGTCGACAGCCTGCTCAAGTTGAAGCCGCTGCAAAACGAGGAGATCGAGGACATTGAGCGGCGGCTGAGAAGCGATGCGGCCAATGGGCGGGCGCTCGTCCAGACCGTCTCGCAGATGCTGTCGAGCGTGACCCATATGGCGGGTCTGGTGACGCTGCCCAATCCCAACTACGTGGCGCTCTCGCAGATCGAGTTCATCGGGCTTTCCGAGAATCGTGCGCTCGCCATCATGGTCATGAACAACCGCGAGGTCGAGAACCGGGTGGTGCAGCTCGACCGCCATTACTCCTCGGAGGAACTCAGGCGCGCGGCGAATTATCTGAACGAGGCGTTCTCGGGCCATTCGTTGCCCGAGGTCCGATCGCTCCTGCTCAAGCAACTGCAGGAGACCCGGCAAAGCATGGACCAGCTCATGCAGGATGCCATCCAGGTCGCGCAGAAGGTCTTCGAGACCAAGTCTGAGGGGCAGGTCGAATACGTCATTGCCGGTGAGACCAACCTCATGGGCTTCGCCGAGCTGTCGAACGTCGACCGGCTGCGGCGCCTGTTCGAGGCCTTCAACGAGAAGCACGACATATTGAGGCTGCTCGACAACTGCCTGCGCGCGGAGGGAATCCAGATCTTCATCGGACAGGAGTCGGGCTACCGGATCTTGGACGACATCAGCGTGGTCACCGCGCCCTACACCCTGAACAACCAGGTCGTGGGGGTGCTCGGCATCATAGGCCCGACCCGAATGGCCTATGAGCGGGTGATTCCGATCGTCGATGTGACCGCAAAACTGCTCGGATCGGCCTTGAACGCGCGTAAATAGCCCCCAGCTAGAGCACTTCGAGCGGGGATTACCCGCCATCTTCGAGGGCATTGCCAGTGAATGAGTCCAACCAGCAAGCGGGGGTAGACACCGTACACCCCGAAACGGCGGCCCGTGAGGCGGGTGCCGCTGACGCCTTGGCTGCGGCTGAGGCAAAGGCACAGGAGAACTGGAATAGCTACATGCGGGCGGTTGCCGAACTCGATAACTACCGCAAGCGCACCGAGCGCGAGATCGACAATGCGCGCAAGTTCGCCATCGAGCGGTTTGCGCAGGAGCTCGTGACGGTCGGAGACGCTTTGGAGGCCGGCATCCGTGCGGGGGCCGCAAACCCCGGACCCGTGCTCGAAGGTGCCCAGGCGACGCTCAAAGAATTGAACCGCGCCTTCGACAAGGGGGGTATCAAGGTGATCGACCCCTCGGGTCAGCCATTCGACCCGAATTGGCACGAGGCCATGGTGGCGCAGGAGAGCCGGGAAGTGCCCGCCAACACGGTGCTCTCGGTGATCCAAAAGGGCTATTCCCTGAACGGCCGGCTGTTGCGCCCGGCGCGGGTCATCGTCAGCAAATCAGGTTCGGAAACCAATTGAAATTATTCGAGAACGCCCAATTTAACCGGCAGCGTTCGAATTTTTAGAGGGTATATAACATGGCAAAATTGATTGGCATCGATCTGGGCACCACGAATTCCTGTGTCGCGATCATGGAAGGCGGCAAGCCCAAGGTTATCGAGAACAGCGAAGGTGACCGTACGACGCCGTCGATCGTTGCCTTCACCAAGGATGGCGAAGTGTTGGTGGGACAATCCGCCAAGCGTCAGGCGGTCACCAACCCGCAGAACACGGTCGCGGCGGTCAAACGCCTGATCGGACGGAAATTTTCCGATGACGTCGTGAAGCGCGACATGAGCATGGTGTCCTACAAGATCGTCAAGGCCGACAACGGCGACGCTTGGGTGGACGTGCAGGGCAAGAAAATGGCACCCCCGGAGGTCTCGGCTCGGGTGCTGATGAAAATGAAGAAAACCGCCGAGGATTACCTGGGCGAGCCGGTCACCGAGGCGGTGATCACCGTGCCGGCTTATTTCAACGATTCGCAGCGCCAGGCGACCAAGGATGCGGGCCGCATCGCGGGCTTGAACGTCAAGCGCATCATCAATGAGCCCACCGCGGCGGCGCTGGCCTATGGCCTCGACAAGGACGGCGGCGACCGCAAGATCGCCGTCTACGATTTGGGCGGGGGCACCTTCGACATATCCGTGATCGAGATCGCGGAGGTGGACGGGGAGCGCCAGTTCGAGGTGCTATCGACCAATGGCGACACGTTCTTGGGCGGCGAGGACTTCGACCTGCGGGTGATCAATTACCTCGCGGACGAGTTCAAGAAGGAGAGCGGCATCGATGTGCGCAAGGACCCGCTCGCCATGCAGCGCCTGAAAGAGGCTTCCGAGAAGGCGAAAATCGAGCTGTCCTTCAGCGAGCAGACCGAAATCAACCTGCCGTACATCACGGCGGACGCCGCGGGACCGAAGCACCTCAACATGAAGCTCACCCGCGCCAAGCTCGAGTCGCTGGTGGAAGATCTCGTGCAGAAGACCATCGAGCCCTGCCGCATCGCGCTCAAGGATGCCGGGCTTTCGATGAAGGATGTGGGCGAAGTCATCCTGGTCGGCGGTCAGACCCGCATGCCGATGGTGCAGCGCGCGGTCAAAGATTTGTTCGGCCGCGAGCCGCGCAAGGACGTGAACCCGGATGAGGCGGTGGCAGTCGGTGCGGCCATCCAGGGCGGCGTGCTGTCGGGCGATGTGAAGGACGTGCTGCTGCTCGACGTGACCCCGCTGTCGCTCGGCATCGAGACCTTGGGCGGCGTCATGACCAAGGTGATCGAGAAGAACACCACCATTCCCACCAAGGCGGCGCAGACGTTCTCGACCGCGGACGACAACCAGACCGGCGTCACCATCCACGTGCTGCAGGGCGAGCGCGACCGCTCCAGCGACAACAAGTCGCTCGGCCGCTTTGATCTGACCGACATTCCGCCGGCGCCGCGGGGCATGCCACAAATCGAGGTAACCTTCGACATCGACGCGAACGGCATTCTGAACGTGTCCGCGAAGGATGTGAAAACCGGCAAGGAACAGCGCATCGTCATCAAGGCTTCGAGCGGTTTGTCCGAGGCGGAGATCAAGCGCATGGTGTCCGACGCCGAGGCGCATGCCGAGGAAGACAAGAAGTTCCGTGAGCTGGTCGGTGCGCGCAACAAGGCGGATGCCACCGTACATGCGGTGGAGAAGGCTCTGGTCGACGCCGGTGACAAGGTCTCGGAGGACGAGAAGAAAGCGGCGAATGAGGCAATCGCAGCCGTAAAGGCGGCGATGGCGAGCGACGATCAGGACGACATCGAGCGCAAGACCCAGGCGCTGGAACAGACCTCGACTGCGCTCATGCAGAAGATGTACCAGCAACAGCAATCCGCGGGCGGTCAGGGGCCCGGCGGCTCGTCTGCCGGTTCGGGCGGCGGCGACAAGGGTGGCAAGCAGGAAGATGTGCTCGACGCGGAGTTCGAAGAGGTCAAGGAAAGCGATCGCAAGAAGGCTTGAGAGGCCGGCGCGGGTCGCGCGATGGAGTCAACGAACCGCCGGTATGCATGTGCCGGCGGTTCGCTTTTATGAGCGGCTCAAAGGGTTTGGGCTGGGGTAGAGTCAGGGCCGGTAGGATTGAGGGGAGCTCGGGTTTGGGTGGGGTCAGGGTGAGGTAATGGCGAAGCAGGATTACTACAAGCTCCTCGAAGTACCGCGAAACGCGTCCGAGGCCGAAATCAAGAAGGCGTACCGGCGCCTGGCGATGAAGCATCACCCGGATCGAAATCCCGACGATCCCGAGGCGGAGCACAAGTTCAAGGAAGCGAAGGAGGCGTACGAAGTGCTCGCCGATGCGCGCAAACGCGCGGTGTACGACCAATTCGGTCACGCCGGGCTGGAGGGCGGCAGATCGGGCGGTTTCAGCGCGGGCGAGGCTTTCGGCGACATCTTCGGGGAAATGTTCGGCGATATCTTTTCCGGGGGACAGCGCAGCCGCTCCCAGGTGTTCCGCGGCGCCGATCTGCGCTACGAACTCGAACTGGACCTCGAGCAGGCCGTGTTCGGCACCGAGACCGAGATCAAGATTCCCTCGCTGGCCGAGTGCGCAACCTGCAAAGGGACCGGCGCCGCCAAGGGCTCCTCCCCGAAGACCTGCGAAACCTGCCACGGACAGGGCCAGGTGCGCGTGCAGCAATCCATTTTTACCATTCAGCAGCCGTGCCCCCGCTGCAAGGGCCGCGGCAAGATCATCAGCAACCCGTGCGATACCTGTTACGGTCAGGGGCGGGTTCGTCAGGAGAAGACCTTGGCGGTGTCCGTTCCCGCGGGGGTCGACACCGGGGATCGCATCCGCCTGAACGGCGAGGGCGAAGCCGGCCGCAACGGCGGCCCAGCCGGGGATCTGTACGTGGAAGTTCGCGTGCGCGAGCACGCCATTTTCGAGCGCGAAGGGAGCCATCTTTCCTGCGAGGTGCCGATCAGCTTCACCACCGCGGCACTTGGCGGATCGATCGAAGTGCCGACCCTGGAGGGTGAGGTGGCGATCAAGATACCGAGCGAGACCCAATCCGGACGCGTCTTTCGCGTGCGCGAGAAGGGCGTGAAGCCCGTCCGCGGCGGAGGCGCCGGCGATTTGTTTTGCCGCGTGGTGATCGAAACGCCGGTCAGCCTGAGCGCCGAGCAGAAGGATCTGCTCAGGAAATTCGAATCATCGCTCCAGCAGGGCAGTCACAAGCCGCGCGAGCAATCCTTCTTCGAGGGTGTGAAGAAGTTCTTTACCGGCGCGGTCGATTAGGATGATGCGCTGCATCCGGACGGAACGGTAAGTGCCGGGCGCGGCGGTGTTCGGAGTCACCGGACGGATGGGTCAATCGCTGGTGCGCGCGCTGCGTGATTCGGCCCTGCGCCTGTCGGGTGCACTGGCTTCGCCCTCGAGCGGGCGACTGGGGCTCGACGCGGCGCAAGAGGGCGACCCCTCGGGTGTGCGGGTCACCGCCGATCCCCAGACGGCGCTGACGGATGCGGTGGTGGCCCTGGATTTCAGCACGCCGCTGCAACTCGGTGCTCGTGCGCGTGCCTGTGCAGCGCGCGGAGTTCCGCTTTTGGTCGGCACCACCGGCTTCGATGCCGAGACGCGGGCGCTGCTCGAAGCGGCGGCACGCGCCGTCCCCGTATTGATCGCGCCGAATACGAGCGTCGGCGTCGCCGTGCTGCGGCAGCTCGTCGGACTCGCCGCGGCGGCGCTCGGGGAGGATTTTGATGCGGAAGTCGCCGAGGCGCATCACCGGCTGAAACGCGACGCTCCCTCGGGGACGGCGCTGGCCCTCGCCGAGGCGGTCGCGGAGGCGCGTGGTGCGGCTCTTGCAGACGTGGCGGTCTACGATCGGCATGGCTCGTCCGCTTCGCGCAAGCCCGGCAGCATCGGGTTTTCGGTGATTCGCGCGGGCGACATCGTCGGCGAGCACACTGTGACGTTTGCCGGCGACGGCGAACGCATCGAGCTCACCCATCGCGCCACGGATCGAATGGTGTTTGCGCGCGGCGCGATCCGGGCGGCGGAATGGCTGATTGGCCGCCCGGCTGGTGTGTACGGCATGCATCACGTGATTGGATCGTGAATAGCATGGACAGGCGCGGCCGCCACCGCTAATATTCGCGCCCGGAAACAAACCGCGATTTGATCAACGAAGCGGGAGGTCGTTCTTGAGAGCGCCTCCCGCTTTGCACATCTGCGACGGCCGCGCGTGTTTGCGCGAGGAGAGGAAACCGGAGTGTCGACACCTGCAGTGCTAGCTCTCGAGGATGGCACCGTTTTCCGTGGCGTCTCTGTCGGCGCAAAAGGAAACACGACGGGTGAAGTAGTTTTCAATACTGCCATGACCGGCTATCAGGAAATTCTCACCGATCCCTCCTATTGCCGGCAGATCGTCACTCTCACATATCCCCACATCGGCAACACCGGTACCACCCCGGAAGATTTGGAGTCCGGCGCGGTGTTCGCGGCGGGACTCGTCATTCGCGATCTGCCGCAGCTGCATTCGAACTGGCGTTCGACCGAATCGCTCGGCAGCTTTCTGCTGCGCTGTAAGGTGGTGGCGATCGCGGACATCGATACCCGCAAGCTCACGCGTCTGTTGCGCGAGAAGGGCGCCCAAGCGGGCTGCATCATGACCGGCGACAGCATCGATGAGCACGCCGCCGTGCGGGCCGCCAAGAAATTCCCCGGTCTCAAGGGCATGGACCTCGCCAAAGCCGTCTCGACCAAGAAGGTGTACCAGTGGAACGACGGCGTGATCTGGAAATCAACGGCCAAGCCGCCCCGTCCGCAAAGCAGGCTGCACGTCGTCGCCTACGACTTCGGCATCAAGCGAAATATCCTGCGGATCCTCGCCGAGCATGGATGTCGGATGACAGTCGTGCCTGCGCAAACCCAAGCGGATCAAGTAATTGCGATGAATCCTGATGGTATTTTCTTAAGTAATGGCCCGGGCGATCCGGAACCTTGCGATTACGCCATCGCCGCCATCAGCAAGTTCCTCACCACCGACATCCCGGTGTTCGGCATTTGTCTCGGCCATCAACTTCTCGGACTCGCCAGCGGGGCGAAAACCGTCAAGATGAAATTCGGGCATCACGGCGCCAATCATCCCGTCTCGGAACTCGACTCGGGCCGGGTGCTGATCTCCAGCCAAAATCACGGCTTCGCGGTGGACGAGTCCACGCTGCCGGATAACCTGCGCCCCACGCATCGCTCGCTGTTCGACGGCTCGCTGCAGGGTGTCGCACGCACCGATCGGCCCGCTTTCAGCTTTCAGGGCCACCCCGAGGCGAGCCCCGGCCCGCACGATCTGAAGCTCCTGTTCGAACACTTCATGTACTTGATGGTGAAACGCATCCAGTCCAATTCCCGCGGGCGTACCTCTGTGCGACCGAAGTCCGCCAAGGACGGCAAGAGTGCCGAGGGCAAGGCGGCCGACGGCAAAGGGGCCGACGGGAAAGCGGCCGATGGCAAAGGGGCCGATTCGGTGGGTGCTGTGGCCCGGGCAGGAGACGGCCTAGCGGCGGCCGCCAAGCCGACGGCGAGCAAAGCGGCGGCGGACACGCATACGGCGGCCGACCCGAAACCGGGGGACGCGAAACTCGCCGACGGTGGCCCGAAGACCGCGGAAGGCGCGGGCTGAACGGTGGCCAAGCGTACCGACCTCCAGAGCATCCTCATCATCGGCGCCGGGCCGATCGTCATCGGTCAGGCGTGCGAGTTCGACTATTCTGGAGCTCAAGCATGTAAGGCTCTGAAAGAAGAAGGTTATCGGGTCATCCTGGTCAACTCCAATCCGGCCACTATCATGACCGATCCGGAGAGCGCGGACTCGATCTACATTGAGCCCATCAATTGGCGCACGCTCGAACGCATAATCGACAAGGAGCGGCCGAGCGCGCTGCTGCCGACCATGGGCGGCCAGACCGCGCTCAACACCGCGCTCGATCTGGTGCGCGAAGGGGTGCTCGAGAAATTCAACGTCGAAATGATCGGCGCCTCGCAGCGCGCCATCGACATGGCGGAGGACCGGGAATTGTTTCGGCGCGCCATGTCCGACATCGGGCTCGAAACGGCCCGGGCGCGCATCGCTCACAGCATGGAAGAGGCGCTCGCCGTCCAAGCCGAGATCGGCTTCCCGACCGTCATCCGTCCTTCATTCACGTTGGGCGGGAGCGGTGGGGGCATCGCCTACAACCGCGAGGAGTTCGAGGAGATCGTCGCGCGCGGGCTCGACGCCTCGCCCACCAACGAGGTGTTGCTGGAAGAATCGGTGCTCGGTTGGAAAGAGTACGAGATGGAGGTGGTGCGCGATCGCAACGACAACTGCATCATCGTTTGCTCCATCGAGAACGTGGACCCCATGGGGGTTCATACCGGGGATTCCATCACCGTGGCGCCCGCCCAGACGCTGACCGACCGGGAGTATCAGCGCCTGCGCGACGCGTCGATCGCCGTGCTTCGCAAGATCGGGGTGGACACGGGCGGCTCCAATGTGCAATTCGCGGTCAATCCGGACGACGGGCGGGTGCTGGTGATCGAGATGAACCCGCGTGTCTCGCGCTCCTCAGCACTGGCCTCCAAGGCAACCGGGTTCCCGATCGCCAAGATCGCGGCCAAGCTCGCGGTGGGCTACACGCTCGATGAGCTCAAGAACGAGATCACGGGCGGCGGCACGCCGGCCTCGTTCGAGCCGACCATCGACTACGTGGTCACCAAGATCCCACGCTTCACTTTCGAGAAATTTCCGGGGGCCAACACCCGTCTTACCACCCAGATGAAATCGGTGGGCGAGGCCATGGCCATCGGCCGCAGTTTCCAGGAGTCCTTCCAAAAGGCGCTGCGCAGCCTGGAACTCGGCTACGACGGATTCGACGAACAAGTCTCGCTGCCGCTGAACGAGGAGGCCACCGACAAACTGTCGTACGAACTGCGCTGGCCCGGCCCCGCCCGGATCCTCTACGTGGCGGACGCGTTCCGGGCCGGCTGGAGCCTCGAGCAGTTGTTCGAGGCCACCAAGATCGATCCTTGGTTCCTGTCGCAGATCGAGGATTTGGTCAGGGAGGAGGCAAAACTGCGCGAGCAGGGCTTCGACAGCCTCGAGCTTCCCCGGCTACGAGCTCTCAAGCGCAAAGGTTTTTCTGATGCCCGGATCGCTCACCTGGTGGCGCGCGAGGAGCATGACGTGCGCGCCAGGCGGCGCAAGCTGGGGCTGCATCCCGTCTACAAACGCGTGGACACGTGCGCCGCCGAATTCGCAACATCGACCGCCTATCTGTACTCGACCTACGAGGACGAGTGCGAGGCCAATCCCACGACGCGCCGCAAGATCATGATTCTGGGCGGCGGCCCGAACCGCATCGGTCAGGGAATCGAGTTCGATTATTGCTGTGTGCACGCGGCCATGGCGCTCTCGGAGGACGGTTTCGAGACCATCATGGTGAATTGCAATCCGGAGACGGTCTCGACCGATTACGACACCTCGGATCGGCTCTATTTCGAGCCGCTGACCTTCGAGGATGTGATGGAGATCATCGAGAAGGAGAAGCCCGAAGGGGTCATCGTGCAGTACGGCGGACAAACGCCGTTGAAGCTTTCGCGGGCTCTCTCGGCGGCGGGCGCGGCGATCGTCGGGACCACCCCCGACAGCATCGACATCGCGGAGGATCGCGAGCGGTTCCAGAAGCTGGTCACGAGCCTCAAGCTGAAACAGCCGGCAAACGCCTCCGCGCGCACCGAGGAGCAGGCCGTGATCATGGCGCGCGAGGTCGGCTTCCCCCTCGTCGTGCGCCCGAGCTACGTGCTCGGGGGCCGCGCCATGGAGGTCGTGTTCAACGAGGACGATCTGCGGCAGTACATGACCGACGCCGTGAAAGTGTCGAACGACAGTCCGGTGCTGCTCGATCGATTCCTGGACCTCGCCATCGAGGTGGACGTAGACGCGGTGAGCGACGGCGAGAATGTGCTCATCGGCGGCATCATGGAGCACATCGAACAGGCGGGCGTGCATTCCGGAGACTCCGGATGTTCGCTGCCGCCGAACGGGCTCTCAGCGGAAACGCAGGAGGAGCTGCGGGTACAGACGCGCAAGCTCGCCAAGGCGCTGAACGTGGTGGGCTTGATGAACATCCAGTTCGCCATCCAGAGCGGGGTCATTTACATCCTGGAGGTCAATCCTCGCGCCTCGCGCACGGTACCGTTCGTGTCCAAGGCCACCGGCATTCCTCTTGCCAAGGTCGCCGCGCGGGTCATGACGGGCAAGTCGCTCGCGGCACAGGGGCGGACGGTCGGGCGCGTACCCCCGTATTTCTCGGTCAAAGAGGCGGTGTTTCCGTTCATCAAATTTCCCGAGGCCGATCCGATCCTCGGGCCCGAGATGAAATCCACCGGCGAGGTCATGGGTACCGGCAGCACCTTCGGGGAGGCTTACGCCAAGGCGCAGGCCGCCTCCGGAGTGATCCTGCCGACCCGCGGACTGTGCTTCGTGAGCGTTCGGGATCGGGATAAACCGGGGGCGGTGCAGCTCGCGCAGATGCTGATCGCGCGCGGCTTCGAGATCGCCGCCACGGGGGGAACCGCCCAGGCGCTGGAGGGCGCAGGCATCGTCTGCCGCCGGGTCAACAAGGTGCGTGAGGGTCGCCCGCACGTCGTCGATATGATAAAAAACGACGAGGTGGCCCTGATCGTCAACACGACCGAGGGCAAACAAGCGGTGCGCGAATCGCGCTCCATTCGCCGCGAGGCCGTAGCACGCCGGGTGACTTACTACACCACCGTGGCCGGCGCCCGCGCGACCTGCGATGCGCTGGATCATCTGGGCGACATCGAGGTCAATCGACTGCAGGATCTGCACAAGGAATTGGCGTGAAACGAACTCCGATGACTCTGCGCGGCGCCGAGCGCCTGCGGCAGGAGCTCAGGCAATTGAAGAGCGAGGCTCGTCCGAACGTCATCAAGGCGATCGCCGAGGCCCGTTCGCACGGTGATTTGTCCGAGAACGCCGAGTACCACGCGGCGCGCGAACAGCAGAGTTTCATCGAGGGGCGCATCAACGAGATCGAAGCCCGGCTGTCGAACGCGGAAGTGATCGACGTGACCAAGCTGACCGCATCCGGCCGCGTGGTGTTCGGCTCGACCGTCGAGGTCGAGGAGCAGCAGGGCGGTGCGAAGCTCATCTATCAGCTGGTGGGCGACGACGAGGCGAACATCAAGAGCGGACTGCTGTCGGTCTCCTCGCCGATCGCGCGAGCGCTCATCGGCAAGTCCGAAGGCGATGTGGTGGACGTGACCGCGCCCGGCGGCACCAAAAGCTACGAGATCGTCTCAGTGCGCTACGTGTGACGCCCGCGCGTGATCCGTAACGTATTTCGCGTGTTTCTGGTGTTGTGGGCGGGAAGCCTCTGGTCGCTCGCGATATGGGTGGCTCCCACCTTGTTCTACGCACAGAGCGACCGGCATCTGGCGGGATTCCTGGCCGCCCACCTGTTCAGCATCGAGACCTATCTGGGCATCGCCGTGACAGCGATGGCGCTCTTGCTCCCGGGCCGAAGCCGCCTGGGTGGGGTGTATGCCGCCGCGGCGTTGCTTGGGGTGAACGAGTGGGTGCTGAAGCGTTTCATGGAGTCGGCGCGCGCCCAGGGAGCGGCCGGCGGATTGAGCTTCGGCGCCTGGCACGGCGTGTCGGCGGTTCTTTATATCGTGGCGTGCCTGGGCGTTCTGCTAGTGATCTGGAAGCAGCACTTTCGCTAGGCCCTGGCCGCGACGATAGAACACGCCGACATTTCCGATGCGCTGCACGATGACCGCCGAAGTGCGCCGCGCCAATTCGTTCAGGGCGACATCGCGCACGGACCGCTCTCCCAGGCGGGCGCCCACTTTGACGAGTTCATGATCCGTGAGCGCCCGATCGAGCTCGTTCACCACCCCATCGGTGAGTCCGGCATTGCCGAGCAGCACCAGCGGGCGCAGGGGGTGCGCAAGCCGGCGCAGGTGCTTCTTTTGCTTCTCGGACAATGCCATGGCCGTCATTATAGGGGGTCTCGATCTACCGACATGCCGAAACGAACCAAGAGTAGTGCGCGCTGGCTCGCCGAGCATGCGAGCGACGAATTCGTCAAACGGGCGAAGGCGGAGGGCTGGCGTTCACGCGCTGTATTCAAACTGGCTGAAATTCAAGAGCGCGAGCGCCTGCTCAAGCCCGGAATCCGCTGCGTCGACCTGGGGGCCGCGCCGGGCGGCTGGAGCCAATATGCCGCACGCATCGTGGGTGGCCGCAGCCGCATCGTGGCCACCGACATCCTCCCCATGGACGCGATTGCCGGGGTCCATTTCGTGCAGGGCGATTTTCGCGAGGAGAGCGTCCTCGATGAGGTGCTGGCCGCCGTGGGCTCGGAAAGAGTCGATCTTGTATTGTCCGACATGGCCCCCAATATGGCTGGAATCGATGCGGTCGATCAGCCCAGATCCATGCACCTTGCGGAGCTGGCGCTGGAATTCGCCGATCGCGTGCTGGCCCCCGGGGGAGATGCCCTGATCAAGCTGTTTCAGGGGGCGGGTTTCGATGAGATCGTGCGTGAGGCCCGGCGGCGCTATGGCCGGGTGGTGACGAAAAAGCCAAAGGCGTCACGAACTCGCAGCTCCGAGATCTACCTGTTGGCGCGGCAGTTTGGGATGGTGTAAGTTCGATGAGCCATTCCAGAAGTTGAGGAATGGAACGCGGGATGGGTTTTTTTGTCGTAATATGATTGCGGCCGTAGGTGAAACTTGAACGATTTGACCAAACAGATTCTTTTGTGGGTCGCATTGGCCGTCATCCTGCTCGCGATTTTCAGCCAGTTCGGGATGCGCACGGGCCAGCCGCAAACCATTGATTACTCCCAATTCCTCACGGACGTTAAGAGCAATAACGTCGACTCGGTGGTGTTCAAGGGCGAGATCATCGAGGGCAAGAAACGCGACGGCAATCAGTTCGTCGTTTATAACCCCGAGACCAGCAACAGCGCGCTGATCGGTCTTTTGAACGCTCAAGGCGTCAAATTCCGCGGCGAGCCCCCGAAACAGCAATCCGTGCTGCTGCAGTTGCTGATTTCCGCCTTCCCCATCCTGATCTTGATTGGCTTCTGGGCGTATTTCATGCGTCAGATGCAGGGCGCCTCGGGCGGCCGGGGAGCCATGTCGTTCGGTAAGAGCCGGGCCCGGCTGTTGGGCGAGGACCAGGTCAACATCACTTTTGCCGATGTGGCGGGGGTCGAAGAGGCCAAGCAGGAAGTGGTCGAAATCGTCGACTTCCTGAAAGATCCCGGCAAGTTCCAGAAACTTGGCGGCAAGATCCCGAAAGGTGTCCTCATGGTGGGGTCTCCCGGCACGGGTAAGACCTTGCTGGCGCGGGCGATCGCGGGCGAGGCCAAGGTGCCGTTCTTCACGATTTCCGGATCGGATTTCGTGGAAATGTTCGTTGGCGTGGGTGCATCGCGTGTCCGCGACATGTTCGAGCAGGCCAAGAAGCATGCCCCCTGCATCATCTTCATCGACGAAATCGATGCCGTCGGCCGCCATCGCGGTGCCGGCTTGGGCGGCGGTCACGACGAGCGCGAACAGACGCTGAACCAGTTGCTGGTCGAAATGGACGGCTTCGAGGGCAACGAGGGCATCATCGTCATCGCGGCAACCAACCGTCCCGACGTGCTCGACCCGGCGCTGTTGCGGCCGGGCCGCTTCGACCGGCAGGTGGTGGTCCCGCTGCCTGACGTGCGCGGTCGCGAACAAATCCTCAAAGTGCACATGCGCAAGGTTCCGCTCGGCGACAACGTCAAGCCATCGGTGATCGCGCGCGGGACGCCGGGCTTCTCCGGCGCGGATCTGGCGAACTTGGTGAACGAGGCCGCGCTGTTCGCGGCGCGTGGCAACAAGCGCTCGGTGACCATGGAGGAATTCGAGCGTGCCAAGGACAAGATCATGATGGGTGCGGAACGCCGCTCCATGGTCATGACCGAGGAGGAGAAGCGCAATACCGCTTATCACGAATCGGGCCACGCCATCGTAGGCCTGTCGGTACCTGAGCATGACCCGGTGTACAAAGTCACCATCATCCCGCGCGGCCGTGCGCTGGGCGTCACCATGTTCCTGCCGGAACAGGACCGCTACAGCACCAGCAAGCGCCAGCTCGAGAGCCGTATCGCGACGCTGTTCGGTGGTCGCGTCGCCGAGGAGCTGGTGTTCGGACCCGATGCGGTCACCACGGGTGCCTCCAACGACATCGAGCGGGCGACCGAGCTCGCCCGCAACATGGTCACGCGCTGGGGATTGTCGGACCGGCTGGGTCCTCAGACCTACAGTGAGGAATCCGGCGAGGTGTTCCTCGGTCGCAGCGTCACGCAGCACAAGCAAGTCTCGGATGTCACCGCCCACGTGATCGACGAGGAAGTGCGCCGTGTCATCGACAGCAACTATCAGCGCGCTTACAAGATCATCCAGACCAACATGGACAAGCTGCAGATCATGTCCGAGGCGCTGATCAAGTACGAGACCATCGACGAGGAACAGATCAAGGACATCATGGAGGGACGCGTGCCGCGCCCACCTCGTGATTGGGACGATTCGGCAACGCCGACCGCTCGCGGTCAGGGCCCGGCGGCGGAAAAGCCGACGACCCCGCTCGTGAGCCCTGCAGGGCAGCACTAACCCGAAGGGAGCGGGCAGCGTCGGCGCCTCGAGCCGGGCGCACGCCGCAAGTGGCCGATGCGCTGGCAATGCCGACAAAAAAACCTCGACTTGACGCACCCAGCGGTCATGGGTGTGCTCAATGTGACCCCGGATTCGTTTTCCGACGGCGGCCGTTACATGGATATCCAGGCGGCATTGGAGCGTGCTCGCAGCATGGTGGCGGAGGGTGCGGCCATCATCGATGTGGGCGGCGAATCCACCCGTCCACGTTCCCAGGGCGTTGACGCCGCCACCGAACTCGCCCGCGTGATTCCGATCATTACCGCCATCACGGCAGCCTTTGAGGTGGCCATCTCCATCGATACCAGCAAGCTCGAAGTGATGATCGCGGCGGTCGAAGCCGGCGCGTGCATCGTGAACGACATTCGTGCCCTGCAGGCGCCCGGAGCGCGCGAGTGGGCAGCCGACGCCGGAGTCGGCGTGTGCCTCATGCACATGCAGGGTGAGCCGCTTACCATGCAGGACAACCCCGAGTACCACGACGCGGTCGGTGAGGTCATTGCCTTCCTGGTGGAACAGCGCGAGGCGTGCCTCGCCGCGGGAATCGCTCCCGAGGCCGTGGCATTCGATCCAGGCCTGGGATTCGGCAAACGGCACGAGGATAACTTGGCGCTGTTGAAAAATTTGTCGCATCTTGCCGCCCTCGGCGCGCCGCTGCTGGTCGGGGTTTCGCGCAAGAGTACGATCGGACGGGTGCTCGGCCGTCCTTCGGGCGAGCGGCTGGCCGGGGGATTGGGGCTCGCCGCCTGGGCCGTCGGGGCAGGAGCGCGCATCGTGCGAACGCACGATGTGGCAGCGACTCGCGATGCCATACTCATGGTGGATGCAGTCATGCAGGGGAGAGGCCAGTGAGCGATTACTTCGGGACGGACGGCGTGCGCGGGCGGGTGGGTGAGCCACCGATGACGGTGGATTTCGCGCTCAAGCTAGCGAGCGCCGCAGCCCGCATTCTGGCGCCGAAAGGCGGCCGCGTTCTGATCGGCAAAGACACCCGGGTTTCGGGCTACATGTTCGAATCCGCGCTCGAAGCGGGCTTCGTGGCGGCCGGCGTCGACGTGCTCCTGATCGGACCGCTGCCGACGCCCGGCATCGCCTACATGACGCAGCGCTTGGGGTGTAATTTCGGGGTCGTCATCTCGGCCTCGCACAACGGCTACGAAGACAACGGCATCAAGTTCTTCGACGGCAACGGCAGCAAGCTGTCGGACCATCTGGAAAGTCAGATCGAGCGCCTGCTCGACGGTCCGGTGGTGACCCGGGAATCGCAGCGGCTCGGCAAGGCGGTGCGCACCGACAGGAGCCGTACCCAATATCAAGAGTTCTGCGCCTCGACGCTGCCGCCAGGCATGACCCTCGAGGGGTTCAAGATCGTGGTGGATTGCGCGAACGGGGCGGGCTACAAGGTGGCGCCGCGGGTGTTCGCCGATCTAGGAGCGGAAATCGTGCCGATCGGGTGCTCCCCGAATGGGCGCAATATCAATGATGGATGCGGATCGACGCACACGGAGCTCCTGCAGCTCACCGTCCCCGGTGTTCGTGCGCACGTCGGCGTGGCACTCGATGGCGACGGCGACCGCATCATGATGGTGGATGAATTGGGCCGTTGCGTGGATGGCGACCAACTGCTGTATGTGCTCGCGCGGGCACGCCGCGACGCCGGGACCCTCCAGGGTCCGGTGGTCGGCACCGTAATGAGCAACCTGGGCTTGGAGCAATCGTTCGCCGAGCTCGGCATTCCATTTCGCCGGGCGCAGGTCGGCGATCGCTATGTGCTCGCCATGCTGCAGGAGGTGGGCGGCACGCTCGGCGGGGAAACCTCGGGCCACATTCTGTGTCTCGACAAAACCACGACCGGCGATGGCATGATCAGCGCTCTGCAGGTGCTCGCGGTGATGAAAAGCACCGGAGCGGGACTCGCCGAGCTCTGCGCGCCCATGCCCAAGTATCCCCAGGTGCTGCTGAACGTGCGGGTCGCGCGCCGCTTCGACCCCATGGAAAACCCGAGCGTTGCGGAGACGGCCGCTGCCGTGGAGCGATCGTTCAATGGGAGAGGTCGCATCGTGCTGCGGGCCTCCGGCACGGAGCCCGTGATTCGCGTCATGGTCGAGGGCTACGATGCCAAGTTGGTCAAGCGAGGAGCGAGCGAGATCGCCGCCGTCGTGGAGGCGGTGGCCGCCAAGCCCGCGGCCTAGCGGTCCACCAAGCCCGCGGCATCGCTGTCCGCCTGACCCGCGGCATCGCTGTCCGTCAGGGCTTGCAGTTAGCGGGCCGCGCGGCTACTCTTCGCCGCCTTTCCGGCAGGACCTTAAGGTCCCAGGGGAGTTGGCTATGCGTCGTCCGGTGGTCGCTGGTAATTGGAAAATGCACGGATCGCGGGCCGCCAACGAGACGCTGCTCGCTGACCTCGCGGAACGCCTGAATCCGGAATGGCAGACCGATGTCGTGGTGTTTCCTCCCTACGTCTATCTCGCCGAGGCCGTACGCACGCTCGAGGGGCTGGAGGTCGGAGTCGGCGCGCAGGACGTGTGCGCAGAGCCGGCCGGCGCCTTTACCGGCGAAATTGCCGCAGCCATGCTCAAGGATGTCGGATGTAAATACGCCATCGTGGGGCATTCGGAGCGCCGGCGCCTTTACCACGAGGACGATGTGCTGGTGGCGCGAAAATTCGGTGCGGCGCTCAAGGCGGGCCTGATACCGGTGTTGTGCGTGGGTGAGACCTTGGAGGAGCGCGAGGCGCAGCACACGGAGGCGGTGGTGGCTCGGCAACTGGATGCGGTCATTGCGATGAACGGGGTGTCGAGTTTCGCCGAGGCGATCCTCGCCTATGAGCCAGTCTGGGCCATCGGGACGGGGCGCACCGCTTCGCCGCAACAGGCGCAGGACGTTCACCACTACCTGCGCATCCGGATTGCCGCGCAAGATGCTAAACTAGGAAGTCGTGTCCGCATTCTGTACGGCGGCAGCGTCAAGGCATCGAATGCGGCGGAGCTGTTCTCGATGAGCGATGTGGACGGCGGTTTGGTGGGCGGCGCGTCGCTGAGCGCCGATGAGTTTCTTCAGATATGCGCGGCGGCTGCCGCGCGACATTGAGAGATCGAAATGCTGCGTGGTTTCATTTTGTCGGTGCACATATTGCTTGCGCTGATGATCATCGGTCTCGTGCTCATGCAGCGCGGGAAAGGTGCGGAGGCGGGTGCCGGATTCGGTTCCGGCGCCTCGGGCACCGTCTTCGGGGCACGCGGAACAGCCACGTTGTTCTCGAAGTTGACCGCGGTGTTTGCGGCGTTGTTTTTCGTGACCAGCTTGACGCTGGCGTACATGGGGACGCGCTCGCCGGCCGAGGCGACCTCGGTGCTGGAACGGGCTGCGCAGGCGGCGGCGGCCGCAAGAAGCGCCGCTCCGGCTGCAACCGCTCCTGCCGGATCGGCGCCTTCGGCCGCGCCGGGAAGTTCTGCGCCTGCGTCATCGGTGCCGCAAGCTGGGGAGCCCTCGACATCGGCACCACCTGCGAGCAGCGGGCCGGCCCCCGCGACGGCGCCGCCCGCGGAACCGTCGCCTCCGACCAACAAGAAATAGCGATTTTGAAGAGACACTCAGTTACAAAAGCCGACGTGGCGGAATTGGTAGACGCGCTAGTTTGAGGGGCTAGTGGGGCAACCTGTGCCGGTTCGAGTCCGGCCGTCGGCACCAGATTTTCAGGACGATGGACATCTCTTTCAGGTGAACGCTGCGGCGGCTGGCTGATATAATTGTTGGCTACCGCCCAACCACCGACACCGACAATGTTGCGACAGTACTTGCCGATACTGATTTTCATGGGGTTGGCCGGGGGCCTCGGCATCGTGCTATTCACGCTCGGTTGGATCGCCGGTCCGCGCCGCCCCGACCCCGAGAAATTATCCCCCTATGAATGCGGCTTTGAGGCCTTCGAAGATTCGCGCATGCGCTTCGACGTGCGTTACTACCTGGTGGCGATCATCTTCATCGTGTTCGATTTGGAGATTGCCTTCTTCTTTCCCTGGGCGGTGTCGCTCAAGGCGACCGGCTCGTTCGGGTTGGTAGCCATGCTGATCTTCGCGTTGGTGCTCGTGGTCGCCCTCGTGTACGACTACCGTCGGGGAGCGCTCGAATGGGATTAGAAGCGGCAACCGCCGATGCCGGCGCCGTGCGCGGCTTTGAGGTCACCACCGTCGACCAATTGATCAATTGGGCGCGAACCGGCTCGCTCTGGCCGATGACGTTCGGGCTTGCCTGCTGTGCGGTCGAGATGATGCATGCGGGCGCCGCACGCTATGATCTAGACCGCTTCGGGGTGGTATTTCGTCCAAGCCCGCGTCAATCCGACGTGATGATCGTCGCCGGCACCCTGGTCAACAAGATGGCACCCGCGTTGCGCAAGGTGTACGACCAGATGGCCGAACCCCGCTGGGTAATTTCCATGGGCTCCTGCGCAAACGGCGGCGGCTACTATCACTATTCTTATGCGGTGGTGCGCGGATGCGACCGCATTGTGCCTGTCGATGTCTACGTGCCCGGCTGTCCGCCCACGGCGGAGGCGCTGATCTACGGCATCATTCAGCTTCAGAACAAGATCCGGCGAAATAAGGCCATTATCCGATGAGCGATGACGGTTCCGGGGCCACCCCGTCAGTGCCGACGCGGCTGGAACGTCTGGCGGCGCTCGTCGCAGCTCAATTGCCGGGAAAGCTCGTGCGCAGCCCAAATCATGTGGGTGAGCTTACTTACGAGGTTCGCCCGAGCGACCTGTTGGAGTCGGCGACGGTGCTGCGCGATCGATCGGGCCTGGAATTTCAAATGTGCATGGATGTCTGCGGGGTGGACTACCTGCAGCACGGACGGGCGGAATGGAAGACCGAGCATGCGACCGTATCGGGCTTCAGCCGCGGTGTGGTCCGCGGCATGTCGAGCGGCGGGGACGACAAGCCCGGGCGCCGTTTCGCGGTGGTGTACCACCTGCTTTCGATTGCGCAGAATCAACGCCTGCGGTTGAAGGTATTCTGCGAGGATGACGCGCAGCCCGCGGTGGATTCCGTGGCAACGATCTGGGCCGGAGCCGATTGGTTCGAGCGCGAGGCCTTCGACCTTTTCGGAATCATGTTCAAAGGCCACCCGGACCTGCGGCGCCTGCTCACCGATTACGGCTTCATCGGCCATCCTTTCCGCAAGGATTTTCCCCTGTCGGGCAACGTTGAAGTGCGTTACGACCCGGAGAAGCGTCGAGTCGTGTATCAGCCGGTGACCATCGAGCCGCGCGTTCTGGTGCCGAAGGTGATCCGCCACGACAACCGCTACGATCCGCAGCTTACCAACGCTCCCCTCGGCACGCCGGCTGCGAAAGGCTGAGAGCGTAGAGTGGCCGAGATACGCAACTTCACCATGAATTTCGGGCCGCAGCATCCGGCGGCGCACGGCGTCCTGCGTCTGGTGCTCGAGATGGATGGCGAAGTCATCCAAAAGGCGGACCCGCATATCGGCCTCCTGCATCGCGCCACCGAGAAGCTCGCCGAAAGCAAGCCCTTCAATCAATCGATCGGCTACATGGACCGGCTCGATTACGTCTCGATGATGTGCAATGAACACGCCTACGTCATGGCGATCGAGAAGCTGCTCCACATCGAGCCTCCGCTCCGCGCGCAATACATCCGCGTGATGTTCGACGAGATCACCCGGATCCTGAACCACCTGATGTGGCTCGGCGCGCACGCGCTCGACATCGGGGCGATGACCGTGTTCCTTTACTGCTTCCGCGAGCGCGAGGACCTGATGGACTGCTACGAGGCGGTATCGGGAACACGCATGCATGCGACCTACTATCGGCCTGGCGGGGTGTACCGCGATCTGCCCGACGTCATGCCGAAATATCAACACTCGCAGTGGCGCAGCAACAAGGATGTGGACCGGCTGAACGAGCGCCGCTCCGGCGGTTTGATCGATTTCATCGGCGATTTCGTGGCGCGGTTTCCGGCGTGCATCGATGAGTACGAGACGCTTCTCACCGACAACCGCATCTGGAAGCAGCGCACCGTCAACATCGCGGTGGTGAGCCCGGAGCGGGCGATGCAGCTCGGATTCTCGGGTCCCATGCTGCGCGGTTCGGGGGTCGAGTGGGACCTTCGCAAAAAGCAGCCCTATGACGTTTACGGCCAGATGGACTTCGACATCCCGGTCGGGCTCAACGGCGATTGCTACGACCGCTACCTCGTGCGCGTCGAGGAGCTGCGCCAGTCGACCCGCATCATCGATCAGTGCGTGGCGTGGCTGAAGGCGAACCCCGGGCCCGTGATGATCGACGACCGCAAGGTGCGCCCACCGCGCCGCGAACAGATGAAGAGCGACATGGAGTCCCTGATTCATCACTTCAAGCTGTTCACCGAAGGCTACTGTGTTCCCGAAGGCGAGGTGTACGCGGCGGTCGAGGCGCCCAAGGGCGAACTCGGCGTCTATCTGGTGTCGGACGGGGCGAACAAGCCCTATCGGATGAAAGTACGCGCGCCGGGCTTTGCCCATCTGGCCGCGCTCGATGAGATGGTGCGCGGGCACATGCTCGCCGACGTGGTGGCAGTCATCGGAACGCAGGACATCGTGTTCGGCGAGATAGATCGATGACTAGGAAGTGGCGGCGGTGGTGCCCCCGAATGAAGGCGCAATTGCCAGTTTCCGGCTCCGGAGCGACTGCGCGATGACTGTGCAACTGTCGGATCACGTCCGCGAGGAGATCGATCACTGGCTGGCCAAATTCCCGCCGGATCGGCGCCGCTCCGCCGTCATCTCCGCGCTGCACGCCGTGCAGCACGAGAACAAAGGCCATCTCACTGCCGCCCTGATGGATGCGGTCGCCGAGTACATCGGACTGCCGCCGATCCAGGTGTATGAGGTCGCGACGTTTTACTCCATGTTCGAGACCAAGCCCGTGGGGCGCCACCACGTATCGGTGTGCACCAACATCTCCTGCATGCTGCGCGGTGCGTTCGACATGGTCGAGCTCGTCGAGAAAAAGCTCGGCATCAAGACGGGCGAGAGCACGCCTGACGGGCGAATTTATTTGAAGCGCGAGGAAGAGTGCCTCGCTGCCTGCACCGGTGCGCCGATGATGATGGTAGATCACGTCTACCACGAGAATCTGACGCCCGAAAGCATCGACAAGATCCTGGATGAACTGAAATGAGCTACGAACAGAATTTCGTGTTGTTCGAAGCGCTCAAACACGAGCGTTCTTGGACACTCGAGGGCTACCGCAAGTTCGGGGGCTATGAAGCGTGGGAGGCCATTCTTCGCGACAAGACTCCGCGCGAGAAGATCATCGACGAGGTCAAAGCTTCGGGCCTTCGCGGCCGGGGCGGCGCAGCGTTCCCCACGGGGGTGAAGTGGAGCTTCATGCCGAGGAGCTCGCCGGTGCAGAAATATGCGGTATGCAACTCGGACGAATCCGAGCCCGGTACCTGCCACGATCGCGACATCCTGCGCTACAACCCTCACTCGGTGATCGAGGGAATGGCCATCGGCGGCTACGCGATGACCGCGACCGTCGGCTACAACTATATCCGCGGCGAGTTCATGGCCGAGCCCATCCCGCGTTTCGAGGCGGCATTGAAGGAGGCTTACGATGCCGGCCTGTTGGGCAAGAATATCCAGGGGTCCGGCGTCGATTTCGATTTGCACATGTTCGTCGGTGCAGGCGCCTACATCTGCGGCGAGGAGACGGCATTGCTCGAGTCGCTCGAGGGCAAGCCCGGCAAACCGCGCTTCAAGCCGCCGTTTCCCGCGAATTTCGGTTTGTTCGGCAAACCGACCACCATCAACAATACCCAGAGCTACGCCTCCGTGCCTACGATCATGCGCAAGGGAGCGGCCTGGTTTGCGGGTCTCGGGCCGGCGAACTCGGGCGGCACGCTCATTTTTTCGGTGTCGGGACATGTCGCGAAACCCCTGAACATCGAGCTGCCGCTCGGCATCCCGTTCAACGATCTGCTCGCGCTCGCGGGGGGCGTGTGGAAGGGCCGCAAGCTCAAAGCCGTCATCCCCGGCGGATCGTCCTGTCCGGTGGTGCCGGGCGAGGTGATGATGGCGACCAACATGGATTACGATTCCGTCAAGAAAGCGGGCTCCGCGATCGGCACCGGCGCCGTGATCGTGATGGACGAGACCACCTGCATGGTGCGGGCGCTCGAGCGCCTGGCCCGGTTCTATTACTCCGAATCCTGCGGCCAATGCACACCTTGCCGGGAAGGCACAGGTTGGCTCGATCGGATGCTCAACCGGATCATCGCGGGCCAGGGACGAAGCGAGGACTTGGGCCTGCTGCTCGATGTCGCCAACCGCATCGAGGGCCACACGATCTGCGCGCTCGGCGACGCGGCGGCATGGCCGGTGCAAAGTTTTCTGAAGCATTTCCGGCACGAGTTCGAGTACATGATCGAGCACAAGGGCCGCTCGATCGTCGAAGGCCAGCCTGCGGCGCCAGCGTCGGCGGCGGCTTGACCCTGAAGGGCGCAAGATGAGCGACGATCTGGTCAATATCGAAGTCAACGGCATCCCGCTGAAAGCCCGCAAGGGTGCGATGATCATGCAGGTCACGGATGCGGCCGACGTATATATCCCGCGGTTCTGCTATCACGCGAAGCTCACCGTCGCCGCCAACTGCCGCATGTGCCTGGTGGAGGTGGAGAAAGCACCCAAGCCGCTGCCGGCCTGCGCCACGCCCGTGATGGAGGGCATGAAGGTGTTTACGCGCTCGCCGAAAGCGGTCGCCGCGCAGCGCGCCACCATGGAGTTTCTGCTGATCAATCATCCGCTCGATTGCCCGATTTGCGATCAAGGCGGGGAGTGCGAACTTCAAGATCTCGCGATGGGCTATGGACGAGACATTTCGCGGTTCTCCGAGCGCAAGCGGGTGGTCAAGGACAAAAATATCGGGCCCTTGGTTTCGACCGACATGACGCGCTGCATCCAGTGCACGCGCTGCGTGCGTTTCGGTCTCGAGGTGCAGGGCTATCCGCAGCTCGGCACCACTGGGCGCGGCGAGCACATGCAGATCGACACCTACGTCGAGCAGAGCCTGGACCACGAGCTATCCGCCAACATCATCGATCTGTGTCCGGTGGGCGCGCTCAACAACAAGCCGTTCCGCTACCACGCACGCGCGTGGGAGATGACGCAACGTGCGTTGGTGTCTCCGCATGACGCCTTCGGCACCAACCTCTACGGTCATGTGCTGCGCGGCAGGATGATGCGCGTCGTGCCGCGGGAGAACGAGGAGGTCAACGAAACCTGGATCGCCGATCGCGACCGCTTCGGGTTCGAGGGCATGTACTCGCCCGATCGCGCCACCCAGCCGATGGTACGCGTCGGCGGTGTGCTGCAGCCCGTAGATTGGGAGGTCGCATTGACCGCGGCAGCGGAGGGTCTGCAGAAGGCGGGCGCCGCCCACGGCGCAGCCAGCCTCGGATTTTTGAGTTCGCCGAGTGCAACGGTGGAGGAAATGTATCTGCTCTCGCAGATCGCCCGCGGCCTCGGCAGCCACAACGTCGATCATCGGCTGCGGCAGCTCGATTTTCGCGCGGATAACGACGATGCCGTCTATCCGAATCTGGGTCTCGCGATCGCCGATGTGGAAGTACTCGAGGGGGTGCTCGTGGTCGGCTCGAATCTGCGCCACGAAATGCCGCTGCTGGCACACCGCATCCGCAAGGCGGCGGTCACTCGGGGCGCGAGGGTGGCGTTTCTCAATCCCCGCGAGTTCGAATACTTGTTTCCGCTCGCAGGCTACCTCGCCGATCAAGATCTGGTCGGCGGATTGGCGGGTATCGTGCGTGCGGCCGCGGCCGCGGTCGGCAAGCCCGTTCCGTCCGGCGTGCGCGAGGCGACGGTCGGGGATGCTCATCGCGCGCTCGCGGACACGCTGCGTCACGGAGAGCGCCGCGCCATATTCCTCGGAACCCTCGCGCAGCGCCATCCGGCCTATGCCGAGATCCGCTCGCTCGCCGCAGCGCTCGCGCAGATTTGCGGGGCAAGCTTGGGCGTCATTACCGAAGGTGCCAACTCGGCGGGTGCCTACCTGGCCGGTGCGGTGCCGCATCGTGAAGCCGGCGGCACGCCGCTGGCTACGCCCGGGCTTGCCGC